>SWBZ01003400.1_pt2 | contig 78258 bp, 75 predicted proteins | sample 4693031 | NCBI WGS metagenome assembly SWBZ01 (sample SAMN10267274, study PRJNA491770) | bioreactor metagenome | isolation source: DHS bioreactor inoculated with | place: Japan: off Shimokita Peninsula
CCCGAGCCACCGTCACCCGAGCCACCGTCACCCGAGCCACCGTCACCGGAACCACCGTCGCCAGAGCCGCCGTCACCCGAGCCACCGTCACCGGAGCCACCGTCACCGGGGACCGGCGTGAGGTCAGGAGCGTCGACACCCTCACGGGTCGACCCCGGGCCGCCGACCCACATGACGTCGTCGCGGACGATCTTCTTGCCCTCGTCGTTCTTGGTGATCGTGAACGAGTCGAACAGCGCACCGTCGACCGTGCGGGCTTCGACGTGCATCCGTCCATCCGTGGTCACATCGACCGTCTGGAACAGCTGCACATCGCGGCCGACGACGCGCAGGTTCGCGTTGTTGTCGGTCCAGTTGTTGTCACCCTCGGGGTCGGGCACGTACATCTTGGGGCCGGCGACGCTCACGAGGTACACCGGGCCGGTGTGTGCGGATGCCGCATCCTCGCCCTCGGGAAGGCCCGCCTCATTGGCGGCGAGGTTGCCGCGACCGTACGCGTGGTCATGTCCCTGCACGACGAGGTCGACGTCGTACTCCTCGAACACGGGCAGCCATGCTTCACGCAGAGCGGCGTTGTCGCGGCCGCTCGTGACCGAGAACATCGGGTGGTGGAAGGAGACGACGGTCCACGGGTTGGGGTTGTCGGCGAGGACCCCCCGGAGCCATTCGGTTTGGATCTCCCGCGACTGGGCACCCATCGCCTGGCTGGAGTCGAGGCTGATGAAGCGCACGCCCTGGTAGTCGACGTAGTAGACCGTCTCTTCGAGGGTCGACGCACCCTTGGGTCCATTGAGCGGATAGGTGAACTGCGCGCCCCAATGGGCAGCGAGCTCGGGACCCGGGTAGTACTCGTGGTTGCCCGTCGACGCGATGACGTTCAGGTACTGGTTCGAGAACGCTGCAGCCTCGTGCCATTGCCCCCACTCGGCATCGCTGGTGTTGGTGTCGATGAGGTCGCCGGCGTGCACGACGGTGCGAGCGTACGGGCGCGACTCGAAGGCGGCGCGGAAGGTCCGAGACGTGTAGGCGAGGTTGTCGTTCTGTGCGTCACCCTGGACGAGGAAGCTGAATCCGCCGACGGCCTGTTCGGCTGTCGTGAACTCGAGCCACTCGCTCCAGGTCTCTCCGTCGCCCACTCGGTACACGTAGGTGGTACCGGGCGTGAGCCCCTCGATCGTGGCCGAGTGGTGGGCGATGGTGTAGCCCAGGTCGACATCGAACGCGACGGTGGATGTCGCGGCGACGGTTGTCCACTGCTGCGTGACGCTCGGTCCGCTCAGCGCCCACTGCACCGCCGGCGCGGTCACCGCATCGGACGTACGCCACGTCACCGCCTGACTCGTGGTGGGCTCCACCGTCGGGGTGAGGATGATGCGGTCGGGCACCGCGGTGGGCGGGTAGATCGTCGCGGGGTCGACAGCGGGCGGGGCCAACCCACCACCTGCTGCGACGGCAACGCCACCGCCCACGCTGCTGATGCCGACCGCGACGGCGAGGACGCCCGCCGCGATCAGAGCCGGTCTGGAGATTCCGGGCACAGAGATCCACCTCTCAGGAGTCGACCGATGGTCGACGGGAACGGGGCACGGCCATGGTCACGTGCCGATGCCCGCCGGGGTCAGGCGGGCATCGCTATGAGTCTGCTGGGACCGTGGCCGCCACCCGAAGCTGCGACGAAGAGATTCGACAGCACTTAACCTTCGGGGCGAATCGCGCGTTCAACGTTCACCGATCCGTCGCCATCACCCGGCGTGTCGCCTCCGGCGAATGTGATACGCAAAAGGGCTTTGGCACGTCGATCACAGCGGTTAGGCACAGTGCGCAAAGCGGTTAGGCGGGCCCCAGGGGGCAACGCCACCGCCAGTCGCGGTGGCTCCGAAACGCCCCCTACGAGCCGGATGCCGCGGCTGCGGCATCCTCGAGCTCTTCGACTTCCTTCTCCCACGCGTCCTTGGCGAGGCGGTACCAGAAGTAGAAGGCGAAGCCGGCGAAGACCACCCACTCGGCGGCGTAGAAGATGTTGAGCCAGTTCACCGTGGAGCCGGCATCCGGAGCGGGCGAGGCGATGTCGACGAGGCCCGCCGGCGCATCCTGCGAAGCGATGTAGCTGCGATAGACGTCCAGGCCCGCGGTGTTGTGCCACTGCGACAGGAGCGCCGCCGGCGACATCCGTGTCATCGTGAACGGCGGCTCGCCGCGCGGCGGCGGCACCGGACCCTCGTCCGAGATCAACCGACCGACGACCGTCACGGACTCCCCCGCGACCGCAGTCTGCTCGAGCGCCTCGGCGGCGGATTCGGCGACGGTGAGCGTCGGCGCCCAGCCGACGGCGACGGCCACGGATGTCGGCGTCGCGGTGTCGGCGATACGCAGCTGACCGGTGACCCAGAAGCCTTCGACGCCGTCGTTGAAGCGCGACGAAACGACAAGGAAATCCTCGGGAACCCACGTGCCCGTCACCTCGACGCGCTGGCCCACGAGCGGCTCGGGAAGGTACTCGCCGGGCCCGGCGATCTCGGCGAGCGGCCTAACCTCTTCGGTGGTCCCGGGCGGGAGTGGGTCGGTGTCGATCGCCCGCGCGAGCTGCCACTGCCCGAGCCACGCGAACACCCCCGCTACGACGAGCGCGAGCAGCAGGACGCCGATCCAGCGGGGTCGGAGCATGACCTCCCGCAGGGTCGGAGGAAAGACTGTCTGGTCTGTCATCCGCCCGTATACGGCGCGACGACCACCTCGACGCGCTGGAACTCCTTGAGATCGGAGTAGCCGGTCGTGGCCATCGACTTCTTCAGCGCCCCGATGAGGTTCGCGGTGCCGTCAGCGACAGGCGCCGGCCCGTAGAGCACGGACTCGAGGTTTGTCACCTGGTCGACCTTCACGCGGCGCCCGCGCGGGAGCTTCGGATGGTTGGCCTCCGGGCCCCAGTGGTAACCGCGGCCCGGGGCATCGGTCGCGCGTGAGAGCGCGACACCGAGCATGACGGCATCGGCTCCCATCGCGAGCGCCTTGACGATGTCGCCGGAGGTTCCGACGCCACCGTCGGCGATCACGTGGACATAGCGCCCGCCCGACTCGTCCAGGTAGTCGCGGCGAGCACCAGCGACGTCGGCGACGGCCGTGGCCATCGGTGCATGGATGCCGAGCACACCACGCGTCGTCGACGCTGCCCCACCGCCGAAGCCGACGAGCACGCCCGCGGCGCCGGTGCGCATGAGGTGGAGGGCTGCCGTGTAGGTCGCGGCACCGCCGACGATGACGGGGACATCGAGGTCGTAGATGAACTTCTTGAGATTGAGGGGCTCGTCGACACTCGAGACGTGCTCGGCCGAGACCGTCGTGCCACGGATGACGAACAGATCCACGCCAGCGGCGACGACGGTCTCGTACAACTGCTGCGTGCGCTGCGGAGTCAGGGCGCCGGCCACCGTGACGCCGGCGTCGCGGATCTGCTGCAGGCGCTCCCGGATGAGTTCGGGTTTGATCGGCTCGGAGTACAGCTCCTGCATCCGGCACGTCGCCGTCGCCTCATCCAGGGAGGCGATCTCGGCCAGCAGCGGCTCGGGGTCGTCGTACCGGGTCCACAATCCCTCGAGGTCGAGGACGCCGAGCCCGCCGAGCTGACCGAGCATGATCGCCGTCTGGGGACTCACAACCGAGTCCATCGGCGCGCCGAGCACGGGGATGTCGAACTGGAAGGCGTCGATCGACCAGGCCGTCGAGACATCCTCGGGGTTGCGGGTGCGGCGCGAGGGCACGACGGCGATGTCGTCGAACGAGTACGCGCGGCGAGCCCGCTTCGCGCGGCCGATCTCGATCTCCATGGTCACGCGCCCCAGCCTACCGGTGGGGTGTGGCGATACCGCGCGTGATCCCAGCCCCGCGCCGAACCCACACGTTTCGGTCCCACCCCACACGCGATACGCGCCGGATCGCGTGGGTTCGCGGCGAAAGGTGTGGGTTCGCCGCTCCGGAAGAGGCGCCGCACAGCCATCACCACGGTTCGTTGCCGCGGGGCGCGACGTCGCGGACGGCGCGCATCGTGGTCGGGAAGCACGTCTCGAACAGCTCATGGATGCCGTCATCGGCGTCCACCTCGTCGATGAGGCGCAGCCCGATCATGGTGTTGATCAGCATCCCCTCCGCAAGGAACGATTGGGCGGTGTCGGCATCGAATCCGGCCTCGTCGCGGAGGAACCGCCACACCGTGATGAAGCCCTCGCGGGCCGCGGGTCCGATCACCGGATGACCGCCGAGAAGGAACGCGTGCGAGAGGGTCTGGTGGAGTCCCCGCACCTGGAGAAGCCGAAGATAGACAGCCCCCATACGCTCCTGCGCCGGAGCGTCGGCGGGGGCGTCGAGTTCGGCGCGGAATCCGTCGAGCAACTGATCGAGAGCGTCGTGCAATACGGCGAGGAACAGCGATTCCTTCGTTCCGAACAACCTGACCACGTACGGCTGACTCACGCCGGCGGCGCGAGCTACCTCGTCTGTGGTGGCTCCTTCGTACCCGCGGGCCCCGAACACAGCGTGAGCCGCGAGCAGGATTTCGGCGCGGCGCTCATCGGAACTCATGCGTCGTTGCGTGCCGTTCTGAACCATGCTTGACATGTTATCAGTCGATTACTACAGTCCAAGTAATCATCCGATTACATCAACAGAGGCATCCCGTGACCACCACGCTCGATCCGGCTCCTGCGCCGCCCTCGCACCTCACCGCACCGCGGCATCGTGCATTCGGCCTGGTGGTCGCGGCCGCGTCGGTTCCGATGTTCATGGCCACGCTCGACAACCTCGTGATGACCAACGCCCTGCCGGTGCTCCACCGCGACCTCGGCGCGAGCGTCGAAGAGCTGCAGTGGTTCGTGAACGCCTACACGCTGGCCTTCGCCGGAGCGATCCTGCTGGCATCCGCCCTCGGCGATCGATACGGGCGCCGCACGGTCTTCGCGATCGGAATCGCCGTGTTCGGGATCGGTTCGGTATTCGCCGCTCTCAGCACCGATCCGTCGCAGCTGATCGTCGCTCGCGCCGTCCAGGGGCTCGGCGGGGCCGGCATCTTCCCCCTGTCGCTCGCGCTGCTCTCGGGCGGTGTCGCCCCCGAGCGCCGTCCGCTCGCGATCGGGATCTGGGGTGGCGTCTCGGGTCTCGGGGTCGCCGTCGGTCCACTCGTCGGCGGTGCGATCATGGAGGGCTGGAACTGGCAGGCGATCTTCTGGCTGAACGTCCCGATCGCGATCCTCGCCATCCCCTTCGCGCTCTGGGCTCTACGCAACGATCGCGGAGCACGGGTGCGACTCGACCTCCTCGGCGCCGTCATGATCGCACCGAGCGTCGTCCTGCTTGTCCACGCGATAGTTCGGGGCAACGACGACGGTTGGGGGTCGTTCGGAGTCATCGCGGAGCTTGTCGCAGGCATGGCGCTCCTGACTGGGTTCGTCGCCTGGCAGGCCCGCACGTCAGCGCCCCTCGTTCCGATGCGGTTGTTCCGTGACCGCAGCTTCACCGTCACCAACATCGCCGGCTTCGGCTTCAGCTTCGGTACGTTCGGCGCGATCTTCCTGCTCATCCAGTACATGCAGGTCGTGCAGGGTGCCTCCCCCTGGGAAGCCGCGGTGCGCACGACGCCGTGGACCCTGGCGCCGATGGTGATCGCGCCGCTCGCAGGCCTGATCGCGCCGCGCATCGGCACCCGCATCCTGATGGTCGTGGGGCTCGTCATGCAAGCGACAGCGCTGATCTGGCTCGCCGCCATCCTGGATCTTGACACCCCCTACGCCGCGATGATCGCCCCCTTCGTGATCGCCGGCGTCGGGATGGGCCTCGTGTTCGCACCCTCGGCGACGGCCCTGCTGGCGACCCTCGGCATCGTCGATCACGCGAAAGCATCCGGGGTCAACTCGACGGTGCGCGAGATCGGACTGGCCCTGGGGACCGCCGTGCTGACGGCGATCTTCCTCGGCGCGGGTGGCGAGCTGATCCCCGACCTCTACGTCGAGGCGGCGCGGCCGGCCGTCTTCGTCGGGGGGATCGTGCTGGTGGTCAGCGCGATCGCCGCGCTGTGGCTGCCAGCAGGACGCTCTGCACAGTCGCCGACTCAGCCGGTCGCGACCTCGGCTGTCGCCGGCACGAGCACGCGCTCGGGGCAGGTGTAGATCGCGAGGCTTGAACCGCGGCTGAAGCCGACGAGCGTCATCCCGGATGCCGCCGCGAGATCCACCGCGAGAGACGAGGGCGCGCTGACGGCGGCGAGCACCGGGATGCCGGCGAGCCGCGCCTTCTGGACGAGTTCAAACGACGCACGCCCCGACACCTGCAGCACTGTTCCCGAGAGCGGCAGTCGGTCTTCGCGCAGCGCCCACCCGACGATCTTGTCGACGGCATTGTGGCGCCCGACGTCCTCACGCAGGCACAACAACTCCCCCTCAGCGGTGAAGAGGCCCGCCGCGTGGACGCCGCCGGTCCGATCGAACAGGGCCTGGCTCTGCCGCAGCACCTCGGGAAGACGCGCCAGGATGCCGGCATCGACCCGGATGCCGTCGCCGGCGACGTCGAAACGCGATTGCTTGCTGACAGCCTCAATCGAGGTGGTGCCGCAGATACCGCAGGCTGAGGTCGTCGTGGAATGGCGAGCATGGGCATCCGTTGGGGGCACCGCGCCACGCCCCAGCACGGCGTCAATGACGTTGTAGGTGTTCTCTTCCCGGCGACCGAACTCGTCGAATCCGGCGCAGTAGCGCAGTGAGGCTAGTTCATCCCTGGCCGCGATCACGCCTTCCGAAACGAGGAAGCCGGCCACGAGGTCGAAGTCATCGCCGGGAGTGCGCATCGTCACCGACCACGAGGTGCCGTCGATCCGGATTTCCAGCGGCTCTTCGCGGGCCACGATATCCTCCCGCGTCGACGTCGTTGCACCATCCGCGCCCTCGTTCCACCGCACGCGGGTCACGCGGTGCCGCGTCATCCCTGTTGCCATCCGGACCCCTTCGTTCAGCTCCCATTGTGCCCCGCACCTGCGCGACGGGGCCGGATGCCGAGGATCGGCGTTAGTCTCGGGAGAACAGGTCGACGTCGACCGGCGGCGTGGAGAGGATGAGCCGCTCCCGCCGGAGAGTCCACCCGGAGAATCCACCATGGCAAAGTCCGCCCCCACCGCAGATATCGACGAGTCGAAGCTCCGTGTCTCGGCGCCTGCGACCGAAGCTGTCGGCGTTCCCGCCGTGATGCACGCCCTCGAGATGTCGATCGAGCAGATGGGCCTCGTGCGCAGCGCCCGGACGCTGCTGCGGGTGAACCAGAAGGACGGGTTCGACTGCCCCGGCTGCGCGTGGCCCGAGGAAGACAAGCGTCACATCGCCGAGTTCTGCGAGAACGGCGCGAAGGCCGTCGCCGAAGAAGCGACGGTGCGCCGCGTCACCGCCGACTTCTTTGCGCAGCACTCGGTCGCCGAGCTGCTGACCCATGACGACTACTGGCTGGGCCAGCAGGGGCGCCTGGTCGAGCCGATGATCCTCGACGAAGGTGCGACGCACTACCGTCCTGCCAGCTGGGATGAAGCGCTCGACCTGATCGCCGACGAATTGCGCGGGCTTGACAGCCCCGACGAGGCGATCTTCTACACCTCTGGCCGCACCTCGAACGAGGCAGCGTTCCTCTACCAGTTGCTCGTGCGGGGCCTGGGCACCAACAACCTGCCGGACTGCTCGAACATGTGCCACGAATCCAGCGGCGTCGCGCTGTCGCAGACGCTCGGCATCGGCAAGGGCACGGTGTCGATCGAAGACATCCACAACGCCAGCCTCATCATCGTCGCGGGGCAAAACCCCGGCACCAACCACCCGCGCATGCTGAGCGCCCTCGAGAAGGCGAAGATGAAGGGCGCGACGATCGTCGCCGTGAACCCTCTTCCCGAGGCCGGCCTCATGCGGTTCAAGAACCCGCAGATCCCGCGTGGTGTGATCGGTGACGGCACCCCGATCGCCGATGAGTTCGTGCAGATCCGGATGGGCGGCGACCAGGCCCTCTTCCAGGCGCTCGCCAAGCACCTGCTCGAGCAGCACGAGCGTCGCGTCGACGCGGGAGAGCCCGGCATCCTGGATGCCGACTTCCTGACGCAGCACACGAGCGACTTCGCCGCCTACGCAGACCTCATTCAGGCGGCATCCTGGAGCGAACTCGAGACGGCGACGGGCCTCAGCGAGGCACGGATGCGGGAAATCGGTGATCTGGTGATCGCCTCCCCCGCGACGATCGTGTGCTGGGCGATGGGCCTGACCCAGCACAAGCACTCGGTCGCGACGCTGCGGGATGTCGTCAATCTGCTTCTCCTGCAGGGCAACGTCGGCCGTCCGGGCGCCGGAGTCTGCCCCGTGCGCGGACACTCCAACGTGCAGGGGGATCGCACGATGGGGATCTACGAGAAGATGCCCGAGCCGTTCCTCGAAGCCCTCGACGCGGAGTTCGCGTTCGCCGCACCCCGCAAGCACGGCTACGACACGGTCGAGGCGATCCGCGCGATGCGCGACGGCAAAGCCCGCTTCTTCATGGGGATGGGCGGAAACTTCGTCTCCGCGACGCCTGACACTGCCGTGACCGAAGCCGCCATGCGAAACCTTCGCCTCACCGTGGAGGTGTCGACCAAGCTCAATCGCTCACACCTGGTGACCGGCACCCGCGCCGTCATCCTGCCGACCCTCGGCCGCACCGACCGCGACCATCGCGGCGGAATCGACCAGCGCGTGACGGTCGAGGACTCGATGGGCGCCGTCCACGCCTCGCGCGGGCGCCTGAAGCCCCCCGCCGACGACATGCTGTCGGAGGTGGCGATCGTGGCACGGATCGCCGAGCGCCTGTTCGCAGGGCCCAACGCCCTGCCGAACGCTCCGCAGGCCGATTGGAAGGCCATCGAAGCCGACTACGCAACAGTGCGCGCGCACATCGAGGCAGTCGTTCCCGGGTTCGACGATTACGAGGCGCGCATCGCAAAGGGCCGCACCTTCTTCCTCCCGAATGGCCCCCGCGACGAGCGCCGCTTCACCACGGTGACGGGTAAGGCGATCTTCACGGCCAACGAACTCGAGTATCCGAAGATCCCCGAGGGCCACCTGCTGCTGCAGACCCTGCGCAGCCACGACCAGTACAACACCACGATCTACGGCAAGGATGACCGGTACCGCGGCATCCGTGACGGGCGTCGCGTCGTACTCGTGAACAGCACGGATGCCGAAGCCGCGGGCGTCGCCGACGGCGAGATCGTCGACCTCGTATCGGTGTGGACCGACGGAACCGAGCGGCGTGCAGAGGACTTCCGGGTGGTGCACTACGACACCCCCGTCGGAAACGCCGCCGCCTACTACCCCGAGACGAACGTGCTCGTTCCGCTGGACTCGACGGCCGACGGATCGGGCACGCCGACCTCGAAGTCCGTCATCATCCGGCTCGAGCGCCGGGGTTCGGAACAGCCGAGCTCGTGACAGCCGCCCCGGATGCCGCCACTGCTGCGCCCCCGGGCGGGGCAGGGGTCCGCGCTGCCGTCGTGACGGCATCTGACCGCGCGGCATCCGGGGAGCGTCCGGATGCGACAGGACCGGCTCTTGTTCGACGACTCGGCGAGGCTGGGTACGTGTGCGACGCGGCGATCGTCGTGGCCGACGGGCAGGACTCGGTTGCCGGCGGCATCCGTCGCGGGCTGGATGCCGGTGCCCGGGTGATCATCACGACCGGCGGCACCGGAGTGGGCCCCCGCGATCGCACCCCCGAAGCGACCCGGACCGTGATCGACCGGGAGGTTCCGGGCCTTGCCGAGGTGTTGCGGCGCGAGGGCGCGGCATCCACGCCGATGGCGGCGCTCTCGCGCGGGATCGTCGGTGTCGTCGACGGGCCAGGCGCCGTGATCGCGAATCTGCCCGGGTCGACGCGCGGCGCCGCCGAGGGCCTCGAGACGCTGCTCCCGCTGCTGCCGCACGTTCTGGACCAGCTCACGGGCGGGGATCACTGATGGCAGACGCCATACGGATCGCGCGGATCAGCGATGAGCCCCTCGACCTCGCTGCGCACATCGCGGCGGTGTCGGGTCCGACCGCCGGCGGGATTGCGACCTTCGTCGGCACGGTCCGCGACCACGATCCGGGCGCACGCGGTGAGGTGACGCTGCTCGAGTACTCGTCACATCCGGACGCCGAGCGGATCCTGGGCGGTATCGCGGCGTCATGTCTCGCGGAGACTGAGGCCGAGTGCGCCATCGCCGTCACGCACCGCATCGGAAAGCTCGGTGTCGGCGATCTCGCCGTCGTCGTCGCGGTCTCAAGCGCCCACCGCGCTCCCGCATTCGAGGTGTGCCGGGCACTGATCGAGCGCATCAAGACCGACCTACCGATCTGGAAGCGCCAGCACGAGCACGACGGCACCGCGAGCTGGGTGGGACTCGACGCATGAGTGCCGTTCCCCTGCCCCTGCCGACGACGCTCGCTCGCCCCGGCGGCGTTGATGCGACGTACGCCGAGCGGGCGGCGCCCGGCTCGCGCGGGCAGTTGGTCGACAGGTTCGGCCGGGTGCACCGGGACCTGCGCATCTCGCTGACTGACCGGTGTTCGCTCCGCTGCACCTACTGCATGCCGGAGCAGGGCGTCGAGTGGCTCGCGAAGAGCAGCATCCTGACGACAGACGAGATCGTGCGGGTCGCGGGAGTGCTCGCAAGCCTCGGGATCGTCGAGGTTCGACTGACCGGCGGTGAGCCGCTGCTGCGTCGCGACATCGTGGAAGTCGTTCGGCGTGTCGCCGCGATCGAGGGCGTCGCGGGTCCGCTCGAGGTGTCGATGACCACCAACGGACTGAAGCTCCCCGAGCTTGCCGAGCCGCTACGCGAGGCCGGTCTTGCGAGGGTGAACGTGTCGATCGACACGCTGCGTCGCGACCGCTTCGCTGAGCTGACGCGCCGCGACCGCCTGGATGACGTCTTGTCCGGCATCCGTGCCGCCCGCCGTGCCGGCTTCGCACCCCTCAAGCTCAACGCGGTGCCGATGCGCGGTGTGAACGACGACGAGATCGTCGACCTGGTGCAGTTCGCGGTCGACAACGGGGCTCAAATGCGGTTCATCGAGCAGATGCCGCTGGATGCCGGCCACACGTGGTCCCGCACCGAGATGGTCGATGCTGGCGAGATTCTCGACAAGCTCACGCAGCGCTTCACGCTCACGCCGATCGGCGAGCGCGGCTCGTCGCCGTCGCAGGACTACCTCGTGGACGACGGACCGACGACCGTCGGGCTCATCGCGTCGGTGTCAGCGCCGTTCTGCGGTGCGTGCGACAGGGTGCGGTTGACTGCCGACGGGCAGATCCGCAACTGCCTGTTCGCCCGCGAGGAGTCCGATCTGCTGCCGCTCCTGCGCGGCGCGGAGGGCAGCTCGCCCGCGGATGACGACGCCATAGCCGACCTGCTACGCCGGTCGATCGCGGGCAAGCGCGCAGGCCACGGCATCGACGACCCCGGATTCCTGCAGCCCCAGCGCCCCATGAGCGCGATCGGCGGCTGACCCCGGCATCCGCACCCTTCCGCTGCGGGCCCGCACCTTCCGCGAACCCACAACCTCCGCGCCGACCCCACGCCTTCCGCACCCAAGAACGTGTGGGGTCGGCGCGAGACCTGTGGGTTCAGCGGCCAGGATCGGCGAAGTTCGGTCGCGCTCAGCCGCCGGCGAAGGGCGGCAAGATGTCGACGACATCGGATGCCGACAGCGGCATATCGGCGTCCGTGCGCTCTCCGTTGACGAGCACCGCACACCGCGGCAGCACGAATCTGAGACGTTCGTGGTCGGTCACCACCGCAGCGCGCAGGGCGTCCAGCGTCTGCTCGCCGCGGATCTCTTCCTCGGCACCTGCTGCTTCAGCCGCGCCGGCAAAGTAACGAACCGTCGCCATCAGACTCTGCCCCCGCCGCTGTGGGGGGCACGCCCTTCTGCCCACGCGCCGGCGAGCGCGACGACCTCGGCGAGGGCAGCCGCCGTATCCTCGGGGCTGCCGCCTGCGCGGCCTGCAACGAGACCGGCGATGAAAGCACTCAGCGGTGCAGCCGGGCGTGCGACGTCATGCGCGACATCGCGCGCAAGGTCGAGCACGAGCGCGATCGGCACCTGCTCGGCATCCAACCCGAAGCGATCACGCAAAACCGAGGACCACTCATCGAGCGCCTCCGGTGGAAGGGTGCGGTCGTTCATGCTGGCTCCTGACTCTCGGGACCGGGCACGAGACAGATCCTGCCACGTGTCGACATCGGCCGTCACCCCGGTTGTATCCGGCAGATACCGACATCGCAGGGCGGCGAACAGGTCGCTCATCCGCGCACCCACCGGCTCTGTCAGTCGCGCGGCGGCGTCGACGAGCGCCTGCGTCCGAATCCGTGCACAGAGCCACTGGCGGCGACCGGCGGCATCCACGAGCACGACTCCGTCCACGCCTGCGGAGTCGTCGGGACCCGCCGCGACGAGAGCCGCCACGGCGCGATCGCCCGCGGCGAGGTCGCCGGCCAACAGCAGCACCTCGTCGGCATCCACGCGGCCGAGCGCGGCGGTGATCGCGGCGACCGGCCCTCCTCCCGCCGGCTCCTCGCGCGTCACAACGAGGCGCGAAGTGGCCGAGCGTCCCGAACGCAGGATGGATGGCGCATCCGCGCCCGTCGGCGCTGCTCCGAACGGCGGTGATCCTGCATTCGGCCCGGCTTCGGCGGGCGGTGTGCCGACGACGATGACCGTGCCGTCACAGGCGGCGAGCGCAGCAGCCGTCGTGCGTTGCAGCATCGACTGACCTGCGACCTCCAAGGCAGTCTTGTCGACATCACTCATCCGCGATGCCCGACCTCCCGACAGGATGATCGCACCGATCCGGGCGCGTGCGCCGGCGGCGCGGATGCCCGAGTCTGAAACCGGGTCGTCAGGCATCACTGCGCACGCGTCCACGATCCCGAGCGGCCGCCCTCTTTGGCGGTGATGCAGGCATCCGTGATGGTGACGGTGCGATCGATGCCCTTGACCATGTCGACGATCGACAGTGCGGCGACGGTCACGGCCGTGAGTGCCTCCATCTCGACCCCGGTCCGGTCGGCAGTGCGCACGGTCGCGGTGATGCTCACCCCAGCATCCTCGACCCGCAGGTCCACGACGACCCCGTGCACCCCGATGACGTGCGCCAGCGGCAGCAGCTCGGGGGTGCGCTTGGCGGCCTGGATGCCAGCGATCCGAGCGACGGCGAGCACATCGCCCTTGGGAACGGCGCCGTCCCGCAGCGCCGCGACGGTGCCAGGCGCCATTGTCACGAAGGCCCGGGCGGATGCCGCACGCACTGTCGGCTGCTTGCCGGTGACATCCACCATGCGGGCGTGACCGGACTCGTCGAGGTGCGTGAAACTCATGTCACCAGCATGACATCGACGCGATCGCCCGCGGCTACCTCCTCGACGGATGCCGGAATCACCGCCCACGCCTCGGCGAGCGCGAGCGCGCCAGCCCGGTGCGAGCCGGCTCCTCCGGCGGTAGCGGGGCGGACGGTCCATGCCGCAGGGTCGGACCGATCGATCGCGACGGGCATGAACTGCTCACGGGCGGGCGGCGTGCGCCATCCGTTCGATACCCGGAGGCGCAGGACTGGGCGCAGCAGGTCACGTCTCCCCTGCATCCGCAGCAGCGCCGGGCGCACGAATGCCTCGAACGACACGGCGACGCTCACGGGGTTCCCGGGCAGACAGAACACCGGGATGCCGCCGATAGCGCCGTGCCCCTGCGGCTTGCCGGGCTGCATCGCGACGGTGAGAAACTGCACGCCCGTCGGTTCGAGCACCTCCCGCACCACCTCGTAGGCGCCGACGCTCGCGCCGCCGGTCAGCACGATCGCGTCCGGGGCGTCGGCTTTGACGCGGGCGAGCACCCGCCGCAGCACCGCGGGATCATCGCCGACGCGGATGAGCTCGCTGACGACGGCGTCAGCGCCCCGCACCAGGCCGTCCAGGAGCAGACCGTTCGACTCGGTAATCTGCCCCGGCCCGACGGGCTCGCCGGGTGCCACCAGCTCGTCGCCGCTTGCGATCACGACAACGCGCGGGGCCGGGCTAACGAGAACGGATGCCGCGCCCGCCGCAGCCGCGGCCGATCGCTGCAACGCACCCAGTCGCTCCCCCGCGGCGACCACGACATCACCGACCGAGACATCGTCGCCTCGACGACGGATATGCACGCCGGGCGTCGGCTGCGCGTCGAGGTGAACGAGCGACCCGGGGGCGACATCGCGGAACAGCTCCGCGGTCTGTTCGTGCGGGACGATGGCGTCGGCTCCGGCCGGAACCGGCGCTCCCGTCATGATCCGGGCCGCTTCCCCGGGCCCGATGCTGGCACCGGGGACAACGCCTGCCGGGATGTCGATGACGACCGTGCGCGGGACGGCTCCGTCGTCCGCCCGGACGGCGTAGCCATCCATCGCGGAATTGTCGAAGGCGGGGATCTCAAGGGTAGCGACGACAGGTTCCGCGGTCGTGCGACCCCAGGCATCCGTGATCGAGACCCGCACCGGCGTCAGGGGCGTGGTCGCCGCGAGGATCGCGTCGCGATGCTCGGCGACAGTGCGTGTGAAGCTCATGCGTGCGAGGGTGCGGGAACGGCGGATGCCGACCGGACCGGGAGTTCTCGCATCGTTCCGGCAAGGGCGTCGATGACGGCGATCCGTCCGAGCAGCGGGCGCCCCTCGCCGACGATGAGCTTGATCGCCTCGGATGCCATGAGCGAGCCGGTCTGCATGCAGACGGAGGCGAGCACACCGACCTGCTCGCACGTGACGACCTGGCCGGTCGAGCCGGCGGGGAACAGGTCGCTCAGGCGCACCGGCTGGGCCCCGGCGGGCGGTGCTGACCAGAAGACTGTCACCTGCGACCAGAACTCCAGCACGCTCCCCCACACGACCGGTAATCCGAGCTCTGCGGCCGCGGCATCCACGACGTCGCGGGTCTCGAAAGTGTCGGATCCGTCGAGCACGAGGTCGTAGCCGGACAGGATCTCGAGCGTGTTCGCCGCGGTCAGGCGCACCGGATGCTCGATCACCCGCACGTCGGGTGCGAGGCCGCGCGCACGAGTCGCGGCGCTCTCGGTCTTCGGCTCGCCGACTGTGTCAACGGAGTGGATGATCTGCCGGTGCAGGTTGGTCAGGTCCACGACGTCGTCGTCGATGATGCCGATCGTTCCGACGCCGGCAGCGGCAAGCGCAAGGATGACGGTTGACCCAAGTCCGCCGGCTCCCACGACCGCGACGCGAGCTGCGGCAAGGCGGCGCTGCCCAACGTCACCGATCGCGAAGAGTTTGCGGTGACGCGCCGTGCGGTCGCGTTCGGCATCCGTCAGGGCCTCGACGGGCTCGACGAGCGGGGGAAGTGACATGTCCCTACGCTAGCCCCGCACCTGCGGCGTGCGGACCGGCGTCGCTCAACTCCGCGGGATCGCACCAACTCCGCACCCGTGGGGCAGAATCCTGTGAACTTCGCGTGGTTCTGCGAGGTTCGGGGACGCCAGCAAGCGGCCAGTCGGCAAACGGATGCCGCGAGCTGCCCTACGCGACCGAGTAGCGCCCCGACGCGATGGCCCGCGCGCGAGCCTTGGCCGCTTCTTCTTCGCGGTTCTTCGGCGGCGTCACGGCGACGAGGTCGTCGAGGAGGTGCTGGGTGGCGTGAGCGATCTCGTGGACGGCGCGGTCGAAGGCATCCTGGTTCGCCTTGGACGGCTTGGTCGTCCCGGCGATCTTGCGCACGTACTGGAGGGCTGCCGCGTGCACCTCATCCGAGGTCGCCGCGGGCTCGAAGTTATGAAGTGTGTGGATGTTCCGGCACATGCCCCGACGATACGCCCGCCCCCGCGGCTGGACCACCCCGCACCCGGGCCGAGCTTGGCACCACGAAGTTCGCAGAATCACGCCAACTCCGCACGATTGCGGCCGCATCCTGCGAACTTCGCGCGATTCTGGGGACATGCGCGGAACGGGGCAGGCCGCGCGCGCGAGCACAGGCGCGGCGGGCAGTGGCAGGCGGGCTCAGGATGCCAGGTGGAGACGTGCCGCGAGGGCGCGACGGATGCTGCGCTCGACTGCCGGCCAGTCGTGAACGATCTGCGCGTAGCTCAGGCGTATAACGGTGTATCCGCGAAGCGCAAGCTCGGCGTCGTGCGCGATGTCCTTCGTGCGCTGCGCGCTTGAGGAGTGATGGGCGAACCCGTCGATCTGCAGCACGAGCCGCTCGCCGACCAGGAGATCGACGAACCGTCCGGCGATCCTCGCCTGTTGCGCCACCGGAACACCCCAGCGGCGCAGCGGCAGGACGACGAGGGTCTCCAGCCCTGAATCGGAGAGCCCAGTAACTTCCCCAGCCAGCTCTCGCGCGGCCCGCGAGGTCCACGGGATGCGCCTGAGCGCCTCCGGCGCAAGCCCCTCCACACGAACCGCGGACTCCCACACGGCCAGAGCATCGTCGTGGGGGACGCATCCAGCGACGTGAGCCAGCGCATCCTCGACGGTCGCCATGAGGCCCCGTCCTGGCGGGGAGAGAGGGATCGTCCAGTGGAGCCGTCCTGGCCATCCGTCAGGCAGGCGCGCGGAACCGGAGCCGGGAACCATATGCAGATGAGGATGCGGATCCAGGTCTGGCGGCATCCACCACCCTCTCCTGCGCGCAAGGGACAGGCACGAAATCCGGCCGCCCGCGGTGGCCGCAGTGACGAGATCCGGCGCGGCATCCGGAAGTGTCACCCAGGCGCGACGGATGACTCGCGCCTTCCCGTCCCGTACGAACCCCCGCAAGGCCGCGACCCTGTACCCAGCACGCAGGATGTCGCTCCGGTGCGCGACTCCACCCTGCCGCCGCAACCACTCGTCGAGCTCTCTCGTCACACCGCGAGTCTGCACCGCCAGATACCGCAACGACCGCGGACGGCATCCGTCTGTCCGCTCGTCTCGGCCGGGTGCCCCTGGGGAGGAATCCCTCCCCACCTCACAAACCCTCGCAGAATCGCGCCGACTCCACAGGATTCGGAGCAAAAAGTGCGAGGTTCGCGTGATTCTGCGAGCTCGGCGCGCGTGAGAAGTGGGCAGACGAACCAGACGGATGCTACGCGTCAGCGCTTGTAGTTCGGCGCCTCGACCACGATCTGCACGTCGTGCGGGTGGGACTCCTTGAGGCCGGCAGAGGTGATGCGCACGAACTTGCCCTTGGCCTTGAGCTCCTCGACAGTGCGCGCACCCACGTAGAACATGGACTGCCGGAGGCCCCCGACCAGCTGATAAGCGACTGCCGCGAGCGGACCGCGGTAAGCGACCTGCCCCTCGATCCCCTCGGGGATGAGCTTGTCGTCGGTGGGGACGTCGGCCTGGAAGTAGCGGTCCTTCGAGTACGAGGTCTTCTTGCCGCGCGTCTGCAGCGCACCCAGCGATCCCATGCCCCGGTACTGCTTGAACTGCTTACCGCCCTGGAAGACGATCTCACCCGGAGCCTCGTCGGTGCCCGCGAACAGCGACCCGATCATGACCGAGTCCGCGCCAGCGACAAGCGCCTTCGCGATGTCACCCGAGTACTGCAGGCCCCCGTCGGCGATAACCGGAACTCCGGCCTGGCGCGCAGCCTGGAACGCCTCGTAGATCGCAGTCACCTGCGGCACACCGACGCCGGCGACGATGCGCGTCGTGCAGATGGAGCCCGGGCCGACGCCGACCTTCACGGCATCCACCCCGGCGTCGATAAGCGCCTGCGCACCCTCGCGGGTCGCGACATTGCCGCCGATGATATCGATGTTCGCGAACGACGGGTCGGCCTTCAGCCTGCGTACGATGTCGATGACTCCCGCCGACTGACCGTTGGCGGTGTCGACGACGAGCACGTCGACCCCGGCATCCCGCAGCGCCTCGGCACGCTCCCACGCGTCGCCGAAGAATCCGATAGCAGCGCCGACGCGCAGTCGCCCATGCTCATCCTTGGTGGCAAGCGGGTACTTCTCGCTCTTGTCGAAGTCTTTGATGGTGATGAGGCCCGCGAGCTTGCCGTTGTCGTCGATGAGCGGCAGCTTCTCGACGCGGTGCTTGGCGAAAGTGGCGATGACCTCGTTCGCGCCGATCCCGACCGGAGCAGTGATGAGACCTTCGCTTGTCATGACGTCTTTGACGAGGGTGGTCTTGCGCTCGAAGCCCGAGACGAAGCGCATGTCGCGGTTGGTGACGATGCCGACGAGCGTTCCCTCTTCGTCGATGACCGGAAGGCCCGAGATGCGGTAGGTCGCGCACATCGCGTCGACCTCTTCGATCGTGGCGTCGGGAGTCGTGGTCACAGGGTCAGAGATCATGCCCGACTCGCTGCGCTTGACCCGGTCGACCTGAGCCGCCTGCTCCTCGATCGAGAGGTTTCGGTGCAGGATGCCGAGTCCCCCCTCACGGGCGACGGCGATCGCCATCCGCGCCTCAGTTACCGTGTCCATTGCGCTGGAAATGAGCGGGATCGCGACAGTGATACGTCGCGTTACCCGGGACGACGTATCGGCCTCGCTCGGGATGACGTCAGTATGACCCGGCAGCAGAAGCACGTCGTCATAGGTGAGTCCGACGAATCCGAACGGGTCGTGAGTGTCCATGCTTCTCCTGCGGTCGCGAGCCTTATAGAGAATTCTACGTTCGCGGGCCCGCCAGCATTCCCGCGTTGCTCTCGCGCCCATCCCCGCAACGGATTGGGATCGTTCTCAGCCGAATATGCCCCGGAAACACCGCGGACACATTACGCTCGTACGGTCGTCTATCACGGTCGAAGCGACTTCCTCGGCCGTTGCCGTCCGGGAGGTCTGAGTGCCACATCCGAATGCCCCAGCCAGGACGACGCGGAATCGCCTCGGCGCGTTTCTCGCGTTGGCGCTGACCATCATGGGCCTTCTCGCCCTGCCGACCGCGGCACACGCGGCCGAGGACGATCCCTACCGCATCAGCGGCAACGTGCAGCTCGAGGGTGAGCCGCTCGAGGGCGTCGAGCTCACGGTAGACGGCCCCGGTGGCGAACAGACCGTCGAAACCGACGCCAGCGGGCAGTGGTCGGTCGGGGTACCCGAACGCAACGCCGATTACACCGTCACACTCAACGAGGAGACGCTCCCCGAGGGCATCGCCGTCATCGACGAGACCGGCGAAGACACCTCACCCAATGTCCGCGAGGTCACGGTCGGACCGGGTGGCCGTGTCACCACGAACTTCTTCATCGGCGAAGGCGAACGGAACACGACGAGCTTCATCGACCAGTTGGTAGAGCGCCTGGTCAACGGTGTGAACTTCGGGTTGATGCTCGCGCTGGCGGCCATCGGCCTGTCGCTCGTCTACGGCACGACCGGGATCTCGAACTTTGCCCACGGCGAGATGGTCACCTTCGGCGCACTCATGGCGTTGCTGTTCGCCACGGGCTTGAGTCTGCCGTTGCTCGTGGCAGTCCCGCTGGCGGTGATCGTGTCAGGAGCATTCGGATACGCGATGGATGCCGGGCTCTGGCGCCCCCTGCGCCGAAAGGGCCTCGGCGTCGTGCAGCTCATGATCGTGTCGATCGGGCTCTCGCTGGCCCTGCGCTACATCTTCCAGATGTTCGTCGGCGGCGGCACCCTGCAGCTCCCCAATCCGCTATCCGGCGTCATCCCGCTGCCGGGGTCGATCGTGCTGACCTGGATGGACCTGCTCAGCATGGTCATCTCGGTCGTCGTGATCATCATCTTCGCGCTGTGGCTCACGCGCAGCCGGATCGGGCGCGCGACGCGCGCGGTGTCCGACAACCCGTCGCTGGCGGCGGCATCCGGAATCGACGTGGACGCGATCGTGCGGATCGTCTGGATCCTGGCTGCCTCTCTCGCCGGGCTCTCCGGCGTCCTCTGGGCCTACTTCCGCCCCGGCATCAAGTGGGACATGGGCTCGAGCATCCTGCTACTGCTGTTCGCCGCGGTTGTCCTCGGCGGCCTCGGCACCGCCCTCGGTGCCCTGGTCGGATCCCTCATCGTCGGCATCCTCGTCGAGACAACGAGCCTGTTCGGGGTCCCCGACGATCTCAAGTACGTGGGGGCGCTCGTCGTCCTGATTCTGATCCTCCTCTTCCGGCCACAGGGCATCCTGGGTCGAAAAGAGCGAGTGGGCTGAAGGGGGTACGACGATGGACTTCGGTCAAATTCTGAGCAACACGCTGAGCCAGATCCTCAGCCCAACCACCCTCGGCTTCGCACTGGCGGCGATCGGCCTGTCGATCCACTTCGGCTTCGCCGGCCTGCTGAACATGGGCGTAGCCGGCTTCATGGCTGTCGGAGCCTACGGCTTCGCGATCTCGATCCTCACGTTCGGGCTGCCATGGTGGGCGGCAGCGCTCGTCGGCTTCGTGCTCGCAGCCGTGTTCGCACTGATTCTCGGCATCCCGACGCTGCGGCTTCGCGGCGACTACCTCGCGATCGTGACGATCGCCGCAGCCGAGGTCGTGCGACTGCTGTTCCTTTCGACCGCCTACAAGGACGTCACCGGTTCCGCCGACGGCCTGTTCGGCTTCCAGGCCGAGTTCCGCGCGGCAAACCCCCTGCCGCAGGGCACCTACGGCTTCGGCCCGTGGACCTACACGAGCGACCAGTGGTGGGTCATCATCATCGGCCTGGCATTGACCGCGGTAGCCGTCCTGTTCACCTGGTCGCTGATGCGCAGCCCCTGGGGACGCGTCATCAAGGGCATCCGTGAAGACGAGGATGCCGTGCGGTCGCTCGGCAAGAACGTGTTCTCGTTCAAGATGCAGGCACTCGTCATCGGTGGCGTCATCATCGCCGCCGGCGGCATCGTCACCGCAATGGGGACGAACGTCAACCCCAATGTCTACGTGACCTCGCAGACGTTCTTCATCTGGACAGCGCTGCTGCTGGGTGGGGCCGCGACCATCTTCGGCCCGGTGCTCGGCGCCGTGCTGTTCTGGGTCGTGCGAGCGTTCCTCTCCAACCTCCTTCCCGCGCTGGTGGATGCCGGGCTCTTGCCCTTCCTGTCGCGCGAGCAGGCACAGCAGTCGGTCTTCGTCCTGATCGGGGTCGCGCTCATGCTGCTGATCATCTTCCGCCCGCAGGGGATCCTCGGGAACAAGAAGGAGTTGAGCTTTGTCCGATGAGCCGCTCGCGCCGGTAGCGCGTCCCAAGACGACAGGCCTTCATGAGGGCGAGATCCGCCCGGGTGTCGCGAAGGTCGACCCGATCATCGTCGCCGATGGCGTGAAGCGCACGTTCGGCGGCCTGACTGCCGTGGATGTCGAGCACCTCGAGATCCCGCGGAACGCGATCACCGCCCTCATCGGCCCGAACGGCGCCGGCAAGACGACGTTCTTCAACCTGCTCACCGGCTTCGACAAGCCCGACGAGGGGTCGTGGACCTTCGACGGCACGGCCCTTGCGGGAGTTCCCGCGTTCAAGGTGTCGCGGATGGGCGCGGTGCGCACGTTCCAGCTGACCAAGGCTCTCGGCCTTCTGACGGTGCTCGAGAACATGAAGCTCGGTGCGACCAAGCAGCGGGGCGAGAGCTTCTTTGCGTCGCTGTTCCCGTTCCTGTGGCGAAAGCAAGATGCCGAGATCGAAGAGCGCGCCCGCGTGCTCCTGAAGAAATTCAAGCTCGATGCGAAGGAGTCCGACTTCGCGGCGAGCCTGTCGGGTGGCCAGCGCAAGCTCCTCGAGATGGCGCGCGCGCTCATGAGCTCGCCGCAGTTCGTGATGCTCGATGAGCCGATGGCAGGCGTCAACCCGGCCCTCACCCAGTCGCTGCTTGACCACATCCTCGATCTGAAGGACGAGGGTATGACGGTGCTGTTCGTCGAGCACGACATGCACATGGTGCGCCACATCGCCGACTGGGTCGTTGTGATGGCCGAGGGCAAGATCGTCGCCGAGGGGCCGCCCGACACAGTCATGCAGAACCCGGCGGTGATCGATGCCTACCTCGGGTCGCACCAGGATGTCGACCTGGGAGTTGTCACGGGCCGCGTACCCGGTGAGCTGAACACCGCGGCTATCGAACTGCAGCAGGAGGTGCAGGAGTTCGACGAGGTGATCGAGAAGACCCTCCACCACGAGTCGGATGCCGGCCCCACCAAGACACCTGAGTCGGGCGAGAGCACCGGGACGGAGAAGTCATGACCGACGCAGCAGCCACCGACGAGCGTCCCCCCGTCCGCGAGGGCACCCCGGTCGTTCTGGTCGACCACGTTCACGCCGGGTACCTGCCCGGAGTCAACATCCTCAACGGCGCGACCCTGACCGCCTGGGACGGCGAGCTCATCGGCATCATCGGCCCGAACGGTGCCGGCAAGTCGACGCTGCTGAAGGCGATCTTCGGCCAGGTGAAGGTGCGCCAGGGTGACATCTCGCTCAACGGCGAGAAGATCACCGGGCTGCGGGCGAACAAGCTCGTCGCGAAGGGCGTCGGGTTCGTTCCGCAGACCAACAACGTCTTCCCGAGCCTCACCATCGCCGAGAACCTGCAGATGGGCCTCTTCCAGCGCCCCAAGCTCTACAGCGAGCGCCTCGAGTTCGTGACGGGCATCTTCGCCGAGCTCGGCAAGCGCCTGAACCAGCGCGCCGGATCGCTCTCGGGCGGTGAGCGCCAGATGGTGGCGATGAGCCGTGCCCTCATGATGGACCCTGCCGTCATCCTGCTCGACGAGCCCTCGGCGGGTCTGTCCCCCGCCCGGCAGGACGACGCGTTCCTGCGGGTCTCCGAGATCAACAAGGCTGGCGTGACGACGATCATGGTCGAGCAGAACGCCCGCCGTTGCCTCCAGATCTGCGACCGCGGCTACGTGCTCGATCAGGGCAAGGATGCCTACACCGGCACCGGCCGTGAGCTGCTGAACGACCCGAAGGTCATCGGCCTCTACCTCGGCACCCTGGGCGCGTAGCCCGACCCCACCGCTCCCGCGCTGCACCATCCCCGCGAACCCACACCTTCGCCCGCGAACCCACACCTTCCGACGCGCATTACGTGTGGGTTCGACGCGGATGCTGTGGGCTCGGCACGCTCCTCGGCAGGTCACACGGATGCCGACCGTGGCGAATGCCGCAGACACGGAAGCGGGGCCCCGACCCGAAGGTCGGAGCCCCGCTCGCTAGCCGTGAGGCTTACTGGTACGCGACGTAGTCGTTGTCTGCCGTGTACTGGTAGATGCCGATCGACGCCTCGGTCGGGTCGCCCACGTCGTCGAACGTGATCGGACCGGAGATACCGTCGTAGTCAGCGACACCGCCGCCGTTGATGATCTCGGCGCACTCGGCGAACGTGGTGCACTTCGTGCCGTCGCCAGAGCCACCGGAGACCTCCGCCAGCTTGTCAGCGATCGCCGCACCATCCGTCGAGCCGGCAGCAAGCGACGCGAGCGCGAGCAGGATGACGGCGTCGTACGACTCGGCGGCGTAGCTGAACTCGGTCAGCTCGTCGTTGCCCTCGTCGACCCAGAACGTGTTCAGCGAGTCGGTGAAGTCGGTGATGGTGTCGATCGAGAGGCCGGGAAGCGTTCCCTTGGCGCCCTCGAGCGAACCGCCCACGTCGATGCCGTTGCTGCCGAACTGCGAGAGGTTGCCGTCGACGAAGTACAGCTTGTCGGCGGGCACGCCCGCAGCGAACAGCTCGGGGAGGATCGTCTTGACCTCTTCGAACGTGATCAGAGCGATCGCGTCGGGGTTGGCGGCGACGACCTCCGAGACCTGGGCCGAGAAGTTCGTGTCACCCGTGTTGTAGGTGGGCTCCGCGACGACCGTGCCGCCTGCGGCCTCGAACGCGTCCTTGACGAAACTCGCAAGACCGGTGCCGTACGAGTCGTTGAGGACGATCATGCCCAGGGTCTGCGCGCCCGACTCGGCGATCAGGTTTCCGAGCACCTCACCCTGCAGGGTGTCAGACGGTGCCGTGCGGAAGTAGAGGCCGTTGTCGTCGTAGGTCGTGAATGCCGCCGAGGTGTTGGCGGGCGAGAACTGGATGACACCAGCACCAACGACCTGGTCGATGAACTGCAGGGAGGTACCCGACGAGGCTGCACCGATGATCGCGGAGACACCCTCGCCAAGCAGACGCGGGATCTCGGTCTCGTAGGCCTTGTTATCGGTGTCACCCGAGTCGCCCTGAATCATCTCGATGGTCACGCCTGCGTTCGCGGCGTTGACCTCGGATGCGGCGTACTCGGTACCCGCGATCTCCGGCGGGCCGAGGAAGGCCAGGTTACCGGTGACAGGCAGCGCCGTGCCGATCTTGAGGTCGAGGGATTCGCTCGGCTCGGTGGTACCGCTCCCGCCACCGGAGTCGCCGGCGCAACCCGCCAGGAAGACCGCGCTGACACCGACCACGGCGATACCGCCGAGGATCGAGCCGGCGCGGGATCGTGTGAAGACGCCCATGATGCTCCTTGCTGTGAATGGATGCGGGCCGTCAAGAGCCCGCACAGTGCCAATAACCTATCCGCGGACTGGTCTCGCGTGTGTTGCGGTGCGTTAACGATGTGTAACGCCGTCAAATCGTTACCTGGCGCCGGTATCCGTCGCGATCTACGGGGCGGGGAGGGCACGGATGGGCGTATCGTTGATGTAGATACCCCATGGGGGTATGAGAACCGCCGAACGCGTATGAGAGGAACCCGCCATGACAAACCACGAATACCTCGTCACCGGAATGACCTGCGGCCACTGCGAGCACGCTGTACGCGACGAGGTGTCACAGATCCCTGGAGTCACGGCTATCGAGGTAAGCGCCGCGACGGGCCTCCTGACGATCACCGCCGACACCCTCGATGACAGTGCAGTGCTGAGCGCGGTCGACGAGGCCGGGTACCAGGCCGCGCGGCTGTGACGACCCCCGGCGGCGGCGGCTCCGCGCCGATCGAGCTCCAGATCGGCGGGATGACGTGCGCCTCGTGCGCCGCGCGCATCGAGAAGCGGCTCAACCGGATGCCGGGGGTGTCGGCATCCGTCAACTACGCCACCGAGAAAGCCGTCGTCCGAATCGACGATGTCCCGGCCGACGGCGGCGAGGCGCGCGCCGATGCCGCAGCCCTCATCGCCGAGGTCGAACGCACCGGCTATACCGCGACGCTGCCAGCACCACCGACCCCCGAGAAGGATGAGCCGGCTACCGATCCCGAACTCGCTTCGCTCCGTCAGCGTCTGATCGGTGCGGCGGTACTGTCGGTGCCGGTGATTGTGCTCGCGATGATCCCCGCGCTGCAGTTCACGTACTGGCAGTGGGCATCTCTTGCGCTTGCCTCACCGGTCGTCGTGTGGGCGGCGTGGCCGTTCCACCGCGCAACGGCGATCAACCTGCGCCACGGTGCCGTCACGATGGACACCCTCATCTCGATGGGAGTCTCGGCCGCCTACCTGTGGTCGCTGTACGCGCTGTTCTTCGGGGGCGCAGGGATGCCGGGCATGACCCACGGCTTCACGTGGATCGCACAGCCCGGCGAAGCCGGAAACACGATCTACCTCGAGGTTGCCGCGGGAGTGACAACGTTCCTGCTGCTGGGGCGCTACCTCGAGGTGCGCGCGAAGCGGCGCGCCAGCCAGGCGGTCCGCGCACTGCTCGAGGTCGGCGCGAAGGATGCCGCGCTGCTGCGCGATGGCGCCGAGGTGCGGGTTCCCGTCGCGCAGCTTCGGGCCGGCGATGAGTTCGTCGTGCGCCCCGGCGAGCGCATCGCGACAGACGGAGTCGTCGTGTCGGGGACCTCGGCCGTGGACACCTCGACGATCACGGGCGAGTCGGTTCCTGTCGAGGTCCGTGAGGGTGACGCGGTCATCGGTGCGACAGTCAACGTCGGTGGTCGCCTCGTGGTGCGCGCTACGCGCGTGGGCGAGCAGACGCAGCTGGCGCAGATGGCGCGCCTAGTCGAACAGGCGCAGGCGGGAAAAGCCGAGGTGCAGCGACTGGCCGACCGCGTCGCGGGGGTGTTCGTGCCGATCGTGATCGTGATCGCCATCGGAACCCTCATTGCCTGGCTTCTCCTTGGCGGCGGCACCGCGATGGCGCTGACGGCGGCGATCGCTGTGCTGATCATCGCCTGCCCGTGCGCGCTGGGGCTCGCGACACCGACAGCGCTCCTCGTCGGGAGTGGTCGGGGCGCGCAGCTCGGCATCCTGATCAAGGGTCCCCAGATTCTGGAGTCCAGTCGGCGCGTCGACACCATCGTGCTCGACAAGACAGGAACCGTCACAGAGGGGCAGATGACGCTCATCGAGGTCGTGCCGTCTCCGGGCGAGGATGCCGCCGAGGTGCTGCGCCTGGCTGGAGCGGTGGAGTCGGCATCCGAGCACCCCATCGCCCAGGCGATCGCGGCGGCTGCCCGTGCCGGAGGGGATCCGCTTCCCGAGGTGGAGTCGTTTTCGTCGGTTCCGGGGCGGGGAGCGACGGGGGTGGTCGAAGCCCACGCCGTCGCGGTCGGATCGCTGGGCTTGCTGGCCGAGTGGGCGGTGCATCCGGATGCCGAGATCACGGCATCCGTCGAGCGCGCCGGCGCAACCGGGATGACGGCAGTCGTCGTCGCGTGGGATGGAAAAGCTCGCGGCATCCTGACCGTCGCTGATTCGGTGAAGCCCTCGAGCGCTGAGGCAGTCGCCCGGCTTGGCGCGCTCGGACTCGAGCCGATCCTGCTGACCGGCGACCACGAGGCCGTGGCGCGCCGGGTGGGCGACGAGGTCGGCATCCGCGAGGTGATCGCCGGTGTGCTGCCTGCTGAGAAAGCCGCACAGATCGAGGCCCTTCAGGCAAGCGGCCGGGTCGTGGCGATGGTCGGCGATGGCGTCAATGACGCCGCAGCGCTCGCGCAGGCAGACCTCGGCATCGCGATGGGCACGGGCGCGGATGCCGCCATCGAGGCGTCCGACCTGACGCTCGTGCGCGGTGACCTCCTCGGCGCCGTCGACGCCATCCGGCTGTCGCGGGCGACGCTGCGCACGATCCGTGGGAACCTCTTCTGGGCGTTCGCCTACAACGTCGCGGCGATCCCACTGGCCGCCCTGGGGCTCCTGAATCCGATGATCGCCGGGGCGGCAATGGCGGCATCCAGCGTCTTCGTCGTCGGCAACAGCCTGCGACTGCGTCGCTTCCAGAGCATCGATCCGGCTGTCGTCGGATCCCGCACGAGAACGACCGAACGGAGCCCGCGATGAGCGACACTCTCGAGACCACCCCGTACGAGGGCAAGGCGACGGATGCCGAGCACAGTGCTCACGAGCCGGAGGCGCACCACGGCTACATCGGCGACAAGCAGCGATACCTGAACCGGCTGAAGCGCATCGAGGGGCAGGCCCGCGGCATCCGTTCGATGGTGGAGGACGAGAAGTACTGCATCGACATCCTCACGCAGATCAGTGCGACCACCGCTGCGCTGGAGTCTGTCGCGCTGGGACTTCTCGAAGACCACTTGCGTCACTGCGTTGTGGATGCCGCACGGCAGGGCGACGAGCAGGCCGAGGCGAAGATCCGCGAGGCCTCGGCAGCAATCGCCCGCTTCGTGCGCTGACGCTCGCTGGCGCCGGTCGGGTCAGCTGTATTCAGCGACGTCGCTGACCCCGCGGGCGCGTTGCGCGAACACGACCGAGTCGACGGTCAGCACGGCGAGCGCTACCCAGACGAGGCCGAAGCCGATCCATCGCTCGGGCGGCATCGGCTCACCCAGGATCCACGCCCCGGTGATGAACTGCATGATCGGCGCGATGAACTGCAGCAGTCCGACGACAGTGAGCGGCACCCGCCGAGCTCCGGCAGCGAACAGCAGTAGCGGCACGGCTGTCGCGGCGCCCGCGAGGCTCACCAGCACGACATGCCAGACCCCGTACGCGCCGGCGGTGAGGCCGCTCGTCAGGGACGTGACGACCAGCAGCACGATCGCGAGCGGTGTGAGCCACGCCGACTCGAGGGTGAGGCCGCTGACGGCATCCACCGACGGTCCGATGCGCTTCTTGATGAGGCCATAGATGCTGAAGGATGCCGCGAGCGTCAGCGCCACCCACGGCACGCTGTTGTAGCCGACGATCGTGACGACGACGGCGATACCCGCGATCGCGATGGCGATCCACTGCGTGAGACGCAACCGCTCCCGCAGCACGATGACGCCCAGCAGCACTGTGGCGATCGGGTTGATGAAGTAGCCGAGGCTCGTCTCGATGACGTGACCCGAGAGGGTCGCGAGGATGAACACCTGCCAGTTGACGTAGATCACAGCTCCCGCCAGCGCCGTCCAGCCGAGCAGGCGCGGCTGACGCACGATCGCGAGGAACGGCCGCCACGCACGCATGACGGTGAGCAGGAAGATGCAGAAGACGAGGGAGAGCAGGATGCGCCAGCCGACCAGCTCCCAGCCGGTGATCGGCGCCAGCAGGATGAAGTAGAGCGGCAGGAATCCCCAGAGGAAGTACGCCGAGAACGCGAAGATGCCGCCGACGAGCCTCTCGCGTGCAGCCTCTGCCGGCGCTTCGCGGGCCAGGAGCGCGGCATCCGACCCGGCGAGCTCTGCCGCACCCGACGCCGGAATGTCACCGGTCGCGGGCTCTGAGCTTCCGCCTCCCGGAACCGATTCGCGCGTCACTCACTCAGCCTAGGGCGCCCCAGCGACACTGCGGCGCGCGTCTGTCGTGCAGGCAGAGAGCCCAACGGCCGACTCCCGGTGGATTTCCTGCCATGCCCCGCAGGCGCGCGTCCCCGGGCACGACAAGAGACGGGGCCCGGATGCCGCAGCATCCGAGCCCCGTCGAAGAGTTGTCGACTCAGCGAACGACGACCGCCAGCACGTCGCGAGCCGAGAGCACCAGGTACTCGTCGGCGCCGAACTTCACTTCGGTCCCGCCGTACTTGCTGTAGATGACGCGGTCACCGACGGCGACGTCGAGCGGAACGCGGTTGCCGTTGTCATCGATACGACCGGGTCCGACTGCGACGACCTCGCCCTCCTGGGGCTTCTCCTTCGCGGTGTCGGGAATGACCAGACCACTCGAGGTGGTCTGCTCGGCCTCGACCTGCTTGATGACGATGCGGTCCTCGAGCGGCTTGATGGAAACCGACACGGGTCTACCTCTGCTTTCCTTGAGATACCAAGACTCGTTAGCAACCTCACACCGAGAGTGCTAACGCAAGTGTATTGAAGCTCTGGCACTCACGCAACGCGAGTGCCAATCCGGATGCCGTGACTTCAGCGCCCCCGCGCCCGACCGGCGACGCCCGATCCACCGGCGAGGAGAGTCCTGTCATGCACGCGAACTTAACCTGGTATATGAATCATCTTTCAGTTACCGTGAGTGCCGTGCGATGACGCACCTCGGCATCCGCTCGCTGGAGAGGGATGCCCGTGCTCCGACCGGGACGACCGTGCGATGGCGCCCGGGGCGATGGCCGGGGCGCCGACGAAGGGATGACGCATGTTCTCTCGTGTCCGAAAGCGCGCAATCGGCGCGCTCCTGGCGGCCGGCTTGGCGGTGGCGGGCCTGGCCGTCGCAGCTCCCGCCGCTCAGGCGATCACCTGTCCCCCGGGATTCGAGACCCTGCCCGGCTGCACGAACGGCGGCGGTGGATCGGGTGGCGGCTCGACCGGCGGCACCGGCACGTGGACGACCGAGACGATCGCCGGGATGTCGGTGCGCCTGTACACCCCGACGACGGCTGCCGCCCTGCCTTCCGGTCGCGCGCTGATGATCTCGCTCCACGGATGCGTGCAGAAGGCATCCGATCTGCAGTCCGCGGGCAACTGGGCACAGACTGCTGACGAGTACGGCATGATCGTCGCGCTGCCGGATGCCCCGAACGGCGGAGTCATCCTCGGCTGCTGGGACTATTACGACGCGAATCACTCGCGCAGCGCGCCATCGCGCCACGACGACAACCTGCTTTCGCTGGCCTCGACACTCACCGCCCGCACGAGCCTCGATATCGACGCCGACCAGGTGTACGTCTCGGGGCTTTCGTCCGGGGGCGGGCAGACGATGGTCATGGGATGCCTCGCGCCTGACGTGTTCGCCGGGATGGGCATCAACGCCGGACCGACGGTGGGCACCACCTCCGGTCAGATCTCGTCGGTGGCGGTCTCGAAGAACCAAGGAGTATCGACGTGCACGGGCTTCGCCAGCTCGGCATCCGGCGCCTTCGACACGCAGCTGACCTCGGTCGTCTACGGCAGCAATGACTCGACTGTCGCGCCCGGGTACAACACGCTGAACGGTCAGATCATGGCTGACATCTACGACGCCAATCAGACCTCGAGCTTCGGCCTGTCGGGCCTTGCCGGCACCAACACGTCGGGTTCGGGGACGCTGTACTCGGATGCCGAAGGGCCTCGGGTCTCCGTCATTCAGAACACCGGGCTCGGCCACAACTGGCCAGCCGGTGCGGGATCGGGCGGCTCGTACATCAGCGCGAACAGCATCGACTACCCGGCTTACGTGACGGAGTTCTTCTTCGACAACAACCGCCGCGTCGACCGGTCAGGCGAGCCGACACCCACACCGACACCAACCGGAACGCCGACACCGACACCGACGGTCACTCCTTCGCCGACGCCGACGGTCCCGCCGAGCGACTGCGTGACCGCAACGAACGCCGCCCACAAGGCTGCGGGGCGGGCCACCTCCTACGGGGTGAACCCCTACAACCCGTATTACGCGATCGGAACCCAGGACTACCTCGGTCTCGGCGATGCCACCGTGACGAGTCTGCAGCGCATCTCGGCATCCTCCTGGGATCTCGTAAGCAGCTGCAGCTGACACGGATGCCGCGTGCAGCGCCCGCACCTAGGGTGGATGGATGGACATCGCCGAGGTGCGGGCGCTGCTGACGCCGGCGGGGCTCGACCTGCTGAACAGCCTCGGCCCGGTCTCCTCCAGCGACGAGGTGGCGCGCATCGTCTCACGGCTGCGTAGCGCCGGCCACTCCCCCGATCTGGTGTCGGCAGTGGTCACCCAGGCGCGGCTTCGGGAGCGCGCGCGGTCGAAGTTCGGCGACTTCGCGGGACGGATGCTGTTCACCCGCGCCGGTCTCGAGCAGGCGACACGCCTGTCGGTGGCAGCCCATCACGCCGGGCGGTTCCGTCGCGCGGGAATCGAGCACGTCGCAGACCTCGGCTGCGGGATCGGCGGTGATGCGCTGGCTCTGGCAAGTCTCGGCATCCGTGTCGGCGCCATCGACGCCGACGAGGTGACCGCGGCCCTCGCGACCGTCAATCTCGCACCGTTCGGGGCCGCGGTCACCGTGCGCCACGGGCTCGCTCAGGAGCAGGATCTCAGCGGGGTCGAGGCTGTCTGGCTTGACCCCGCCCGGCGCGAGGCGGGCGAGACGGGACGCGCGCGCGCTGACGACTGGTCGCCGCCGCTGGAGTGGGTCTTCGAACTCACCAGCCGGATGCCGGCCGGTATAAAGCTCGGGCCGGGACTCGATCGTGATCGCATCCCCGACGGGTACGAGGCGCAGTGGGTCAGTGCCGACGGCTCGACGATCGAGCTCGTGCTGTGGTCGGGCGCGCTCGCGCGCGAGGGCGTGACGCGGTCGGCGCTGATCCTGCGCGGGCAGCACGCCGCCGAGCTCACGGCGCCCGCAGACAGCGAGGACGAACCGGTGCGCGCGCTCGGACAGTTCATCCACGAACCCGACGGGGCAGTCATCCGTGCCCGGCTGATCGGAGAGGTTGCGAGGTCACTTCGGGCGGGGATGCTGGCGGAGAAGATCGCGTACCTCACCGGGGATGACGCGGTCACGAGCCCCTTCGTGCAGAGCTTCCGGGTTCGCGAGGTGCTCCCGGCCGACACGAAGAAGCTCGCGAGGGCGCTGAAGGAGCGCGGAATCGGCATCCTCGAGATCAAGAAACGGGGAGTGGATGTCGACCCGGCGGCGCTGCGTCAGAGCCTCAAGCTGAAGGGTGAGGAATCCGCGACCCTCATCATGACCCGTGTCGGGGGCTCCCGCGTCGCGGTCCTTGCCGACCGCGTTCCGCCCGCCCCCTGACCTGACCTCTCGGCGGGCGACCCCTCCCGTTCGGTCGCGCCGTCCTGCGACATCCAGCCCACCCGACCCACAACACGGCGCGACCGAATCCACCGGGCCCGGGCCCTGGCCGGAGTCAGGTCAGCACGGCCCAGGCGTAGAGAAGCCAGCCGGCGCTGTAGAGGATCGACACACCGCCGAGCACGATAGCCCACACGGCGACGCGCCTGCTGTCCCGCGGATGCCGCAGCGCCATGATGCCCGCGACGATCGCGACGATCCCGATGACAAAGCCCCACCCGACGAACAGCGAGACAGCAAGGCCCACGATCGCGAACCCCAGGGCCCACCCCGCGAACCCCCGGTCGAAGCTCGCGGGCTCGACGGGTCCGGCATCCGGTTCCCACCCCGGGTGGTCCGGCGACGGGTCGGGGCCGCTGAGGGTGGTCGGCACATCGACCGGGGCCGTCGGAAACCGCGAGAACCCCCGAGAATGATCAGTCATCCTGCCTCCCCCGCGACCTGGATGTCGGTGATCGGCAGGGTCGAGTCGGCCCCGAAAGCCATCGTCGACGGGGCACGCCCGGCCATGATCAGTTCCGAGGCGAGCGCCGCGATCATTGCCCCATTATCGGTGCACAGCGACAACGGCGGAATCCGCACCGTGACGCCTGCCGCCTCCGCCCGCTCCAGCGCGACCTCGCGCAACCGCCGGTTCGCGATGACTCCGCCGCCCAGCAGCAGCCGCGGAACGCCGTAGTCAGCGCACGCGGCCAGCGCTTTGGTGACGAGCACATCGACGACGGCCTCTCGGAAGGATGCCGCGACATCCGCTGTCGAGACGGGCTGGCCTGCGGCATCCTGCTGCTCGACCCAGCGGGCAACGGCAGTCTTCAGCCCCGAGAACGAGAAGTCGTATCGGTGCTCTGCCATGTCGCTCGCCCGCGAGAGCCCCCGCGGGAAACGGATCGCGTTCGGGTCCCCCGGTCGCGTCCCGCCGTTCCCGTCAGATCCGGATGCCGCGGCCCGGTCGATCTCGGGTCCCCCGGGGTAGGGCAGGCCGAGGATGCGGGCAATCTTGTCGAAGGCCTCGCCGGCGGCGTCATCCACGGTCTCGCCGAGCAGCTCGACGTCGCTCGTGAGATCGCGGACGAGCAGGAGCGACGTGTGCCCGCCCGAGACCAGCAGCGCGATCGTCGGGTACTCCAGCGGCTCCGCGTCAGCGTCGAGGAGGTCTGCCGCGATGTGGCCCACGAGGTGGTTGACGGCGTAGAGCGGCTTGTCGAGCGCAACGGCGAGCGCCTTCGCGGCGCCCACGCCGACCATGAGCGCCCCCGCGAGCCCCGGTCCCGAGGTGACGGCGACGGCATCGATGTCGGCGAGCTGGACCTGCGCCTCGGCGAGCGCTGCCTCGATCGCGGGCTGCAGCGCCTCGAGGTGCGCACGCGCGGCGACCTCGGGAACCACCCCGCCGTACCGGGCGTGTTCGTCCATGCTCGAGGCGATCGTGTTCGAGCGCAGCGTGCGTCCTCGCACGATCCCGATGCCGGTCTCGTCGCAGCTGGTCTCGATCCCGAGGACGAGCGGTTCGGCGGCGCTCACGTGCACACTCCCCCGGATGCGACGGCGGTGGGTTCATTTCCGGCGGCCTCGCGACGCGCCGCATCCCACCCCACGAGGTCGAGCTGCATGATGATCGCGTCCACATCGTCGGGTTGGTAATACCGCGGGCGACGTCCGGTCTCGATGAAACCCTCGCGCCGATACAGGCCTCGGGCCACCGGATTGTCGTCGCGCACCTCGAGGAAGACGGTCCGCGCGCCGGACTCGCGTGCGTGTTCGAGAAGCGCGGCGAGCAGCATCCGTCCGCGGCCTGTGCCTCGCACGCCAGCATCGAGCGCAATGGTCTGGATGTCGGCATCCGCTGCCCCGCGCACGGCGCGCACCCCGCCGTAGCCGATGATGCGGCCAGCTTCTTCGACGACGAGATACGACCCGTGCGGCGAGGCGAGTTCGCCGGCCATCATCGCCTCTGACCACGCGTCGGAGGGAAACGAGGCCCGCTCGATTGCCATGATCGCGGCGAGGTCGTCGGCGGTTGCGGGGCGGATGCTCATACGCCCACCTTCTTCGGCCCGGCGGATATCGTCACGTCGGGCGAGCGCAGATAGAGCGCGTCACGGGGCCCGACCTCGCGTCCCGCCGCCAGTGCGCCCGCCGCGACCAGTGCGACCATGGCTGCCGAGACCGCCGTCGTGTCGCGGCGCTCCGCACCAAGCCCGGTGAGCACGGCCTCGATCTCGTCGCGCGGGGTGAGGGCGGGTTCGGTGACCCGGACCGGCAGGCCGTCGTCGTCCACGCCCTCGTAGACCGTGTAGGCGAACTCGCGGCGGCGGGCGTCGGTGACGATCGCGAAACGCTCGGCACCCGTCTCACCGGCGAGGGCCTGATCGAGCAGGATGCCGAGGGCTGCGGCGTCGTGGCTGACCACCGGGACCACGGGGATGCCGCGCCCGAGCGCAAAGGTGCGGGCTGCTGCGATGCCGACGCGCAGGCCGGTGAACGGGCCGGGGCCCATACCCGCCGCTACCGCCGTGATCTCTGGACGCTCACCGGGTGTGCCGGCACCGACGTGCCCGAGGGGTGCGTCGGCGCGCGCCGTGCCGAGCACGGTATGGAGCAGATCGCCGATGACTTCGGCGTGTCCGAGCGGGTTTGCGCTGGAGGCCTCGGCAAGCACCACGCCATCTACCTCGACGACCGCCACCGCGGTGCCGACCGAGGTATCGATGCCGAGAATCACCCCTCCAGGGTATCCGCGCCCGGGCACCCGGCAGCTGCGTGCCGTTTGCAGGCTCACTTGCCGACGCGGGCGTGTTTTAAGCGCGGCGCACCTGGTTCATCCTGCGTTCGGCCCGGGCAGGACCGCCCGGGCAGTGGCGGGCGGCGCATTGCCCGCGGCCCGACGACCCCGCCGGCTGAACCGTCTGCCCCACGTGCGCGGCTGAACGATGCATGAGCTGCACATCAATGCGCCGCGCATGCACAGAAGTGCCGCACACGTGGATCAGCGCGCGAACCAGCGCCGAGCCCCGCCGATCAGGAGGGCTCGCGACGGATGCTGACAAGGCGCGGCGCGTCGGCGGCGAGGTCTTCCGTAGCCCGCGAGTACGTGCCGCAGGCGGTGTCGACGCCCGTACCATGCCATTCGCGCTGCAGCTCGACATCCCACCAGTGATCGCGCAGGCCCGACACCATCCCGCGCCCCCACTCGACCACGACGACCGAGCCGTCGTAGTCGATGTCGAGGTCATCGAGCTCTGCCGCAGATCCCAGGCGGTAGGCGTCAACGTGCACCAGCGGCGCCCCGCCGACGAGCGACGGGTGGGTCCGCGCGAGCACGAAGGTCGGACTCTGGATGGGGCCGCGCACGCCGAGCCCCTCGCCGATCCCGCGGGTGAGGGTCGTCTTGCCGGCGCCGAGGACCCCGGTGAGCACGACGAGGTCGCCCGGATGCAGCATCCGTCCCATCTGCACCCCGAGGGCGTGCATGTCGGCAGGGCTCGTGATCTCCCGGTCGCCGATCAGGCCATCCAAGCCGCTCACGACGACACCTGCCGCCGCGGCACGCGCGGACCGATCCGTGTCACGATCTCATAGTTGATCGTGTCGGCGGCGCGGGCCCAATCATCCGCGGACGGGACGCCGAGGGTGGGGTCACCGAACAGGATCGCCTCGTCACCCACCGCGACGGGGTGGTCGCCGACGTCGACGACAAACTGATCCATGGCGATGCGCCCGGCCACCGCAAACGGCTTGCCACCGATCCAGACCGGCCCGCGGCCAGAGGCGTTTCGCGGCACCCCGTCGGCGTACCCGATCGGGATGAGCGCAAGGGTGCTCTCGCGCTCGGTGCGGTGCTGATACCCGTACGAGACGCCGTGTCCGGCATCCACGCGGCGCACCGCGGCGACTGCCGCGCGCAGTGTCATCGCGGGGCGCAGGCCAACATCCGCGGAGCTGCGGTCGGCGAACGGCGAGAGGCCGTAGATCCCGATACCCAGCCGCACGCATCCGAGCCGCGTTTCGGGCAGGGCGATCGCGGCGTGGGTGGCAGCGAGGTGGCGAAGCGGCGGCGCGAGACCGAGCGCTGCGGCCGAGCCCACGGCATCCAGGAACACGCGCAGCGCCGCGCGGTCGTCCTCGGCGCTCGTGTTCGAGAGGTGGCTGAACAGTCCGATTACCCGCAGCTTGCCGATGCGCTCGAGCCGCGCGGCCTCGGCGAAGACAACACCGTAGTCAGCCGGCGCGACGCCGTTGCGCCCGAGCCCGGTCTCAAGCTTGAGGTGCACGCCGACGGGTCGGTCGACTGACGCCGCGGCAGAGGCCTGCTGCAGCTGGTCGAAACTCGAGATGCCCAGCTCGATGCCAGCCCCGGCAGCTTCCCGGAACGAGGTGCCGGGCGCATGTAGCCACGCGACGATCGGGGCGGTGATACCCGCCCGGCGCAGGGCGAGTGCCTCGGTGATGTCTGAGACGCCGATCCGCGTCGCACCGCCCGCGAGCGCGGCGACGGCCGACCGGGTAGCCCCATGGCCATACCCGTCGGCCTTCACGACCGCGATGACCTCGGAGTTCGTCATCCGTCGCAGGTGCTGCACATTCGCGGCGATCGCTGCGACATCGACAGATGCCTCGCGCAGCGTCCCCTCCGGCAATCTCGACCCCGGCATCACGCTCATGCCGTTCCCTCCTGGTCCTCGACCGCTTCCGCGAACTCAGCCCCTGTCGCCGAACCCACACCGTCCGCGTCAGCCCACACCTTTTCCGCGGGGGATGCTGTGGGTTCGGCACCGGGCGTGTGGGTTCGCGCCCGCGGCTCCGCAGCGGACTCCGCGATGACGTAGGCGGTCGCCAGGTGCGCGTCATGAGACATCGACAGGTGCAGGGTCGTGATCGACCGCGCGGCGATGACCTCGGCGGTTGACCCGGTGAGGCTGAACCAGGGGCGACCGGATGCCTCGGGCGTGACCTCGATCTCGGTCCAGTGCACGCCGTCCGACCCGCCGAGGGCCTTGATGAGCGCTTCCTTCGCGGCGTAGCGGGCAGCCAGAGACCGTGGTTTCAGCATCCGTTCGGCCGGCGAGAAGAGCCGTGTGAGCAGCTTCGGGGTGCGCGCTATCGTCCGTTCGAAGCGTTCGATGTCGACCAGGTCGACGCCGATCCCGACGATCATGGGCTCTCCTCAGCCGGCGGCGGTGACGGATGCCGCAGCATCCGCCACCCTATCGCTGGCTGGTATCAGGCGCTGGCTGGTATCGGCCGCCCCGCTTGTGTCAGGAGGCGGTGCGACGCCGGACCAGGATTCCCGCGCCGGCAAGGATCGCGACGAGTGCGAGAGCACCGGCGATACCGAGCGGCAGCCCGTCGGCGCCTGTCTGCGCCATGACGCCGTCGCTGATCACTGCCTGGCCGGTCGCGCCCTCGACGGTGACCGTCGCCCACCCGATCACGCCGCTGCTGGTCTGCACGACGAGCGTGTGGGTGCCCGCGGGCACGGATGCCGGGACGGTCGCCATCACCGTGCCGCCTGCCACCTGCGTCCATCCCGAGATCAGGGTGGGCGTGGAGTGGAGCCACACCTGGACCCACTCTCCGTCATGACCCGGCACCGAGACGGTGATCGGGTCGCCGACACGGAGCGTTCCCGACGGAGCGATGGCGCCTTCGAGCGATGGGTCGAGGTCTGCGACGCTCACGGGAACCGTGTTCTCGGTCGGCCTGCCGTCACTGTCACCGCTACCGGAGCCATCGCCATCACCCGAGCCACCGCCACCGGGGTTGTCGCCACCGCCCGAGCCACCGTCACCGGGGTTGTCGCCGCCGCCGGGGCCCGAGGCGGCGAGCACCGTAAGGGTACGGACCTCGGAATCAGCTGCGGCACCGAAGGGGTCGACCGATGACGCATACCAGCCGTACTCGCCGGGTGCGGCATCCCACGTCACCGAGGTCGTCGCGCCACTCTCAACATCACTCACCGCGCCGATCTCGTGCGATGTCAGGATGTCGACCCGAACGCCGTCGGTGCGCAGCACCTTCTGAGCTGGCTGGATGCCGAGAGCGGCATACGGCATCGTGAACTCCTGGTGCTCGGGATCGAGCGAGGGGTCATCGGCGTCGTAGTCGTCGAGCGAGGGCGAGTACGTGCGCGCGATGATCTGCTGGTTCTCGTTGTCGAAGTGGAGGAGGCGGAGGTAGCCGAGACCGCCCTCAGGCAGGCCCTGGTAGTCGAACAGGATCTGGTAGACCTGACGGTCGTCCGTTCCGTCACCGTCGTCGTCGAAGCCGTCGATGCGGGTGTACGCGTCGTGGTAGTGACCTGAGAACACCATCCGCACGTTGGGGTTCGTGGCGATGACCTCGTCATAGATCTGCTGCGGGATCGGCCCGAGACCTCCCGTGGTCAGCATGTACTCGTGCAGGTTCAGCACCACGATCCGCTCGGGGTACTGGGCGAGAACCTCGTTCATCCACGCGATCTCGTCATCCCCGGGACCCCAGCCCATGTAGAGCATCAGAAAGTCGATGCCGCCGGCGGTGATGAGGTCGTAGTGGCCGCGGTTGTTCTTGTAGTCGCCGCCCCACCAGGGGTTCGCCTGGTAGCGGTCAGCCCCGAAGTAGGTGCCGTAGTTGGTGTAGTCGACTTCCTTGTGGCCGACGTCGTGGTTGCCCGCCAGCACGCCGTAGGGCAGACCCGCATCGTCGAGCTTCCGGTACTCGGGGTCGGCATAGTCCCACTGCCACAGCTGGTCGTAGTCATCCACGATGTCGCCGGTGTGGAACAGGTACTGCAGGTTGAGGTCTGACCGCTCGTCCAACAGATAGTCGTGGATCGCTGTCTGGTGCTGGTGGAACTCCTCGTTGTAGTACTGCGTGTCTGACTCGACAGCGAGCGTGAAGTCGTACTGCGAGCGCGGCGTGTCATCGGCATTCCGCGGCTCGACCGCGCTCTCGCGCGACGAGAGGTTCTCGCCCGCGAACCCTTCGGAGTGCTGCACGAGCAGTCGCACAGTCCCCTCGACGGCGTAGTCGGCGACCGGCAGGACAGCGTCCAGACTCACCGTCGTGACGTCGTCCGCCGTGACGAGGCGGTCGACCTCATCCCACGCGCCGTCGACGCCGAGCGCATAGAGCAGCAGCTTGGCGTCGGCGTTGGCCGAGCCCTCCCAGTGCACCCGGACGCGGGCGTCATCCCCGGCGTCGGCGGGAACCGTCGCGTCGAACAGGTGGTACGGGAACGCGGTGTCGGATGCCTCGACGAGTGTCTCGCCGTCGAACGTGCCGAGCTGGGCTGCCTCGTCGGCGGTGAGGTTCCGCGCACCGGAGCGGTCGGTCGTGTCGGCGGTGCCGACGGTGCCGGTCGCCGCCGTGACACCGTCGCCCACGCTCAGCGCGTGCCCTTCGGCGAAGGTCACGTCAAGGAGGTCGCCGGTGGGGTCGACGGCCCGTGCCTCGAGGGTCACCGAACCCTCCTCGAGGCTGGCACCGTCGGCCGGCGACACCAGCGTGACGGCGGGGTGTTCGACGGGAGTGCGGAAGGCGATGACCCGTTCAGTGACGTTGCCAGCGGCATCCGTCGCGGTGATCACGACCTCGTGGTCGCCCTCGGCAAGTGTCAGCGACGAGGTCTCGTAGGGCAGCGCAATGACGCGGCCGTCGAGGGTCGTCTCCAGCGAGACAAGTCCGGAGCCGAGGTCGCTGGCCTGCGCATCGATCGTGAACGTGCCCTGGTAGAGCTTGTCCGCCTCGAGATCGGTCGTGACGTCAGGCAGCGTGTTGTCGACACGAACCTGCGCGGCGACCTCGGTAGCACCATCGGATGCCGATACGAGGTGCTCACCGTCGGTCACCGCGGTGGTGTCCCAGGCGTAACTGACGGCCGTGGCGGCGTCGGCCGGGATGGTGAACGTCGCGTCGTAGTAGTCGTACTTGCCGGCGCTGTCGCCCATCGCGAGCACGGCTGTCGGATCGTCGTAACCGGCCGGCGTCAGTGTGCGCCCGTCGGGCAGGATGAGCCGCAGCCCCTTGATGGAGAAGTCATCATTGTTCTCGTCGAGGTTGATCTCGGGCGCGGCCTTGGTGCCGGCCCACACGCTGACGGTCACGCTCTGGCCCGCGGTGACGTAGCCGAGCGGAACCGCGGTGGAGATCGTGTCCCACCCCGAGTAGATCCCGTCGTCGAAGATGTGCAGGACGTCGTCACCGACCTTCACGCCGTTGCGGAAGAAGGTGTCGACACCGCTCGCCTCGAACGCGAACACCGGTGCCGCCTCCAGCTGAGGCGTCGCCGCGACAGGGGCACCGTCGATGCTGAGCTCGACCTCGGCGGGGTAGGTGTCGCCGCCCGCGATCAGTCCCACCTCACCGCGTACCCACTGCTCGTCGGTGACGTTCAGGCGCACGGGCGACGTGTCGACCCCGGCAAGGGCCACGCGAACCGGGCCCACGACCGACTCGTTTGTTCCGTCGCTGGCAACGACGATGTATTCGAACCAGCGCTTGCCGGTGAGGTCGGCAGCGGCGATCGGCAGGACGTAGCCGTCGGCCCCGTCCGAGACGATCTCGTGGCGGATCGGCTGTGCGTCAAGGTTGCTGCGCACGGCGATCGAGAGAGTCTTGACCTGGATGTCGTCAGTGGCCCGGACGGCAATCTCGAAGTCGATGCCGGGGGCGATCTCGGCTGCCGTCTGGTCGGCGATCTCGGGAGCCGTGGTGTCAGCCGGCACGATCATCAGTCCGTCGTCGACCTGCTCGGGGGCGATGGCCCCGGGCGTCGCGCCGGAGGTCCCGAGCTTGGTCTGCAGAGTCAGGTCGTCGTGATTGACGGCGTACTGAATGGGCTGATCGGCGGTCGTATCGTCGACGCCACCAAGGTTGTAGTACGCGCGGTTGACGGTGAATCCGGTGTTCGTGGTGATCTCGAGCCCTCGAGCGGAGGAGTTCGACATCCCGCCCGAGCGGATCTCGAACAGGCTCTCATCGGCGATGAGTGAGCTTCCGAAGTGGGCGTTGAAGTCGGCTGCCGTGAGCGCGTCGTTGGCGCCGTTCTTGATCCAGAAGACGATCGTGCCGCCCGCGGGGATGACCGCGTCACGAACGGTCGCCGGCCACAGCGCCGTCGATGAGTTGGTGAGGTCGGCCAGCGGGTAGAGGTATTTCAGGGTGTAGTCCGAGAAGTCGACCGGGGCGCTCGTGGCGTTGTAGACCTCGACGAACTCGTACGCATCGGACCCGCCGACATTCGCCGTGTCTGGCGCGACCTCGGTGATCTGCAGCGGCGCCGTCACGAGATCGGCATCGGGTTGCGGAGCGAACGGTGCCGGGACGAGCGTGTCTGCCGGAATGACACCGGGCGTTGGCGCCACCGTCGCCTCGAGCACAGCCATCATCGTTTCGGTCAGGCGGGCCGGCAAACGGTAGTTCACGCTCGCGCCGCTCCCCACCTCTCCGGCCGCGTACCAGGCTTCGGTGATGACGGTCTCGCCCGAGACCAGACGGATGCCGCGACCCCCGCCGTTCGCAAACCCCGACTGGCCCGTGATCGGGATGACGGTGAGCTCAGCGTCAGCGTTGTAGAACGCACGGAAGTCGTCGGCGGTGTAACCGTCGGTGTTCGGCGAGTACTGGAGCCACAGCAGCGCCGCCTCACCGGCGGGGATGACACTTCCCGCGGGGAAGGCGAGAGCCTTGGAGCTCGACACGTAGTCGTAGACGACAGTCGTGTTGGTGGCAGTGAGGTCGATGTCGTGATCGGTGGTGTTGTAGACCTCGACGTACTCCCAGCGATCGGTGCCCTCGTTGTCGGGAGCGAACTCGGTCACGATCAGGTCGCGGGGCTCGATCTCGATCACCGGCTCCGGTTCCACGGCGATGAGCGCCTCGGGATCAACCACGCCGGGCGTCGCGTCGGCAAGCGTCGACAGGACCGCCGCAGAGGTCCCGGATGCCGCAACTTGGAAGTGCACGCTCAGGTCGGTGCCGGCACCACCGACGGGGACGAAGGCGCGCGAGACCTCGGCATCCGCGACGCTCAGCCGAACTCCGCGACCGCCCCCATTTGCCATCCCGGACTGGCCGGTGACGCGGACGACGTCGTAGTCGGTCTGGGGCTGGGTCGCGGCGAAGTGGGAGCGGAAGTCGTCGACGGTCTTGGCGAAGCTGTCGACGGTCGAGGTGGTGTAGCTCAGCCAGAGCACGAGCGTCTCGCCCGCGTCGATGACGGTTCCGGGCTCGACGGTCAGCGGCACGTCCGAGGACCTGTCGTCGCTGTCTGCGTAGATGTACGACAGCCCGACACTGTCGGCATCCAGGTCGACCGCTTCGGTGCCCAAGTTGTGGACCTCGATGAACTCGAAATCGTCATAGCCCACGTTGTCGGGAGCGATCTCGGTGATCAGGAGGTGCGGTGTCTCCGACGCCGCTGCGGCCGGTGCGGCAACCACCAGGGGTGTGGCCAGAATCGCGGTTGCGGTGAGGAGAGAGAACGGACGGAACAGGCGCGCAGGCGTGGAGAGAGACATCAACAGCTTTCGTCTGGAGCAAACCCTGCGAACCTACGAGGCCGATGTGACCACTGGCGACGCCGAGGTGAACACACCGTGACAGGCGGATGAGCACTCGGTGCCCCCGCGATTCGCTCCCCGACCGGCGCCGTCTCCAGCCGCCGGGTCAGTCGCGCAGCGCGGCGAATCTCTCGTCGTAGACGGGCCGCAGCTGGGCGAATCGCGCGTCCCACGCGGCGTCGTCGACGAGGACGGCATCGGGCGCTGCCAGCCCCTGCGCCAAGAGCTCGAGATAGGTCTGCCACCCGGCCCCGTAGAGGATTGACTGGATGCCGTGATGCGAAAGCGTCAGGCGGGTTCCTGCGGCGTCGGGTGCGAGGCTCACCGTGAGCTCGGTGGGGTCCTCACCCACGGCGTGCCAGGTGGTGGTGAAACTCTGCGGCGGCGTGCAGGCCGTGACGACTCCTCGGCACCATACCTCGCCGTCTGATCCGAGCACCTCCCACGCGCCGCCCTCGCGCAGATCGCCGCGGTAGGTCGCCATCCACCGCGACAGCCGCTCGGTGGTCGTGACTGCCGACCACAGGTCGTCGATGTCGGTCGCATAGACCTCGGAGTACTCGAGGTGGTACCGGTCGCCGTCGCGCGTGATCCGTGGAGCGCCGAGGGTCATGATGCCTCCTGGTCGGGAGTGATGGGAATGCCGGATGCCGCTGACAGGCGAGGCTCGGCAGCGGCCTCGCCGCGTCGCCGCGCCGACCTGCCGCGCGCGATCTCGGTGTGCAGAGCGTCGAGACGTTGGGAAAGGGGTGCGCGCAGCCGGTCGAGGTACGTCGCAGCAGCGTCGAGGCCGTCGGCGCGAAGGTGATAGATCCGCCGGGTGCCGTCGATCTCGGCATCCGCGAAGCCGTTCTCACGCAGCAGTCTCAGGTGCCGCGAGATGGCGGGCTGGCTGATGGCGAACTCGCCGCCGACCAGGTCAACGAGCACACCTGCGGGCTGCGGGCCGTGGGAGAGCACCTCGAGCAGTCGGCGCCGAACCGGATCGCCGAGGATGTCGAGAGCGTACATGAGATCTTTATATCAGTCTCACGTTATATAGTCGAGGAGCAAAGGAGACAGTCGGCAGCATCGGTCGGATCGATCGACATCGGTCGGATGCCGCAGCGCGGAGCATCCGATAGAAGCGGCAGTATTCGACCGAAGCCTCGAGCCGGGACTACTCGACCGTGACGGACTTCGCGAGGTTGCGCGGCTGGTCGACGTCGAGCCCCTTGGCCGTGGCAAGGCCCATCGCGAAGATGTGCAGCGGCACGACGGCAAGCAGCGGCTCGAACAGCGGGTCTGCCAGCGGGATGCGCAGCACCTCGTCGGCGTAGGGCAGCACGGCAGCATCCCCCTCTTCGGCGACCGCGATGATGCGGGCACCGCGAGCGCGGATCTCCTGGATGTTGGAGACCACCTTCGAGTGCAGCAGCGGTGAGTGCCGCGGCGAGGGCACGATCACGAAGACCGGCTGCCCCGGCTCGATGAGGGCGATGGGACCGTGCTTGAGCTCGCCGGCCGCGAAGCCTTCGGCGTGGATGTAGGAGATCTCCTTGAGCTTGAGAGCCCCCTCGAGTGCGATCGGGTAGCCCACGTGGCGTCCGAGGAAGAGCACCGACTGGGTGTCGCCCATCCAGTGAGCGAACTGTTCGATGTGCGCCTGCTCACTCTCGAGGACCCGCGCGATCTTCTCGGGCACGGCCTCAAGCTCGAGCACCTGCTGGCGGATCTCGGTGTCGCTGAGGGTTCCGCGCACGTGCGAGATGTGCAGTGCGAGCAGGTAGAGCGCCGTGATCTGCGCGACGAAGGCCTTGGTCGAGGCGACAGCAACCTCGGGTCCCGCGTGGGTGTAGACGATCGCGTCCGACTCACGCGGGATCGTCGCCCCCTGCGTGTTGCAGATCGAGAGGGTCTTGGCACCGCGCTCGCGCGCGTACTTGACTGCCATGAGGGTGTCCATCGTCTCGCCGGACTGGCTGATCGAGACGACGAGAGTGTCAGCCCCGATCACGGGGTCGCGGTAGCGGAACTCATGAGCCAGCTCGACATCGGCGGGCACCCGCGCCCACTGCTCGATCGCGTACTTGCCGACCATGCCCGCGTAGGCCGCGGTGCCGCAGGCCACCACGATCACGCGATTGATTCCGGCGAACAGGTCGTCGAGGCCGTCGAGTTCGGGGATCGACACGACGCCGTCACGGATGCGTCCCCGCACCGTGTTCGCGACAGCCTCGGGCTCCTCCGACACCTCCTTGGCCATGAACGATGACCATCCACCCTTGTCGGCGGCTGCGGCATCCCACAGCACCTCGAACGGCTCGACGCCGACCGGGTTGCCGTCGAAGTCTGTCACCTCGACCCCGTCGGGGGTGATGGCGACGATCTCGTCCTGCCCGATCGCGAGAGCCTGACGGGTGTGCTCGACGAAGGCTGCAACGTCGGATGCGAGGAAGTTCTCGCCCTCGCCGAGTCCGATCACCAGCGGCGAGTTGCGGCGCGCACCGACGACAAGCCCCGGGTTGTCGCGGTGCATCGCGAGGAGCGTGAAGGCGCCGTCGAGGCGGCGGACGACCGACCGGAACGCGGCGACGAGGTCGCCGCCGTGCGCGCGATACTCGCGCCCCAGCAGCACCGCCGCCACCTCGGTGTCGGTCTCGCTGCGAAACTCGTAACCCTCTTCGCGCAACTCGTTCTTGATCGCGGCGAAGTTCTCGATGATGCCGTTGTGGATCAGCGCGAGCTTGTCGTCGTCTGCAAGGTGCGGGTGGGCGTTGGCATCCGTGGGGCCACCGTGGGTCGCCCAGCGCGTGTGCCCGATGCCCGTCGTGCCCGCGGGGAGCGGATGCTCGGAGAGGTCATCGCGCAAGACACCGAGCCTGCCCGCCCGCTTGCGCATACCCAGGTGGCCGTCGCCGTCGATGACGGCAATGCCCGCCGAGTCGTAGCCGCGGTACTCCAGGCGCGACAGTCCAGCAATGAGGATGGGCTGACTCTCACGCGGCCCGACATATCCGACGATTCCACACATTCCACACATGCTACGGGTCGCGGATGCGCTCATCCTGCACCGCCGCCGGGAATACGCGACAGCACTACCCGCGGGACGCCCCGAGCGTCGCGACAGCACTACCCGCGGGACGCCCCAGCGTCGCGACAGCACTACCCGCGGGACGCCCCGAGCGTCGCGACGATATCCCGGGCGACGTCGTCGTTCTCGAACAGGCGATCGTGCGCGCACGGCCCCGCAAGTGGGGGGATGCCACCGAATCGCTCGGTGAGATCGCCGAAGTCCGCCGACCCGACGGTGGTCGTGAGGTCGACGGTCACCTCACAGCGGGCGATGAAGCTGGAGTCGGCATCCGCCGTCGCTGAAGTGACCTCCACGATGCCGTCCCCCGCCTCGAACACCTGGTCAAGCGCGGGTGCGAGATCCAGACCGAACACGCCAGCTGCGTCGCGCAGAGCCGTGAAGATCTCGGGGGGCACGAGTCCCGCCGTCAGGTGGATGCGATAGTCGCCGGCGATCGCGTGCACGTTCAGACTGCTCGGCCACTCAGGCACACTCGAGAGCTCGGCCGAACCCGCCCGAAGCGCCTGGCCGCCGTCACCCGCGACGGCGAAGACCGTCCGGACGCTGGGCGGGATGTCGCACCCGACGCGAGCATCCGACTCCATCTCACGGTTGCAGATCCCGACGATCGCGGGCAGGGCGATCTGAGCGATGACCGAAGCCGACGAGAACAGCGACTCTGTCGCATCGCCGAGCACCGACACCGCTGACGCGACCTCGGACCCCTCGTTCGGGGTCGCGACGGTGATGACCTGACCGACGTGCGAGGCCACCCCCTCGTTCGATCCCCCGAGGGCGTAGCGAAGCGCGAGCCCTCCCATCGAATGCGCGACGATGTCAACGGTGTCGCCTGACGCCTCGGCGAGACACTCGATCGCTCCGGCGAGCGCGGGTGCGGTCGCCGTGTGCCCGACCCACAGTGCGGCCACGGAGGAGTAGTCGAAGGCGAACACTGACGTGTCGGGAAGCTCCGATAGGCGCTCTTGCAGCGAGCGCAGATCGACGGCCGGATCGCCGCCCGATGACCACTCGACCGGCCGAGAGAACGGCGAATTGGCGATACCCGTGCTCGTCGTGACCGGTCTCGGTCCCGCCTCCGACTCCGGCATGGCGGTGCTGAGCCACCCGTGCACGAGCAGGACGGGGTTGTGCACCGGGTCCCCGTCGGAGCCGGTGAGTCGCACGAGGTGGGGCGACACTCCGGCGAGGCAGGATGCCGCATTCGTCGCGCCGCCGGCGGTCGATGCGGCGGGTTCGGAGGTCACAAAACGCGAGACGGATGCCCCAGAATCGACCACGTCGCCGGGCGAAGCCGAAGCGACCGCGGGTACGCCGATCAGCGCCCCTGCCGCAATCGCCGACAGGAACGTCACGCCGAAGAAACGCCCACGCCCGTTAGGGAGCAGAGCTTTCATACGGCCCCCGGTGACCACCCCGCATGAAACATCTTTACCATGACGATCGGCGTGTCGTGATATCGGTGAAGCCCTGACCGTGCTGGGACCGCTCCCATGCCCCGCCGGTTGGAGAATCCCGCCGATCTACGCCCCTTTCGGGCGCGCAGCGCGCTGCTAGACCTTGCGCAGGAGGACGCGGTCGACGGCGTGATTGGCGGCCTTCTGCAGCACGAGGGTCGCCCGATGTTTGGTGGGCAGGACGTTCTCGATCAGGTTCGGCAGGTTGATCTCGTTCCAGAACCCGAGGGCGGTCTCGACAGCCGTCTCGTCGGTCAGATCGGAGAAGACGTTGAAGAACGAGCCCGGGTCGGCGAAGGCACCGTGTTTGAGAGCGAGGAAGCGGTCGACGAACCACTGCGTGATGTGTTCGGGATCGGCATCCACGTAGATGGAGAAGTCGAACAGGTCGCTGACTGCCACCTCGTTGGGCGAGGGCGGCGGCTGGAGCACGTTCAGCCCCTCGACGATGACGACATCCGGGCGCCGAACCGTGATGACGGCATCCGGAACGATGTCGTACTTCATGTGGGAGTAGAAGGGAGCGCGGACCTCGGGCGCCCCACTCTTGACGTCGGTGAGGAACTGTACGAGCGCGCGCCGGTCGTAGGACTCGGGGAAGCCCTTGCGGTGCATGATGCCGCGGCGCTCGAGCTCCGCGTTGGGGTAGAGGAAGCCGTCGGTGGTCACGAGCTCGACGCGCGGGGTGTCGGGCCAGCGGCTCATGAGCTCGCGCAGCAGGCGCGCGATGGTGGACTTGCCGACGGCGACTGATCCGGCGACGCCGACCACGAACGGGGTGGTCGAGTCGTTTTCCTGCAGGAACGCGCTGGTGTCGGCTCCGATCCGCCGGGTTGCGCCCGCGTACAGGCTCAGGAGGCGACTGAGCGGGAGGTACACCTCGCGCACTTCGTCGAGGTCCAGCCGATCGCCGAGGCCGCGAAGCGAGACGATCTCGGTTTCGGTGAGCGGCTGACGCATGTCGGCGGCGAGCCTCGCCCACTCGGGACGCAGGATCTCACGGTAGAGCTGCGGGTTGAGTTGCTCGCGGGCGTCGAGGGCTGCGGCATCGCTGGGCACGGGGCCATCGTAGCCCCCGCGAGTCCTCCGCCCTGACGCCGAGTTGTCATCGATGTCTCACTACACTGTCGCTCGTCAAAGCACGTCGACGCCGTGGTCGCCGCACCAAGAGACGGAGGATGCACGCGTGGACGACGAGTCGATCATCACTCGAGCCCGGTGGGCGCGACGCGCCGCATTCGGCATCCTGACGATCATCGCTCTCGTCGCCGTGATCGGGCTCCCCCTGTATGTCTTTCCCGCCGATCCCCCGGCACCCAAAGCCGACCTCATCTACGTGATCGGCCCGCCGACTGCCACCCGCATCGCCGACGCCGAGAGCCTTCGCGACCAGGGGATCGCCGATCGGGTTCTCGTGTCAGTACCACCCTCGGGGCCCGACTCGGCTGGCGAGCTCCCATACTGCTGGCGCGCCTATGTGACCTGCCGCACTCCCAACCCCTTCACGACGAGAGGGGAAGCCGCGATGCTGCAGGCCTACGCGACCGACGGCGACGCCGTCATCGTCCTGACCTACACCCCGCACGTCCTGCGCACGCGCTACATCTTCGACACGTGCGCGGACGCCGCTGTGACAGTGATTCCCGTCGACGAGCGCCTGAACCTCTCGCGCTGGATCTACAACTACGCCTACCAGAGCGCCGCATTCGCGAAGGCGTGGATCCTGGGTTGCGCGGATCCCCCCGCCGACGCGCTCCCCTGACGCCGCTCTGCTGCGGACCGAACGCAGGCGCAATCATGCTCTCCGGCCGTGTCTGAGCCGCCTACCCGCTGTTCGTCCTGCGATCGGCACAACAAAGCCCGTCACGGAGAGCGGACCGCGCCACCGATAGGCTGGCCCCCGTGCGTCTGGGCGTCCTCGACATCGGCTCCAACACCGTCCATCTCCTCGTCGCCGACGCTCACCCCGGCGGCCGGCCCCTCGCCTCGACGAGCCACCGATCGGTGCTGCGCCTCATGAGGTATGTCACGCCCGACGGTGCGATCAGCGAAGAGGGGATCGCGGCACTGGTGGATGCCGTCACACAAGCCCGCGCCGTGGCCGAACGCGAGAACGTCGACGAGTTCCTCGCAACCGCGACCTCCGCGGTGCGCGAAGCGACCAACGGCGTCGACGTCATCTCACGGATCGAGGCCGCGCTCGGACAGCAGCTGCAGGTGCTCGGGGGTGTGTCCGAGGCCCGGTTCACGTTTCTCGCGGTGCGGCGGTGGTTCGGCTGGTCCGCCGGTCAGATCCTGCTCTTCGACATCGGCGGAGGGTCGCTGGAGATCGCGGCGGGCAGCGACGAGCTGCCGGATGAAGCGGCATCCGTCCCCCTCGGCGCCGGCCGCATGACGATCGCCTACCTGCCAGAGGATCCGCCCGGCGAGGAGGCCGTGGATCGTCTGCGCGCGCACGCCCGCCAGACACTCAAGCCACTGACCAAGACGTTCGCCGCCCTCCCCCGACCTGATCACACGGTCGGCTCCTCCAAGGCGATCCGGTCGCTGGCCAAACTCGTCGGCTATCCGCTGCCGGGGTGGTCGGGAAGTGAACGGATGATGCTCCCCCGGGCCGCCCTCGGGTCGTGGATCCCGCGACTGGCGCGGATTCCGGCATCCGCTCGACAGGAGCTTCCCGGAATCACCGCCGATCGCACGTTCCAGATCGTCGCGGGCGCCGTCGTGCTGCACGAGGCGATGCGCGCGATGGATGTCGAGGAGCTCGAGGTGAGCCCGTGGGCCCTGCGCGAGGGCGTGCTATTGCGCTACATCGAGTCGATGGCCTGGGGCTGATCCGGCACCGAGCTACGGCGGCGGCACCGCTAACGGTGTCGCAACGGCGAAGATCGTGCTCGACACCCCGGCCGCGTGCTGCTGGCCCCGGCGTGTCGCCGAAACTCTGCGCCATTGCGACCTCAGGGCCGGCCGCCCTCATCCGCGGGCGCGCTGCCGCTCGTCGGGGCCGTCGTCGTGTCCACTCGCACCACGAGGGATGCCGCGTACCCGGCATCCGCCGAGCCTGTGACCGTCGGGATCTGGAGCGCCCCGCCGTCTTCACCGAAGACATTGTCGCTGGCAAGACTCACCTGCGCGAGGTTGCGGGAGGAGCCGGTGTAGTCGGACGAGGCGTAAACGGCAGTAGCGACCGACTCCGGAATGGCAAGCTGGGAGGTCGAGATCGCGTTCGTTGAATCGGTGATCGCATCGAGGCTCGGGTAGACCTCGAAGTGGATGTGCGGCCACCTCCCCGAGTAGCAACCGGGGACGATCGAGGTGAAGGTGACTTGTCCGTTCGCGTCGGCGACCTGCACACCGCGCAGGAACGTGTCGTTCGTCACACCGTCGGAGTACATCGAGTACTGCCCGAGGGCATCGCAGTGCCAGGCGTAGACCGCTACGCCTGCATAGGGTGCGTCACCGTTTGCCATATCGGTGATCCGCAGCGTGAAGGTCAGCGGCACACCGGCGACCGCTGCCGTCTCGCCGAGGTTCGTGCGGATGTCGCTGCGGACGATGCCGGATTGCTCGAGGATGTCGGGACCATTCGATCCGTCGCCGGGGTAGGGTCCGGCGGTTTCATCCGGGATCTCTCCGGCCGGAAGCCCCTCCGCAACACTCGTCGACGCGGACGACGAGGGCGTTGCGGACGGCGTTGCGGTGGAGGTCACCGCGGTGGATGCCGACACTGCCGGCGCACACGCGGCGAGTACGGCAGCCCCGGCTCCAAGTCCAACCAGGCTCAACACTCCCCGGCGCGAGACGAGGGTGCCGAGGTCGAAGCGGATGCCCTGATCGACGACCTCCTCGTCGGGTCGCTCCAGCAGCCGACCCTCGTAGGCGGGTCCATCGGGGGTGGTCTGGGGTTCGGGAAACTCGGGCATCCGTCTCTCCTGTTCGTGCGGATCGATGGATCGAGAGTGACTGGTCGAGCTATGGCACCTCAAGGCGAAGCCTATGCGCCTGCTATGGAGCGCTTCAGGCGGGGAGACTCAGGCGTTCGCGCACGACCTCGGCGAGGGCCTCAGCCTGAGTGTGTGCGGTTTCGGCGTCGGCGGCCTCGACCATGACGCGCACAAGCTGCTCTGTGCCCGAAGGGCGCAGCAGGACCCGGCCCGATCGACCGAGCGCTGCGGATGCCGCAGCAACGGCATCCTGAACGACCTCGTCGGTCGCAACCAGCGATCGGTCGACGCCCGTCACGTTCACAAGCACCTGCGGGTAGACCGTCATGATCGAGGCGAGCTCGGCAAGTGTCCGCCCGGTCCGGGCCATCTGCGACATGAGGTGCAGCCCCGTCAGCAGGCCGTCGCCGGTGGTGGCGAACCGAGACATGATGACGTGGCCCGACTGCTCGCCGCCGAGGGCGAACCCGCCCTCGTTCATGCGCTCGAGCACGTACCGGTCGCCAACGGCGGTCTGTTCGACACGGATGCCGTGATCGGCCATCGCGCGATGCAGGCCGAGGTTGCTCATGACTGTCGCGACGAGCGTGTCGTCGGTGAGCTCGCCGCGCTCCTGCAAAGCCACAGCGAGGATCGCCATGATCTGGTCGCCGTCGATCACTCGCCCGGCTGCATCCACGGCAAGGCACCGGTCGGCGTCGCCGTCGTGCGCGATGCCGAGGTCGGCGCCGTGTGCGACGACCGCCGCCGCAAGCTGATCGAGGTGCGTCGAACCGACACCGTCGTTGATGTTCCAGCCGTCGGGATCGGCGCCGATGACGGTGACCCGAGCCCCGGCATCCGCGAACGTCTGCGGCGAGACGCCGGATGCCGCGCCGTGCGCGCAATCGAGCACGACATGCAGGCCCTCGAGCCGATGCGGCAGCGACTGGAGCAGGTGCAGGACGTAGCGGTCCTCGGCATCCGAGAACCGGGCGATCCGGCCGACGCCGGCGCCGGTCGGCTGCAGCTTGTCACCGCTCATGGCGGCTTCGATGCGCGCCTCGACGACGTCGGGCAGCTTCACACCGCCGCGAGCGAAGATCTTGATGCCGTTGTCGGGTGCTGGGTTGTGGGATGCCGAGACCATGACCCCGAAATCGGCGTCGTGGTCGCCGACGAGGTAGGCCAGGGCGGGGGTGGGCAAGACGCCGGCATCCAGGACGTCGACGCCCGACGAGGCAAGTCCAGCCGACACAGCGGCAACGAGGAACTCCCCCGACACGCGTGGGTCACGGGCGACGACCGCAGTGAGGCGCTTGCCCGCAGCACGGCGGGCATCAGCGGTACGGCCCTGGCCCAGGACGACAGCTGTCGCCTGGGCCAGGGACAAAGCGAGATCGGCGGTGAGGATGCCGTTGGCAAGCCCTCGTACGCCGTCCGTGCCGAAAAGCGGCATGGTTCGCGGTTGGGAAGCGATTAACGCTTCGAGTACTGCGGAGCCTTACGCGCCTTCTTGAGACCAGCCTTCTTGCGCTCTTTCACGCGAGCGTCGCGCGAGAGGAAGCCGGCCTTCTTGAGGGCCGGGCGGTTGTTCTCGGCGTCGATCTCGTTGAGCGCACGGGCGATGCCCAGGCGCAGCGCACCGGCCTGGCCCGACGGGCCACCACCCTGGATGCGGGCGATGACGTCGTAGGCGCCGGTGAGGTTCAACAGCGTGAAGGGGTCGGTCACGAGCTGCTGGTGCAGCTTGTTCGGGAAGTAGTTCTCGAACGCACGGCCGTTGACGGTGATGGTGCCGGTACCGGGAACCAGGCGCACGCGCGCGATGGCTTCCTTGCGGCGGCCCACTGCCGCGCCGGGAACGTTGAGCACGGGGCGCGCGGCCTCGACAGCCTCGACGTTGACGGCGGATTCGGTTGTGTAGCTGGTGGGCTCGGTTGCGGTGGTGTCGTTCGCCACGAGTATGTCCTTCTGGGTCTGTCCGGCGCTTACTGGGCGACCTGGTCGAGCGTGTATGTCTTGGGCTGCTGAGCGGCGTGCGGGTGCTCGGCACCGACGTACACCTTCAGCTTGGACAGCTGCTGGCGACCCAGGCTGTTCTTGGGGAGCATGCCGCGAATGGCCTTCTCGACGGCGCGGACGGGGTTCTTCTCGAGCAGCTCGCTGTACGCGACGGCCTTGAGCCCACCCGGGTAGCCGGAGTGGCGGTAAGCCATCTTCTTCTGGAGCTTCTGGCCGGTGAGGGCCACCTTGTCGGCGTTGATGATGATGACGTGGTCGCCGCTGTCAACGTGCGGTGCGAAGGTCGCCTTGTGCTTGCCGCGCAGGAGCGCTGCAGCGTGGGAGGCGAGGCGGCCGAGAACGACGTCGGTGGCGTCGATCACGAGCCATTCGCGCTGGATTTCGCCAGCCTTGGGGGTGAATGTGCGCGTCACGATAGTGCTGCTTTCTGGTTCGAACGGAGGAGTTCGTGAATCCCGCTCCGGGGTGGTTCCGAGGCCGAAGGCCGCCGAACACGCCAGTGGAGGGCTCACGTTCGCGGTGAACTGCCGCAGTGAGGCAGGCACCAAAGATCTAGCTTACGGCATCCGGATGCTGCGCGCGAACCGCGAGCGGATGGCGCGTGAGGAGGGGCTGTGGCGGCCGCTGGCGGTGGTGCCGGCATCCGTGCGCGATGAATTGGCCGTCTCGCCGCCGGCCCACGGACTCGCTCGCGCAGATCGCGGCGCGACTGCATGTCTCGGTCAACACGGTCAAGTCGCAGGTGCGCTCGCTCTACCGGCGCATGGGAGTCTCATCTCGCCACGAGGCCGTTGCCGAGGCGACGCGTCTCGGCCTCGTATCCGTGCGGCCGAGCGAGTCGCGGCACCCCGAATGACGGTCGGGCGCCGTGTGCTCTAGGCCGGAGCAGTGACGGGGATGCCGACACGTGCGGCGGCATCCGCGAACCGGTCGTCGTACGTGAGAACGGTGTCGACGCCCAGACGGATGGCGCAAGCGACATGGAGAGCGTCGAGCGTGCGCAACCCCGGGCCGGGAAGTACACCTGCTTCCCGGTAGATGCCGGGTGTGAGGCTATACAGACTGATGTGATCGAGCAGCGTGGAGATGTCAGTCTGCGGTATCCCGTGGCGCATCGCGACGCGTCGCAACTCGGTTTCGAGCAGCATCCCTGCAACGAGCTCAACCGAGCCCGCATCGACCCACGCGGCGAGCGCTACGGACTCGGACTCGTCGATCACGAGCTTCGCGGCGGCAGAGGTGTCGAGGTACGCGCGCGTCACCGCTCAGATCTCAGCTCATCGAGGGTCTCACTAACGCTGCCTCGGATGGTGTGGCGCACGAGCGCTCCCACCCCACCGGAGGCTGTCGCACGGCGGACGAGGGGAAGCTCGACCGCCTGCTCTCCGCTCGGCACGATCGCGGCGACAGGGACCCCGTCATTGGTGACGACGTAGGTTTCGCCTTCTTGCACGCCACGCAGCACGCTCGCGCTGTTGTTGCGCATTTCGCGGTGGCTGATCGTTTGCATACCGTGAATCTATCAGCCGTAGCACGCGTAGCACAGGTGGCGTGAGTGAACAGTGGACGGATGCGTCGCGCCGAGCGCCGGGGAGGAACCGCCCTAGACCCCGACGGTGCCGACGACGAGCATCCCGACGGCGATGCCGTTGAAGACGATGTGCGTGATCACAGCGCCCCAGATGCGGGATGTCGCGACGACAAGGCTCGCGCAGACCAGTCCGACGAGTCCGACAGAGACCACCGACCACCAGGTGTAGGTGTCGAAGACGAGGTGCAGGCCGATGAAGAGCAGCGTCGTGACGGTGATCGCGGCGAACCCTGCCCACGAGCGGGAGTTCGTCATCCGTCTGACCGCCGTGAAGATCGCGACGAGCAGCACGGCCCGGAAGAAGAACTCCTCGAGAAGCGGCGCGATCACGACCGGTGCGAGCACCCCGTCGAACCAGAAGGATGCCGGAAGTGACCCGTCGAGCGTGCCTGCTGTGGGCCACGCGGCAGTGCCGGTGCCGGCGATCTCGAGGAAACCCTGGATGAAGCGCAACAGCACGCCGAGCACGACGCCGTAGAGCAGGTCGAAGGGGTGGAAGCGCAGCAGCATCCGGGGTCGCGAGCGCACGAACGCGAGGATGATGGCGGCGAGCATCCCACCCCAGAGGGCGGCGATCGAGAGCGCGGAACCGAGCGCGCCGCCCACGAGCCGGTCGGCGAGGGTTGCGAGCAGGATGCCGGCGCCGAGCAGCAGCACTGCCCATCCGACGAGTTCCCAGTCCCACCGGGCGACGGATGACCCGCCCGACCGCCAGGTGTGGCTGGCGCGTTCGCTCCGCCGCGAACCGCGGGACGAATCCGACCCGCGTGAAGAGGCGGATCGCCGCGAGGATCCGGGTTCCGCGGCCGAGTCTGAGCCCCTCGACGATCCTCGTTCCCGTGAACGTACTGTCGCCGCGCTAGACTCCGTCATAGGCGCCAGGGTACCTGTCGGGGGAACTCCTCGCCGGTTCGGCGCCAGAACCACACGCTTCTATCCGCATCGCGAGGGCGAGCGGATACTGTTCCGCCCACCGCACACCAGCCGACTCGCGAGGACCGCCGTGGCCTACCGCTCGAGCACGTCAAGACGCCGCTCCCGGGGCTCTGTGCCCGCGTGGGTGTCGATCGTGATCGTCGCGGCGCTGATCCTCGCCGTCGGGGGCCTCAGCTGGCTGGCGATCACGCGCACGCAGACTCCTCCTCCGACCGAGTCGCCGCGCGTGACCCCGACGATGGGTGTCGAGACGCCGACCGCAACGCCCACCCCGACACCGACCTCGACGGTCGCGGCGGCAACCGGCGCCGATGAGCGTTTTCTCATGGTCAACGCTGGCGACATGTGGCGGGCGACTGCTGGCGCGTGCGGCGCGGCAGAGCCGCTGCTCGAGCGCTCAACCGATGGCGGCGCGACGTGGAGTGACGTGACGCCCCGCTATCGCGGCATCCAGCAGATCCTCGCCCTGGAGCCGTATGCGGCGGATCAGGCGATGATCGTCGCGCTGATGGGTGATGGCTGCGAACTGCAGGGGCTGCGGACCTTCACGTACGGCGAGTTCTGGGAACCCAACGACGAAATCCTCGCTTCGTCGACGTACGTTGACCCCGCGAATCCGGCGGCAGTCGTGACGCCGGCTGGCGAACTCGACGCCCCGTGCGCAACACCGACAGGCGTCCGCGCGAATGGTGGCACGACGGCGGTCATCTGCGGGTCGGATGCCTCCCAGACGACGGATGCCGCCACCTGGTCTTCCCTCGATCAGGCCGGAGTCCTGGCGCTGACGGTTGCCGGCGACGGTCAGATCACGACGGCGCGGGCGGATGCCGCATCCTGCGACGGGACGCTGGTGGCGGAGCCCGGGGCTGCGACGTGCATCCCGAGCGTTCCGACCGATGCCCCGGTTGCCGTAACCCTGGATGCCAACGGCACGCCCTGGATCTGGGCGGGCGACACCTTCGTAGCCACCCGCTGACCCCCTCCCCGGTCGCCTCGCGAGCGCCCACTCCCCGGTCGGTGAGCGAGCGAAGCGAGACGAAACGCACCCCGACCCCGCGAAACCCCCCGTTCACATTCGCCCCCTACGATGCGTCATGTCGATGCACATGGGGACGGGGCTTCGACACCCGAAGTGGTGGGGACCAAAGAGATCTGGGGATCAATGGTCGATGTCCTTGTGGTGTGCACGGCGAACATGATTCGTTCGCCGTTGGCAGAGTTGTATTTGCGCGAGAAGCTGGCGGGCCGCGCGGTCACGATCCGCAGCGCCGGAACGCATCCGGCGCCGGGCGACGGAATGACACGGCGCGCTCGGGATGCGGCGAAGGCGCTGGGTTTGTCGATGACGGATGCCGAGGCTCATCGGCCGCAGCTGTTGACGCGCGAGATGGTGGAGCAGGCCGACATCATTCTCGGTGCTGCTCGCATCCATCGCAGTGCGTGCGTGCGGATGGACCTGAGCGCCTTGGATCGCGCGTTCACGATGCGTGAGTTCGAGAGGCTCTCCGCGGCGGTTGACGACGATACCCTTCAGCGGGCGCTTGATCGCGCCGGCGATGATCCGGATGCGAGGGTCCGCGCCGCGACCGACCTCGTGCGCGAGGTGCGGGGCACGATGAATCCACCGGGTGACCCGGCGGTCGATGATGTCTTCGACCCTGAGCTGACGCGTCGGCGCTCTCACTATGCCCGCATGGTGTCGGAGATGATCCCGGCGCTGGATGCCGCCGCGGCGTTCACCGACCGCGTCCGCGAGGCCGCGCCCGTTCGGTGAGCAGGCAGCCCCCATCCGAGCGACCCCCCGGTCGTTGAACGAGCGACCCCTCCCGGCCGCCGCCCGAGCGACGCGACGCCGCAGCCTCTACGCGTCCCGACCCTGCGGGCTGCCGATGCGTTCACGCAACGAGAGCGGAATCGTGGACGAGATCCGTGCGGGTCGTCCGGCGAGCAGGTTCTCTGCCTGTCCGCGGATGTAGCCGGGCACGTGCGACTCGATCGCCGGGTGCGCGGGCACCTCGCGTGTTGCTTCGACGACGGCGGCGAGCGTCTCATCGATCGCCCTCCGAGCCTCGCCGCCCGGCACACCCCAACTCGTCGCCTCGGCGACCAGGTCGGAGGCCGTGACATCGGGAAGACGTGTCACCCCGTTGATCCGCAGGGCGAGGGCATCCGTCGCGTCGTAGGCCAGAGCGAGGGACGCCGCGTCATAGATGGGCGCCAGCGTGATTCGCCCCCGATCATCGTGCAGCAGAGAGAAGTTCTTGGCGTGGGCGTCTGTGTTGCCGACGGCGATGGTGAACGCTGCGTATCGCGCGAGGCGTAGCCGGTCGGCGTACGGCGTCTCGAAGACGGTCCGTCCGGCGTCAAGAAGGCCCGCGATGCCTCGCAGGGTGGCGCTGGGGTTATTCTGCTCGAACTTGTCGTTGCCACCCCATGGCAGGCGCAGCGCTTGCGCGGCATCCTCCTGATGGATGCGGCGAACAGTGTCACCGTCGTCGACGCGGTCGTAGCGTTCGACGACAAGCACGGGGCGGCCCGCAACGGTTTCGGTCCAGGTTTCGAATGCGAGAAGCCCGGCGTGCCGCGCGACCTGCAGCGCATAGTTCTCGCTCTCGACGGATGCCGCGTATTCGGCCGCGACGGGCTTCAGGATGTGGGTCGAGGGGATGACGCCGTTCCCACGCCACCACGATCCGTCACGGCGTGTGAGCGTGAGCTTGCGCTGAAAGCCGGGGAGCGCGGATCCTCCCCCGCCGATGAGGAAGCCGCTCGCACGGTCGAGGAGCGCCCCGACGGCGTCAATGTCGAGCTTCTCGGGGTCGCGCTGCTGAGCCTCGAGGTGACCCACTCGCAACGCCCCGGCGAGGTCGGCTCCGACCTCCGCCAGCAGGCCCACGACATCGCCGCGGTCGACTTTGACTTCCCGCGCGAGCCGGGCGATGTGCTCGCCCTCGGGAAGCAGCCCCCCGAAGAACGCTTCGGAGGCTTGCTCGTCGTCCACTCCTACGCGCAGGCCGGCGCTGAGAACCCGGGAGTTCTCACCCCACCGGTCGATCGCCTCGCGCGACCAGCGCAGAACCACCCCGCCTCGCGCCGTGCGTTCGAGCGTTCCGATGCGTGTGTCATAGAGCCGCACGGGCAGGGCGTCGGTCATGATTCGGATGCCGCGGGATCGGGATCGTCAACCTCGGCGACCAGCTGCACGCCCAGTGCGGCGAGCACCTGCAGGTAGTGAGTGTCGAACCTCTTTGCGCGCCCGGTTTCGAGTTCGTGGACGTAGCGTTGGCCGACCCCGAGAGCTGCGGCGAGTCGGCGTTGCGACCACCCGTGCTGTTCTCGGATGCGACGGATGAGCCGCCCGAGGTCGCTCGGGTCGTCAATGAGCACTCGCATGGGACGTCCCCCTGACGCCGGTGATTCCCGTTACAACATCATACCCGCCTTGATGTTGTTTCGGGAATCACCCCGCAGCCGATTCCCGAAACAACATCAGAGAGCAGCAAGACTCGAGTGACGCACCCCGAGCCCAAGCCTTGTGTAGCCGTACGGCGACAACGTAGAATGCAGCCGTACGGCGACAACCGCTCGTGCAGCCGTATGGCTGCACGGACTGATCAGGGGGCCCGGAGTGTTGACAATGCGCGACGCGTCGGCAGTTGTGCGAGAGCTGCGCACGCTGCGGGGCTGGACACAGCAAGACCTCGCCACACGAGCGCGATTGTCACGATCCTTCGTCGCCGATGTCGAGTCGGGCAAGCCGACGGTCGAGTCAGCGAAGCTCTTCGATCTCTTCCAGGCGCTCGGTTACGAGGTCGCGCTGCGGGATCTCACGACCGGGCAGGTGCTGCGGTGACGGCATCCGAACTGGCGGTGTATCTGGATGGCATCCCGACGGGGATGCTCACCCAGTCGGCAGCAGGAAACGTCAGCTTCACCTATGACGCCGACTACCGAGATCGTCACGATGCGACTCCCCTGTCGCTCGCGATGCCTCTGAGTGCGTCGACACACCGAAAGCGCGTGGTGCTCCCCTGGCTCCAGGGGCTGCTCCCCGACAACGACGAGGCGCTCCGGGCGATCGGACGACGCTTCGGGGCGGCGCCCGGGAATCCGTTCGCGCTCCTCGAGCACATTGGGGCAGATGCGGCGGGCGCGGTGCAGATCCTTCCGCCCGATGAGCTCGCGAGCGACGCACGCGCTGAGCAGAGCGCGCGGCCGGTCACCGAGGCGGAGGTGGCCCGGATGCTCGACCAGGTGGTGACCGAGTACACCGACGGCGTCGCTGTGGGTGGCGGCGCTGGGCGCTTCAGCATCGCCGGCGCGCAGCCGAAGATTGCATTGTTCCGGATGCCCGATGGCCGCTGGGCGGTTCCCGAGGGAAGCCAGCCGACCACGCATATCCTCAAGCCGGTCGTCGGTACCTTCCGCCGCATCGACGTGGTTGAGCAACTCACTCTGCGCGCAGCGGCTCATCTTGGGTGTGATGTCGCAACCGCGCGGCTTGGCCGTGTCGGCGACTGGAACGTCTTGATCAGCGAGAGATACGACCGCCAGTGGACGGATGGGCGGTGGCATCGCCTCCACCAAGAGGACATGTGCCAGGCGCTCAGCGTGCCGCCGTCAAAGAAGTACCAGCAACGCGACGGCGGACCGGGCGTGGCCAGCATCGCTCAGCTCATCGGTTCCCTGCCGCTCGTCGCGGATCGCGAGGCGACCGGCGCCGCGTTCTTCCGCGCGTTCGTCTTCAACGTGGTGGCGGGGTGCACGGATGCTCACGCCAAGAACTACTCCCTCATGCTGAGGGGCCGCTCGGTGCGGCTCGCGCCACTCTACGATCTGCTGACGTACGCCGCGTACTGGGATGGCTCCGCGATCATCAGCAGCGCCATGAGCGTGGAGGGCGAGTACGCACTCGACCGGATCTCTGTGGCAGGTCTCGTCCGCACGGGGTCGCGATTCGGTGTACCCCCGAACGATGCATCCTCAGTCGTTGACGAGATCAGATCGGGTCTCGTCGAAGCTTTCGAGGCTGCTCGAGCCAGCATGGCCGATTTCGATCTCGACCCCGACGCTGTCGCGGTGATGGATGCCGCGTTGGCAGGCGTTCGCCGCCTCCCGCTCGTCCGCGTTCGGTGACCGAGCGAAGCGAGACGAAACGCACCCCAGGTACCCTCGATTCATGCCGATCGAGATCGTCACCGTCTGCACCGGCAACATCGTCCGCTCCCCCCTATCGGAGCTGTACCTGCGTCTCCTCCTGGCCGATCTCCCGGTCGAGGTGGCGAGCGCCGGAACCCAGCCGCGTCCGGGTGAGGCGATGACCGAGCAGGCGTGCGAAATCGCGGCTGAGCTCGGCATCCCGGCGGCAGAGATCGAGGCTCATCAGGCCAAGCGTCTGACCGAGCCGGTGCTCGCCGGTCGCGACCTGGTGCTGGCGATGACCCGGGCGCACCGCAAGGCGGTGGTCGAACTCGATCCGTCGCTGCTGCGCAAGGCGTTCACGATTCTCGAGTTCGCTCGTCTGTCGCGGCACGTGACGGATGCCGAACTCCACGAGGCCGGGGCGGATGCCGGCGACGACCCCCGGGCCCGCTTCCAGGCTGCCCTCGCGCGGGTGATCAGCGTCCGCGGCACTGTTGACGCGCCAGCCGATCCGGCAGAGGATGACGTTCTCGACCCGGCCGGCCGCAGCTGGAACACCTACGAAACCTCGATGAGCCAGCTCCTCCCGGCCGTGGAGGAAGTGGCTCGCGTCATCCGCAGCGCTCTCGTCTCGCGTCGCGCAATCGCCGAGCTGATGCCGCCCGCGCCCGGCGACTCGCTGTCGCCGCAGCTGCACGCGCTGCGCGACGACGAGCGTTTCTGAGATGGCGGTCTATCTCGATACCTCGACGGCTTCGTGACCTACGCCTGCCGCCGAGCCGAAGCGCTCACCGTTCTCGGGATACCTGTCATACAGCCCGCCTCCCGGCCTGAGTAACGCGCGCCCGCGGATCCGCGATTATGCAGGCGCGACAGCTCAGGTCAGGCCCCGAGCAGTGCAGCCGGGATCACCGCAATTCCATCCGACCGTCGGTAGGCGAGCTCGCCCGTGGTGATCACTGCCGCATCCGCGAGCTGCGGCCCGAGGCGGTCACGAAGCCAGCGCAGGTGCCGCACGTCGGAGTCGTCGACAGCAGCCGAGAGCTTGACCTCGAAGGCCACAACACGTCGTCCTCGTTGCACGATGAAGTCGACTTCCCGGTCGCCGTTGCGGGTGCGAAAGTGGCCGAGCCGCGCCTCTGCGTGGGATGCATACGCGTGGAGGCTGAGCGCGACCAGCGCTTCAAAGAGTCGTCCGAGAAGCGGCCCGTAACCGGAGCCGAAGAACTCCGAGGTTCGCGATCCGTCGCCGTCGAATCCGAGGAGTTCGTCAGAGTCGAGCTCGAGTAAACGGCACACGAGAGCGGGGTCGGCGAGGAAGTGCTTGGGTGCTTGAGAAAGACGACCGAGTTCATTTCCTCGCGGAACCCACGGCTCCACCGGATCCAACAGCCAGAGCGACGAGAGCACGTCTCGATAGGCGATCGCTGTCGTCTTGGCGGGTTTCGCGCCCTCAGCCGGCGTGGCCGCCTCGAGCACCGTCGCGTAGCTTGCCGTGGTCGCGGTGGCGGCGGCGTAAGCACGCATCCACCGCCGCAGGGTGTCGGGTGCCCGTACGACGTGACCCTGTTGGGCGAACTCGCGGTGGATCACGTTCTCAATGTAGGCGTCGAGTTGCAGTCGTTGACCCCGCGGGGCGAGTGATCTGATGCCTGGAAAGCCGGATGCCGTGATTTCACGAACATACTCCGGGAACCCCACGCTGCTGATGCCCTCGACTGACGCTTGGCTCGACAGCAGGCCGCCCAGCGATACGGTCGCCGTCCCAGGGAATCGTTCGGCGAGCGAGAGTGGCCGCATGCGAAGCGGAACGATTCGGCCGGCTCCCGAGTGAATAGCCGCTCCGGCCGGATGTGCGCTCCCGGTAAGGATGACACTTCCGGTCGGTGCTCCGTCGTCCACCCATCGGCGAGCAACGTCCCACGCCTGTGGTGATCGCTGCCATTCATCGATGAGCAGCGGCGATGCGAGCGACCTGATGCGGTTGGGGTCGGCTTCGAACGCCTGACGTTGCGAGTCATCGTCCAACCGGATGACACTCACGGCCTGGCGAGTGGCCGCCGCTGTCTTTCCGACTCCCTTCGGACCCTCGACGGCTACCGCTGCCACCTCACCGAGCGCAGCGGTCAGCTGCTGATCCATCAACCGAGGAAGGTAGCCGTCCATGCGGTTAAACTACCATCAGCAGCACCCATACGCTACCAAACGCAGCACTTTCACGCTACCAAACGCAGGATTCTGCACCCGATCGGCGGTTCAGTCGACGAGGCTGCGGATGTCGTCGGCAGAGAGCCCGCCGCCGATGGCGTCGCCGTCGGTGTCGAGCACGCGGTCGAACAGTTGGGCTTTGGTGGTCTTGAGTGCCATGACTTTTTCTTCGATGGTTCCCTTCGAGACGAGCCGGTAGACGATGACGGGCCGGGTCTGACCGATTCGGTGGGCGCGGTCGATGGCCTGCGCCTCGACGGCCGGGTTCCACCACGGGTCGAGCAGGATGACGTAATCGGCCTCGACGAGGTTGAGCCCGACACCGCCCGCCTTGAGCGAGACAAAGAACGCTGGCGCGTCGCCAGTGCGGAACTGGTCGATGACGGCAGCGCGGTTGGTCGTTGAGCCGTCGAGGTAGAGCGAGGCGATCCCGGCATCCGTCGCAGCATCCCGCGCGCGGCCGAGGAAGCGGGTGAATTGGCTGAGCACGAGAGCGCGGTGTCCTTCGGCGGCTGCTTCGCGAAGCAGCTCGATGAGGGCGTCGAGCTTCGCCGAGGGCGCTTCGCCTTCGTCGACCAGGTCGGGCGAGAGCGAGAGTTGGCGAAGCAGGGTGAGCGAGCGGAAGATCTGGAACCGGTTCGCGTCGACGTCGTCGACCAGACCGAGCACCTTCTGGCGCTCACGCGCGAGCCTGCGGTCGTAGAGCCGCCGGTGGGTCGGGTGCAGATCGAGCACGAGTTGCTGCTCTTGCTTGGGAGGCAGTTCCGATGCGACGAGCTCTTTGGTGCGGCGCAGCAGGAAGGGGCGGATGCGGCGCTGCAGCGTCCGCAGCCGTTCGTTGTCGCGTTCTCGTTCGATGGGTGTGCGGTAGTACTCGGTGAAGCTGCGGCGCCCTCCCAGCAAACCCGGGCACGCGAGCGAGACGAGCGCCCACAGCTCGAGCAGGTTGTTCTCGAGCGGAGTGCCGGTGATGACGAGCGTGAAGGGGGCGTCCAGCATCCGGGCGCATTTGTAGCCCTGCGACGACGGGTTCTTGATCTGTTGAGCCTCGTCGAGAATGAGCCCCTGCCAGTCCAGGGTCGCGTAAGCGTCGAACTCGAGACGGAACAGCGCGTAGCTGGTCACGACGACGTGCGCCCCGGCGACCTCGTCGGCCAGTGCCGTGCCGCGCTTGTTTCCCATTGCGCTGATCGCAGCGACGCGCAGCTCGGGCGCGAATCGCGCGCACTCGGCAGCCCAGTTGCCGACGACGCTGGTGGGGGCGACGATGAGAAACGGCGGATGCTGCTGGTCGCCCGTCTCAAGCGCATCGAGTCGTGCTTTCTCGATCATCGCGATGGTCTGCAGGGTCTTACCCAGGCCCATGTCGTCGGCGAGCACCCCGCCGAGTTGGTGAGTGCGCAGGAAGTGCAGCCAGGAGTACCCTGTGCGCTGGTAGTCGCGCAGCTCGGCGCGCAGCGTCGGTGGCGCATCAATGGGGGTGAGCTGATCGTGGTCGCTGAGCCCGCGCACCCGCATCCACCATTCGATCTCCTGGCGCGCGACGACGCCCAGCTCGACGAGCTCTTCCCAGAGGTCGGCTTGGTAGCGACTGACCTGCACCGAGGTGACGGGGCGGTCCGAGAGGGCACTGGCTTCGGCGATGATCTCGCGCAGGCGCTGCAGCTCGGGCGTATCGAGCGAGAAGTAGGTGCCGCTCGGCAGGACGAGGATCGGCTCGTTCTCGCTGAGTGCCCGGAACAGGGCAGCGAAGTCGACGTCCTCACCCTCGATGCGCACCTGCACGCTCAGGTCGAACCAGTCGTTGGTTCCGGGCTGGGCGGTGACCGAGACATCCGGCGCCTGCGATGCGGCACGGAAGCTGGGGGCCTCGACGTCTTCGACGACCCGCACGGTCTCGAGCGAGCGCAGGCCGGGCAGCACTTCGGCGACGAACAGCACAGCAGCCGCGCCGCGCAGGGTTTGGTCGGGCGGCACCATCGCAGCATCCGGCCGCTCCCCCGGCAGGACGATGGAGGCGTGAGCACCTGCAGTGCTGCGAACGGAATCGAGGATGCCGGCCTCGCGCACGCGATCGGGACGGATGCTGCCGCCGAGCCGGTCCCATCGCCAGGTGAGGTGGGCAAGCCCGTCGCCGTGGTCGACGCGCACTTCGAGCACGGTGCTCGGCGGTGCCGGCACCGTGTAGCTGGCATCGGGCGATACGACCGGCGCGATCGCCTGCAGCCGTGGCAGATAGTCGCTCTCGAAGCGCTCCCTGCTCGCCGTGTCGACCGAGATGGGCTTGTCGGCGGCGATCAGGTCGCGCATCGGCCCGGTGAGCGGCGGATCGAGGGGGTGCAGCACGATGCGTTCTTCCGCGGTGCCGGCTGCGGTGACCCGACCCACGGCGATCGGAGGATTACCGACGGTCACGAGCGGCTCCGACGCTTCACTTCCCCCGTCGGAACCGGCGTCCCCGCCGGCATCGGCATCCTCGTCGTCTCGCACCGGCACCAGCTCGCCGCGCACCGCGAGTCGCTTGCGGTTCTCGGTGACCGCGATCCGCGGGGTCAACGGCTCCCCGTCGAGCCGCACCGGATGCTGCGCCTTGCCCGGAGAGACGAGCGCGACCCCCGCCGCCTCGAGATCGGTCAACAGCGACCAGAGCGTCCGCGAGGGCAGCCGGTCGAGCTGCATCCATTCATCGTCGCGATAGGCGTAGCCCCACGAGTTCGCGGCAGGGTCGAGAACGTCGAGCTCGATCAGCAGTGCGAGCGCCGCGGGATCCGCCTGCAGCCCGTCGAGGTGCCCCCAGCGGGCCTTGCCCTTGATCCATGCGCCTCGCGCACCGCGCATCCCGGGCCGGGCCGCGAGCCTCGGCTGCTGCGGAGCCCTGCTCCAGCGCGTCGCGCGCGGTGTCTGCAGGGTGATGAACAGGCACAGTTCCACGGCGGCTGCATCGGATGCCGGCAGCAGCCCATCGAGCGAGCGTTGCCACGGTGGAGTGCTGTCTCGCGGCGGGAATGACTGGCCTTTCGGCCCTCTCGCGCCCGAGTCCGTCCCGGCATCCGAGACGGCGAGCAGCACGGCAGCGACGTGCGCGCAGTGCGGGGCATGCTCGCAACTGCAGTAGGCGCTCATCGACCCGCGCGCAGGCTCGATGACGACCGAGACCACCATGACGTCATCGCCCCCGTGGCCGCGATCGCGCACGACGGCATCGACCGACGTGCGCGTGTTGTCGGCATCCAGGTCGACGATCGTGACCCGCCCTGCCGCGTTCAGCGCCCATGCGCGGTCGTAGTTCGCGCCCCCGAGAGATTGGGCAACCTCATGCCAGTAGTCCACGAAACCATCGTTGCAGCCGCCGCCGACATCTCGCACTCGGTCGACGCCGGTCCAACGGCAGCCGAGTTCTTCGGCGCGCTGTGGAGGAACCGCTCCTCATCGTCCTGCGTGCAGCACAGCGGATGCCGTACGCCAGCATGTCGCGAGTCTAGGAGTCCAGCGCGCGCTTGATGAGAGCCGACACGTCGCGGTCGAGGTTGTCGATCCGGTGCTCGAGCGCGCTGAAGCGCACGTCGACCGCCGCGAACCGCGCATTCATCTCCCCCTGCAGCCCGTCGATACGCCCGCTCAGCGCGTCGATTCGCCCGTTGACCTCACCGCCCAGTGCGTCGATCCGCCCAGAGAGCTCGCCCCGCAACCCGTGGATCGCGGCAGTCGTCGTGCGATTGGTGAGTGTGACGATCACCGTCGTGCCTCCCAGCATGACAGTCGTAAGCGCGGCGATGTAGAGCCAGTTCTCTGGGTCCACGAGCGAGATCACCCCTTCATTGTGCGACGGATGCGGCAAGCCTGCCACCTCGTGGGCCTCAGCGCGCACGTTTCCTTATGGGCGTGGAGACCCGCGCCGTTCGCACGAATGGGGAGGCGGATCGAGGCGGATCACTCGTCGCGAGAGGTATCACCTGACGCGGGCGCGAGACGCGGTGCGAGGCCAGCGGCGAGCGCGTAGACCCGATCGTCAAGCTTCGACACGCGGTCTTCGAGCCGTGAGAGACGCTCGTCGAGACGGTTCAGGTCAGTCTTGAACTCAGCCTTCAGGTCGGTCAGCTCGGCCTTCACCTCCGCGCGGGTGCGACGCGCCGACGCCGTCACGGTTGTCGCGAGGCCCACGATGCCGACAGCGAGTGCAACGATCACGCCCAGTGTGTCTATGCCCACGGTGACCTCCATGTTCTCCAGTGTGCGCCTCATAGGCCCACGTATCTAGAACCGTAGGCGAGCGCGCACCCCGCGAAACACGAGAACGGGCGGGGACCATACCAACGCTCACCGTCGTCCGATGGGGAGGAACCGGGGCGGTGACGTCAGTAGTGGTCTCGTGCTTGGAGGATCACGATGTGGTCGTCGGTGACGTAATAGACGAGTCGATTCTTCTCGTCGATCCGCCGAGACCAGGAGCCCGACAGCACGTGGCGGAGCTGCTCGGGTTTGCCGACGCCGTCGAACGGATCGCGAAGGACTGCGGCGATCAGCGTGTTGATCCGCTTCAGCGTCTTGCGATCCTGCGTCTGCCAGTACAGGTAGTCCTCCCACCCGTTCGGGTCGAAGACAAGCGCGCGGGTCACGGATCGACGAGGTCGTGCTGCTCGAATTCGCCGCGACGCGCGCGCTCGACCGCCTCGAGCAGCCGCTCGGCGTTAGCGGGATTTCGAAGAAGGTACGCGGTTTCGGTGAGAGCGTCGTAATCGTCTTTAGACATGATCACGGCGTTGCCCCGGCGGGAGACGACCTCCACCGTCGTGTGATCGTCGTTGACCTGCTGGATGAGTCCGAACAGGCTCTTTCGCGCTTCGGTCGCCGTGATCGCGGACACGGGAACACCTCCGAGTGAGTAGTACGTAAAACGGTACCACTCTGGAGATTGGCCTGGCGTCGGGAGCGACGAACGCAGATTACTCGTCGCACGGAGCCTCGCGCGCGGGCGCAAGTCGCGGCGCGAGACCCGCCGCGAGCACATAGACCCGGTCATCAAGCCGAGACACCCGGTCGTCAAGCCGAGACACCCGGTCGTCAAGCTGCGAAAGTCGGTCGTCGAGGCGAGAGATCTCCGTCGCGAACTCGGCCTTCAGCTCGACGCGAGTGCGTCGCGCAGACGCCGTCACGGTCGTCGCCAGCCCGACGATGCCCACGGCGAGCGCAACGAGCACGGCGAGTGTGTCCATCCCCACGACGACCTCCATGTTCTCCAGTGTGCGCCGGATCAGCGCGCGTATCCATGGATGAGTTCGAGTTCGGCGCGCAGGTGGTGTGGATCAGGAACATCCATCGGTACCGCAGCCAGGATGCCTGCGACGATCGCGGCCTTCGGTTCGAGGCTCGAGGGGTAGGCGACATCGATCGCGCGACGCACCAGAGAAGCGACGGAGACGCCCCGCTGGGCAGCGATTCGTCCAAGCCTTTCACGCTGCTCGGTCTCAATGAGCACCTGAAGCCGCTCGGTCTTCATGCCCATACTGTAGTCGGCGCATGTATCCGGACGTCGGGGCGTTCAGGCGAGGGCTGGTCTGCCGCGCTGCGGGCGCGCCTCCACTTCCCGCGTGATGGCAGTCACCCATTCCCTGCGCCAGCGACGAATCTGCTCGCGTTGCTTCTTGTTGGCGCCAGAGCGGGGGCCCAGGAGATCGAATGCCGCATCGACATAACCCACGAGCTCCTCCTGCGGGCTGGCCGATGCACGCGCGAGTATGCGACATGCCGAGGACGCGTCGACGCCCGTCTCGAGCAGGCGCAGAATCTCCCTTGCGTCCTTGAAGCCCTTTTCGGTGTCAGGCCTATCGAGCAGTGCGGCCATCTTCGAGATCGTGTGGGCGTCGATCGTGAGCAGACGCCATTTGCCTTGGCCGAGGTCTTCTGTGTGGTCGGCGAGAACCTCGACCCGTAGACGGAGCTTTCCGCCGAGCTCGGACTGGTGTGGAATGTACACATCGACGTGGACACCCTCGACTTCACCGCGCCACTTTGTTCCTTGCAGATGGCTGGACTCCGACAGCTCCGACAAGGCGCCTCTGACCTTCTCCCGCACCTCATGTGAGCCGATGATCAGGTCGATGTCACGGCTGATATCACCGCCGACTCGCGCGAACGTCGCCCACCCTCCGATAAGGATCGAAGGCTCGAGTTCGTGGCCCAGGTAGTCCAGGACGAACCTCAGATGTCCCTCGTCATCCAGTGGCACCTCAGCCAACGCGTTCCTCCGCCCGCGCCCAGTCGTCAATCGCGAACCACTCCCGCCACAGGGCGCGACGGAACTCGCTAGCCTGCCAGCCCGGCTGGGCGAAGAGATCCGCGTAAGTCTGCGCGGCACTGGTGAACCCGTCGCCCCACCTCGCGAGCGTGCGCTGATCAACCGTGATCACGCGCGCATCGTCACCAGGCGGAAGTCCATTGAGATCCGTATCGAAGGGCACGTAGACCATTGCGATTCCGTGATCCGCGATGAGATTGCGACCACCGAGGTGATGAGCAGCTGCACGAGTACCCCCAATCGCATACTCAGGCGCACGCGCGACGAGGTCCTGGGCCGCGGCGAACTCGGTTCCGCGTGCACCCGCGAGTGTTCGAGCTGCCGCGAGCAGCATAAGGACGCGTTCCGGATCCGACACACTGAAGCCTCCACCGAGGTGTTTCGTCACCGCACCGATCGCAGTCGGGCGAGACAAGGCTTTGTAGGTGATCTTCTCTCCGACGCCGGCTTCCCACGCGAGGTCACCGGCGTTCTTCCATTGCCTCCGCCCGGCGAGGGCAGCATCGACCATCGTTCGCCAGACGGCATCGGTTTCGCGCATCGCTTTCCTCCCCGTTGATTCTACTCAGTAGTAGAATCAAGAATCCACCTATTGGTGGAATCGAGAATCGACCGAGAAGTAGAATCGCGGATCGCCTGGCTCGATCTTCCTGGCCATCATCCTTTCTTCCTCAAAGGGTAGACTTCCACCATGGCTCTCAATATCAAGGACCCGGAAGCCGACCGTTTGGTGCGCGCTCTCGCCGACGCAACGGGCGAGAGCATCACGGTTGCCGCGCGACGGGCCTTCGCAGAGCGGCTTGACCGCGTAAGGGCGCAGTCCACGGCGCCTGATGTGCAGGCCGACCTCGAGGCGATCATCTCCCGAGGGCGCGAGCGGGCGACGCTGGATGCGCGGTCGGCAGACGAGATCATCGGCTACGACGAGCACGGCCTGCCCCGATGACGATCGCACTCGATACGTCGGCGTTGATGGCCATCGTCCTGGGCGAAGAGGATGCGTCGCATTTCGCTCGTGTGATCGCCGAGAACGTCGGCGATCTGCACGCGAGCGCGGCAACGCTCGTGGAAGCGATGATCGTGACCGAAGCGCGTCAGGGGCCAGCAGCTACCCAGGATCTCGAAGCCCTCATCTCTCGCGCTCGCGTCACAGTCGCACCCTTCGACACTGCTCAGGCATCGATCGCAACGGCAGCGTGGCGGCGCTTCGGCAAGGGTCGCCACGCCGCATCACTGAACATGGGCGACTGCTACTCGTACGCGCTCGCACGCAGCCTGGGCGCGGCGCTGCTGTTCAAGGGCGACGACTTCGCCCAGACCGACATCCCGTCTGCCCTCTGACACTCTCCCCTCCCGGCCCTTGAGCGAGCTGCCTCATCCCGGTCGTTGAGCGAGCAAAGCGAGACGAAACGCGCCCTCCCCGCCCCAACCGGATACCAACCGGATACCAGCGCGAAATACCGGGTATGTGAGGATAGTTCGAGGATCCCCAACCGAGAGGCACCATGGAGCTCCGCGACTACCTGCACATCCTGCGCAAGAACTGGCTCATCATTCTTGCGCTGACGCTCGTCGGTGTCGGTGCCGCCGCCGCATATTCCTTGACGCGCACGCCGCTGTATGAGTCGACGAGCACCGTAGCAGTCTCGACACAGACCTCGGGCGCGATCCAGGAACTCCAGCAGGGGTCATCCTTCACACAGGCACGCGTTGCGACGTATGTGGTGGTGGCCGAATCGCCCCTAGTGCTCGACCCGGTCATCGACGAACTAGACCTCGACATGACGGCCGAGGAGCTTGCAGAGACGATCACCGTCGCCGCGCCGCTGAGCACGACCGCCATCAACATCTCAGTTCAGGATGCCGACCCCCAGCTCGCTGCCGACATCGCGAATGCCACAGCGGCAAGCCTCGGCAATGCCGTCGAAGACATCGAAACGACCGCCGAACTCTCCGCCAGCCCTGTTAAAACCACGGTCATTCGACCTGCGCTTCCTGCGACCGCACCGGTGAGCCCGAACGTTCCGTTGAACCTCGCGCTCGGAGGCCTGGTAGGACTCGCACTGGGCGTCGCGTTCGCCATCCTGCGCACGGTGCTCGACACCAAGGTGCGCACGCCGCGCGATGTCGCACAGCTCACCGATCGCCCGATGATCGGTGTCATCCCCCTCGACCCGAAGGCGGCCGAGCGCCCGATCATCCTCGAGGCCGACCCGACGAATCAGCGGGCGGAGGCGTTCCGTGCCCTGCGCACGAACCTGCAGTTCGTGGAGCTGGATGGCGGCCAGACGTTCGTCATCACCTCGAGCATTCCCAGCGAGGGCAAGTCGACGACGGCGGTCAATCTCGCTATCGCGCTCGCGGATGCCGGCAAGCGCGTGGCCCTCATCGACACAGACCTGCGCAAGCCGAAGGTCGCCGACTACCTCGGTATCGAGGGTGCCGTTGGGCTGACGGATGTCTTGATCGGGCGCGCGAAGGTAACCGATGTCATGCTTCCTTGGGGCCGCCGCCCGCTCTACGTCCTTCCCGCTGGCAAGGTGCCGCCCAACCCCTCCGAGTTGCTCGGTTCGTCACAGATGAAGGCGCTCCTCGATGATTTCGCGAACACCTTCGACGTCGTGATCTGCGACGCTCCCCCGCTTCTTCCCGTGACGGATGCCGCCGTCCTCTCTCGTCTCACGGCCGGCGCGATCGTCGTGACGGCCGCGGGCAAGACCACCACGCACCAACTCGAGGGAGCCCTGGAGTCGCTCGAGACGGTGGGTGCGAAGGTCGCGGGCCTGGTGATGACGATGGCGCCGACGAAGGGCCCCGACTCCTATCTATATGGCTACGGCTACGGGTATGGCTACGGCTACGGCGGTTACGGTCAGAAGTCGTAGGGAGCCTTGCGCTAGGTCACTTCGCCGCTCCCTGCGAGACATGTAGGCGTTACAAAGGTCTGTTACCGTGCCAGAGCACAAACACGGGGGACACAACTTCAAGGGGGCACGCATTGTCGACCAGGATCGAGGTCCGAGACATGCTTGAGGTGCACTACCAAGCTAGTGGCGGGAACGGTCAATGGCCCTGGCAGGGCCGAGGGTGGGCGCACCTCCCCGTCGAGGCGCTCTCCCCGACAAGGATGTCGCTCCCGAACCAATCAAGCCCGCTCGGAGCTGCCGGGGATTCCGGGCAAGCAGCCAACTGGGCACGGACGCCAGGAAGGGCGACGCCTTGACGGATCTTCTCGTGGTCGGGTCGGGCTTCTTTGGTCTGACGATCGCTGAGCGCGCCGCCGCTGCTGGGCGGAGGGTCACGGTGATCGATCGTCGATCCCATATCGGGGGCAACGCGTACAGCGAGGCGGAACCGTCGACGGGCATCGAGGTGCACCGCTACGGGGCGCACTTGTTCCACACGTCCAACGCGGTGGTGTGGGAGTACGTCAACCGGTTCACGGCGTTCACGAGCTACGTGCACCGCGTCTACACGACGCACCGCGGTGTGGTGTACCCGCTGCCGATCAACCTCGGGACCATCAATCAGTTCTTCGCCGCGGCCTACACCCCCGCGCAGGCTCGGGCTCTCATCACCGACCAGGCCGCGGAGTTCGACCCGCGGGCGGCGCGGAACCTGGAGGAGCGGGCGATCGGCCTCATCGGGCGGCCTCTCTACGAAGCGTTCATCCGGGACTACACCGCGAAGCAGTGGCAGACCGATCCCACGGCGCTTCCAGCCGAAGTGATCAGCCGGCTTCCCGTGCGGTACACGTACGACAACCGGTACTTCAACGACACGTGGGAGGGTCTGCCCGTCGACGGGTACACCGCCTGGTTGGAGCGGATGGCCGATCACCCGCTCATCGAGGTGCGGCTGGACACCGACTTCTTCGACACCTCGCAGCCCCTGCACAAGGCCGCGACAGTCGGCCAGGTGCCCATCGTCTACACCGGGCCCGTTGACCGCTACTTCGACTACTCGGCGGGAGAGCTGAGCTGGCGCACGCTCGACTTCGAGCAGGAGGTCCTCGATATCGCCGACTTCCAGGGCACGCCGGTCATGAACTACGCCGATGCGGACACCCCGTACACCCGTATCCACGAGTTCAAGCACTTCCACCCCGAACGGGCCGCCACTTACCCGGCGGAGCGCACCGTCATCATGCGCGAGTACTCCCGGTTCGCCGAGCGCGCCGATGAGCCGTACTACCCGGTCAACACTCCCGACGACCGCGCGGGACTGCTGGCCTATCGCGAGCTGCAGAAGGGCGAGCCCGACGTCCACTTCGGCGGCCGACTCGGCACCTACCAGTACCTCGACATGCACATGGCGATCGGCTCAGCGCTCACCCTCTGGAACAACACCCTTTCTGGGGCAAAGCAACGGAACCAGACGATGGAGGGTGTCTAGACATGCTTCGGGACCACGCTGAGTCACACCGCACCGTCTTCATGGTGCTCGCGCACGGCAACCCCGGTGGCTTCGCCGAGCTCGCACGGCAGTTGAGATCCCCGCGTTGCGGAGTCGTCGCCCATGTCGACGCGAAGGCAGATGTCACGCCATTCAGAGAGTCCTCCCCCGAAGTGATCTTTACGGGAACACGATTTGATGTTCGTTGGGGGCGGTGGTCGCAGGTCCAAGCGGATCTTGAGCTACTGAGAACTGCGCTGGACTACCTGGGGGGTGTTCCAGGTCACCTCGTGCTCATTAGCGGCGACTCCTACCCAGTCGCGGAGACGAATGCGATCGCGGACTTCTTTTCGCACGCCGCCGACACCCAGTTCTACAACGTCGCACCCATGCCGGCCCCACACCTGCACAAACCAATGACGCAGATGACGCGACGGTTCATCATCGACTACGACCACCGAAACGGCCGGCGCAATCTGGCGCCGAAGATAGTGAACAACATCGTTCCGCTGAACTGGCGGCGCGGGCTCGGAGGACTCAAGCCGATGTGCGGCTCGGCGTGGTGGGCGATCACCTCGGCGGCCGCGCAATGGGTGATCGACTATACAGACGCTCACCCGCGGCTCACGCAGTACTTCGCGAGAACAAGATGCCCTGACGAGAAGTACTTCCAGACCCTCTTGGAATCCAGCCCGTTCGCGAATGCTCGTCAGGGGTCCCCCATGTTTTCTGACTTCACGCGCGCTGACGGTCCCTCGCCAGCATTTGTGGACGAGCGGATGATCCAGCAGATGCTCTCGTGGGAATCGGTGTGGCAAGTCCACGCTGGATACGGAACTGGACCCAAACTCTTCGTGCGAAAGTTCCCCGCGAACGCCCCGCATCTCTACGAGTGGATGCGCGCGCGGGTGATTCCGTCCACAACTGCGCGGCTAGCTCACTCGAGCAGTGCCTGCTATGAGTTGGGGACCTCCACGTCTGACGGCCTCGAAGACTAGGCGACGAGATGGCCAGCAATACTCAAGTTGCGATCGTGCACGAATGGATAGAACCCCGCGGCGGCGCAGAGAGGGTGCTTGATGGGCTGGCCTCCACCTTCCCCGAGGCAAAGATCTATGCCCTCTGGAACCACGATCCCGAGCGGTTCGAGAGGGGTAGAGTCGTGGAGTCAATCCTCGCCCGTACCGCTTTGCCCAGACACAAGGCGATGGCCCTCCCCTTCCAGCCCATCGTTTGGCGTCGCGTCCGTGCAAGCGACGTAGAAACAATCGTGGTGAGCACTCACCTCTTCGCGCATCATGTGCGAATGCCGAAGTCGCCAGATGCGAAGAAGTTCACATACGTGCACACCCCTGCCAGATACATATGGACCCCCGCTCTCGATCCGCGAGGCGCTGGGCACGCCGCGCGGATCGCCTCGGCCGCACTCAAACCTCTCGACCGACGACGGGCCTTGGAATCCGAGGCACTCGCCGCGAACAGCGCCTTCATCAAGGCTCGGATTGAGGCGAGCTGGCGCCGCGACGACGTAGAGGTGATCTATCCACCGGTGGACGTGGCAAGAATCTCCGGGGAAGCTGATTGGGCCGCGAGGTTGACGGATGCGGAAGCGGAGGAGCTCGCGAGAGCAGGTTCCGGCTTTATCTTGGGCGCTTCAAGGATGGTGGCATACAAGCGATTGGACCTCGTCATCCGCCTCGGAGCATCTCTCGGCATGCGCGTCGTCATTGCCGGTTCTGGACCGCAAGCGAAGGATCTGCGATTGTTGGCGGACGAGCTTGGTGCCCGTGCCACGTTCCTGGATTCGCCGAGCGACCAGCTCCTCTACGCCGCCATGCAGAGGGCTGCGGTGTTTGTCTTCCCCGCCATCGAGGACTTTGGCATCGTCCCGGTCGAAGCCATGGCAGCGGGGTGCCCTGTCGTGGTAACGCACGAGGGCGGTGCCCGCGAGTCAGTGACCGAAGGCGTGTCGGGATACATCGCCCAAACGCAGACAGTCGGCAGTCTGATGGAAGCCACCCAGGCTGCACTTAGGCTGAACCGTGAAGCCGTGGCTCCTACAGTTCTTCGGTTCGCGAGCACCCGATTCTCTCGCGACATCCGCAACTGGGTAGCCAAGTGAGCGAGCTCTCACGAGGCGCCAGCGTTCTCGTCCTCGGGACCGCCGACTGGCTACAGCCGATCGCCACGAATCAGCACTATGTGGCTCGCGAGATCGCTGCGGCCGAGCCCCACTCTCTGTACTTTGTGGAGTCGCTCGGCCTAAGGACGCCGGAACTGAGCGTCCGGGACATCCGGCGAGCCCTGGCTCGCTTACGAAATCGATTCACAAGCCGCGCTCCGGCGGGAGTTTCTAGGCCAAAGCCGCCCGGGCTCCAGGTGATATCTCCCCTCATCTTGCCGGTTCACTCATCCCGCTATGCGCTGGTGAATCAGAAATTGCTGCACTCATCCGTGCGAGACTGGATCAGGACAGAATCCCCCAAGGTGTTGTGGACGTACTCCCCGATCACGTACGGCCTCGAGGATGTTGCGGACGTGGTCGTCTACCACTGCGTTGACCTTCTCGGGGAAATCCCCGGAGTTTCAAGAGAACTAGTCTCGAGCGGCGAGCGCCAGCTCCGATCTTCGGGGGCACACGCGATCGCATCGAGCGCGGTCGTGCGGGACTACCTCCAAGGCGAGATCGGTTTTCGCGCCGTCGACCTCTGGGAGAATGTTGCAGACACGGCGGTATTCGAAGCCGCGCGTCCCGCGAGAGATCTGACTGAACCGCGCGCGATCTTCGCGGGGAATCTCTCGCGAAACAAGGTCGACTTCGCACTCCTGAGAGAGCTAGCGAGGTCTGGAGTCGAAGTAGTTGTTGCCGGTCCTCATGCCGAGGGGGGCGGCAACACCGGAACTGAGGTCGAGGAAATCCGACTCGCCGGCATGAGTTACCTCGGTCACCTCCCCCTCGAAGATCTGGCCCACGAGGTCGCCTCGAGTTCTGTCGGACTGGTCCCATACCTCAAGAACTCGTACACGCGGGGGGTGAGTCCTCTCAAGACCTATGAGTATCTATCAGCCGGCATACCCGTAGTTTCGACTGAGCTGCCCGGTGTCACGGATCTACGACCTCACGTCACTGTATGCGCCACACGTGAGGAGTTCATTGAACAGGTTCACCGAGCGTGGGCGACGTCGGCTTCGAGCGAAGCGCAACAGTGTCGGAGACAGATTGCGGCGGAGCACAGCTGGCAGAGGAGGGGGCAACAGGTCCGCCAGACAATCGAGAGGCTTCTGGCCTATAGGTCTGGGAGCGATCCAGACCCGGGAGGGGGTCAACCCTGATGAACTCCCGACGACGTGTAGCGCTTGGATCGCTAGCACAGGTGGCGATCCGGCTCGTTGGGGTGCTGAGCGGCGCAGTCGTTGCTGCTTTGCAGGCGAGAACGCTTTCGATTGATGACTTTGGGGTATTTGCAGTGAGCCTCACCATCGTCACGTTGGCAGTCGCGCTAACAGACCTGGGGCTGTCGAGCACTGCTGTCCACATGATCGCCTCAGACCTGAGGTCGCAACGCCAGACCCTTGCCGCCCTTATCGTCGTCAGGCTGGCGCTCGGTCTACTCGCCACTGGCGTTGGGTTCGGGGTCTCTTGGGCTCTGTTCAGCCCTGGCCCTGATCGTCTTGCTGCTGCACTTGTGGTCGGGACTGTCCCGCTCGCAGCTGTTGGAGCTTTCCAAGCAATCCCAATAGCTCGCCTGAACCTCTATCGACAGAACGTGTTGCTCGTGTCGCAGTCGGCTCTGTGGCTTGCAATCGTGTTGCTCTTGTGGTGGACGTCTGCCGACCTAGTCCAGTTTGCAGCCGGGTTCGCGGTATCCGCTGCTGTTCAGGCTGTCGTGATCTGGGCAGTTGCGGGGCGAGGTGCAAAGCCTTCGTTTGCAGGATGCTGGCCGAGGGTCGCTATCCTTGTTCGAAGCGCACTCCCGCTGGGCATCGGGGGGATCGCGGTCACGGCCTATTATCGTCTGAGTAGCATCGTCGTCTTCTCCATCTCGGGGGCAGCAGCCGCAGCTCAATACGCAGCCGCTTTCAAGGTGATGGATGTCCTACAAGCAATACCGGCCGGGTTGCTCGTCGCCCTTCTTCCGCTACTTTCGGGATCGATCTCATCCGACATGCGGGATCGCGCGAACCGCGTGTGGAGCCTCGCTCTTCGGACCGTCCTAGCAGTCTCATCGCTCGTGAGTGCCGGACTTGTGGTTGCCTCGAGCGAGATTGTCACTATCCTCTACGGCGACCAGTTCGCGGAGGCAGCACCCTTACTGCGGGTCCTTGCCATTGCATTCGTGCCGATCTGCCTTGGGTGGCTTGCGACTCCCGCGATCATAGCTACAAGGCACGTCCGTGCTTACGCAATCACGACGTGGGTTGCGGCGGCAGCGAGCTTATCGGCGCTCGTGGTGTTGGTGCCGGTTTACGGGCCCATGGCCGCGGCAATCGCGACGGTTGTGACCGAGATCGCAGTAGCAGCCGCCCTCCTACTGCTCCTTGCACGCAGGGAGGGATTCGCGCCTCACGCATCCGTTTTCGGACGCGTCATCGTGATTGCAGCCATCGCCGGGGGGG
>SWBZ01006462.1_pt3 | contig 77792 bp, 75 predicted proteins | sample 4693031 | NCBI WGS metagenome assembly SWBZ01 (sample SAMN10267274, study PRJNA491770) | bioreactor metagenome | isolation source: DHS bioreactor inoculated with | place: Japan: off Shimokita Peninsula
GAGGTTTCGAGACGGCCCTACGGGCCTCCTCAACCAACCGGGGGAAAAGACCCGCCATCGAACAACGAGCCGACCGGAACGGTCCGCCGCTAAAAGGGGAGTTCAGCTATCAGGCAGCTGGCCGAGGGAGGACGGGGCGGCGGGGGATTGACTCCGGGGCCTGACGAGAGGCAGATCGGCTGCTCTCGTCAGGCCCCGGGACGGATCGATCAGGCCAGAGCCTCGGCGAAGGACTCGGTGAGCACATCCATGGCGTCATCAAGCAGGGCGAAGTCCATGACCAGCGGCGGCAGCATGCGGATCACATTGCCGTAGCTGCCACAGGAGAGCATCAGCACGCCGCGGCGGCCACAGGCGGCGACCACCGCTTTGGCCAAAGCCGCATCCGGGGCCTTGGAGCCGTCAGGATTCACCAACTCGATGGCCATCATTGCGCCCCGTCCGCGCACCTCGCCGATCTGCGGGAACTGCTCGGCCAACCCGGTCAGGCGCGCCTCCAGGCGACGTCCGATCTCGGCGGCACGATCAGCAAGACCATCGGCTTGCATGGTTTCGATGGCCGCAAGCGCGGCCACACAGGACAGCGGGTTGCCGCCGAAGGTGCCGCCCAGGCCACCGGGCACTGCTGCGTCCATGATCTCGGCGCGACCGGTGAGCGCAGCGATGGGCAAACCGCCACCCAGCGCCTTGGCGGAGGTGATCAGGTCAGGAACGACGTCTTCATGCTCGATGGCGAACCACTTTCCGGTGCGGCAGAAGCCGCTTTGCACCTCGTCGGCGACGAACACGATGCCGTGCTCGGTGCACCATTCGCGCAGTTTCTTCACGAAGCCCGGTGCTGGGACGATGAAGCCGCCCTCGCCCTGGATGGGCTCCAGCACCACGGCGGCGATATGGTCCTCGCCGACCTGGATGTGGGCCTTGCTGGCGAACTCGGCGAAAGCCTCCTCGGCGCAGTTTTCAGCACCGCCGGGCCAGCGGTAGGAGTAGGCCATCGGCATGCGATAGATCTCCGGGGCGAAGGGTCCGAATCCGTCCTTGTAGGGCTGAACCTTGGCGGTCATCGCCATCGTCAGATTGGTGCGTCCGTGGTAGGCGTGATCGAACACGATGACTGCGGAGCGACCGGTGTAGGCACGAGCCACCTTGACGGCGTTCTCCACCGCTTCAGCGCCCGTGTTGAACAGGGCCGACTTCTTCTCGAAATCGCCCGGGGTCACGCGATCCAGGGTTTCGCAAACCTGGATGTAGCTGTCGTAGGGGCTGACCATGAAGCAGGTGTGGCCATAGCTGTTGGCCTGCTTGGTGACTGCCGCCACCACCCGCGGCGCGTTGTGGCCCACCGAAGCCACCCCGATTCCGGATCCGAAATCGATGTGCTGGTTACCGTCGACGTCGACCAGAATCGCGCCTTCGGCCGCCTCAATGTACAGGTCATTGCCACCGCTGACTGCTGAGGACACCGCGGCCTTGCGACGGGCCGCGAGCGCCACAGACTTCGGTCCGGGCAAACTGGTAGCAAGAATTCTCTTCTGCTCGATCACTTTTCCTCTATTCCCCACGGGGAGTCGTAGCCGGCCGGCGCCGCGCCGGCCAGCAGATCCAGGAACGGCACGGCGTCGAAGGACTCGGGGCCGCGAACACCCGCTCCTTGCCACACTCCGGTGGCAAGCAATTCCAGGGCGATCACCGGATTGATGGCGGTCTGCCACACCACGCACTGAGCGCCGTAGTTGGCCATCGCCCACTGGTTGTCGACCACGTGATACAGGTAGGTCCGGCGCGGCTGGCCGTCGGTGCCGGTGCCGGTGACGTACAACCCGGCACAGGTCTTGCCGGTCATCCGCGGACCGATGGTGGCCGGGTCAGGCAGCACCGCGGCCACCACATCGCGCGGCGACACCTCGACACCCTTGACGGACACCGGGGCGGTGCGATCCAGGCCGAGCGCGTGGAGCGTCTTCAGCACGCCGATGAACTCATCACCCAGGCCATATTTGAAGGTGACACGCTTGGCGTCGACCCAGCGCGGCATGAGCAGGACTTCTTCATGCTCGACGTTGACGCACTCGACCTCACCGATGCCGTCGGGGAAGGTGAAGACTTCCGGCTCGCTGAATGGGGGCGTGGTGAACCAGCCTCGGTCGGTCTCGTAGATCACCGGCGGGTTGAGACACTCCTCGATGGTGGTCCAGATCGAGAAGCTCGGCGCGAAGATCTCGTTGCCGTCCTCGTCGTGTACCGCGAGGTTCGCGCCATCGCGCACGCCCAGTTCATCGATCTCACTGAACAGGTGATCGGCGGCATACCGGGCGAAGACGTCCGACAGGCCCGGCTCGACGCCGATCCCGACCAGCGCCAGGCGTCCGGCATCTTCCCAAGCCTGCGCCTGGGCGAATTGATCGTCGCCGAGTTTGACGCCAGTTTCGGAGTACGGCTTATCGGGGTGCGGATGGGACAGGCTCATCGCCATGTCCAGATAGTCCGCACCGGCCGCGAAGGCACCAGTGAAGATGCCCATGACGAACCGCGGATCCACCGCATTGAGGACATGGGTGATGCCGTGAGCGCGCGCCAGTTCGGCGACCGAATCCGCGCTGGAAGCATCGACGAAGGCCGCTTCGAAACGGCTCTCCCCTGCCTGTTGGACGGCATCCACCGTGGCCTGCGCCTTCGCCAGGTCGTAGTCGGCGATCACCATGGTGTCGAAGAAGCTCCGCCGAGCGGCGATCCGAGCGACTGCGTCGCCCACCCCGCCGGCACCGACCACCAGAATGCGCATTTACGCCTCCACTTTCGACTTTCGAGACCCGATGCCCTGCGCGATAGCCACAATCGCAATCGCTCCGAGGAACATGATCGTGCCGATCACATTCACCTGCACCGGCACACCCTTCTGGGCAGCGCCCCAGATGTACATCGGGAACGTGATCGTCGAAGGCCCGGCGTTGAAGCTCGTGACGATGTAGTCGTCGAAGCTGAGCGCAAAGGCCAGCAAGGCACCCGCAGCGATTCCCGGAGCGGCCAGCGGGAAGGTCACCCGCCAGAAGGCCTGCGACGGGGTGGCATAGAGGTCTGCGGCAGCTTGTTCCAAAGCCGGGTCCATGGACGCGACGCGCGCCTTCACGGTGGTGACCACGAACGACAAGGTGAACAAGATGTGCGCGATCAAAATGGTGGCGATGCCACTGCGCACACCCACCGCAATGAAGAGGGTCAACAATGAGGAACCCATGACGACCTCAGGGGTGGCCATCGGGAAGAAGACCAGCAGATTGGTGGTGCCGCGGCCGCGGAACCGGTAACGAACCAGGGCGAAGGCCGCCATCGTGCCGATCACTGTCGCGACCAGGGCAGCCACGACTCCGATGCCCAAGCTCAGCCCAACGGCGTCGCACATTCCGGCCGGGGCGCAGATGTGAGTCCAGGCGTTGAAGGAGAACTCGTGCCAGATTCCGTTTCGACGCCCGACGGGCTGGTTGAAGGAGAAGATGATGACGACGATATTGGGCAGCATGATGTAGGCGATGATCAACAATCCGATGATGATGATCGCGTGCTTACGAAGCCACCTCAGCGCGGTCGAGATAGCGGATCCCATCAGACCAACTCCTCAGTACCAGCGGCGCGCACATAGGCGCTCACCATCACGATGATGATGATCATCAGCACGAAGGACAGCGCGGCCGCAATCGGGTAGTTCAGGTTGACCAAGAACTCTGACTCGATCACCTTGCCGACCATGGTGGTATTGGCATTTCCCAAGATCTTGGCGTTGATGTAGTCGCCGACCGCCGGAATGAAGGTCAGCAAGGTGCCGGCAACAACCCCCGGCAACGACAGCGGCCAGATCACCTTCCAGAAGGTGTTCCAGCCGTTGGAGTACAGGTCCGCCGCAGCGTCGAGATAGCGCTGATCGATGCGTTCCACCGATGTGTAGAGCGGAAGCACCATGAACGGCAGGAAGTTGTAGATCAAGCCACAGATCACCGCGAACGGCGAGCCGAGCAGCGAATCGTTGGGAACCAGGCCGATCCAATTGAGGAAGCCGGTGATCCCGGTGGCTTTCATCACGTTCGCGACGAACCCGCCGTCAACCAGAATGGTCTGCCAGGCCAGGGTGCGGATCAAGAAGTTGGTGAAGAAGGGAGCCACGACCAACACCAACACGATGTTCTTGAACCGACCGGAGCGATGAGCAATGAACCACGCCAGTGGGAAGCCGATTGCCAAAGTGAAGACCGTGGCGCTCGCGGCGTAGATGAACGAGCGAACCATCTGTGACCAGTAGGTCGACAGCGCCTCGGTGTAGTTGCTGAAGGCCCAGGTGAACTGGAAGCCCTGGTAGATGCTGCCGGTCTGCAGCGACTGCGATGCCAGCGCAATGGTCGGCACCACGAAGAAGAAGACCAGCCAAATCAACGCCGGCAGCAGCAGAATCGCAGGCACGAAGAGGCCACGGCGACGTTTCGCGGACTTCCGAGGCCGTGCACCAGGAAGGGCGAAAGCCATCAGTCGGCCCCCACCACGAATGCCTGTTTCGGATCCCAGGTCAGGGTGACGCGCTCGCCCAGCCGCGCCCGAGACGTGCCGTCATTGGGTTGGGTGAGGGTGAACTCCTGCCCCCATTCCAAGCGCACCAAATAGTCGGTGGATACGCCGGTGAAAGACACGTCGGATACCTGCCCCACCAATTGGGGCCGGTCGTCTTGGACACCGCCGCTGGCGAGATGCACCTTCTCCGGACGGATGCCCAGATGCAAGCCCTCACTGATGGTGGCAGGAATGGTCTGGGGTGCAACCGGGATCTTCACCCCGGGAGTAACAGCAGTGATCACCGCTACGCCCGGCTCGATGAGCTCGATCGGAATCAGATTGGACTTGCCCAGGAAGTTCGCCACGAATGCCGTCGCCGGCCGGTCGTAAAGTTCAGCGGGCGCACCGAGTTGTTCGATATGCCCATCGCGCATCACCGCGACGGTGTCGGCCATGGTCATGGCCTCTTCCTGGTCGTGGGTGACGTGGATGAAGGTGATTCCCACCTCCGACTGAATCCGCTTCAGCTCGATCTGCATCTCGCGGCGTAGCTTCAGGTCCAAGGCACCCAACGGCTCGTCGAGCAGCAGGATTTCCGGCCGGTTGACGATCGCGCGAGCCAGAGCAACCCGCTGCTGCATGCCTCCGGACAGCTGCCGGGGACGCTGGTTGGCCCGGTCGGCGAGCTTCACCATCGCCAAGGCTTCCATCGCTTTCGACTTCCAGTCGGCAACCTTCAGTCGCCGCAGGCCGAAGCCGACATTGTCGATGATGCTCAGATGCGGAAACAGCGCATAGCTTTGAAAGACGGTATTGACCCGACGCTGATGCGCTCTGGTGTTGGTGATGTCATCGGCCCCCAGCATGATCCGTCCAGCCGAAGGCTCCTCCAGGCCAGCGACCATCCGCAAGGTGGTGGTCTTTCCGCACCCGGACGGCCCGAGCAGCGCGAAGAACGATCCCGCCGGAACGTCCAGATCAATACCGTCGACGGCAACGAAGTCACCGTAGTGGCGGGAGAGCTCCACCAGTCGGAGCTCCCCCGTCGCAATACGTTGCATTCCTGAATTCATGACTAGCCGGTGACCAGCGCCTGGTATTGACGGGTGAACGACAAGTCTTCCTCTGACGTCAGCGCACGGAACTTCTGAGCGCGGGCCATGGTCGCGTCATCGGGGAAGACGAGCTGGCTCTTCGCCACGGCAACCACGTCCGGATCGGAGCTCTTCAGCAAGACGTCCTTCACGCCGGCGACCGGGCTGAGGTAGTTCACCCAGCCGGTAACCTGCGCCATGACCTCCGGGTTGTAGTAGTAGTTGATCAGCTTTTCGGCGTTGGTCTTGTGCTGGGCCATGGCGGGGATGACCAGGTTGTCGTAGGACAGGGTGAAACCGGTGTCCGGGAGGGTTACTCCCAGGTTCTTATTCCCCACAGCCATCTGCGCGACGTCGCCGGCCCACACCACGGAGGCCGCGACCACACCCTTGTCGAGGTCATCGGCGTAGTTGTTACCCGAGAAACCCCGAAGCTGCCCGGCATCCTTGGCATCCTGAATCACCGTGAGCGCTGCCGCGAAATCATCAGCGGTGAAGTTGTCCAGGCGCTTGCCTTGCTCCATCAGCATCAGGCCGACGGTGTCACGCATCTCGCTGAGCAGAACAACCTTGCCCTTCAACTGCTTGTCATGAAGGAGCTGATCCATGCTGGTCACCTTGCGGCCACCGGTGCGCGCCAAGTTGTAGCCGATCCCGGCGAAGATGCCCTGCCACGGCAGCGAGTACACGCGTCCGGGGTCGTAGCTGACGTCCTGCAACGAGGGCTGCAGATTGCCCGCATTGGGGATGTTGTCCTTGTTCAGCGGCTGGATGTAGCCCAGCGAGATCAATCGGGCAACCATCCAGTCGGTGCTCACCCACAGATCGCGCCCGGTGTCTTGCCCGGCTGCCAGCAGCGGCTGGACCTTGGCGAAGAACTCCTCGTTGTCGTTGTAGTCGGTGTTGTAGTTGACCTTGATACCGGTCTGCTTGGTGAACGCCTGCAAAGTGGGATAGCTGCCGTCATCGGCCTCGTCCATGTACAGCGGCCAGTTGGACCAGTTGACGATCTTGTCGACGTCGGAGAGATCGGTCGGTGCTGGCGCTGCAGTCTTGCCGCCCTGGGCAGGGCTCCCGCATGCGGAAAGCACTCCGGCGGCAGCCACAGCAGCCAGTCCGCCAAAGGCCGCACGCCGCGACAGCGATGCGTTCGAAATGGATCGCACCAGCCTGCGAAGTTCTTGATCCGGTCGGTCGTTCATGGTCGCCTCCTAATCAGCAATCACATAAGTCGAAGTGTCCACCCTGGGTCAGATACTGAGCCGTGGTCGTCGCATCCATGGTGTCCCCTGGGCGCAACGAGCGCACGGCGTTGAATTCGCCATCAAGACAGCAGGAGCCATCGAGCCTCGATGGCATCGGCGAGACGCCCATGGTCCCCTCCTACCCTCAACTTGGATGGTGAACACGATAATCCGCATTTGTTTCGCGGGGGTTACTGCTCGATTCGTAGTTCGCTGGGTTGAAAACTACGCAATCCGGAGTGCATGATCAAGACATGTCACCCCTGGATCCATCGATCGATGACGTAGGCAAGCGCATCATCGAACTGCTGCAGGCCGATGGCCGCATGTCATATGTGAACATCGCCACCGAGGTCGGCTTGTCTGAAGGCGCGGTCCGACAACGGGTTCAGCGCATGATCGATACCGGCACCATGCAGATCGTCGCCGTGACCGATCCACTGCGCGTTGGTTTCCACCGACAAGCGATGATCGGGGTGAAAACCTCCGGTGACGCGTCACCGATCGCCGAGGCATTGTGCGACATTCCTCAGATCGACTACGTGGTGACTACCGCAGGCGCCCACGACATTCTGGTCGAGGTGGTGTGCGAGAACGACGACGAGTTGCTCGAAGTTCTCATGCAGAAGATCCGGGCACTACCCGGGGTGACGAATACCGAAACCTACGTATACCTGAAGCTCAATAAGCAGCACTACAACTGGGGAACTCGATGAGTCTGACTGATCCGAACCAACCGCTCACCACCAGCACCGGCACCTCGCTGACCGATGCGGCACGAGACCACCTGTGGGGGCATTTCACCCGCCATTCCGTCTACGAGCCGGTCGAAGCAGGCGGGAAGGGCGCAGAGGTTCCCGTGATCGTGCGCGGTTCCGGCCATCACATCTGGGACGCCGCCGGTAACCGCTACATCGACGGACTGTCGGGACTGTTCACCGTCCAGGTCGGCCACGGACGCACCGAATTGGCTCAGGCCGCGGCCAAGCAGGCCGAGCAGTTGGCCTTCTTCCCGCTGTGGAGCTACGCCCACCCGGCTGCCATCGAACTCGCCGAACGCTTGGCCGGATATGCCCCGGCCGATCTCAACCGGGTGTTCTTCACCAGCGGTGGCGGCGAAGCGGTCGAGGCGGCGTGGAAGCTGGCCAAGCAGTACTTCAAGCTGACCGGCAAGACCGAAAAGACCAAGGTGATCTCCCGTTCGATCGCCTACCACGGCACTCCGCACGGCGCCTTGTCGATCACCGGCATTCCCGACATCAAGACGGTCTTCGAGCCGCTGGTTCCTGGCGCATTGAAGGTACCCAATACCTGCTTCTACCGCGCCCCTGAGGAGTTCGCCGACGACGAGTACGCCTTCGGCCAGTGGGCAGCCAACCAGATCGCCGAGATGATCGAAGCCGAGGGCCCCGACACGGTGGCCGCACTCTTCCTGGAACCGGTTCAGAACTCCGGCGGCTGCTTCCCGCCGCCGCCGGGATACTTCCAGCGGGTACGGGAGATCTGCGACCAATATGACGTGCTGCTGGTCTCGGATGAGACCATCTGCGCCTTCGGACGTATCGGTTCAATGTTCGCCTGCAACGACTTCGACTACGTGCCCGACATCATCACCTGCGCCAAGGGTCTGAGTTCGGGTTATTCACCGATCGGCGCCATGATCGCTTCGGAGAGGCTGTTCGAGCCGTTCCGTCATGGAACCACGGCTTTCGCTCATGGCTACACCTTCGGCGGCCATCCGGTTTCGGCGGCGGTCGCCCTGGCCAATCTGGACCTCATGGAGGCCGAGGGCCTGAACCAACGGGTCAAGGATCTGGCGCCGGCGTTCAAAGCGCAACTGGAGACGCTGCTGGACATCCCGATCGTCGGAGACGTTCGCGGTGCCGGCTACTTCTACGGCATTGAACTGGTCAAGGACAAGGCCACTCGCGAGACCTTCAACGAGGAGGAATCCGAGAAGTTGCTGCGTGGCTTCCTGTCCAAGGCGCTGTATGAGGCCGGCCTGTACTGTCGCGCCGACGACCGTGGCGACCCTGTCATCCAGTTGGCTCCGCCGCTGACCATCGGCGAGGAAGAGTTCGCCGAAATCACTGCGATCCTGCGAAAGGTGCTGACCGAGGCGTCCGAGCTGCTGTGAGCAACTGCGCACAACCCCACATCCTCATCGGGTGCGGGGTTGTGCTGCGTCTAGGGCCCGCTAGTCCAAAGCGCGGCGCAGGCTTTCCCACCCGGACTCGAGCTTCTCGACCCGAGCCACCAGATCGGCGTCCACCGCGGCGGCGGACTCGTCTTTGGCGACGGGAGTTGCTTCAGATTCGGCAGCACGGGGTCGACGAGCGAACCGTAGATAGCCAACGGCGATGGTGAGCAATAGGGCTGCGGTCACGACCGCGAATCGCCAGCCGCTGCTGTCCATGGAGAAGGCCATCCCCACCGAGGAGATCATCGTGAAGACCCCGCCCAGCAGCAGCCCGTTGGCGATCACTTCCAGCCGACGCGATAGCGACAGCGAGACCGCGGAGACCACGGTGGCGATCACCAGCAGCAACACGCCGAAGATCAGCCGCCAGGTTTCGCGCGAAGCTCCGCCATCGTCGGTCCACTCCGGTTCGGGATAAAACGTGAGCAGCCCGATCCACACAAAGGAGACCAGCACCAGTCCCAAGAAGATGGCGAAGATGGTCTGCAGTGCCGCATTGCGCCTCATGGACACACCCTAGCGGTGCGCACCGGCACTCATCAGGGTCCTGCCATCATGGCGGTGTGGAATCAATCACGCTGGGCCGGGCCGAGACCGAGCACGGCGAAGTGGTGCTCCGACAACGCGGGGAGATCATCGAACTGGTCGTCAACGGTGTCTTCGCCATGGACAGCGTGGACGCGACCTCCGAACACGCACTGGCCGACGCTGCCGGCGATCCTCCCCGACGGGTGCTCGTCGGCGGGCTGGGGCTGGGTTTCACCACCGCGCGGCTGCTTGATCGCGGAGCAACCAAGGTCCGTGTCGTCGAACTCGCCGAGCCTCTGATCGCCTGGGCCCAAGCCGGGCTCACCGATCAGCTTCGACGCATCAGCGCCGATCCCCGGGTGGAGTTGGTCGTCGGCGACATTGCCGATGAGTTGAGTACGGGGTCACCGAGGTGGGATGCGATTCTGCTCGATGTCGACAACGGACCCAGCTTCCTGATCCACGACCACAACCAGCAGGTCTACGCCGAGCCGTTGCTGGCCCGGGCGCTGGCGCTGCTGAATCCCGGTGGAGCGCTGGTCATCTGGTGCGAGACGGCCAGCCCCGACCTGGAGGTCACGCTGCGACGCCTTGCCACCGACGTGGCGGCGATCAGGGTGCCGGTGAGTCGGGAGGGCCGAGAGTTCGAGTACGCGCTCTATCGGGTCACTGCCCCGATCCAACGCGGCTAGGACTGCTCAGGCAGCGGGCTTGGCCAGCACCGAGGTGGACGCCACGGCCACGTGAAGCTGATCACCGGGCATCACCCGGTCGGTGGCTGCATGCTGCAGGCGCACCTCGATGCCGCCCTCAGTGTGGGCCAAGGTTCTCCGGAAGCTGCCCAAGAAGCTGGTCTCGGTGACGATCACGTCGAAGCCAGGTTCCGTGTTGGCCACCAGCCGCAGATCTTCCGGGCGCAGATACACCTCGACGGCACCGTCGGCTACCGGCTCCCGCAACACCAACTGCTGGCCCAGCACCGATACCTGACCATCGCGAGCCAGGCCAGGAACCTTGCTGGACAATCCGACGAATTCTGCGACTGTGGCGGTGGCCGGGCGCAGGTACAGCTCTTCGGGGGTCCCGATCTGCTCGATACTGCCGTGGCCCATCACCGCGACCCGATCCGAGACCGCCAGAGCTTCCTCCTGATCGTGGGTCACGAAGACCGTCGTGATGCCCAGCCGCAACTGAATGCGCCGGATCTCGTCGCGTAGCTGCACCCGCACCTTGGCGTCCAACGCCGACAGCGGCTCGTCCAGCAGCAATACCCGCGGCTCGGTGACCAAGGCCCGAGCCAACGCGACGCGCTGCTGCTGACCACCGGAGAGTTGATGCGGATACCGCTCACCGAACTCGTCCAGGCCGACCATCTCCAGTGCCTCACTCGCCCGACGGCTCGCCTCGGCCTTGGCAACCTTGCGACGACGCAACCCGTAGGCGACATTGTCGATCACCCGCAGGTGCGGAAACAGCGAGTACGACTGAAAGACCATTCCGATGTCTCGGTGATTCACCGGAATCGCCGAGACATCCTGGCCGCCGAAACGGACTTCCCCGGCATCGGAGGTCTCCAACCCGGCGAGCACTCGCAACGCCGTGGTCTTGCCGCAGCCCGAGGGGCCCAGCAGAGACACGAACTCCCCCGGCGCGACGTCGAGGTCGAGAGCGTCGAGAACGACTCGGTCACCGAAGCTCTTGGTGATCTGACGCAACTCGACTCGGGTCCCTGACTTCTGCTCGACCGCGATGCCCATCATGCTTCCTTCCGTAGCGAAATGCGTCCTAGACGACCGATGACGATCAGCAGGCCGAAAGCCAGCGCCAAGGCCAACAAGGTGAACATCGACGAGGCGTAGCCGTCCATCTTGGCAACCACGAACAGCGACGTTTGCAGAACCTGTCGGTTCAGCAGCGAAGCGATGGTGAACTCACCCAGGACCGCCGCGGTGGAGATCAGCGAAGCGGCCAAGAGGCCGGCCCTCAGGTTCGGCACCAACACCAACACCAAGGTCGCCAGCCACCCAGCACCACTGGCACGCGAGGCTTCTGCCAAGGTCGTCAGATCGATGGCATCAATCGATGCCTGAATGGACCGAAAGGCGAACGGAAGGACTGTGATGCCATAGGCGAAGGCAAGCGTCCAAGCGCCGGTTCCGAGGGTGTGTCCGATCACTTGGTAGATCGGGCTCAGGCCCACCACCAACACGATGGCTGGAATCGAAATCGGCAACAGCACCAAGAACTCGAAAGTGCGTCGCAGTTGGGGCAGCCGCAGGTTGATCAGAATCATCGTCGGCGCCAAGAGCAGCAGAACAATCCCCACCGTCACCACGGCCAGAATCAGGGAGTTGGTCAGACCGATCCATAGCGGCTTCAGGACGTGTTGATTGTTCGAATCGAAGAGGCCCGCCCAGTGGGCCACGGTGAGACCACCGCTGTCGCCATCGCGGAAGGTATACATCACCGTGGACAGCAAGGGGATCGCGAACAGGATGCCGATCACGCTGCCAATCAGCCAGCGGGCACCGCGGCTCGGCTCGATTCCGATGGCCTTCATGACTGCCACCGCGCAGTCCGCCGCTGAATCGCGGCATAGGCCCACATGACGAGGCTGACTACCACCACCATGCCCAGCGCCAGCACCCCGGCCAGGTTCTGCCGACCGAGCAGCGTTTCGCTCGTCAAGGCCGTGCGGATCTGCAAGGTGACGATCTGGGAGCCCTGGCTGGCTAGTGCTGCTGCGGTTGCGTAGGAGGAGAAGGCATTGGCAAACAGCAGCAGCAGGCTGGCCAGGAAGGACGGTGCGAGCACCGGTAGACCGATATGCAGCCAGAATCCACGCCGGGTTCCCCCCAAGGTGAGGTTGGCCTCCGCCCACTGCGGCTTGAGCGCAGCCATGGCCGGGCTGAAGGTGATCACCATGAGCGGCACTTGGAAGTAGAGGTAGGGCAGGATCAGACCGGGCAGGTCATAGATCCAGGCACCATTGGCGAAGATGTCGATGCCCAAGTAGTGGGCCACACCTTGGGTCAGCACGCCATGCACGCCGATGGTGGCAATGAAGGCGAAAGCCAGCATCACGCCGCCGAACTGAGCCAGGACGCCGGCTGCGGCGTCGACGGCGCTGCGAATAGTCCCCGTCTCGGGAAGGCCCAGCATCGCGTAGCACACGGCTGCTCCCAGCACGGCTCCGACCACGGCCGTCAGCAGCGACAGCCAGGTTGAATTCCAAAAGGTTGCCATGATGACGGGGTCGGCCAGCGACGCCAGATTCGATAGGTCCACATGGCCGTCGACAACGATTCCGCTACCCACGGCGAGCACTGTGGGTAGCGCGAGGAAGAACAACAAATACAGTCCGAAGGGCAGCAAACCAAGCCAGGCCAGGTCCAACCGCGCCCACAGACGCGGCGTCCGGGGCGAGACATCGTGTCCCACCCCGGCGCCGACGGTCAGGCTGTTTGCCTCAGCCAGAGCACTCACTGAACGGCCGCGGCCCACTTCTCGCCGAGCAGCGTGCCGGCGGCATCGCTCTGCGCGGCGGTCGGGACCACCGAGTCGGCCGGGGCTGCGGGCAGCTTCGCGGCCAGGGCGGCATCGATCGTGCCGGCACTGGTCATGGCGTCCATCCGCACCGGACGGGCACCACCCTTGAGCCACATATTCTGAGCAGCGTCGGAGTACAGGAACTCCTCCCACAACCGTGCGGCGGCCGGATGCGGGGCCTCCTTGTTGATCGCCTGGTTGTAGTAGGCCGCGTAGCCCGCGCCGGGCAGGATGGTGACCTTCCAGCTGGCCTTGTCAGCGGTGTGAGCAGCGTTGAGGTAGTCCCAGTCGAAGACCACGGGGGTCTCGCCGCTGGTCACCGTCGCGGTGGTCACGTCCACCTTGAGCAGGTTTCCGGCCTTCTTCATCTGGGAGAAGAAGTCGATGCCGGGCGTGTAGTCGTCCAAGGTGCCACCGCTCTGGACGGTGGCCAGGCCGACCGCACCGAAAGCTGCACCGGCTTGGGTCGGATCGCCGTTGAGCGCCACCGCGCCCTTGTACTTGGCGCCCAGCAGGTCCTTCAGACTGGTCGGCTCCGGGTACTTCGCCGAGTCGTAGCCGATCGACATGTAGCCGCCATAGTCACCGGTGTAAGCACCGTTGGCATCCTTGAGGTTGGCCGGGATGTCTTCCCAGGTGGCCACCTTGTAGGGGGCGAACTGGTCAGTGTTCTGCAGGGTCACGGTCAGGCCCAGGTCGAAGACGTCGGGAGCGGTATCGAGGCCGGCATTGGTCTTGGCTGCCTGGATCTCTTCTGCACTCGAGACGTCTGGGGACTGCTCGTTGATGGTGATCTCGGGGTAGGCCGCGGCAAAGGCGTCCAGGATCTCGCCGTAGTTGGCCCAGTCGCGGGGAAGGGCGATGACGTTGAGGGTGCCCTCCGCCTTCGCGGCAGCCTCCAGGTCGGCCATGGTGCCGAAGTCCGACAGGCTGGTGGCGGTGGCCGCCTTATCGCCGCCGGCGGTGGACGGGGTGCTCGCGCCGGAGCACGCAGTCAGTGTCAGTGCCAGGCTCGCCGAAACGGCCACGCCAGCAACAAGCCGGCGCCCGAATGTGGACAGCAGATGCATGTGGTTCCCTTCAGATAGTCGCCGACCTCAACACACTGATCAGTGATCAATGGCCGGACGCACGCACCGTAGGGAACCGCAGTGACGAACAGACCCTCGCTTGGTGAATTCCTCGCTCAGTTTCGATGTCGCATTGCGGCTGCCTGCCTCGTGGCGAATTCAGATACCGACGTCCTCCAGCATTTCGGTCACCAAGGCAGCAATCGGCGAGCGCTCCGAGCGAGTCAGCGTGACGTGTGCGAACAGCGGGTTGCCCTTCAGCCGCTCGACGACCGCGACAACCCCGTCGTGGCGCCCAACGCGCAGATTGTCGCGCTGGCCCACATCGTGGGTGAGTACCACTCGGGAGTTCTGGCCGATGCGAGACAGCACCGTGAGCAGCACATTGCGCTCCAGTGACTGCGCCTCGTCGACGATCACGAAGGCGTCATGCAGGGACCTGCCTCGAATGTGGGTCAGTGGCAGCACTTCCAGCATCTCCTGGGCGAGCACCTCATCGATCACATTCTTCGAGGTCACCGAGCTCAAGGTGTCGAACACGGCCTGACCCCAGGGGTTCATCTTCTCGTTCTCGCTGCCTGGCAGGTAGCCCAGTTCCTGGCCGCCCACGGCGTACAGCGGACGGAACACGATCACCTTGGAGTATTGGCGTCGTTCCAACACCGCCTCCAAGCCTGCGCACAAGGCCAGCGCCGATTTGCCGGTGCCGGCACGTCCACCCAACGACACGATGCCCACGTCGGAGTCCATCAAGATGTCCAAAGCGACGCGCTGTTCTGCGGAGCGGCCGTGGATGCCGAAGACCTCACGGTCCTTGATCAGTTTCACGGTGCCGTCGGCCATCATGCGACCCAGCGCGGAGGAGCTGCTGGCGTGCAGCACCACCCCGGTGTGGGCGGGCAGATCGACGGTCTCGGGAACGGTCGCCGACCCTTCGGCGTACAGCGTCTCGACGCTGGCATCGGTGACATCGAGTTCGGCCATGCCGGTCCACCCGGTGTCGGGGGTGAGTTCGTTGCGGTACTCCTCTGCGGCCAGCCCGACCGCAGATGCCTTCACCCGCATCGGCAGGTCCTTGCTGACCAGCACGACGTCGTTGCCCTCAGCGCGGTAGTTCAGTGCCACGGCGAGAATGCGGGAGTCGTTGTCACCGAGCCGGAAGCCGGCGGGGAGTACTTCAGGATCGGTGTGGTTGAGTTCCACCCGCACGGTGCCTTCGGCTTCGTTCACTGGTACCGGGGCGTCCAGCCTGCCATAGGTGACTCGTAGTTCATCGAGGAACCGCAGCGCGGTGCGGGCGAAGTACCCCAGCTCGGGATGGTGACGTTTTGCTTCGAGTTCGGTGATCACCACCAGAGGGACCACCACCGAGTGCTCGTCGAACTTGCGCAGGGCCTGCGGATCGCTCAGCAGGACCGAAGTGTCGATCACATACGTCTTCAATGCCACTGCTTGGTCGCGGGTCCCGGAGAACGCGGTCCGAGTAGAGGTGCGCGGCATGTCGATCCTTGTCCGGGCCGAACGTCACCCACGTCCGGCGCCTGTCCTTGGCTAGCCGGAGGGGTATGGGCCCGGTGATGGCCCGCGAGTCAGGCTCAACAGAGCGGGACGTCGCATGGGTACCTCTCGTCGAAAGGGCGGGGCGCCCCCTCGCAGTTCGAGCCTATGCGCGTTTCCTGGCCGATTGTCATCTCGACACGCAGAGCGAAACGGTGCAGAAATGCTGGTCAGACGGATAGCGCCAACAATTCAGGGTGAGGAAATCCGCCCGTTACGCTGCGGTCTCCTCCCTGTGGTGGGACCATGGAATTGCCTGGCCGAAGGGCGCCCTACCCAGCGCCGCGAAGCCCCGGCATGTGGTGTCAAGCGTAAGGACCCCCCCATGCACACCGCGCGCTTGAGCATTGTTGCTCTGTTGGCCACGACTGGCCTGCTGTTTAGTGCTGCCCCGAGTTGGGCGCAGCCCCAGACCGAGGATCAAACGATCCTGGTCACCTTCGATAGCACCCGCTCCGACCCGGCCGCTGCCGCAGAACAGGCAGTGGAGCGAGCCGGTGGAACCGTGACCGATGTCCAGCGGCTGGGCTCGACGATCGCCGCGGTCACCATCACCACCACATCCCGCCGACAGGCTGCTGCTATCGAGGATCGTGCCGAGGATCAGCGCGGTGTGAAGGCCGCCGAGGTGGCCGGCACGGTGTACCCGACGAAGACCGACGACAGCTACTACAGCTACTTGTGGAACCTCAACAACGGCTCGGCGAGCACCTATGGCGTCAAGGCGGAGAGCGCCTGGGCGACGTCGACCGGCGCGGGGACGGTGATCGGAATCATCGATACCGGCATCACCCGCAATACCGACCTGAACGCCCATGTGATCGCCGGCTATGACTTCATCGACGACGACACCAATCCCACCGACGCCGGTCCGGTTTCGGCGACCTCCTGGCACGGCACCCACGTTGCCGGTATCGCAGCCGGCATCGCCAACAACGGTGTGGGCACCTTCGGGGTCGCACCGAACGCCAAGATCGAGCCGATCCGCATGCTGGGCGCCTACGGCGGCAGCGACGCCGACCTGGTGTCGGCAATCCTGTGGGGTGCGGGAGTCAGCAAGGGCGGAGCCTCGGTCAGCAACGCGCATCCCGCCGATGTGCTGAATCTCTCACTAGGCAGCAGCAGTTCCTTGAACCTGAGCTGCCCCACCGCCCTGCAAACCGCCATCAATCAAGCCGTCGCAGCAGGAACCACCGTCGTGGTGGCCGCAGGCAACGATGCAACCAGCCTCGCTGCGACCTACCCGGCCAACTGCAGCAATGTCATCCGGGTGACCTCAACCGGCGTCGACGGCAAGCTCGCCGGCTACAGCAACCACGGAACCACGGCATTTCCGGCAACAGTGGCCGCTCCGGGCGGATCGGCAACATCGGGCAGCGATCCCAACCCGCAGCATTGGATCTTGTCGACCTGGCCGGACTCCTACCAGTTCATGGTCGGTACCTCGATGGCGGCCCCGCACGTCGCCGGCGAGGTGGCCCTGCTGAAGTCGATCGCCCCATCGCTGACGCCGGCCCAGGTCACTGCGGTGATCAGCGGCCACACCACCGCTTTGAGTGATGGTTGCACCACGGCGCGGTGCGGGAAGGGCATCGTCAATGCTGCCGCTGCGGTGGCGCACCTTGCGCCGCCGGCGGTTACCACGGCCAAGGTTGCCGGTACCGCACGCGTGGGGCGGGTCGTCCGGGCATCGATGCCGAGCAGCCTCGACGCCGACCATCTGTCCTATCAGTGGTTGCGCGACGGTGCCGCCATCGCCACCGCGACCCGCTCGAGCTACCGCCTCAGCAAAGCCGATTACCGGCACGCCGTCTCGGTGAGGATCACGGCGACATCATCTGGCGTCACCGTCACCAAGACCAGCGCCCGGGTGAGCGTGGCGAAGGGCACCTTCGGTAAGCAGCGTTCCCCCAAGGCCCGGGGCACGGCACGAGTCGGGCGCACCCTCACAGCCTTCCGCGGCCGCTGGACGCAGAGCCCCACGAGCTATCGCTACCAATGGCTGCGCGACGGTCACAAGATCGCCAAAGCCACCAAGACCCACTATCGACTCACGGCCAAGGATCGCGGGCACAAGATCTCGATTCGCATCACGGTGAAGCGGTCGGCCTACGTCACGCGCTCCGCCAGCAGCCCCCAGCGATTCGTCCGCTGAGCTGAACCGACATCACCCAACACCTCCGCAACGGAAGAATTTGCGCTGATGTCGTGCGGATTGCCGCTGTCGATGCGACACAACGGGCTCGTGTGGTCCAAGATGGGGGACGCTGGCCAAGAACGTCGTTCTGAGCCCACCGGAGGCAGCCAGTTGGCGACGGCGTGAGGATCTTGATGAAGAACGTTCGGTGGACTGCAGTTGCAGTGCTGACAGTAGCGAGCCTCACGGCCACGGCGGCCCCGGGCTGGGCCGAGAATTCCACGCGCACCCGCGGGACGTCCGACCTTGCCACCATCATGGTGACCGTCGCCCCCGGAACCGCCGACCCGACTCGAGCAGCCGTGTCGGCGATCTCCGCGACGCGGGCAGCGGTGACCGATGCGGTCGCCATCGGCCCGAATACCGTTGCGGTCACTGTGAACGGCACCAGCGCAGTCCAGGCCCAGCGGGTGAGTGCCCAGGCTGAAGAGCGCGCCACCGTGCTTTCGGCGGAGGTGTCACGCACGGCGCACGCCACGACGACCAACGACACCTACTACTCGTCGTTGTGGAACATCAACAATCAGGCAAGCAGCACCTACGGCGTCAAAGCCGAGAATGCATGGTCGACCAGCCGCGGCGCCGGCGCGGTGATCGGCGTCATCGACACCGGCATCACCTCGCATTCAGACTTGAAGGCCAACGTCATCACCGGCTATGACTTCGTCAGCTATGGCGCAACCTCCCCCTACAAGGAGGACAACGGCGGCGACGGCAACGGCTGGGATTCCAATCCCACCGATGAGGGCGACTGGTACCCGACAAGCCCAACCGAATATGTGCGATCCAGTTGGCACGGTACCCACGTGGCCGGCACCGCCGCTGCCATCGTCGGGAACGCCAAGGGCGTTGCCGGAGTCGCCCCGTCGGCGTTCATTGAACCGATCCGAGTTCTCGGCTGGACCGGAGGCCGGGAGTCCGACATCATCGCGGGCATCAACTGGGGAGCCGGTATTCACGTGCCCGGAGTCCCTGACAACAAGCATCCGGCCGATGTGCTGAATCTCTCCCTTGGCGGCCCCGGGACGTGCAGCAGCAGCATGCAGAGCGCCATCAATGCTGCGGTCAATGCCGGTACCGCTGTGGTCGTCGCGGCCGGCAATGGCGACGAAAACGGCAACGCCCTTCCCATCGATGGCCAGTTCCCCGCCAACTGCAACAACGTGATTCGCGTGACTGCAACGAACTCCAGTGGTGCCAAGTCATCGTGGAGCAACTACGGCACCGCGAGCTTCCCGGCGACGGTGGCAGCACCGGGGGTAGGTATCTACTCCACGGTGAACAACGGTGCGCAGGGTCCGACCACCGAGGGTTATGGCTCGATGGACGGCACGTCGATGGCAGCCCCACACGTCTCTGGCATCCTCGCTCTGCTGCGGTCGGCCGATGCCCGACTGACGCCCGCCCAGCTGAAGACCATGCTCACCACCAACACCACCCCCGCCAGTGGCGGCTGCAGCACGACGTCCTGCGGTGTCGGCATCGCGAATGCAGCAGCGGCCATCGCTCAGCTTGCAGCACCGGCGATCACCTCTGTCGGAATCTCCGGCGCAGCCCGGGTAGGCGCCACGGTCACCGCTGCCCCCCGAGCTAGCACCCATTCGGCCTACCTGAAGTACCAGTGGTTGCGTGACGGCACGATCATCGCGGGTGCGACTCGCTCGACCTTGGCGCTGACGACTGCTGATTTCCATCACAACATCAGCGTCACCGTGACCGCCACGGTGGGATCGGCTTCGGCAACCCGCACCAGCGGCACGGTGAACGTCAGCTACGGCACCTTCGCCAAGTCGAAGTCACCCAAGGTCAAGGGCACCATGCGCGTCGGCAAGAAGCTGACCGCCTATGCCGGGGCCTGGTCGCCGAAACCCTCGACGGTCACCTACCAATGGCTGCGCGACGGCAAGAAGATCAAGCGCGCCACCAAGGCCGGATACCGACTCACCTCCAAGGACCGTGGTCACAAGATTTCGGTTCGCGTCACGGTGAAGCGTTCGTACTACACCTCACGTACCGCGACCAGCGCCAAGCGTCGCGCGAGCTGATCCGGCTCCCGGCGCAGCGCCGGACGGGCGTGGTCTACGATGCGTCCGGATGATCTTCGGGGGAAGCATGAGTGGCAGGTGCGTGCGCGTCGCCGTCGCCGGCGGTGTCTTGACGGCGCTGTTGGCAGCCACGACCCCCGCCGTGGCTGCGACCGACGAATCGCAGCAGCAGTGGAACCTGGCTGCGGGCTCGGCCTACGGGGTGCGCGCTGCTGAGGCTTGGACGGTGTCCACCGGCAGCGGCGCGACCATCGCCATGCTGGACTCCGGCCTCACGCCGCATCCGGATCTGACCGGTTCGTGGTCCACGCTGCACGGCGGCAACGTGGTGGCCGGATACGACTTCATCAGCAACCAGACCTACGCCGCGGACGGCGATGGCTGGGATGCTGATCCCACCGACGCTGGGCGTCAAAGCGATGCCTCCGGCAACGACATCGGACCGTACGCCCACGGCGAGCAGACGGCCGGTGTGGCAGCAGCGCTGAAGAACGGCACCGGTGTGGTCGGTGTGGCCCCCGAGGCGACGATCGTGCCAGTGCGGGTCATGGGCGACCAATGGTCGATCGCCGACGATGCCGACTTGGCGGCGGCCATCCGCTGGGGTGCCGGCATCGCTGTTCCGGGTGTCCCGACCAATGCTCATCCGGCCGATGTGCTGAGCCTGTCGATCGCGGTGCCGTGGCCGACCTGCCCCACCGAACTTCAAGATGCCATCGATGCCGCGGTCGCCCACGACGTTGCGGTGGTGGTGGCGGCCGGAAATACCTGGACCGACTCTGGGCCACGAAACACCATCGATGACACGGCGCCGGCAACCTGCGACAACATCATTCGGGTCACCGCTTCCACCGCTGCAGGAGTTCTGGAGCAATACAGCAACGTGGGCACTGCTGCGGTTCCGGCCACGATCGCCGCCCCGGGCACGATCCGTTCGCTGTGCCCGCTGGCGATGCCCTCCTGCCAGGACGGCTACATCGACACCATCGGCACCTCGATGTCGGTGCCGCATGTTTCCGGCGTGGTCGCGCTACTGCGGGCGGCGCGACCTGAACTGAGTGTGGCTGAGATCACCACGATCCTCACCGAGACCGCTACCCCGTTTTCAACGTCCTGTGCGGCGTCCGTGTGCGGGGCCGGTGTTGTCAACGCACCGGCGGCGCTCAGCCGGGCCATGGCCGGTGTCACGCCACCGGTAACCCCCTCCCCCTCGCCCACTCCCAGCCCGGCGGTGACGTTGACCACGCCCCGAGTGAGCGGAACCGCAGCCGTGGGGCAGACGCTGACCGTCGCTGCCGCGGCGCAGCCGAGCACCGCCCGGCTATCGATGCAGTGGTTCCGAGATGGGGTCGCGATCCCGGGCGCCACCGGACGCAGCTATCGCGCGACAGTGGCCGATCTGGACGCGACGGTGAAGGCGCAGGTGGTCGCCACGCTGGGGCCCAGCATCGTCAAGCGCCTCAGCGCCGCGGTGACCATCAGAAGGGGAACGCTCACCAAGCGTCGCGCGCCGCGCATCATCGGAACCGCCCGGGTCGGACTCCGACTCACCGCCCGGCACGGCGCCTGGTCGCCGAAGCCGAGTGCCTTCAGGTACCAGTGGCTTCGCGACGGCCGCAAGATCGCCGGCGCCACCACGGCCCACTACCGCCCTACCTGGCGAGACAAAGGTCATGCCCTCTCGGTGCGGGTCCGTGTGAAGAGATCCGGCTACGCATCCCGATCGGCCACCAGCGCCCTACGCCGGGTTCGCTGAGGCCGCCCGCAAGCAGCGCCGATCACGGTGGCACCGCTCAGCGCCCGAAGCGGCGTTCCCGCTGGGCGTAGGAGCGCAAGGCCCGGACGAAGTCGACCTTGCGGAAGTCCGGCCAGAGCGCCTCGCAGAAGTAGAACTCACTGTGAGCGGCCTGCCAGATGAGGAATCCCGACATCCGCTGCTCGCCGGAGGTACGGATGATCAGGTCCGGATCAGGCTGACCGGCGGTATAGAGGTGTTCGGCGATGTCGTCGATCTCCAGGCTGTCGGCGAGCTGATCCAGACTGTTTCCTTTGGACGCCTCACTGGACAGCAACGATCGAACGGCGTCGCGCAATTCGTGGCGTCCGCCGTAGGCGATCGCCACGTTCACATGACAGCCGGAGTTGTTCGCGGTCGCGGCCTCGGCACTGACGATGGTGGCAGCCATCTCGGCGGGCAGCAGGCTGGCGTCTCCCACCATCTGAACTCGATAGTCGGCGATGCTGGCCAGATCGGTGAACAGCCGCTGGATCACGTCCAACAGCGGCGCCACTTCGGCGCCTTCGGAGCGGCGCAGGTTATCGGTGGACAGCACCCACAAGGTGACCAATGGAATGTCGAGTTCGGAGCACCAGCCCACGAACTCCTTCAGCTTGTCCGCTCCGGCCTGATACCCGACCACCAGCGGCTTGCCGGGAGCATTGGTGCGCGCCCAGCGGCGGTTGCCATCTGCCAGCACTGCGATGTGGCGGGGCAGGGACGAGGCATCAAGCTCGCGTAGCACCCTTTTCTCGTAGTATCGATAGAGGAACCCCCAGGATTGCGCCCGGTCCAGAAGTTCACCGGGCCACCCGCTGATCGCCATAGCTGAACACTACCGCCGTCAACAAGGCACAACCTTTGCCGAACCTGTGCGTCGGGGTCTTGAAATTGGCTGGGCATCAACCTACGGTGAAGTAAGTTACGCTACCGTAGGTAAGGAGGCGACATGACAATCCATCCCGGAGAGACGACCGTGCTACCGACTGAACCGCCCAAACCCAAGATGCGAGGCTGGCTGCACCTCGGCATCACACCCCTGGCCATCATCGGCGGAGTGCTGCTGGTGGTGCTCGCGCCGTCCACGCCCGAAAAGGTGGGCAGTGCCATCTGGCTGGGGGGTGCCCTGCTGCTGTTCGGTACCAGCGCCGCCTATCACCTCGGAAACTGGACGCCGGGCACCAAAGCCGCTCTGCGCCGCTGGGACCACGCCAACATCTTCGTCTTCATCGCCGCCACCTACACCCCGATTGCGCTGAGCGTGCTCGATCCACGCTCAGCGACCCTGCTGCTGAGTCTGATCTGGGGCTTCGCCCTCGTGGCCGTGTTGGTGCGCGTCTTCTGGCAATCCGCGCCGCGCTGGGTCGACGTCATCGCCTACCTCGGGCTGGGCTGGGCCGGCGTGTGGTGGCTGCCGGCCTTCTGGACCGAAGGCAGCCCGGCGGTGGTCATTTTGATTCTGCTCGGCGGAATCGCCTACAGCATCGGCGCGATGGTCTACGCCCGAAAGCTCCCCAACCCATCACCGACCTGGTTCGGATTCCACGAGGTCTTCCACGCCTTCACCCTGATGGCCGCAATGATCCACTTCGCCGCGATCTGCGTCGCCATTTTCGCCTAGCCCGTTCGACTCATCGAGCGCTCACTGCGCTGGGGCTAGGAGTAGCAGCCGGGGTCGGCGTCAGCCTCCCGGGCAGCGCCGGCAGCACCGACTCGACTCCACAGCGCGGTACGCAGCGGCTTCACATCGGTGGCCGGCTCGAAGCAGGTCTCGCCGCGACAGACATAGACCGCCGGGGTGGTGCGACCCTCGAAGTGGTGGGCGAAGCCTTCGGCGCCCACCGCGCCGGTGATGACCGCCGTGCCGACCGGAGCCATCCGCCACGTGGCCCGAGTCAGCTCAGCGAACGGGTCGGCGGCGGAATCAACCACCACGGCTACGGCGGGACGCAGCCCGGTGCGCGCCTCGTCGGCCACCAGAGCGTCCGCAAGTGCCGCCCCGGCGAAGCGCGGCGAAACCTCCAAGGTTCCACGCAGCGTGACGGCGGCACGATCGGCACGCGCAACGAAGCCCGGCTCATCGGCCATCAGGCCCACCAGACGGAGCGCCGAGATCAACGCCGAGGTACCCGATGGGGTGGGGTCATCCATGAAACCGCGCGGACGGGCGAACAGCGCCTCGGCATCGGCGGCAGCATCGAAGAATCCACCATCAGCAGCCTCGAAGCGCGGCAACGCCACCTCGAGCACCTGTCGGGCGCGTTGCAGCCACACCGAATCACCCACGGTTCCGGCCAGCCGTGCGAAGCCCAGCGCCGCGGCGCCGTAGTCGTCAGCAAAGCCGTCGGTGGGGCCGACCTGGCCGTCCAACGAACTGCGACGCAATCCGCCCTCGACCCAGTGCACACTCCACACGTACTCGGCGGCCTCGCGAGCCCACTCCAACCACTGCGGTTCACCGAAGATCATGGCGGCAAAGCACAGCGAGTCGATGGCCCAACCGTTCCAGGCGGCCACCACCTTGTCGTCGCGGGCCGGGGCGTAGCGGGTGAAACGCTCAGTGAGCAGCTTCTCGGTAACCTCGGCCAGCCGCTCCGGGTCGGGGTTGCCGCGCAGCTGCAGAGTGGACAGGCCATGCTCGAAGGTTCCGTGGTTGGTCACGTGGAACACCTCGGCTGCCCAATCACCGTCTTCGGCACCCAGGGCGTCGGTCAGCAGCGCCGGCGTCCAGCAGTAGTAGATGCCCTCGTGCGGTTGACCGAGCGTATCGAGGCTGTCGGCATCCAGCGATGACGCAAAGCCGCCCCCGTCGGTGCGCAGTTCCCGACCCAGCCAGCCCGCAATGCCACGCACGACCCGCTCTCGATGCCAGCGCACCAAAGGGTCGTGATCGGGGGCCCGCCGCCAGGAGCGGGCATAGGTTCCCAGCAGCAGGGCATTGTCGTAGAGCATCTTCTCGAAGTGCGGCACCACCCACGCAGCGTCGACGCTGTAGCGGTGGAAGCCGCCGCCGAGCTGGTCGTAGATCCCGCCGCGAGCCATCGCCTCCAGGCTGCGCTGGGCCACATCCAACGAACCGGTCTCCCCCTTGACCAGGAGAGCGTCCAGCACCTGAGTGGCCGGGAATTTCGGAGCGGCACCGAAGCCCCCATGAATCGGATCGAACTGGGCCGAGAGCTGCTGCTGCACCTCCCACACGTTGAGCCGATCCGCACTGCCGGCCGGTGGTTCGAAGACCTCAGCCAGCGCCTGGCTGATCGCGGTGGCACTGGCATCGGCTTCGTCGCGTCGATCACGCCAAGCCTCGGTGATGGCGACCAGCACATCGGCAAAGGCCGGCTGTTGCGCGTTGGCCTGCGGCGGAAAGTAGGTACCGGCGAAGAAGGGGCGTCCATCGGGGGTACAGAAGACCGTCATCGGCCAGCCACCCGAACCGGTGAGCGCCTGGGTAGCGGACATGAACACCGCGTCAACGTCGGGGCGTTCCTCGCGATCAACTTTGATCGCCACGAAATTGGGGTTCACCAATGCGGCGATGTCTGGATCGGAGAAGGACTCCTCGGCCATGACATGGCACCAGTGGCAGGACGCATACCCCACGGACAACAGGATCGGGCGATCCGTGCGGCGTGCCTCCGCCAGAGCCTGCGGCCCCCATTCCCACCAGTCGATCGGATTGTCGGCATGCAGCCGCAGGTAGGGAGAGGTCGCGTCGTGGAGTCGATTCACGGCCGTCAGCTTAAGGGAAGGTCAGGCCTTTGGCGGGCCGAGGCTAGGGCTGATCTTGTGCCCGCTCGGCATCGGCCAGACGGCGCAACTGCGCCCCCCACTCCTGGGCCCGCTCCAACTCACCGGCTCGCAGCGGACCATACTTGCCGTCCACGATGAAGCCTTCCGGGGACGCGATCAGGCGCAAACCGCGGGCCTGCAGCGCTTTGGCGATGGCCGGCGCCCCGCTTCCGAAAGGCCCACGCACTTGGGTGTCGAACGCCGCGCACAGCCCGGTCGCAGTATTCACACCGTCCAGCCAGGTGCGCATCGAGGGATGCGACAGATCTGCTGGTGGTGCGCCTGGTGCCGGCTTGTTGCCAATGGACACGCGCACCTGGTCGCTGGACAGCTGGAAGGCGAACACCGGACCGCCGGCGACCACCAGATCGACGTCGGCCAACTCGTCGGGCTCCACCTCGGCGGTGGACACCGCCACCGCCTCCTCACCAATGCCGACAGCAATCGCCTCGGCCACCTGAGCGGTGTTACCGAACACGGACTCGTAGACCACAACTGCTTTCATGTTGTCTCCTAGGCAGCGGGGAAACCGTGATAGATCCAGTCTTGCGGCAATTCGGGCTCGGGGAAGGCAACCCCCGCAAAGAGATCGTCCTCAGGCAGGGTCACCGGAACCCGCGACAAGACCAGTTGATAGTCCTCCGTGGGATGCGCCTGCTGCTGGATCGCCAGCGGGACCGCAAACCAGCGGCCATCGGGATCGATCTGGGTGGCATGAGCCTTCAACGCTTCGTTGCGCACTGCGAAGAAATCAGCGCACTGAATGCGAGTCGTGATACGCGCCCGATCGGCATCGGTCTCGGTCCAGCCATCCAACCAATCGGAGTAGGGGCTCTCCAGACCGGCCTCGTGCATCGCCTGATCCAGGGCGGCGTAGCGTCCGCGATGCAAGGTGATGTCGTAATAGACCTTGGCCACCCGCCACGGCTCACCGTGCTGGGGCCAGGCGTCCGGGTCTGCTGCCGCAGCGACCGCGGCCATCGAGACCTTGTGAGCCATGATGTGGTCGGGGTGCGGATAGCCACCGTTCTCGTCGTAGGTGGTGACCACCTGCGGACGGAACTCGCGGATCACCTTCACCAAAGGTCCGGCAGCGACGTCGACGTCCTGGGCTGCGAAGGAATCGGCGGCCACCTCCGGGCCCATTCCAGAGTCGTGATAGCCCAACCACACCTGTTCGATGCCCAAAATGCGCGCGGCTGCCGCCATCTCTTCGCGGCGCAACTCGGGCAGCCGGCGCAGATTCTCCACCGTGTCCATTTTCGGGTTGAGAATGTCGCCGCGCTCACCACCGGTACAGGTCGCCACCCACACTGCTGCGCCCTGGCTGCGATAAAGCGCAGTCGTAGCCGCACCCTTGCTCGACTCATCGTCGGGATGGGCGTGGACATGAAGCAATCGGCGTCCGGTCGTGGCGGTAGACATAGTCATCATTGTGCTCAACCAACCAGGACATGTGGGGATTCCCCGCTAAGGTGCGCGATTCATCTGGTGGTCCTCGATTTCGAGCTATCCGGCCCTGATCGGTAAATTGGGCGATTATGACCGCATCCACCACCTGGCTCACGCAGGACGCCTACGACCGCCTCACCGAGGAACTCGCCTACCTCAAGGGTGAGGGCCGACGCGCAGTGGCCGCCAAGATCGCCACTGCCCGCGAAGAAGGCGACCTGAGCGAGAACGCCGGCTATCACGCCGCCCGGGAGGAACAGGGGCACCAAGAGGCCCGCATCCGCGTCCTCACCGCCATGCTGGAGAATGCCCAGGTCGGCGTGGCTCCCGGCGGACCCGATGAGGCCACTCCTGGCAGCACCGTCACCATCTACTACGACGACGACCCCGACGACACCGACACCTTCATGATCGGCTCCCGCGAGATGATCGCCGCGGACGCCTCGATCGATCTCGAGGTCTTCAGCCCGCAATCACCACTGGGAGAAGCGGTGCTCGGCCACAAGGTCGGCGAGACGGTCAGCTACACAGCCCCCACCGGCAGCACCATCGAGGTCACCATCGTCGAGGTGAAAGCACCCACACTCTGAGCTAGTCGAGCCCAGCCAACAGCGCCGCAGCCTCGTCCGGGGTCAAGGCACCGGAAGCCACCTCACTGAGCACCTGCTCGCGGGTCATCGCTGCGGGCGGTACGTCCTCACCGGCCAGCCCCAGTTTGGCGAGTAACTCGGTGAAGCGGGCGCGCGCGGTGGGGTACGACACCCCCAGGTGCTTCTCGACCTCGCGAAGGTTTCCGCGGGAAGCCAGGAACACCCGCAACACCTCGGTCTCGCGCTCGTCGAGGCCACAGAAGTCGCAGTGAGCGAACTCGCCGACCAACTCGGTACCGCACGCTCGACAACCCACGCGGGTGGTGATCAGCTCACCCCCGCAGACCGGGCAGTCAGCCGGAGCCCGGTACTGCGGCTGGCTCACTTGTCGGCGTCCGCTGCGATGACGACATTGGCCCACCCCATGACGGCGGCCACGTCCAGGCGGGCGGTGCCGTTGCCCAGCACCAGTTCATCCTGAGCGGAGGTGATGCCGCCGAAGGTGACCTTGCCGAGTTGGGCTTCGCCCTGCACGGTCACATTGGACGCCTCGTCGAGTTCGATCGTGATCTGACCGGATTCGGCGCGCACCCGGGAACGTCCGGAGGTGATCGTGCCGGCCAGCGTCGCCGAGCCGGCCTGCACCAGCGCGTCGCTGATCTCGCGCAATCCGCGCAACTCGGCTGCGCCTGCGGTAAGCCGCACCTTGCCCAGGTAGGGAACTCCGGTGCAGACCAGTTGGCCGGCGGTGACCTCCACATCGAGGGGGATGGCCGGGTTCACCCGCAGGCTGAGTTCTTTGCCCAAGCCGAGCGCACGAATGTCATCGAAGTTGCGGGGCGGACGGAGGATCGAGAAGCCGTCGAAGCTGGGACCGAACTCGCCATCGCTGGACACCTCCAGTACAGATCCGTTGCGGCGCAGTACGTGGGGGCCTTCAGCTGAGGCGGTGGCAACCGCCGGGTCACCGATGATGCGCACGCGGCGTCCGACAGCGCGCACGGCGATGCGATCCACGCCTTTGGTGCCCGCCGGACGTCGGCGCGAACTGGCGGCTGCGTCGGGCTCGAAGACGTCACGGGCGTGTGGTGAATACTCGGTGCGTCCGGCATCGGAATCCTCGCCGAGTTCTTCGTTGGTGGGCTCGACCGGCGTCGGCTCCGGCGTTTCGGACTCGTTCTTCAAGGCATCGATGCGCCGGGCAGCCTCGGCCGCATCGATGCGACCAGCGGCAAGGTCTTCCAGGATGGGGCCAAGATCAGGGTTACTCATGCCTCCATAGTAAGCCCAACTTCACAAAACAGAAGGTCAAGCTTTCGATTCTGGTAAGTCGGCCCGCAGTGGCTCGCCGAACCGCGTCGAGTCGAGACCTCGGATGAAGGCGGCGAAGAAGGCCAACACCGGCACCACCAGGAGGGCGCCCACGATTCCGGCCACGGTGGCTCCCACTGCCAAACCGAGCAGGACCACCAGCGGATGCAAGGAGACCGCCCGCCCCAGCAGGATCGGCTGCAGGAAGTGCCCCTCGGCTTCCATCACGGCGATTGTGATGGCCAACATGATCAAGGCGGTGACCGGTCCATGGGTGACCAGCGCCAGGGCTACCGCCACCGTTCCGGCGAGCACGGCACCGACCACCGGCACGAACGCGGCCACGAAGGTCAGTGCGAACAACGCCCAGGCCATCGGGAGCTGCAGCACCAACGCGCCGACAGTGATGCCTGCGGCATCGACCAGCGCCACCAGCACCTGAGCACGCATATAGGCCACAAGCGATTCCCAGCCCAGCCCAGCAGCACGATCAGTGGCGCGCTGGTAGTGGCGGGGTACCAGTCGAAGTACCGCGCTCCAGATCTGGTCTCCGGAAGCGAGGAAGAAGAAGGTGGCGATCAATGCGATGGCAGTACCGGCCAGGAAGTGGCCCACTCCGACACCGGCTTTCGCGGCCAGCGAGGCGAGTTCTGCCATAGAACTGCTCACCCAGTTCGAGAGTTGAGTGAGGTACGCGTTCAATTCGGTCTGGCTGATCTGCAGCGGACCGGTGCCCAACCAACTCAAGAAGGCGGTCACGCCGGTCGCGGCTTCCTGGAACAGCTGCGGCCACTGCTTCACCACGGTGGTTCCCACCAGTGTGAACACAGCCACGATCACAACGGCCATTATCGCCAGTGCCACAGCGGCAGCCAGCGCGCGCGGCCATCTCCAGGCCCGCATGCGGGCGTAGGCCGGCGCCAGCAGCGCAGTGAGCAGCATCGCCACGGCGACCGGCACACTCACCGCCGAGAAGTAGGTGAGCAGCCACCACACCACGCCCAGCACAGCCACCACGATCAACGTCCGCCAGCCCCATTCCGAGGCCGTGATCAATCCCTGGGGCACTCGTGGGCCGTCCGTGTCGCGCAGTCGCGGGCGTGGGCGTGGCGTCAGCATGGGCCAACTGTAGCCAGCGTCGCCACCGTCTTGCCGACACCGCCCGCCGAGCCGTTAGGCTGACGCGGGTGAGGAAGCCGTTGCCGGATTTGGTAGCCCCGGACTGGGCCGAAGCGCTGGCTCCGGTCGCGGATCGGATCGTCACCATGGGCGATTTCCTGCGCAGCGAACTCGCTGCCGGGCGCGGCTATCTGCCGGCCGGCGACAACATCCTGCGCGCCTTCAGTCGCCCGCTTTCGGCGGTGCGCGTGCTGATCGTCGGCCAGGATCCCTACCCCACTCCCGGCCACGCCGTCGGGTTGTCGTTCTCGGTCGCGCCCGAGGTGCGTCCGCTGCCGCCCAGCCTGAAGAACATCTACGCCGAACTCGAGGCCGACCTGGGCATTCCGCCAGCGACATCCGGGGACTTGACCCCGTGGTTCGAGCAGGGCGTGCTGCTGCTCAACAGAGTGCTGACGGTGCGTCCGCGAGCACCGCGCTCGCATCAGGGCAAAGGCTGGGAAGAGGTCACCGACTGCGCCATCGATGCCCTGGTTGCGCGCGGCGGGCCGCTGGTGGCGATCCTGTGGGGTCGCGACGCTCAAGCCCTCGCTCCGCGCCTCGGCGATATCCCACAAATCCAGTCTCCGCACCCCTCCCCGATGGCTGCGCGCTACGGATTCTTCGGCTCACGTCCGTTCAGCCGTGCCAACGCCGCCCTCGCCGCACAAGGTGCCGCGCCCATCGATTGGCGGCTGACGTAGCGCGACTGCTGCCGGCTCCTGGGCCGGCCGGGCCGGAATGTCCGGCTCGGTGACGGTGTTTCACAAGCATGTTCGGACTCAACAGGTCAGCGATGATCACCCCGGAGCAGGCACTGCCTGGCCGCGACCACCCCATCCTCACTCCCAGCAGCACCTTCCACGAGGTGCTCGGCTCCCGCATCGACGCTGTGCCTGACGGCGCCGAAGTCGCCTACTTCGCCATGGGCTGCTTCTGGGGCGCGGAGAAGTTGTTCTGGCAGCTTCCCGGAGTGATCACCACTGCGGTGGGCTACGCCGGCGGCTACACCGCCAACCCCACCTACGAAGAGACCTGCACTGGACGCACCGGCCATGCCGAGACCGTCAAAGTGGTCTACGACCCGACCAAGACCGACTATGCCGCGCTGCTGACGGTGTTCTGGGAGAACCACGACCCCACTCAAGGCCTGCGCCAGGGCAACGACCACGGCAGCCAATACCGCTCGGCGATCTACACCACCGGTCCCGAACAGCAGGCGGCGGCTCAGGCCTCGCTGACCGACTTTGCGTCCCGCCTCGGCGCGGCTGGCTACGGCTCGATCACCACTGAGATCGCCCCGGCAGGCCCGTTCTACTACGCCGAGCGCTACCACCAGCAGTATCTGGACAAGAACCCGAATGGCTACTGCCCCATTCACGCCACCGGGGTGACCTGCGGCTGAGGGTCAAGTGCTGGTGAAGGGCTGTCTGGTTCGACATTGACCCGGGTTGTCGCACGGCGGTTAACTGACGCCAGCAGGCAGCTCAGGAAGGACCATGGACGACAACCCGACGCCACTGCGTCCGACCATGACCGATGTCGGACGCGCCGCAGGTGTCTCACCGACCACGGTCTCGCTGGTTCTCAATGGACGCGACGCCAAGATCAGCGCCGCAACGCGAGCGCGGGTGCTGGCTGCAGTCGAGGAACTCGGCTATCGCCCCAACCGCGCAGCCCAAGGTCTCCGTCTGGGCACCACCAGCACCATCGGATTCCTCACCGACGAGATCGCAATCCAACCGTTCTCCGGCCCCATGATCGCCGGCATCCACGACCTGATGTGGGAGCAGGGCTCGATGCTGCTCATGGTCAACACCACCCGTAATCCCTCACGACTGCAGGCCGCCGTCGACGATCTGCTCGACCGTCAGGTCGATGCACTGATCTTCGCCGCCATGGGTACCCGCCAGGTCGACTTTCCCCCGGTGCCCAAACATGTGCCGGCTTTGTTGGTCAACGCGTTCACCCCCGATCGCAGTCTGCCGTGCATCCTGCCCGACGAGTTGGCCGGGGGCCGTGCCGCGATCGAGCATGTGTTGTCGCTGGGTCATCGCCATGTCGCTTTCATCGCCGGACGCGAGGCAGCCTGGGCCACGAAGATTCGGCTTCGCGGCTATTTGGAAGGCCTCGAAGCCGCCGGGCTCGATCCGGCGAAGAACCCGGTCTACTACGGCAACTACCGCATCGATTCCGGCTATGAGCTCACTATGCGCGCCATGGATGTGCCGAACCCTCCAACTGCTCTACTGCTCGGCAACGATCAGATGGCGGCCGGGGCCTACCTGGCACTGGCCCGGATGGGTCTGCGCATCCCCGATGATGTGTCGGTAGTCGGCTACGACGACGAACCACTGGCTGCCGATCTGGCGCCGGCGCTCACCACGGTGCGCATCCCCTTCTACGAGATGGGACGCATCGCCGCCCGCCACACCCTCAATCGAACCATCGACGAACTGGGCGAGCGCAGCTACGAGCCCTGCACCATCGTGCATCGCTCCTCGACCAACCCGCCACCGGGTGAGTAGTCCACCTCGCTTGCGAGGTTTCGAGACGGACGCTACGCGTCCTCCTCAACCAGCCGAGGCCGGGAAAACCACACAAAGAACGAGACCACCCCCGACTTCCGGCTGGTTGAGGAGCGAACGAAGAGAGCGTCTCGAAACCCCCGAAGCAACTCCACAAACCAGCTTGCGAAGTTTCGAGACAGCCCTACGGGCCTCCTCAACCAGCCGAGGTGCGGTACGCAGACAGGTTGCGAGACCGACGATGCGCGCCCTCCTCAACCAGCCGAGGTCGGGTTGGGCAGACAGGTTTCGAGACCGACGCTGCGCGTCCTCCTCAACCAGCCGAGGTCGGAAAAGCCACACGAAGAACGAGACCACCCCCGGCCTCCGGCTGGTTGAGGAGCGAACGAAGAGAGCGTCTCGAAACCCCCGAAACAACTCCACAGACCAGCTTGCGAGGTTTCGAGACGGCCCTACGGGCCTCCTCAACCAGCCGGGGTGGGATTGGGCAGGCGAGTTTCGGGAGGGGCGCTGCGCGTCCTGCTCGGCCAGCGGGGGCAGGAGTGGTCGGCGACAGACACGGGCACTGAAGGCATCAGCGCCGCTCTCCGGTGCAGGAGAACGGCGCTGGTATCAGGATCCTGTGGGCTCAGCCGGCAGCCGAGACCAATCGGTCCAAGGCGCCTTCCCAGCGTCGAGTGAGTGCGGCTGCGTCGTAGTAGCCCGGAATGCCCTGGTGTGTGATCTCCAGCACGGTTCCGGCGCCGTCGGCAGCGAGGTCCACCTCGACGATCGTCTTGGGAGCCTCCTCCGCAGCGTGCCAACTGAAGCGAATCTGCTCCAGCGGGTGGTAGGACCTGATGACCCCGAAGGTTCCATCGGCGGCATGCCAACTGTCGCCTTTGTCTCCGAGTTCACCACCGTGGCCCAGCAACGCCTCGGCACCCTCAGCGGTGACCAAGAGTTTCCAAATATCTTTGACAGGTTGGGACACCGACCGGCTGACCTTCACGGTGGTGTCCACGGGATTCACGAGAGTGTCACCCTGACTCTGTTCGTTCATGACAAACCTCGTTCCACTCAGTGGTTCGATCCGCCCGTCACTGGGTCGGATAACGCCACCCTACTCACAATGAACGCGGAGGGAAGAGGGTTCGACAAACCTTCCCAGAGTTGCCCAGATGAGGCGATTGGGCGTGTCGCTCCCACACCTCAACCCGCGCTCCCAGTAGAAATGAACCAGGCCGGACCAGGTATGAGTTGGTCCGGCTTTTGCATGCCCCAAGCCCCTCTTCGCTACACCTACGTCACGTTGCTACGTCCGCGCCGGTAGCAACGTGACGTAGGTGTAGCGACGTTCTCAACGGGGTGTCGCGATGCTCGAGAAGTGGGACGGGTGGGACAGAAGTGACACCAGATCACTGGCGTGAAAGTGCCGGAAAAATTGTGGCAACAAAGTGGGAAGAAACCCTTGCGCAGCATCGGCGAACGGGCGTAGAACTTACCTACGCGATCGTGATGAAGGGGCCCGAAAGGGAACCGGAAGTCAAGGTCACGGCCGGTCAGCAAGCCTGATCCATAGCCCGTGGAGCAATCTGCAGGTGCCCTCGGGACGGGGGGCGGTTCGTCGGCGGCTACCGGGCTCGGAATACGTTCAGTTTCGAGCGACTCGAAGGCCGGACCAACTCATACTTGGTCCGGCCTTCACCTTTTACGCTACCGACCTCATGTTTCACCAGTGTTGACAGCATCGGTCCGACTGGTGAACTCCCCGTGACCTCACCAGTCGTGATGGCCGGGTCGAATCCGTGGACTGCGCCGATAGTCAGACACCGTGGCTTCGCCCTGTGCCCAGAACCGCCAAGGGCGCTGGTAGGCCACGCTGACCCCCACCCGCGGGCCGCTCATGACCACCACCGGATCGCCCAGTTCGAGACGAAGCGAATCACCGAAGCGGCGGCCCGAGTCGGCCAGGGTCCACCCCATTGCCCGGCCCAGGTTGCCCGGCCCTCGCGCCCACCTGCGCGGATCGACGTTGCCCCGACGCTCCGCCACCAATTCGGCACCGGCCACCACCGCGCCAGCACGAAACAAGATCGCCGAACCCGTTGGGCCGCAGGTGATGTTCCCGCAGATGTGGAGCCCGTGGGGGCGATAGCAGTACAGGGTGCCGGGCTCGGCGAAGAGATCGCGAGTGTGCGGGCGAGGCCCTGACCAGGCGTGGGCCGCCGGATCGTCAGCGCCCGCATAGGCCTCCACCTCGGTCAACCGCAGAGTCACCCCTGCGTCGGTCAGCAAAGCACCCACCAGCAGTGGCGCCAACTCAGGGGCGGGCAAGGTGAGATCCAGCACCACCCCAGTGTGCCGCCGCCGATCGCATCCTGGCGCCACGCGCTACGCTCGAACGGTGATTCGACGTGCCATCCTTGCCACGACCGTGGCGGTTGCACTGGCTTTGACCGGCTGCACCCCCGGAACCGGCACCGCGTCATCCTCACCCTCCCCCGAAATCCCCGACTTCCGAAAACCCGGTGCCGCCAAGGCCATGGTCGAACAGCTTCTTGCCGACGCCGAGAGCCAACAGGCGCTCATGGTCAAGGTCAGCCAACACAACGTCGAAGTGAGCGTGCTCAAAGACGACAAGGTCGTCACCTGGGCCAACCGGTCGGGCACCGTCACTCAGGTCGCCAGCGACCTTGCCTACGTCGACCAGGCCACCTTCGACGTCGACGGCTACCAGTTCGACAACGTGGGCGCCCTTTTCCGAGCAGCAGCCGGGCAGTCGGGATCCGAAGCGAACCAGTCCCTGACCATCGTCGACTACTCCGGAGGCAAGGTGATGATGTCGGTCTCGACCGAGCCAGAATCACGCACCGTGTTCTTCACCTCGTCGGGTTCGCTGCTGGAGATCCTGGACTTCAACACCGAAGGTGGCGTGGTTGGCGGCGTCGCTACTGCCATCGGCGGGCGCACCACGATCTATTCACTCTCGGTGATCTCCGATCAGAGTGTGTCGGTGGAATTCCCCGGCGCCAACGACACCACCATTCGACGGGCCCGCGCTCAGAAGGTACCGGTGACGACCACAGTGCGTTCCGGCGCCACGAATCTGCCGCTGTACGCAACCTCGGTGGTTGATCCGCGTGCGATCTGGCGTGTGGTGCAAGCTCAGCGTGGCGAAGGTGGGATCAGCGAGAACTCCACGTGGAGCGTCACCATCGACAATCGCGAGAAACGCCTGCAGCCCCGGATGTACTTCACCTTCGGATTCACCGTCGTCGTCACCGACCTCGCCGGCGACGTCATCGATCAGTGATCGCTCGCAGCCGTTCCGCCGGAGCACTGATGAGCAGGTACTCCACGTTCCGCTCCGGCCCGGCCTGCCCGACGCGACGTCCATCGGGGGAGAACACGCCAATCTGTTGACCGATGTAGCGACGCGTGTCGTAGGCCAGCACCGTGACCGGATTACCGCGCCGCTCGCACATCTCAACCAGATCGGGCAGTGGCACGAAGCCCTCATTGCTGAACGACACCACCACAACCTCAGCATTGACTCTGGTGATCAGATCGGCGAACGCCGCCGGCATCTGTCGCCGCGAGTTGAACCGGCTTCGGGTCTCGTCGGAGCGGGCATCGATGCGTTTACAGGCAACCCCGTAATACTCCGGTGCATCCCACCGCACCAATGTCTCCCACACGTGGTAGTTCGTGAAATAGCGATGCTGGTTATAGGGCGGGTCCAAATAGGCCAGATCCACCGCGTCCAGTTCATCGACGACGTCCAGAGCATCTCCGCGAATGGCCCGCCCCTGGCCCGGAGTGAGCACCGGCGCCTTCAGCTTCAGCGGACGCAGCGCCCGCGGCGCCCACGTCTTGAGGAAGGCCATCTGCAGCCCGACCGTCGAGTCGACGCGGTCGGCGGCCTCCAGCAAAGCCGTCAGCAGTACCGGCCGCAGCCGATGATCTGCATACAGCTCGTCGATTCCCTGACGAATCGCGTCGATTCGTACACCGTTGTCGGGGTGGAAATAGCGCGCCTTTTCGCAGAAGACCTCGGTGACGTAGCCGCGTCGATCGGGAAGCGCCATCAGTCGATCCAGCGCCTCGTTCACTTCGACCGGGTCGACCTCGGCGGCATCCAGCTCCACGTAGCACTGGGCGAGCACTTCGGAGTAGGCAGCAGTGTCGACGGCGGTAACGGCTGCGCCTTGCCGACAGAACTCCTGGGCGACCCGGGTCGTCCCGGTGAACAGATCGAGGGCGCTTTGGGCATCGACCGCGGCCAACACCGATCCCAGTTCTGTGACGAGCCGTCTTTTCGAGCCGAGGTATTTGATCATGCCAACACGGCATTGCCGTTGGCCTTTCCGCCCGGAAACCGCACTCGCCACCACCTCCTTTTCTCGAGCATAAGCCACCGACGGGTAACTACTGAGTTACGACAACGCTCGGAGTTGGTTCCCTACCGTGGTGGAGGCCATGATGGAACGATGCAGATCATTGGGGTCGAAGTCGCCGGAGGCCCTCCGGTGTTCACCGATCCGCTACCGCACGGCGGCGACCCCTACCGGCTGGCCTGGCAGCACGGCTACCGCATGATTCGGCCGCTTTCGGTCACCGGGCGCTCCCCTGACTTGTCACTCACCGTGCAAGTCGGTCGCCATGGACGCAGCGCCGAGCTGCCCCCGCAGCGAACTCGGTCGATAGACCCGGAGTTGGATCTCAGCCAGGAGCCCGAACCACTGGTGCGGCAACGGGTGGCCGCCTATGGCATCGTGCTGTCCGATCGCGGCTTGTTGGCCACCCAGTTCTCCGAACTGACGGCGGTGCCTGGACTGTGGGGGCTTCCCGGCGGTGGGATCCAGCGCGATGAGAGCCCCGCCCGCGCCCTACTGCGCGAAGTGATGGAAGAGACCGGCCAACGGGTGCAGATCGAGCAACTGTTGGATGTGCAGACCGACCACTGGATCGGCCGTTCGCCGTCACGGGTGGTCGAGAACTTCCATGCGGTTCGCATCATCTATGCCGCGGTGTGCACGGCACCGACCGATCCGGTGGTGAACGACGTTGGCGGCACCACCGCCGCGTCGGCCTGGATGAGCCCGGAAACCTGGGAGGACCAGCCCTGGTCGATGTGGGCCAAGGTCATGCTGGAGCGCCATCTGACCGACCGTCGCAGCGGGACCGCCCTGAACTGAGCGCGCACTGTCACCGGACCCGACGAGGGCCGCCTTCCTCTAGGGAAGACGACCCTCGTGCGGTGTCAGAAGACGATGCGGCTAGTTGCGCAGGTAGGACAGCAGTCGCAGCATTTCGACGTAGAGCCACACCAAGGTGACGGTGAGCCCGAAGGCCGCCCGCCACGACTCGGACGCATCAGCGCCAGCCGCGATGCCCTGCTCGACGTAGTCGAAGTCGAGGATCAGGTTGAACACGGCCAAGCCGATGCCGATGGCCGAGATGCCCAGCAGCAGCGCGAGGTTGCCGTGGCCGAACAGGAAGTTCACCCCGAACATCGACATGACGAAGTTCACCAGCAGCAGACCGGCGTAGGCGATGGTGCCGATGAAGACCACCTTGCGGAACCTGCTGGTGACCCGGATCCGGAACAACTTGTAGGCACCCAAAGTGGCCAGGGCAGCCACCACAGTGGCCATCAGAGCCGCCGGAACGATGCCGTCCCACGCCGACTCGTACATCTTCGAAACTGCACCGATGAACACGCCTTCAATGGCCGCATAGGCCAACACGAACGCTGGGTTCACCTTGCGACGGAAGCTCACGAAGAGCACCGGCACGAAAGAGCCCAGAGCGCCGATGACCAGCGCCGGCAGCAGGAACTGGGCAGGCATGAACATGAACGTCAGGACCGCCACCGCCGCCAGAGTCCCCATGGTGACCGCCGTCTTGGTGAGCACGTCCTCGATGGTCATCCGACCGGCGATGGCCGGCGGGGGTGCGAACTGAGCCGCGTTGGGGTCCCCATAGCCGGGCGCTGCGCCCGGCTGGGCGTAGGTCTGGCCGGGATAGGGCTGGCCAATGTAGGGCTGACCCTGGTTCTGCCCGGGGTAAGCCTGCTGTGGCTGGCTCGGTGCCATCCACGCGTCCGGCTTGGACAGGATCGGGTTGTTGCTCCGCATCTCATTCCTCCTTGTTGGGCGGCGGCGTACCGTCGTCGTCCTCAATGGTAGGCAACAAACCCGAATACCGGCTTGTTCCGGGTTTGTGTTCCGGTCAGGCGGTAGCAGAGAAGCGGAATGCCCGCACGATCTGCACCACGCCCATGACCGCCAAAGCGATGCCCAGCACCCAGACCAGCACCACGATGTAGAGCGGCGAGAACAGCAGCACGATGCCGGCCACGATGCTCAGTGCGGCGTAGAAGATCGTCCACGCCTTGGAGGCGGAGTCCTTCACCAGCGTCAGCGCAACGATGCCTTCGACGATCCAGGCGATCCCGACCACGATGCCCACCGCAATGGCCAGCACCTTCGCCGCTGGCTGCAGGTTGACGAAAGCGACGATCGCCACAATGACGAACAGCGCGCCGGAGGCCAGATAGCCTGTCCGCGGCCAGCCGCCGATCTTGCGGGAGAAGACGCCGATCGCCACGTTCACGATTCCGGCGATCAGGGCATAGGCGGCGATGATCCAGGTGACCACGACGGCCGTGATGCCTGGCCAAAACAGCAGCGCCAACCCAATGACCAGGGCCACCAGGCCCCCGATTCCGAGCGCGGCGCGGATTCCATTGCTGACCGAGTTGTCCATGTCGGTGAAGTCGGCCTCGAAGTAGCTGGCGGGCATAGCAATACCTCCTGATGAATTGGGCATCTCCAGTCAAGCAGAACTCAGGCCGGGCAGCCGGGATTCCGCAGATCCCGCCGCGGGGCTGCGGGAGGCTATGCCCAGGTGCCTCGATGCATCACGCGGGTCACCATGAGCTCCGAATCCAACTCCACCAGGTCAGCGCGCCGCTGCGGAGTCAGCCGCCCCACGGTGGTCAACGACAGATAGTCCGCCGGCGTCGCGGTGGCGGCACGTACGGCCTGTGCCAGGCCGAGCCCGGCGGCAACAGCGTTGCGGACGGCCTGGTCCAGGGTGAGCGTGGAGCCAGCGATGGTGTCGGTGCCGGCACTGCGAGCCACGCCGTCGCGGACCTGCACCAGAAGCTCACCGAGCTGGTAGTCGCCGTCCCCAGCAGCAGCGGCAGCCATCGCATCGGTGACGAACACCACCCGCCCAGGCTCGGTCGCAGCGACGAAGGCAACCAGCTCAGGTCGCACATGTACCCCGTCGGCGATCAGTTCCAGGTAGACCCGCTGATCCCGCCACAGCGCCAGAATGGGGCCCGGCTGGCGATGCCGCAACGGTGCCATGGCGTTGAACAGATGCGTCGCGCCGGTGGCACCGGCTTCGATAGCGGCCACACAGGCGTCATAGTCGACGGCGGTGTGTCCAATCGCAACGACCACGTCAGCGGCGCGCATCAGCGCGATGGAGTCCAGAGCATGGGCACGTTCGGGAGCGATAGTGACCATTCGGATCGCGCCGCGGCCTGCCGCCAGCAAGGCGGCCACCTCGTCAGGGATCGGGTCGGTGAGCAATTCGGCGCGGTGAGCCCCCTTGTACTCCTCGGCGAGCCACGGCCCTTCCAGATGGATACCGGCCAGCTCCCCGGAATCGACCAAAGTCGCCAGACAGGCGATCTGTCGCTTCAGGTCGGCCGGGGTGCCGGTGACCAGGGACGCCACCATGGTGGTAGTACCCCGTCGACGGTGTGCTGCCAGTACCTGCCGAGCCTGGACGGGGTCTTCGGTGACGAAGGACGCACCACCACCACCGTGACTATGCACATCGACGAACCCCGGGACCAGGATGCCGGCCACGTGTTCATCCACCGCCGCGGGCGACTCACCAACGCCGGTGGCCGTGATCCACTCCCCCGTGATCTGCAGCCAGCCCGCGACCGGTTCGGTGACGTCGGGGAACAGTATCCGATCGGCGGAAAGCAGCATCACAGCTCCCGTCGCTGCCACGGTGGCGGGTTGGCGGAGGTCTGGCGGTAGTGGGCGGCGAATACCGCCTCCCCGGCTGCGTCGTCGATCGCCATGGCATGGCGGGCGTCTCTGCTGGTGCCCAACCCTGGCGTGAGGCAGTGGTGGGCACAGGGACCGATGATGACTTCCATTTTCCACTCTCATCGTCGACGCCGCCGGCATCGACGACGCTTCAGGACCATGTGGCAGCCTTGCCGTCCCCATCTTTCCATTCTCGATCAGGGCAGGGAGTCGGTGCCGAAAGTGTTGTACCAATCGGCAGCGAACACGGTGACCGCCTCGCGAACGTCGGGTGCAGACAGGGCAGCCCGCAGCAGCATCGGGGAGAGTGTGACCGCGGCGGCGCCGGCTTCGAAGGCCGCAGACACCTGGGCCACATTTTTGAAGCTCGCCGCCATGATCCTGCAGTCGGCGCCCTGGCGATCGATGAACGTCGACAGCGCCCTGATCGTCGAGACGGTGTCGATATCCAGGCTCTCCATGCGGTTGAAGTAGGGCGCGACATAGTTGGCACCGGCGGCGATCGCGAGGATGCCCTGCGTCTTGGAGTAGACCGCCGTTGCCGTTACGTGGACCCCTTCGTCACGCAGCAGCCGCATCGCCTGGATGCCGGGCTCGGTGGTCGGGATCTTGACGTAGATCTGGTCGTCGATCATCTCCAGCAGGCGATGCGCGTCGGCGATGATGCCGGCGGAATCCTGGGCGAGCACCTGCACATGCAGCGTGCGATCGAAGCCGATGATCTCTCGGATTCGGCGAAAGTGGGCGTAGAAGTCGATGCGTCCCTCAGCTTTGAGGATGGACGGGTTGGTCGTCACTCCGTCGACCGGATAGATCGGCGTCATTGCCGCGATGTCGGCGAGGTTGGCGGTGTCGAACAGAATTTCCATGGTTCCTCGATGGTCATGGGGAAGGCATCTCCATGGTGACATCACGAAGACGGCACCGGCTGAGCATCCAAAAGCAGGCCGGTCGCGGCCTTGGCACATGACGTGTGCCCGCCGCGGCCTGCTGGGTGTAGGCAACACTGCCCATCTATTTGCACTGACCGGTCAGTCTAATTAGAGTAGAGCCGACGTTAAGGAGCATTCCCTCGTGAGTTCGACCACCATTCACCCCAGTCACAGCCTCGAAGACCGCGATCCCCACCTCACCGCGGAGACCCCCACCGCGACCCCGTCGATCATTCGCGCTTCCGCCCTACAGCTCGACGGCAACCGAGGACGCATCTACGGCCCGCTTGACCTCGACATCGCGCCCGGCACCCTCACGCTGATCACCGGACGTGCCGGCAGCGGCAAGACCTCCCTGCTGCTCACACTCGTCGGCCGCATGCGCGCCAACCGTGGCTGCGCCCTGACCGTGCTGGGCCGGGCGTTGCCGGCGCGAGCTCGCGGAGTGCAACGGCGCAGCGCAGCAGTCGGCATTCACGGCTTGGACGATCTCGACGAGGTGGTCACGGTGGCTGCCGCCGTCCGCGAACGCGAAGCCTGGCTAGCACCGTGGTACCGCGTGGTCCGCACCCCTGACGATGACCACGTCGCCACAGTCTGCGAGCCGGTCTTCGGCGACACTCCCGCACCAGCAGCCAAGGAGTTCGTCCACGAACTCGACGAGGCCGACAACCTCCTCCTGCGCATCGCCTTGGCGCTGCTCAGCGAACCCGAACTGATCGTCGTCGACGACATCGACTCTCTGCATGACACCGACGGCCGCCGGCGCGTGTGGGAAGCCCTGCACGGGCTGACCGACCAGGGCCTGACCGTCATCGTCGCCGCCGCAAGCGCCAGCGAGCTTTCTCGCCTCGGCTGGGCGCAACTGCCCAACCACATCAACCTCAGCGTCAACCACTGACCACACCGAAACGAACCGGAATCACGATGTTTGCCTGGACCTCACACGGAACCGAACTCAAACGGTTCTATCGCCAACCCATCACCCGCGCCGCCTTGGCGGTGATGCTGCTCATCCCGCTGCTGTACGGCGCCATGTACGTGTGGGCATTCTGGGCGCCCACCGATCACCTGAACAATCTGCCGGTGGCCCTGGTCAACGCCGATGTGGCAGCCACCGATGACGACGGCGTCACCCAGCACTACGGCCAGGATCTGGTCGACGAACTGGTCGCCAACGACGACATCAAATGGGTGCAGACCGATGAGGCGAGCGCCGAGGCAGGGATGAACAGCGGGAAGTACTACTTCACAGTGACCGTCCCTGCTGACTTCACGTCCCGGATCAACTCCTTTGCCGGCGATGATCCGAAAGCCGCCAGCCTGGATGTCACCTACGACGACTCGAACTCATTCCTCGCCTCTACCCTGGGCAAGACCGCGATGCTCGAGGTGCAGCGGGCCCTGCGCGAGAAGGTCAGCACCGAGGCGGTCGACACCCTGCTGGTCGGGGTCGGCGATGCACGCGACGGCTTCGCCAAGGCCTCCGATGGCGCTTTCGAGCTGCGCGACGGCCTCACGCAGGCTGAAGACGGCGCCGACAGACTCAATGTCGGTGCCCAACAACTCGCCAGCGGCTCGGTCAAACTAGCCACCGGCTCCAGCGACCTCGCCGCCGGAGCAGCCAAAGCAGCCGCCGGCACCAAGCCGTTGGCCGACGGTGTGGCCCAGCTCGACGATGGCGCGTCCCAACTGGCGACCGGACTGGACGCCCTGAACACCTCCATGCCCGCCCTCACCGCAGGAGCGACCCAGGTCAAGGCCGGAACCGCCGCGGCCAGCGTGGGCGCCAATCAGCTCAACACCGGGGCTGCCGCCTACCTCACCGGAGTCACGACGGCAAGCCAAGGCGCCCAGCAGTTGGCGGCCGGGGCGAGCGGGCTCACCGCGCTGCAACAGGGCCTGGCTTCAGCCGCAGATCCGCACACCGGCGCCCCCGCGCTCGCTGCGGGTGTCAGCACCGTCGTCGGAAACCTCAACACCTTCACCAGCGGGGCAGACAGCTATGCCACCGGAGCCACCGATTTTGCGACCGGTGCCCACAGCTGGACCTCCGGCGCGCGCACCTGGCAGACCCAAGCCGCCGCCGCCACCGGCGGAACCCTGCTCGACGGCGCGAACCAGCTCCAAGCAGGAGCTCACGGCATCTCGGCCAAGACCGCGAACAACTCCACCCTGGCCGGGGGCGCCACCTCGGTCGCCTCGGGTAACGCTGCGCTGAGTGACTCACTGAAAGACACCGATGACCTGCTCAGGCAGGTACAGCAGGCGATCAGCGACGGAGACACCACCAAGGCTCAGCAACTCCTCGCCACAGCCCGAACCACCGTCGGTAGTGCCACGACAACAGCCGACAACCTGGCAACCACGGCTGGTGCGGTCTCCGACGCAATCACCACCATTCACACCTCGGCAGCCGACCTCTCGAGTGGTGCAGCCAACCTCGCCACCGGTCTCGGCACCCTCCATGACGCGGTAGGCACCGGTGGCGGTATCGACACCGGACTCAGCACCTTGGAGACCGGTCAAAGCAATCTCGCCAGCAGCGCCGGACAGCTCAGAGTCGGCGCTGATTCCTTGGCGGATCCAGCCACGGCCGCCCAACTCGCACAGCTGCAGAGCGGCGCCAACAACCTGGCCGCCGGGATCACGGCTATGAATGCCGCCGCCGCCGATCCCACGACCGGAATCCCAGCCCTGCAAGCCGGGGCGAACCAGCTCGCCGCAGGCTTCACCAGCACCGATCCGGCCAACCCCGGCTTGGTGTACGGCGCCCAGCAACTGCAGGCGGGTGCCTCCAGCCTTGCCACGGGACTGGAAACCCTCGCGCAGGGAACGACCGACCTCGCCGATGGTGCGGGCAGCGTCGCCGCTGGCACCGGCCAGCTCGACCAGGGCGCCCAGCACCTTCACTCGGGCACCGCAGCGCTGAAGTCGAAAGTGCCGGCTCTGACCAGCGGCGTGCAGAAGATCAACACCGGAGCCCAGCAACTCGCCAGCGGAACCGCAACCCTGGCCCAGGGCACTCAGGAGTTGGCCGCCAACACGCCCACCTTGGCCTCGGGCCTGACCGATGCCCGCGACGGCGCCGACACTCTCGGCAGTGAGCTCGCCACCGGCGCCCAGGACATTCCCAACGACACCTCGTCCCAGCGCAGTGCGCGGGCCGATGCCATCGCCGTGCCGGTCGGCCAGGAAGTGGCGCACGTTCACGAAGCCGCCTCGTGGGGTGAGGGCTTCGCACCATTCTTCATCTCACTGGGTCTGTGGGTCGGCGCGCTGATCACCTGGCTGCTGCTGCGACCGCTGCAGACCCGAGCGCTGATGACCTCCGTGAACGGTTTTCGGATGGCCTGGGGATCACTCAACCCGGCGCTGCTGCTCTCGGTGGGCCAGGTGGTCATCATGCTGCTGGTGATGCACTTCGCCATCGGGCTCGACCCGAAGAGCCTGCTCGCCACCGTGGCCTTCACGTTGCTGGTTGCCGCGGCATTCTTCGCCCTGCAGCAGTTCTTCCAGGTGACCTTCGGCTCAGCAGTCGGCAAGGTGATCGTCATCGTGCTGCTGATGGTGCAACTGGCCTCCTGCGGCGGCACCTATCCGATCCAAACCACGCCGGACTTCCTGCAGGCCATCAACCCCTATCTGCCGATGACCTACGCCGTCGAAGGCCTGCGGGAGGCGATCACCGGAGGAATCGAGGCTCGATTCTGGAGCAGCGTCGCGGTTCTTGCCGCTATCTTCGTGGTGTCGCTGGCTGCCACCTCGCTGGCATCGGCACGCAAGCGGATGTGGACCATGTCACGGCTGCACCCGGCATTGAGCATCTAGGAGATTTCGATGGGCACGCTGACACCGCCCAGCACCGACGGTCGCGTCGCCCGGCGCGAGAACACCCGGGAGGTGATCATCGACGCCGCCACCGACTTGTTCGCCGCGCGGGGAGTGACCTCGACGTCTATCGATGACATCGCTGCCGCAGCGGGGATTGCCAAGGGCTCGGTTTACTACAACTTCGAATCCAAGGCCGGGCTGGTGGAGGCGATCGTTGCCCGCAACAGCGAACTGATGGCCACCGCGCTGCGGGAGGCGACGCAGGGCCGGACTGGCGCCGACCTTCGCGACGAGGTCGTGCGGGCGCTGCTTCGGCTGGTGCGCGACCACGCCGCCGGCGCCCGGGTGCTGGTCACCGAGCTGTTTCGAACCGAACGGTCCTGGCGGGTCTCCATCGAACGCTGGCGCAGCTTGGCGCTGTCGCCGCTCATCGACGACATGATCAACAACGGCGAGGAGCCGGCAGTCGCCGATATCCGAGCCGCCGCCATCGTCGGAGCCACGCTGGTCACCGGCTTGGAATGGCTGCTCTTCCACCCAGACCGCAGCTACGAACAGGTGAGCGCCACCGTGGTCAATACCCTGTCGCGGTGACCGGCAGCCTCAGGCTCGACGGCGCTGCGGCCAGTGCACCCAGCGCGGTGTGATGGGATACAGCCATGGTTCGATCCACATCCTGGCAGCAGTACCGAACCGCCATTGGCGACCGCTCGGACATGTTCAGGATGATCGTCGAGACATGGCCGATCGACAACGCCCTGTACCCGGGTAGCTATGTCGATGTGTCGCCGTCTTCGGCCATCCCCGTGGTGACCTATGTGGACACCGATGCCCGCGCAGCGCGGTACTTTGCCGACCCCTCGCAGGTGGCGACCGAACTGCGCGATCATCGTCGACCGGGCAGCGAGCCACGGGTGCATTTCCTCGCCGCGGATTACACCCAGCCGCTGCCCATCGCAGACGGCAGCGTGGAGCTGGTGATCTCGCTGTTCGCCGGACCGGTGTGGGACCACTGTGGTCGCTACCTGCGTCCGGGCGGTTGGCTGCTGGCCAACAATAGTCACGGCGACGCCAGCATCGCCTCGCTCGATCCATCGCTTCGCCTGGTGGGCGCCATCCATCACGGTGCCGATCGCTATCGCCTCCGCACCAACAACCTTGCGGACTTCCTCATCCCGAAGCGTCCTGAGACCGCCGATCTCGGTCAGATTCGTCGTGCTGGCCGGGGCATCGCCTTCACCCGATCCGCGTTCGCCTACGTCTTCGAAAAGCTGTGACGAGAGGTGCCTCACAGACGTGCCCCCAATGGGATTCGAACCCATACTGTGGCGGGTTTAAGCCGCCTGCCTCTACCTGTTGGGCCATGGGGGCCGGCTCGGTGAGTCTACCGAGAACGCTCAGGCCTCGCCGGTCGCCAAACCGGCGACGATGCCGTCGAGAATGTCCGCCTCGCTGACCAGCAGCGGGAGGCCCAGTCTGGCGCCGATCTGTCGGCACACCAGACCACCGGCAGCGATCACGTCGGCACGGCCAGGCACCATCGTCGGATAGGCCGCCACCGCCGCCACCGGCATGGTGAGCAGGTCGGTGGTGAAAGCCGCCAACTCGCCGCCCTCGAGCCGCGAGCCGTGGACGGCATCCCGGTCATAGACAGCCAATCCCTGGATCAGCGCTGACAGACTGGTCACGGTGCCGCCGACCCCCACCCAGGTGGCCACGGCGGCGAAGTCGATTCCGCAGCCGTCGAGAAGCCCGTCGATGAACTCGACGGCCGCTGCAACATCAGCTTCAGTCGGCGGATCAGCGGTCCAGAAGCGTTCCTTGACCCGCACTGACCCCATATCCAACGACACCGCCTGCTGCACCGCACCGTCGGCGCCGAGGACCAGCTCGGTCGAGCCACCACCGATATCAATGACCAACACCGGCTGAGTCACCGCATTCAGCGCATTGACCGCCCCCAGATAGGACAGGCGGGCTTCCTCTGCCCCGGGGATGATCTCGGCATCGACGCCAAGCCGGGCGCGGACGCCCGTGAAGAACGCTTCAGAATTGGCAGCATCACGGGCGGCCGAGGTGGCCACCACCCTCCGCCGACCGATGCCGAGTTCATCCAGTTCGGAGCCGAAGTCGGCCATTGCGTCCAGGGTGCGTGCCAGGGCGTCAGGGTGAAAGGCGCCGGTGGCATCCACGCCCTGCCCCAGCCGGGTGATGTGGAGTCGGCGATCGATCTCGGCCAGGCGGCCATCGGGTTCCCGACGGCAAATCAACAGTCGCACCGAGTTCGTGCCGCAATCCACCGCCGCGAAGAGGTCACTCATCGTCATCAAGGCAGGGCCGCTGCCAGAACTCCCCGATACGTTCGGCGACCTCGTCACCGAACGGATTCACCCCGGCGCCCGCGGCCAGCGCATGTCCGAGCAAGGCATGCAGGCACTTCACCCGGTTGGGCATTCCGCCGGCGCTGAAGCCGTCGATCTCGGGCACCTCGCCCAGCGCGGCCCGATCATCGAGATAGGCCTGATGCGCGCTCGCATAGGCCTGCGCCAACCCCGGGTCGGTGGCCAGGCGTTCGTTGAACTCCACCATCGCGCCGTCAGCCTCCAAGGTGGACACCGCACTCACCGCCCGCGGGCAGGTCAGATAGAAAGTGGTCGGAAACGGGGTGCCGTCGGGAAGTCGAGGCTCGGTGGCGACCACCCCAGGCTTACCGCAGGGGCAGCGCCACGCGACCGCAGCGACGGCGCGAGCCGGACGCCCCAGTTGGTCGGAAATGATCGCAAGATCGGATTCGGTGGGTGGTTCCAAACGACGCACCCCGGCATTCTTCCACGTCCGGCTGTGGCCCGGCGGGCACGGGCTAGCGGTTGGCCACCTGCCGCACGGGCGAATCGGCGGTGCTCAGCGACCCGGCCAACCGCTGCCACCAGTACTGATTGTCGGCTTCGGTGACCGGACGCTGCTCCGATTGCAGCACAACACCGCCACCGATCGGATCACCCTTCTCATCGACCACGCGGTAGCCGGTTTCACCAGGCATCACCCAGCCCAGCCGCTCCCGGGCCTGGGCCTTGACGTAGGCAGGATCATCCCAGCGCGCGAGTTGGCTTTGCAGGTCGGCGATTTCGGCTTGCCGATCGCGGATCTCCTGATCGGCCACCGCGATCTGATGCTGCTGGTTGAAGTAGATCTGCAGGCTGCCGCCATAGGACAGCACCAATGCGATCACGGCCAAGCCCAGAATCACCGCCCGTCGAGTAACGCGCAGCCCACGCTGCCAGATCGGCTTGGGAGCTTCGGTCTCCGGCTGCGCCGGAGGCTCCTGCTGCGGGCGCGAAGAAGGCCGGGTCCGTCGCCGTGTGGAACGTGACGGACCCGAGGTGCCATTGCGAGGGCTACGCGGGCTATGGGCCAATGCGGTGATCCTTCATCGCTTCCCAGGATAGGTCGGGTCGCGGTCCGTGCTGGAAACGGCGCGCACGTGCCCGACAGGTACCCGATGCACCGTCGAACATGCCGGTGGCCCGACGCCGAAGCGCCGGGCCACCGAAAACACTCAGGCCGTGAACCGCGGGAAGGCGGACGCACCGGCGTAGCGCGCGGCATCGTCCAGATCCTCCTCGATGCGCAGCAGCTGGTTGTACTTGGCAACCCGCTCCGAACGCGCCGGGGCACCGGACTTGATCTGGCCACAGCCCAAGGCCACGGCGAGGTCGGCGATCGTGGTGTCCTCGGTCTCACCGGAACGGTGGCTCATCATGGTGGTGTAGCCGCTGCGATGGGCCAGCGTGACCGCGTCGATGGTCTCGGTCAGCGAACCGATCTGGTTCACCTTCACCAGCAGCGAGTTGGCGGTGTCGGCGTCGATGCCCTTCTGCAGGCGCTCGACGTTGGTGACGAACAGATCGTCGCCGACGAGCTGCACCTTGTCGCCGAGGACCGTGGTGATGGCGGCCCAGCCGTCCCAGTCCTCCTCGTTCAGCGGATCCTCAATCGAGACCAGCGGGTACTTGGCCACAAGACCTTCGTAGTACTCGATCAGCTCCGCAGAGGACTTCATCGCACCCTCGAAGGCGTACTTGCCGTCGGAGTAGAACTCCGAGGCTGCCACGTCCAGCGCCAGCGCGACATCGGTGCCGGGCTTGAAGCCGGCCTTCTCGATCGCTTCCAGGATCAGATCGAGTGCCTCAGCGTTGGAGCCGAGGTTCGGCGCGAAACCGCCCTCGTCACCCAGACCGGTGGACAGGCCACGATCCTTCAGCACCGCCTTGAGCGCGTGGTAGACCCCGGCACCCATTTCGAGGGCGTCAGCGAAGGTGGCCGCACCGATCGGGGCGATCATGAACTCCTGAATGTCGACATTGGAGTCGGCATGCGAGCCACCATTGAGGATGTTCATCATCGGAACCGGCAGCACATTGGCCGTCGGACCGCCCAGGTAGCGGTACAGCGGCAGGCCTGCGGACTCTGCTGCGGCATGGGCCACGGCCAGCGAAACCCCCAGGATCGCGTTGGCGCCCAGCTTGGCCTTGTTGTCGGTGCCATCGAGTTCGATCATGGCCTGGTCGAGCAGGCGCTGCTCGTCGGCCTCCATGTTCAAGACCTCGGGAGCGATCTGCTCGATCACGTTCTCCACGGCTTTGAGGACGCCCTTGCCGCCGTAGTACGCGGCATCGCCGTCGCGCAGTTCCACAGCTTCAAAAGCACCGGTCGAGGCGCCCGACGGGACTGCAGCCCGGCCTTCGGCGCCGTCATCGAGCACAACCTGAACCTCAATGGTCGGGTTGCCTCGGGAATCCAGAATCTGTCGAGCGTCGACGAATTCGATACTTGCCACGATGAGTGCCTTTCAATCCAGTGAGGTCATCAGGAATCAGCCTACCGGCCAACTCCGGCGCCGGGGCGCTTGCGGACAGCGCCCCAAAGATCGGAATCTGTGCCTCGACCGGACCGCTGTCAGGACTCGGCCGTCCGAACCCGGTCCTCCAACTCCCGCACCGCCAGCCGAGCGGCCTGCTCGGGGTCGATCTGGAGTTCACGAGCTCGGGTCACCAGCGCAAGGAAGGCCGGTCCCAGTTCGTCGGAGGTGAGGCGATCCTCGGCCCCGGTCGGGCCGGTCAATTCACTCAGCTCCAGACCCAGATCCTCCGCCCGAGACAGCACTTTGTAACCGCGACTCAACGCCGAGAGCCGATCGGGGATGCCGTCCAGCACCGAGGTCCGGTTCTTCTCCACCGCTTTGGCCTGCTCCCAGGACGCCATCAGATCCTCCGGGATCTCAGCATCACCGAAGACATAGGGATGGCGGGAGATGAGCTTGTCGGCGATGCGTCCGGCGACATCGTCGAGGGTGAAGCTGCCCGCTTCGGATGCGATCTCGGCTTGGAAGTACACCTGCAGCAGCAGGTCACCGAGTTCCTCGAGCAGAGCGTCATCGGAGCCTGTTTCGATGGCCTCGACAACTTCGAGGGTCTCCTCGACCAGATGGTGCACCAGGCTTTCCGGCGTCTGCGCGGCATCCCACGGGCATTCGGCGCGGAGCCGCTGCATGACGTCGGCCAACCGGTCGAGCTGCGGGAATCGGCCGCTCATCGCCGTCGGATCAGGACGACGGCTCGCTCGACAGCGAGCCAGTCTTCCCCGAAAGGCTTGCGGTGGAGGGGTCCCACACACCGAACTGAGGGTTCACCGTCACCGGATTGTTGGTGACCGCCTGGGCGTAGGTGGCTTGGATGGCATCGCTGTTCTGCGCCAATGACATGTAGGCGAGCGCCTTGGCGAGTTCGGCGCCGTTGGGATCAGCGGCCAGAGCCTTCAAGAAGTCATCCGAGCTGTAGAGCTGGGAAAGCTGCGCATCGGTCACCTACACGTTCGCTATCTGCATCGCCACCGCAACCAGGCGTCCGGTCACCATGACGTTCACCACCGGCGCACGAAGCTGGCCCCACGTCGGCACGCTTTCACTGCCGACCTGGGCGTACGCAGCCGAGGCTGCGCGAGACAAAGTGTCGACTTGGCTCACCGTGATCTGGTCGCTTCCGACCACGGCGGCAACCTGTGGGCCAGGGTTGGCACAGCCTGACAGGAGCAGCAGCGCCGCCACGGCAGCCACCAGTATTTTCGCCACAGTCTTGAACATCGTCGCTGACTCGCTTCCGGAGGTTGGTACGCCGGTCGCGATCCTACCGGGTCCACCGGTGTGGTCCTAAGAAGTCCGAGCCGCTGCTTCGATCGTCGTGCCAACGATCGAAGCAGCGCGGCTGGTTCACTCCCTGGGGTGGGCTGGCAACAGGCCACAGCGTAGGAGAACACCGTTCCACCGGCAAGAGCCGGTCTCAGTCTCGGCTGCCGCCGAGCACAGCCACGATCCGTCGCGGCGGGCCGACCGCAACCTCAGAAGAGGTCGGTGAGAACCTTGCCTGCCCAAGCCAGCAGCTCGGGATCGGGAACCGGCCGCCCCCCGATCGCCGCGGTCATCGGACGGGGCACCAGTACCTGGGCCGACGCCTTGCGGTACTGCGATCCCGGATACAGCCGGGCCAGCCGCAGTTGCGCAGAATCGGGCAGTTCGGCCGGTGAGAATCGCACCATCGGTCCGGCCATCACCACCTCACGCACACCGTGCTCGCGCGCGGCGAGCCGGAACGATGCCACCGCGAGCAGGGTCTGAGCCGCCTCCGGCAGCGGCCCGTAACGATCCTGCAGTTCGTCGCGGACGCCGGCGATGTCGCCCTCGGCACGGACGGCGGCGAGCCGCTTGTACATCTCCAGCCGCAGCCGTTCGGATTCCACAAAGTCGACAGGCAGGTGAGCATCCACCGGCAGTTCGATCTTCATCTCCGGCTCGGGCTCAGCGTCCGACCCTCGGAATTCGGAGACCGCTTCCCCCACCAACCGCAGATACAGGTCGAACCCGACGTCGGCGATGTGTCCGGACTGATCGGCCCCCAGCAGGTTGCCGGCGCCGCGAATCTCCAGATCCTTCATGGCGATAGCCATGCCCGCACCGAGATCGGTGTGAGCGGCCATCGTCGCCAAGCGGTCGTGGGCGGTTTCAGTCAGTGGCTTCTCCGGGGGGTACAAGAAGTAGGCGTAGCCGCGGTCACGGCTGCGACCGACGCGTCCGCGAAGCTGATGCAACTGGGCCAGACCCAACATGTCGGCCCGCTCGATGAGCAGAGTGTTGGCCGTGGCTACGTCGAGACCGGCTTCGATGATCGTGGTACAGACCAGCACATCGAAGCGCCGCTCCCAGAAGTCGATCATCACCTGTTCCAAGGTGTGCTCGTTCATCTGACCATGCGCCACCGCCACCCGGGCTTCGGGTACGAGTACCGACAACTGCTGGGCTGTCTTCTCGATGCTCTGCACCCGATTGTGAATGTAGAACACCTGGCCTTCTCGAGCGAGCTCGCGACGGATCGCCGCCCGCACCTGGTTGGTGTCGTAGGGCCCGGCGAAAGTGAGCACCGGGTGGCGTTCCTCCGGCGGGGTCGCGATGACACTCATCTCACGAATGCCGGTGATGGCCATTTCCAGCGTGCGGGGTATCGGCGTCGCGCTCATGGCCAGTACATCGACATTGAGCCGCAGCTTCTTCAACGCCTCCTTGTGCTCCACCCCGAAGCGCTGCTCCTCGTCGATGATGACCAGGCCCAGGTCTTTGAAGGAGACCTCCCCCGAAAACAGGGCGTGGGTGCCGACCACCACGTCGACCGACCCGTCGGCAAGGCCTTTGATCACGGCGCGACGCTCGGCGTCGGTCTGGAAGCGGCTCAGCCCAGCAACGTTCACCGGGAACCCGGCATAACGATCAGCGAAGGTGGCCTGGTGTTGCTGAACCAGCAGAGTGGTCGGCACCAGGATCGCGACCTGCTTGCCGTCCATGACCGCCTTGAAAGCCGCCCGCACCGCGATCTCGGTCTTGCCGTAGCCGACATCGCCACAGACCAGCCGATCCATGGGGACCAACTGCTCCATGTCGCGCTTCACCTCACTGACCGCCGCCAACTGATCGGGGGTCTCCACGTAGGCGAAAGCGTCCTCCAGTTCGCGCTGCCAAACGCTGTCTGCACTGAAGGCGAAACCCTTCGAGGCCTGCCGGGCTGCATACAGCTTGATCAGTTCGGCGGCGATCTCGCGCACCGCCTTGCGGGCCCGCGACTTGCGCTTGGCCCAATCGCCACCACCGAGTTTGTCCAGGGTGGGATTCTCGCCGCCCACATAGCGGGTGATCAGATGCAGCTGATCCATCGGGACGTACAGCCGGTCGCCGGGCTGACCGCGTTTGCTGGGAGCGTAGTCGAGCACGAGGTATTCCCGGATGGCGCCACCGACCTCGCGCTGCACCATCTCCACATAACGACCCACACCGTGAATCTCGTGAACGACGGCATCGCCGGAACGCAGTTCCAGCGGATCGATCTGATTCTTCCGCCGGGCCGGCATCTTGGCCGGAGCCAGGTCTGCCTCACGCCGTCCGGACAGGTCGGCGGCGGTGAACACATCGGTGTCGATCGTCGGCAGGCTGAAGCCGTGCCGCAAGGCGGCGCGGACCACCGTCACGATCCCCGGCACGGGAAGATCCGGCAGGCCTTCGGGACTCACCACCGGAATGTCGGCATTGCCCAACACCTCGGCCAGGCGCGCGGCGCGGCCAGCGGAGTCGGCCACCAACACCGTGCGATGCCCGGCGGTCACCGACTGCCGCAGGGCGTCCAGGGCTGCCTCGGTGTCGCCGCGCCAGACTGCCGCTTCGACGACCGGCACCGTGCGCGATTCGATGTCATCGTGACCCGTCGGCGCGCCGGTGCCGTCGGGGTCGTCGGAGTCGGGAGCGGCGAAGGCCGACAAACTCCACCACGACTGGCCCAATGCCAGCGCGTGGGCGCGCACATCGGCCAAGGTCTGATAGGCGGCTGCGCCGACGTCAATGGGGGCTTTGCCACCCGCGGCGGCCGCAGCCCACGAGGCCTGCAGGAACTCCTCGCTGGTCGCGACGAGTTCCTGGGCTCGGGTGCGAATGCGTTCGGGGTCGGCCACCAGCACTTGGGTGTCGGTGGGCAACACGTCCACGAGGAGTTCCAGGCCGTCGACCAGCACCGGGGCCAGGGATTCGACGCCTTCCACGGCATGGCCGTCCGCGATGCGCTCCAACATCTCCGCCAGACTGCCCGGTTCGTTGCGATGAGCCTTGGCGAGTTCGGCGGCGCGAGCCCGTACCTCGTCGGTGATGAGCAGTTCCCGGCAAGGAGCCGCGATCATCTCCGGCATGGTGGTCTCGTCTGATCGCTGATCGGCGACAGAGAAGTGTCGGATCTCCTCAACGGTGTCGCCGAAGAAGTCGATACGGATGGGGTGCTCCTCGGTGGGAGGAAAGACATCGATCAGGCCGCCGCGCAGACAGAACTCTCCGCGCCGCTCCACCAGGTCGACCCGGGAATATGCCGCTGCGACCAGACGCCGGGCGACCTCGTCGAAGTCGTAGTCCTCGCCGGCGACCAGCCGAACCGGGCTGAGATGGCCCAGGTCACGAACTTGGGGTTGCAGCACTGCCCGAATCGGTGCCACCACCACTCGTGGGGCGGGAAGCGCGTCATTGCCGACCAGCCGACGCAGCACCGCCAGGCGTTTGCCGACGATGTCCGAACGCGGGCTGAGTCGCTCGTGGGGCAGCGTTTCCCACGCCGGGTAGTAAGCGACCCGGTCCGCCGGCAAGAGGCTTTCCAGCGCCGCGACGGCAGTCTCGGCTTCGCGAAAGGTCGAGGTGACCAGCAGCACCGTCCGCCCGGCTTGATCGGCCAGCGCAGCGACGAACGCGCTGCGCGCTGCCTCCGACACCGTGAGGTCGAGTGCAGGGATACGCCCGCCGCGGCAGTCGGCGATGGCTCGAGCCAGGGTCGGTTCGCTGCCAATGAGGTGCACGAGGCCGCTGAGAATCACCGAAACACCTTACCCGTCACGCTTCAGGCCCATCGACCGGGGAAGCCCCAGCGTCGGCGATTACCGACGGATGCGTGCCGGACACTCTCTTCTCGTGTGGGGTCCCACCGCAATCCCCCTCACGGTGGGACCCCACACGGAAGCCCAGCCGCTGCGTGCCTCCAGCCCAAGGCACTGCAACGGCCAGCTAAGACCGGGCCCGACCGACGAAGCGGTCAGCGGTCTCAGACCGTGGTGGGTGGAGGTTGCCGAACGCTAGCCTCCCGAACCGGACCAACCCCTCCGGACGTCGGAGTGCAAACGTCCGGTTGTAGGTGGGCCGTGCATTCGGCTTTCCTCACCCGAGCCATCGAAGCCTCCCACTCGCGGCCCACCGCCTGATCGGGTGTCCTCAGGCTCGGTCGGTGGGAATCGACACCAGCGCTGCTGACGATGAATCGGACGGCCGGTCGGCGACCCTGGAGGGCGTTCGATCTACCACTGTCATCGTATTGCGAAGCGTTGACAAAGAAAGTCACCTATCAGGGTGACTTTTGAATCGTCCCCCATGCGAGGGACATTCCTCGCATTCGCTGCTGGAAACTCTCAATAATCAGGAGTTGAAACGATTCTGGGTAATCTCCAGGCCCTCGCCGAGCAGGCTCTCCACGGCATCAGCCGCACGACTCACCTCGACCTCAAGATCGGCGGCCAAGCCTGCCGGAAAAGACGAAAGCACGTAGTCAGCAGGGTCTTGTCGACCGGGAGGACGCCCAACGCCGATGCGGACACGGAAGTACTCGCCGGTGCCCAGCCCGCGTCGGATGGACTTCAGACCGTTATGCCCGTTGTCTCCACCGCCGAGCTTGATACGTAACTGACCGAAATCCAAGTCGAGTTCGTCGTGGATCACCACCAGTGATCCCGGCTCGCTTTTGTAGTAGGCACGCGCTTTGCTCACCGCAGCACCCGACTCGTTCATGAACGTTCGCGGCTTCAGCAGGACCACAGGATCGGCATCTGCACCGACACCGCCCAGACTGCCGTCAGCAGTGATTCGGGTTTGAACGGTGTCGGCCCGCAATCCCAACGAGCGCGACCACCGCACGCCGATGCGGCGCGCCAGTTCGTCGACCACCATGAAGCCGACATTGTGACGATGAGATGCGTAGGTCGGGCCCGGATTTCCGAGCCCGACCACCAGCCAATTCGTCATGTCGGCGCGAATCAGGCCTCGTCGCCGGACTCGTCGCTCGCCTCGGCCTCACCCTCGTCGGCAGCGCCTTCCTCACCCAGATCGGGCACAGTCGACTGCTCCTGAGCCAACGCCATCGACAGGATCAGATCGTCAGGCTCACCGGTGTAGGCGGCGCCCTGCGGCAGGACCAGGTCGGCGGCGGTGATCGTGTCGCCGATCTCCATGCCGGCCACGCTGATCTCGATGTGGGCCGGAATATGAGTGGCCTCCACGGCCAACGACACACTCTGCTGGTCCATGCTGACGCGGCGATCGGCGGGATGATCACCCACGATCAGCAGCGGCACCTCGACGGTGACCTTCTCGCCCTTACGGACGATCACCAGATCGACGTGTTCGATGTAGGGCCGCACCGGATGCCGTTGAACCTGCTTGGCAAGGGCCAACTGGGACTTTCCGCCGTCAACGGTGATTTCCAGCACAGCATTGGCCACGCGCAGCGCGAGCTGGAGTTCGTGGGCCGGCAGCGACAGGTGCACCGGATCGGTGCCGTGACCGTAGAGCACGGCGGGCACCATGCCGGCTCGCCGGGTACGCCGAGCAGCGCCCTTGCCGAACTCGGTACGCGATACGGCTGGAATCTGGTTTTCCGACACTTCTGCTTTTCTCCTCAACCTCATTCAAGACTTGGCAGTCGACCAGGGAGGATCAACGCGGACGCATTCCACGTCCCGCCATGTCGATCACGGGCGAAAGCCCCTCGCCTAGGCAACGCCGGAAGTCTAGCGCGTCTCCCCCCAGCTTCCCAACCGAACCCCACCCCGTCCCTCCGCCCTGACTCTGCGCTCGATGCTGGCTCTTTGCGCCCGAAGCTTCGAGCGCAAAGACACAAGCCGAGCGCAGGGTGGGCGGGAGGGTGGTGGCGGAGAGCCTAGGCGCGGAGCCGGGAGGCGTTGCGGAAGGCGGCGTCGAGGAGCGACTTGAACCTGGGTGGGTCCTGAAGTTCGGCCATTCCCCAGCGCACGACGTACCACGATTGGGCCTGGAGAGCCTGTTCGCGGCGCTTCTCTGCCATGACAACCTCCGCGGCAGACTGCCCCGGCGACAACAACTGGTCGTACTTGATCTTGCCGTCGAACTCGCCCAGCACGCCCAGCTCAGGCCAGGCGAAGTCGGATCGGAATTGTCGACCATCGACCCAGCAGGGCCATTGCAGCTCGGGCGAGGGAACTCCCAACTGCCACATCAGGAGTCGGCTCAGTGATTCGCCATAACTCTCTGAACGGCCATCGGCCAGGGCCGCCGCTCGTCGTCCTTTGGCCATACCGGGTCGTCGTGGCCACAGTGAGACCTGCTCGGCAAGTTCATCGAGGGGATGACCCCTTCTCAACGCAACATCGCAGGCAGCGAGTCCGTAGGCGAGCCCGGTGGTTCGCGCTAGGTCGACGGCTGTCCGGGTCGCTGAAGTCACTAGGAGCCCGGATATCTCGACGATGTCTAGGTCACGAAGCGCGGCCTTGTACTCGTGTAGTTGGTGGTGCACATGTCCACCACCAGCCGACATTCGAGTGATGGTCACCTTGTCGAGGGCCGAGCGAGGCACGGGCATTCCGTGCAACAGCCCAGCGCTAGCGTGACTCAAGATCGCACCGGCACCAAGCAACCCCACTGTCCCCGCGATGAGCTTCAGGTGGTCGTCTTCCGGGCCACCATCAGCGGGTGCATCGTCGTAGACCCCGTGTCGGATCTTGACCAGTCGTGCTTCTGCCACCTTTCGCCCGATTTGTCGGGCGTCCATTCCTTCGCGGAGCAACTGCTCGGTCCTGATGAGCGCCATGCCCTCACCATCGGCCACCGCCCCCGCACAAGATCACCGCCCCTACCCCCGGTGCACAACTGGGTCCCCTCGTCCACAGGTGGACGAATCACTCTGCGCTCGAACGCTGTTCTTTGCGCCCGAAACTTCAAGCGCAAAGACACAAATCGAGCGCAGGGTGGGTTGGACTAGTGGGAGTTGAACAGGGAGGCGACGGAGCCTTCTTCGAAGACGGCCTGAATGGCCTGGGCGAGCAGGGGGGCCATGGACAGCACGGTCAGTTTGGGGATGTTCACCGTTTCGGGGATCGGCAACGTGTTGGTCACGATGACCTCTTCGATCGCCGACTCATTGAGACGCTTGGCGGCCGGACCCGAGAGAATCGGATGGGTGGCAGCAGTGATCACTTGCAGCGCGCCGGCCGCCTTGAGGGCTTCGGCGGCTTGGCAGATGGTTCCGGCGGTGTCGATCATGTCGTCGACCAGCAGACAGACCCGTCCATCCACCTCGCCGACGACCTCGCCCACGGCAACCTCATTGGCCTTGTTGGGGTCACGACGCTTGTGGATGATGGCCAGCGGCGAGCCGAGTTCGTCGGACCACATGTCGGCCAGGCGCACCCGACCGGCATCAGGCGAAACCACCGTCATGTTGCTGGTGTCGTAGCGGGCCTTCACATAGTCGGCCAGTACCGGGAGCGCGAGCAGATGGTCGACCGGCCCGTCGAAGAAGCCTTGGATCTGGGCGGCGTGCAGATCCACCGACATCAGACGATTGGCCCCGGCGGCCTTGTACAGGTCGGCCACCAGCCGCGCCGAGATCGGTTCGCGGCCGGCATGCTTCTTGTCCTGGCGCCCGTAGGGGTAGAACGGCGAGACCACGGTGATCCGTCGCGCCGAGGCCCGCTTCAAGGCGTCGATCATGATGAGTTGTTCCATCAGCCATTCGTTGACCGGTGCCGGGTGGGCCTGGATCACAAAGGCATCCGCACCTCGCACCGATTCCTCGAAGCGCACGTAGATCTCGGAATTGGCGTAGGTCAAGCTTCGGGTCGGCACCAACTCGGTGCCCAGCAGCGATGCCACCTCTTCGGCCAGTTCCGGGAAGGCCCGACCGGTGCAGATCATCAGGTGCTTCTCGGTGGCTCGCTTCAGACCGCTCACTTGCCGTTGTCTCCTGCCTCGCGCTCGGCCAGGGCGGCCCGTGCGGACTCGTCGGTTTTCGTTCCGGGACGCTTGCGCTCGACCCAGCCCTTGATGTTTCGCTGTTGCCCGCGGGCCACCGCAAGTTCCCCCGGCCCGACGTCGGTCGTGATGGTCGACCCGGCCGCAACATAAGAGCCCGGGGCGATCTCGACCGGAGCGACCAGCACCGAATCACTACCCACGAAGCTGTTGTCGCCCACGACGGTGGTGGACTTGGTGACCCCGTCGTAGTTGGCGAAGATCGTGCCCGCTCCGATATTGACGCCTTCACCGAGCACCGCATCGCCGCAATAGGTCAAGTGCGGCACCTTGGTGCCGGCACCAATCACAGCCTTCTTGGTCTCGACGAAAGCCCCGATCTTGCCGCCGGTACCCAACTCAGTGCCCGGACGCAGATAGCTGAACGGCCCGACGGTTGCACCGGAACCGATCACTGCGAGTTCAACGTGGCTTCGCATCACGGTTGCATTCTTACCCACTTCGACGTCGATCAGGGTGGTGTCCGGCCCAATGGTCGCCCCCGCCGCCACTGAGGTTGCTCCGGCCAGCGTGGTTCCTGGCAACAGCGTCACATCCACAGCCAGATCGACTTCGGCATGCACCCAGGTGGACGCCGGGTCCAGCACGGTCACGCCTTCGGTCATCCAGTGCCGCAGAATACGTCGATTCGCCTCGGCATTGCGCTCGGAGAGCTGGATGCGATCGTTGACACCCTCGGTCTGCAGATAGTCGGCCAGGAGCCAGCCACCCACCCGGCCACCGGAATTACGAGCGTGGGTGATCACATCGGTGAGATAGAACTCACCTTGCGCATTGTCGGTGGTGAGGGCGCCGATGCCGGTATTCAGCGCTTCGGCGTCGAAGACGTAGATACCGGCATTGATTTCGTCAACGGCCAGTTCCTCGGCCGAACCGTCGGCCTGCTCAACGATCCTGGCCACTTGGTCACCGGCGCGAATGATGCGTCCATAGCCGGTGGGGTCGGGAACCCGAGCGGTCAACACGGTGACGGTGTTGGCGTCGCGACGGTGTGCCTGCACCAGCTCGACCAGCGTCTGTCCGGTCAGCAGCGGCACATCACCGGAGGTGACCACCACTTCTCCACTCAGTTGCGACAGCGCGGCCAGTCCGGCCCGGACGGCATCACCGGTGCCACGCTGTTCCTCCTGGACGGCGGTGACCACGTGCGGTGCGATGTCTGCCAGATGCGCGCTGACTAGGTCTCGGCCGTGGCCCACCACGACCACCAATTGTTGCGGGGCCAATGCATCGGCGGCGTCCACAGCCAACGAGATCATCGATTTTCCGGCCACCTCGTGCAGCACTTTGGGAGTGGCCGATTTCATTCGGGTTCCGGCGCCGGCAGCCATGACGACCACCGCAGCTACTGACGTGACGCTGATGTCGCTCTCACTCACATGCACCCCTAGGGCTGGCTGGATTGACGTCGTTCCCCGGGTAGGAGTCGAACCTACGTCGCTAGTCCTGATTCAAAGTCAGGCGGGCCCTGCCGGCAGACCAACCGGGGAATGATCGTCGCTTAACGACCTTGGTCAACTTTAGGGGGCAACGGCCGACTATGCATCTTGACCGGCCAGACCGAGGCCGCGCCGCCCCGAGTGAAGCCGCAATTTCGCCGACTGGGACGCCGGGGTCCACAATTGGGCCATGTCCGTCACCCCGACGACCGCACGCGCCCGCCGCAGCCGGGTGCGGATGACGCGCAACGAGCGCCGGGAGCAACTCATCGACGTTGCCCGCGCCCTGTTCGCCGAGCGGGGTCTGGAAGGCACCTCGGTCGAGGAGATCGCCGCGCATGCCGGGGTGAGCAAGCCGGTGGTCTATGAGCATTTCGGCGGAAAAGAAGGGCTCTACGCGGTCGTCGTCGACCGCGAAGTACGCACCCTGCACGATTCGATTCGCGCCGCGATCACGACTCCGGACACCAACCCACGTTCGCTGATCGAGCTGGGGACGTTGGCGCTGTTGGACTACATCGACGATCACCCCAATGGTTTCCGGATCCTGTCGCGGGACTCCTCGGCAACGTCACCGGAGGGGTCGTTTGCGACGATCCTGTCTGACATCGCCTCGCGGGTGGAGGACCTGCTCGGCGACGAGTTCACCAAACGGGCGCTGGACCCGGAAACCGCGCCGCTGTACGCCCAGATGCTGGTAGGCCTGGTCGCTCTGGCCGGGCAATGGTGGATGGACACCCGCGATGAGCACGGCCTGGCCAAGCCGGTGGTGGCCGCTCACCTGGTGAACCTGGCCTGGTACGGCATGCGGAACCTGAGCAGCAACCCACGCCTCTACACCCAACGAGGCAGCGCCAGAGCCTGAATTCGTGTCCGCGTCCGAACGCGGCACATCGCGAGGATGGATTGAATTCTCCATGACGCGCGCCACCGGCGCGGGATAGTATCGGCGCCCAGATAGATTCCAAATTCGGAGAATTGAGCATTTCTCCTGCTATTCCCCTGATTCGAGGTGGCTGCCGGTGTCAATGCAAGGAATGAACCTCACCGCGATGCGCGGGGTCGCCAAGGCGCTCACCGACTGCAGTCAGGACTTGGACGACGCGGTCACGAGACTCGATCAGCTCCTTCGTCGGGTCGATTGGCGAGGAGCGGATGCAGAGCAGTTCCTACAAAGCTGGCGCACCAAGGACCGGCCATTCGCGGTGCGCGGCATCACCTATTTGAGCGAGCGCGGAACCTTCCTGCAGAACCAGATCACCGAGCAGGAGACCTCCTCGAACTCCGACGGGCAGGGGGCTACCGGTGGATCAGGCGGCGGCGCACCCACGACACCGCCGGGTACCTCCACAACCTCCAGCGGCTATTCAATCGGGCCAGCGCACAAACCTGACATTCATTGGGACGAAGATTTCGTGTGGGGATCACAGTCGGCCACCCCACAAGACGTCGCCAGCGCCGCCGAGTGGCGAGCAAAGGGCGAGTTGGCGCTCCTGGCTCCTGGCCTCGGCGACGCCGCCAGAGCCTACTTGCATTACTGGGATAACAACGGCGAGCCATTCCCCATCGACTACGAGCGCGCCGCTGCCGAAGACTCGTCAATTCAGCAAAACATCGATGATGAGATTCGTCGTTCCATGGCCGGTGCGGAAGACCTCATCAACCAAGGCAACCAATCCTTCTCCATGACCGGACCAGCTTCCGGGTCGCAGCACTATCCGGTCACCGAGAACTGGCAGAAGACCATCGGCGGCTACCAGCAGTGGAGCAGCGCCGAGGTGACGACATCGGGCAATGCCGCGACGATGACCATCACCGTCCACGCCGAGGACTACTACAACTTCAACAAGGGTCAGGCCGACATCGCCAGCGGGACCCCCGACAACGTCAACGGTCGCTTCTGCGAGATCGGGTGGGCCAAGCCATTCCCCACCTCCGGTGAGGTAACCCGGGTTGTCACGTGGGAACTGGGATCGAACAATCCCACCATCAGCACACCGTCCGGAACCCACCAGGAGCGATGAGTCGATGCCGATCAAAGTCCTCCTGGCAGCGCTCGCCTCGACGCTCCTCCTCCTATCCGCCTGCACGCCAGCCGGAGCCGACCAACCAAGCAGAGGATCAACCGTGCACGCAGAAAAGACCGGTGACGGAAAGCTCCATCACGAGTTGGAACCATTGACTTCACGCGTCCCAGCAATGTCGGAGGTCACGGCAGCAACCTGGACCAGTGGGACTCTTGGCTCGAATCGGGCACCAGGACCCAGCGTCTATTGGATAGATGTGGTCGCAGAGCTGCCACAATCGGTCGCCGATGAGCTTCGCGCCACGCTCACCACGACCACAACCGCTGACCCGCCCTCGTTGGCCGCACCCCTGACCGCGGAGGTACCGCAGGGCGAATGGCTGGTGGGATCTGATCTGGATGCGCACTTCTCGAGTGGGGGCTGGTCCAGCCGGGTGCACCTGCAGGCCGATGGCACCACCGTTGTCGTGGAGATCACCGGAACCTAGCCCTGGCTGCGGCATCGGACCGCGTCCTCCACGACTACAGTGGCCCGGTGAGTTCAGCCGCGTCTTCAGATCTTGGTTCGACACGGGCGTCGACCGCGGTGGTGCTGCTGTTCGCATTCAACGGACTGGTCATCGGCGCCTATGCCGCCGCGATTCCCACACTGCAACTTCGCCATTCTTTGAACTCGCAACTGCTCTCGCTGCTGTTCGTCTGTGTGGGCCTCGCCGCAGTGCTGGCCATGCAGCTGGCCGGTCGACTCAGCGACCGCATCGGGGCACGACGCGTAAGCCTGGCCGGTTTCCCCCTGGCGATAGTGGGGATCCTCGGCGTCGGTCAGGCGCCTACCTTCGGGTGGCTGATCTTCTTCGGCGTCCTCCTAGGGGCCAGCAACGGCATCTTGGACGTCACCATGAATGCCATCGGCGTTCAGGTCGAACAGCATCGTCAGCGTCCGATCATGAGCTTCTTCCACGGCATGTGGTCGGTGGGGAATCTGATCGGGGCCGCGTTGCTGGTGGCGACGGCTGCAGCGTTCCAGCTCTATGGACCATCGGCGATCACCGTCAGTACCGGCACCGCCGCCGCCATCGGCACGGCAGCCTGGATCATCGCTTTCCGCATCACGCCCGAAACCGAACCCGTCATCCACACCACCACACAGGGACGTCCGGCCCGGCTGCCGGCGTCGGTCTATCTGTTGGGTCTAATGGCGGTGGCTTTCGGCCTCGGCGAGGGAGTCGCCACCGACTGGTCGAGCCTGCACGTCACGACAGTGACCGGGGTTCCGCCGGAAGTCGCCGCTCTGGGTGTCACCATGATGGCTGCCGGCATGGTCATCATTCGACTGCTCGGCGATCAACTCGTGAGTCGCTTCGGTCGACGCTGGGTGACCCGCGGTGGTGGCGTGGGCGCAGCCGCCGGTTACCTGATGGTTGCCACGCTGGCCGATCTGCCGTTGGTGCTCGCCGGCTGGACACTGGTGGGTCTGGGTATCGGCATGATCGCTCCCCAGGTCTACGCGGTGGCCGGGCATTCTGCCGGCGGACGCGGTCTCGCGGTCGTCGTCAGCTTCGGCTATGCCACCTTCTTGATCGCGCCAGCAATCGTGGGTTGGCTGATCGGGCACCTCGGTATTCAAGCCACGATGTTCGTTCCAGCCGTGCTGCTCACCGGGTTGGTCTTCATCGCCCGAGTTCTGCCTGGACGCGAGACTGAACCCGGCTCAGCTCAGTAGCCGCGCGCCCGGCGCGGGGCCGGAGACTCGCTTCACAGCCCGACACAACCCCAGCGACGACAGATGCACCGACAGGTCAACCGCATCGGCCTCGTTCGCAGCCAGCAAGGCAACCGTGGGCCCCGAGCCGGACACAATGCCGCCGACCGCGCCGAGTTCGGAGCCAACCTGCAGGATCGTCCCCAACTCGGGACGCATAGCCAGCGCGGCCGGTTGCAGATCGTTGGTCAGCGTCTTGCCCAAGGCCACCGGGTCACCGCTGACCAAAGCACCCAGCAGTTCGGGAGGTACCTCTAACTCGTGGTCATTGCCGCGCCCGAGTTCGTCGAAGGTCGCGAAGACCTCCGGGGTCGACAGGCCCTCCTCGCTGAACGCCAAAACCCAGTGGTAGGAGCCCCTGCTGAGCACCGGAGCCAGCTGGTCACCACGATCAGTGCCCAAAGCGGTACCGCCGGTCAGGGCGAATGGCACATCGGCCCCCAGCCGGGCACCGAAATCGCGCATTTCCTCCGGCGAGACGTCCAGATCCCACAGCACGGCACAGGCCAGCAGCGCGGCGGCGGCGTCCGCGGAGCCACCGGCCATGCCTCCGGTGACCGGAATGGATTTGCGGATCACCAGGTTCACGCCCACCGGCTCGGTGGCCACCAGATCGCGCAGGAGCCGGGCCGCGCGAATCGCCAGGTTCGAGTCATCGGTGGGCACCTGATCGGCCTGATCCCCGAGCACGGTGACAGTGAAAGTGTCGGGCTCAGCCAGCCGTGCCTCGATCTCGTCATACAGCGAGACGGCCTGGAAGACGGTGGCCAGCGAATGGTAGCCATCTGGCCTGCGAGACCCACTGCGCAAGGCCAGGTTGATCTTGGCCGCCACCCGTACCCGGACGACTTCAGCCTCTGTGAGGGGGGATGCCATGTCGCGAGGCTATCCCACCAGCGGGCCGCTGCGGTCACCATTCGGTAGCGATACCCACTTTCAGCACCGGAGGCGATCGCAGCTAATGCCCGTCGATGGCCTATTCCTCATTTCTGCGAAAGGGACCCGATGGGGAGTTCTGCCCGAAACTCCCGAGCACATCTGGTCTAGATTTGCACCCAACATTGCATTTGGACGAGATGAAGAGCCACCATGAAACAGGTTTTGTTAAGCCACACTTCGCTGGCCTTGGCGATGGGTGCCGCTTCCGGGGATGACGAGCCGCCAGCATCGGATTCACAGTGGACAGAGCTGATCGACATTGGCGTCGCTGAAGCACCACACCACCTTCACCCCGCTTGGGCCGAAGCACTTCAAGCCCGAGCCGCCGCACCGGTGGTGCACCATTTGGCCGCCGAATACAACGGCCTAGCGATGCTGAATGACGTCTTCTTTTCTGGTGACTACACCGTTTCGGTCGTGCGACGCCAGCGAGTCGATGGCGACACCGGAGCGATCGTCGGCACCGACCCTAAAGTCACACTGATCGTGGCAGCAGGCGATGCCGTTTGGGAATGCGCCCACGCGACGCTACCGCCGCTACCTCAGTTCCAAGCACCACCCCAACAGGTCCCAGCCGAGCGCGAGGCTTTGGTCGAGATCGATCCAGCTCTGGTCGAGTCTTTGCAGGCACGCCTCAGCGCTGATTCCTCGATCTCAGCTGCGCAGGCCCTCCACCAGATCGGTCCCCTGCCCGCGGAGTTGATCGACGTGGAGCACCCGATCGCGCGGCTCACCCTGGCCACTGAGGTACGAGACAACAACCAAGCTTCTGCCCCAGGGTTCGCGTTGGTGCTTTGGTTCCTGGGCGAGCAGGGCTTCTATCGCCTCGCTAGCGGAGATCGGCCAGGGCTGTTCCGCACCGAACCCGGCGATGTGGGATTCCGACTGACCTGGATCACGATGGGCGCCGTTGACGCCCTGACCGCGGCTGGTGATCGCCGATGACCGTGCAGGGAATGAACCTGAATGCCGTCCGCGAGATTGCCGGTCGATTCCACCGGACCGGCGAAGACCTTCAAACGACCATCACCCGCATCGACCGGCTGGTTCACAACGTGCCCTGGCGCGGCCCCGACGCCGACCGATTCTGTCGAGAATGGTCCACCTCCACCCGAGCCGACCTGAAGAACCTGGTCACCGTTCTCGAACAGATTTCAGATCAACTGCGCACTCAGGCAGAGCAGCAGCAGGGAGCCTCCGACCATCAAGGGCAAGCCGGCGGCGGTACACCCTCCGGTGGCGCTCCCTCAGGAGGGGGCCCAACCGGCCCTACCCAGCAGGGTTTCTTCGGCCAGATCGGTCAGTTCTGGGGTGCCGGTCTGGAGTGGGCCCAGGAGCAGGCCGGCGAGGTTTGGGGGCAGGTCCAGGAAGGCGCCCAACAACTCCAGCAAAGCCTGTGGAACTCAGCAGAAAACGGCTTGATCGGGCTGAACCGCGTGGGAGTCGCCTCTGAGGCGTTTGCCAGCCACACCGTGCTCGAACTCAGCCAGGGCCGACTCCCACAGAACGCGGAAGTGGCCGCTTTCGCAGTCCTCATGACCGGGTTGAGCGCCGGCACCGTCACAAATGCTGTAACCGGCACGGACGCCGGGCTGTTCGCACCGGGACGGCCCCAAGTGGGACAACCGATTCGCACTGTCGGCGGCTCAGCCGGAGATTTCGGGGCTCCGACAGACTTCGCAAGTCTGGCCAGGACCACCACCGATACCTACAACGGTGTCGACGGAGTACGGGTGACGGTAGTGCGCAACCCAGGCGAGCCACCTCGCTACATCGTCTCGACTCCCGGAACTTCTGCACCAATAGGCAGCCTCTCCGAGGGTTGGAGCTCCAATCCGAACGGACGCAACTGGTCGGACAACCTCTGGGCCGTGGGCACGGGGACGACTGGGTTCACTGAGGGAGCCCAAGAGGCTGTCGCTCAAGCAATCGCGGCAGATCAGGCCGCGCACCCAGGCGAGAGCTACGGCGGCAAGCCGCAACTCCTCCTCACCGGCCACTCCCAAGGCGGAATCATCGCGGCAAACATGGCCTCAGATCCGGCGTTTGCAGCGCAATACGACATTCGGGGAATCGTCACCGAGGCATCGCCGATCGACTGTGCGGAGATCCCGGGCAATGTGCCGGTACTCAGCCTTCAAAGCGGCCATCTGGGCGATGTCAACCCCGCAGGTCTATTGGGCCCCGTGGGCACCATAGTTCCCAATCTGAACGGAATCGACCCCTCACATGGCCCCGGTCCGTTCAATATGTCGGGCGATCTCGTACCCCAGCTGGATTTCCACGGTGAGAACGTCCTAGGCGTGCGCGAGTCCCATCCCAATGTCACTGAGGTGGATCTCGGTGTCCAGGCCGATGTCGATCACATCCTCAACCCCTTCGCCAACCACGAACAGGCAAACTACGACCACCTCACCAGCAATGAGGTACTCCCGGGAACACCGGCCGGAGACCAAGTCGACCAGTGGGCAGCACAGAACGATCTCAGCGACTTCTACTCCGTCGACCCCGGAAGCACAGTCACCTACGACGTGCCTGTGGGAGTGACCAAACGATGAACCGAACCCTCGCCATCACACTTACCGTCGTCGGCCTTCTCACAGCCCTGATTGTGGCCGTGATCGTGGGTCTCCTAGCAACGAAACCGTCGATCGCAGAGCGCCGGGAGCGGGGGCAGGCCGCTCTCACTCAGGCCTGCGAAGCCATTCCCAACGTTACGATCGAAAGGTGCCTCTACTCCTTGCCGGGCTCTCTCGTGGGCACGACCATCAGCGTGAAGCTTCGCACCGACAGCGACTCCCCTGCCGAGGTCAACCAAGCACTCACCGATGCCTTCAAATCCGTCGTCAGCAGCGCCCGCGCCAGCGATACACCCTCCAGGGCTGGCGTCCATGTCACTGTGATTGACTCGAGCGGCACTGTTTTCGGCCCCGGGAACGTCGGACTCAGCTCCACGCCAGACGTCGCCGAAGTAGCGAAGCGGTTCGGCTGACCTGGCACCCTCAAGGCGCCGCGACGACCCGTCCCCAGCGATACCCACCACTGCTCGGAGCCCACCAGCGACAGAGGCAACCAAAGCGCCACAACCCGATCCCGCACGCGACCCCTACCGAAACGTCCACAGGAGGAACACGTCGATGAACCGAACTCTGGCAATCATGCTTGGCGTCGTTGGCCTGCTCGTGGCCCTGATTGTGGTTCTCGTGGCGAGTCGGCCTTCTATTCCCGAACGGCAAGAACGCGGCCAGGCTGCGATCACTGCGGCGTGCGAAGCCATCAACAACGCCACCATCGATGAGTGCACCTATCACTTGCCGGGGTCACTGCTGAACGCAACCATTGCAGTAAGCCTGCACACCGAAAGCGACGCTGACGAAGTCACCAATCAGGTACTCACCGACGCCCTCAAAGCTGTCCTCGCCAGCGCGGAAGCCAGCAACTCAAATACGGCCACGATCTACGTCACGGTCACCGATTCTGCCGGCACCAAACACGGGCCAGAAGACTTGGGGTTCAGCTCCAACCTTCACCTTTCCGAAATCAAGAAGCGGTTCGGCTGATCTGCTCAGAGTCGGGGCACCGTCTCGGCGATGCGCACGAAGTCGTTGATGTTCAGGACTTCGCCGCGAGCCTGGGGATCGACCCCGGCCGCACCCAGGGCGCTTTCAGCCATCGCTGAGGAGCCGAAGATCGACGCCAGGGCCGAACGCAACATCTTTCGACGCTGCGCGAAGGCGGCATCGATCACCGCGAAGACCTGCGCCCTGCTCGCACTAGTTAGCGGCGGGTCCCGGCGAGTGAGAGCGACCAGGCCGGAATCCACATTGGGCACCGGCCAGAAAACGCTGGGAGGCACGCTTCCCACGCGGCGGGCCTGACAGAACCATGCCAGCTTCGCCGACGGCACTCCGTAGACCTTCGACCCAGGCTCGGCCACCAGCCGATCAGCAACCTCTGACTGCACCATCACCAAACCGCTGGTGATCGTGGGGAAGGTGATCAGCACGTGCAGCAATACCGGCACGCTCACGTTGTAGGGCAGATTCGCCACCAGCGCCGTGGGTTGAGGATCGGCCAGTTCAACGACTTTCAGTGCGTCGGCCTCGACCACCCGCAGTCGGTCGGCGGACTCCGGGGCACGCTCGGAGACCGTCTCGGGAAGCTGGCGGGCCAGACTGGACTCGATCTCGATCGCAGTCACTGCGGCGGCGACGTCCAGCAGCCCCAAAGTCAACGAGCCCAGCCCCGGGCCGATCTCCAGCACAACATCGTCGGGTCCGACACCGGCGGCGGTGACAATGCGCCGAACGGTGTTGGCATCGTGGACGAAGTTCTGGCCTCGCTGCTTGGTGGGGCGCAGCTCCAGTCGTTCAGCCAACTGACGAATGGTGCGCGGATCCAGCAGCGTGGCAGGCATCAGGCGGTGAGTCCCCAATCTCCGAACATGGCGGTGGCGTTGGCGTCGAGTTGCTGACACAGCTCGGCGAGATCGGTGCCGCGACGATCAGCGATGAATCGAATCGTGTGGGGCAAAAGATAGCTGGAATTGGTGCGTCCGCGGTGCGGAACCGGGGTCAGATACGGCGCATCGGTCTCCACCAGCAGTCGGTCGGTCGGGGTGACGTCCAGCGCTTCGCGCAGTTCCTCATTGGCTTTGAACGTCACCTGGCCAGCAAAAGACAGGTAGAAACCGCGATCCAGGCAGGCCTTCGCAATGTCGGCGTCACCGGAGAAGCAATGCATCTGCACTCGCTGCGGGGCACCCTCGGAATCGAGCACGTGCAGCAGATCATCGAAGGCGTCGCGGGCGTGGATGACCAGGGCTTTGTCGTACTGCTTGGCCCAGGCGATGTGGGCGGCGAAGGCTTCACGCTGACGGGCTTGGCCTTCGGGATCGGTGGTGCGGTAGTAGTCCAGCCCCGTTTCGCCGACGCCACGTACCCGATCCGAGGACGCCACCAGCGCCCCCAGCCGGTCCAGTTCGGCCCCCAGCCGATCACCGAGCCGGGCGGCATCATTGGGATGAATCGCCACCGCCGCGATCACTTCGGGGTAGCTGTCGGCCAAGGTCACCACAGCCTGCGAAGAGGCCACATCGGTGCCGACCTCAACCAGGCGGGTGACGTTCATCGCCAAGGCGGCCGCGATGGCGTCCAACTCAGGCATGCCTTCGCTCTGGGCAGTGCTGCCCAGGTGGGTGTGGGCGTCAGTGGTGGGGACGGGAAGCGGGTCGGGAAGAGGGGGAAGATCCGGGCGGATCATGGTGACTCCTTACGGGCCGCCAGGGCAGCGGAGTAGAGGGCTTTACGGGGAACTGCGCACTGCTCGGCCACAGTTGCCACCGCGGCCGCGAAGCGCTCACCGGCAGCGAGACGCTCCAATACCAGGGCCACCGCCTCCGCGATCGGTATCGGAGACCCCTCTGCCCCAGCGATGACGATCGTAACCTCACCCCGCAGCCCGGCGGCAGCCCAGGTCGACAATTCGTCCAAAGTTCCGCGATGCGTCTCCTCGTAGGTCTTCGTCAGTTCCCTGCTGATCGATCCGCGCCGTCCGCCGCCGAATCCGGTCACCGCGTCGGCCAGGAAACTCGCCACCCGATGCGGCGCCTCGAAGAACACCATGGTGCGCTCCTCACTGGCCAACTGCGCCAGTCGACGGCGTCGCTGCTCGGTCTTGCGAGGCAGAAAGCCCTCGAAGCAGAATCGATCGGTCGGCAGCCCAGACAGCGCCAACGCGACCAGGACTGCCGAGGGGCCGGGAATCACCCGAATCGGAATATCTGCCTCGATCGCGGCCAACACCACGCGGTAGCCAGGGTCGGACACCGTCGGCATTCCGGCATCGGTGACGACCACCACCGTGGCTCCGGAGTTCAGGTCCTCGATCAGCTCCGCCGCCCGAGCCGTCTCATTTCCGTCGAAATAGGACACCACTCTGGCTGTGAATTCCCAGCCCAGCCGATCGACCAGTGCCCGGAATCGCCGGGTGTCTTCGGCAGCCACAACATCAGCCTTCGACAAGGCCTGACGCAGCGCTGGGGTGGCATCGTCGGTGTTACCGATCGGGGTGCCGGCCAATATCAACAAACCGCTTTGGGTGGCGTGGTCCACGACAGCAGTATTCCCGATACCCAGCACAGCTCTGAACAGCCACTACCATGGCCGGGTGACCGAACCGGACCAGCCACACTCCCCCTCGGAAACGGAGCAACCCGGAACGGGACCCACCTGGGTCCGCAAGAGCCCGTCCACCCCGCCTACTCCGTCCCCCGACGCAGACGTGTCGCCGTCGGATGCCGCCGAGTCGGCGGACTCCGACGTGGACGACGAGTCGCTGACCTGGACGGCGCAGGCGCCGTTCACTCCCGTGCCGCCGATTTCGGCCGAGCAACTCGCTTCCGCCGACTCTGCTGACGAGGCGACCCCTCCCCGGCCGTCCCCCTTGGCGCGGCTTCGCGGCACGACCCATCCCCCGGAGCATCTGAGCACCATCGAGCGGCTCCGCGACGGTCAGCGGGCACTGTCGGATCGGCTGACCGGGTGGATTGTGACGGTGTCGATCACCGCGTTGGCTTTTGTGATTCGTTTCATCAATCTGGGCTACCCCAAGACTCTGGTGTTCGACGAGACCTATTACGCCAAGGACGCCTGGACGCTGTGGATCTACGGCTATGAGGGCACCTGGCCCGAACGCGAAATCGCCGATCCACAGGTTGCCGCCGGCACGATCGACATCTTCAACGACACCGCCGAGTTCGTCGCCCATCCCCCTTTGGGAAAGTGGCTGATCGGGCTGGGCGAGCAGATCTTGGGCATGAACTCCTTCGGTTGGCGGATCATGCCGCTGATCTTCGGCACTTTGCTGGTGTTCATGACCATCCGGATGGCCCGGCGGCTGTCGCGGTCGACGCTGATCGGCGGCATCGCCGGTTTGCTGCTCACCTTCGACGGGCTGGCGTTCGTGATGTCGCGGGTGGCCTTGTTGGACATCTTCCAAGCCTTCTTCCTGGTGGCCGGCGTGGCAGCCGTGGTCGCCGACCGTGACTGGTATCGCGGCAAGCTGGCCGACAGACTTGACCAGCGGCGCATCCCTGACTTCGCTGGACGGTTCGGGTCGATCATCTGGTTGCGCCCATGGCGGACGGTCGCCGGGGTGATGTTCGGGCTGGCGATCGCCACCAAGTGGAATTCGCTGTTCGTGCTGGCGGCGATGGGCATTCTCAGTGTGCTGTGGGATGTGGGCGCCCGACGGCTGGCCGGCGCCGACTTCCGAAGCTGGCTCGCGCTGCTGGTCGACGGCATCCCTGCTTTCATCCGACTGGTCGTGGTCTCCGCAGTGATCTATGTGGCCTCTTGGTGGGGCTGGCTGACCACCTCCGGTGGCTACGACCGAAACTGGGGTGAGAACAACCCCGACGATCCGCTGGTCAAGGCCTTGGGCACCATGTGGGCTTCATTGATCCACTACCACCAGGAGATCTACGGCTTCCACACCGGGGAGTTCATCCGGTCTCAAACCCACGCTTACAACGCCAATCCGGCCGGCTGGTTGCTGATGATCCGTCCCATCGGGATCGACGCCACCAACGACATCGCACCAGGCACCGACGGCTGCCCGTCCGGTGCCGAAACCTGCATGCGGGTCATCTCCGGCATGGGAACCCCGGTGCTGTGGTGGATGGCTTTCCTTGCTCTCATCGTGGCCTTCGTGTGGTGGATCGGCGGGCGCGATTGGCGTTTCGGGGTGCCGATCATCGCGGCGATGTCGACCTACATCTTCTGGTTCCCGAACACCGATCGGCCGGTGTTCTTCTTCTACGCCATCTGCATCATCCCGTTCACCGTTACCCTGCTGGCGATGGTGATGGGCCTGATCCTCGGCCCCAAGGACGGGCCCCGGCGAAGACTCGGCGCCATCATTGTCGGCGTCGCCATCGCCCTGGTGCTGGCCAACTTCGCCTACATCTATCCGGTGCTGACCGACGGACTGTTACTCAGGAGCGAGTACTACGCCCGCATGTGGCTGCAGAGCTGGATCTGAGTCAGCCGCTGACTTGGCGGTCACACTGCCCGGTTGAGTGCTCGTGTTGGCTCAAAGATCACCGAACGGCTACCTGCCCGCACCCCCGCGGCCATCTCACTGAGTACGACATCTGGTAGTAGCCCCGCTGACGGCAATAGAGTTCCCTCGGCTGCTGGACGAAGGGGAAATGCCATGGCGCTATGGACGCTACGAAATCGCAACGAGATGACGACCGGATCGGTGATCGCACCCGACGAGCGCCTCGACTGGGGCACGATGACCGGTTTGGGGATCCAACATGTGGTGGCAATGTTCGGCGCCACTTTCCTGGTGCCGCTGATCACGGGATTCCCGGTCACCACCACCTTGTTCTTCAGCGGTCTGGGCACGCTGATCTTCCTGCTCATCACCGGCAATCGGCTCCCGAGCTACCTGGGATCGTCCTTCGCCTTCATTTCCCCGGTCCTTGCCTCGACCGCCGACGGCGATTTCAGCAAGGCACTGTTCGGCATCATGCTCACCGGCATGCTGCTGGCACTCGTGGGTGTGGTCGTGCATCTGGCCGGCTCGGGCTGGATCGATGCTTTGATGCCACCTGTCATGACCGGCACCATCGTCATGCTGATCGGCTTCAATCTCGCCGGAGCGGCTTGGGGTGGCGACGAGAGCTCCGGATTCCGTGCCGCTCCGCTGACCGGCTGGGTCACCATCTTCGCGATCGTGTTGATCGCCGTCCTCTTCAAGGGCATGCTCGGCCGACTGTCGATTCTGCTGGGTGTGCTGGTGGGCTACGTCGCCGCGCTGCTGCAGGGTCAGGTCGACTTCACCGCGGTCGGCTCTGCCGCCTGGGTCGGACTGCCGGAATTCCACCTACCCACCGTCGATTTCAATGTCGCTGCGCTCTTCCTGCCGGTAGTTCTGGTACTGATCGCTGAAAACGTCGGCCACGTGAAGTCGGTCGCACTGATGACCGGCAAGAACTACGACAAGACCATGGGTCGGGCGCTGCTGGCCGACGGCGTGGCGACCACCATTGCCGGCTTCGGCGGCGGCTCAGGCACCACCACCTACGCCGAGAACATCGGGGTCATGGCTGCTACCAAGGTGTACTCCACAGCGCTGTACTGGATTGCCGGCTTTGTCGCGATCCTGCTGTCGTTCATCCCGAAGTTCGGCGCGGCGATCTTCACGATTCCGGCCGGTGTCATCGGTGCGGCCGGTACGGTCCTGTACGGCATGATCGGCCTGCTGGGTGCCCGCATCTGGATCGAGAACAAGGTGGTCTTCACCAACCCGGTGAACCTCATCCCGGCCGCGGTCGGCCTCATCATGGGCATCGCCAACTTCACCTTCACCGTCGGTGACATGACCTTTGGTGGTGTGACGGTCGGCACGGTCACCGCCTTGGTGCTCTACCACCTGATGAAGGCGATCGGAAAGGCTCGCGGCACCGACCTGGAGGAGCCGGCCATCACCACCGAGTTCGAGACCTACCAGCCCGGAGCCGAAGAGCTTCGCTGACCACGGTCACAGCCTGAGGGCCATCGCCACTTGTTGGCGGTGGCCCTCACTGCATGAAGCGTCGCACCGATTCCGGCAGCGGAATCTCCGCGCGCAGCTCGGGATTGGGGACCGGTTCCCCGACACCCGGGAACAGCGGGATCACTCCGGCCCAGGCATCACTGTCGGGGTTCTCCGAATCCGGGCCGGGCAGGTCGACGTCGACCTTCATCGACCACTCGGTGATCGGCAGCGCCAACACCATCGTGGCGAGCAACTCCTTCTTGGTGGACGCACGCACTTCTGCGCTGCGTCCGGGGAGGTAGCGGTCGGTGTAGAGCTCCAAGGCGGCAGCCTTGTCCGCTCCCTCGATCTGGGTGCAGGTGCCGAAGAGCACTCCACTGCGGTACTGCATGCCGGTGCCGAAGGAGGTGCGGCCCACTGTCAGGCCGTCCACGGAGGTCACGGTGAAGCAGGCGTGCGCCCCTTCGGCCAAGGCGCGCATCCGGCGCGAACCGACCGAGCCATGGAAGAGGATGCGGTCGCCGTCACGGGCGAAGCTCACCGGCAATACCAGTGGCCCCTCGTCCAGGCTGATGCCGATGTAGCCGATGAGAACTTCGTCGAGCAGATCGTTGAGGGCATCCCTGTCGGTGGCAGCGCGATTGCTGTGCCGTGAGGGCTTCAAGGTACGGGCCATGGCGACAATTTAGAGCACCCCGGGGCATGCGCTAACTTGAGCGAATGTCCGAGACTGCGCTGCGCGATCGACTCACTCCTGCGGTACGCATGGGGTTGTCGATTTCGATTGCAGTCGGGGCCTACGGAGTCTCGTTCGGAGCACTATCGGTCGCTGCCGGCCTCAATGTCTGGCAGACCATGGTGTTGAGCGCGTTGATGTTCACCGGCGGGTCGCAGTTCGCTTTCATCGCCGTCATCGGTGGGGCCGGTACCGGCGCTGCTGCATGGGCGGCGGCGACGTTGTTGGGCATCCGCAATGGCATCTACGGCATGCAGTTGAAGGCGCTGATCCGTCCGCCGGCCTCGTTGATTCCACTGATGGCGCAGCTCACGATTGATGAGTCGACCGCGACGGCGGTCGCGCAGAATGATCACGACGAGCAGGTCCGCGGATTCTGGACCGCCGGAGTGGGCGTGTACTTGCTGTGGAACACCTTCACGTTGGTGGGGGCTCTGGCCGGGGATGCCATCGGTGATCCCAAGGTGTGGGGCTTGGACGGGGCTGCGGTGGCCGCTTTCCTGGGCCTGCTGTGGCCGCGGTTGACCAGCAAGGATCCGATCGCCATCGCGATCATTGCAGCGATCGCAACGGTAGTGGCGATACCTCTGGTGCCGCCGGGCATTCCGGTGTTGATCGCGGCCGCAGTGACTGCCGCGGTGTGGGCCTGGCGCCACTACGGGCGGAGGTCGGCATCATGACCTTGGGAACCTGGGTGATCCTGGCGGCGCTCACCGCCTACATCATCAAAGCCTCCGGCTACCTGCTCCCGCAGGCCTGGCTGGACCGGCCTTCGGTGACCGAATTGGCCGGAACTCTGACCGTGGGACTGCTGGCGTCCCTGACGACCCTCAACACCGTGGCGGCCGGCCAGGCGCTGGTGGCCGATTCCCGCCTGCTGTCGCTGCTGGCCGGCGGTGTCGCCTTGAAGCTCAAAGCCCCCTACATCGTGGTGGTCGTCGTCGGTGCTCTCGCAGCCGCCCTAGGGCGCCACTTCGGTCTGGCCTGACGCGCCGTCAGGGGTCCGGTTCGCGTGCAGCATCTGACGACTGCCGAGGATCAATGCCGAAACTCCCACCGCAAACACCAGAAATGTCACCGCTGCAGCCAGCAGCAAGAGATTGCGGATGTCGGGATTGGACCACACCAGGTCTCCGTCGTAGCTCTGGAAACCCCACAGATCGACTGATTGGTCCAATCTGAGCCAACCCCACGGCAGCAGCAGACCGACAAGCAGCGGCAGTGAGCCCGGCTGCCCAGGCCGCTGCAGCCACAGCCACTGCAACAGCAGCCCGACCAGCACCGTGAGACTCGCGAACATCATGATCGACCCGGCGGCGGCGAACGCAAAGAACGCGCCGTCCATACCGATACTGTCGCTAAGCGGAACGTACCCCACAGCCAGCCTCAGGACTGTGCCGACTGCTGCCACATACCCGGCCACCCCGACCAAGACGCGCAACCGTCGCAAGTCTTCCGCCCGAACCTTCGGGGTGTGAAAATCCGCCTCAACGTGATCGGCCATGGCTTGACTATGGCACTGGTTCCACCTGGCGGGCCTCGACCGCACCGAGGTTCTCGGAAACGGCGATCTCGCAACACCTGCCCATCCCCGCCGACGGCCTTCTCCCGGCGGCCGAGGTCGTCTCGAAACGCACCCACCCCACCACGGCTGGTTGAGGAGGACGCGCCAGCGTCCATCTCGGCACCCGCCCACCCCCACTACGGC
>SWBZ01006458.1_pt2 | contig 77165 bp, 44 predicted proteins | sample 4693031 | NCBI WGS metagenome assembly SWBZ01 (sample SAMN10267274, study PRJNA491770) | bioreactor metagenome | isolation source: DHS bioreactor inoculated with | place: Japan: off Shimokita Peninsula
TGAATCTTGGTTGATCCGGCTGGGGGGTTCGGGCGGCACCTGGCAACTCGAGCCCGCCCACTTCTTTCCCGGCCCCGATCCCGCGCCCTCCCCGGCGGCAGCGAAATTTCCCCTACTTAAGCCAAGACTCCCGGCCCCGTTCCCTGCTAAAACCAGGATATGGAAGAAAGCCCGTTGAGATATGACGTCTGGATCGAGGATGCGCTGCGCACCGTGATCCGCAATGCCCTGGCCCACGCCGCGCGCGAAGGTCTGCCGGGCGAACATCACTTCTACATCACCTTCCGCATGGAAGACCCCGGCGTCGTCGTGCCGCCTTACCTGCACGCCCAGCATCCGGAAGAGATGACCATCGTCATCCAGCACCAGTTCGACAACCTGCATGTCGACCAGGACGCCTTCGAAATCACCCTGTTCTTCAAGGGCAAGGGGGAGCGTCTGCGCGTGCCGTTCCGCGCCATCACCGCCTTCTCCGACCCGTCCGTCAACTTCGGCCTACAGCTGAAGATGATCACGACGGACGAAGACGACGACGAGTTGGAAGACGACGGCATCTATGCGGAACAGGAAATTTCCCTGGACGCCTCCAATTCGGACGCGACCGAAGATGACGGCGATGGCAAGATGGGCGAAGTGATCGCGCTCGACACGTTTCGCAAGAAATAGCCCGCTGCATACCCGGGGTCGAACCGACTTCTTAAGACAAAACCTATTCTAGCTTCGAGGACTGCGACGATGACCTTTGAACATCACACGATGTTTCCCCTGGGTCCGGACCAAACCCCCTACAAGAAAATCATGGACGGCGGCGTCAGCACACAGGAAGTGGCCGGCCGCACGGTCTTGACCGTCGAGCCCGAGGCCATCACCGAGCTGACCAAGCAGGCGTTCCATGACATTTCCCACCTGCTGCGCCCGGCCCATCTGGCCCAGTTGCGCAAGATTCTCGACGACCCGGAAGCGTCGGACAACGACCGCTTCGTCGCCCTCGACCTTCTGAAAAACGCCAACATCGCCGCCGGCGGGGTGCTGCCCATGTGTCAGGACACGGGCACGGCCATCGTCATGGGCAAGAAGGGGCAGAACGTGTTCACCGGCTTCGACGACGAGGCGGCGATCGCCGAAGGCGTCATGAAGACCTTCACGGAAACCAACCTGCGCTATTCCCAGGTCACGCCCGTGGACATGTTCACCGAGAAGAACACGGGCAACAACCTGCCGGCGCAGATCGACATCTATGCCGAGCCGGGCGACGCCTACAAGTTCCAGTTCATCGCCAAGGGCGGCGGGTCGGCCAACAAGACCTTCCTGTTCCAGGAAACCAAGGCGCTGCTGAACCCCACCGGCCTGATGAATTTCATGGACGAGAAGATCCGCACCCTCGGCACCGCCGCCTGCCCGCCCTATCACTTGGCGGTGGTGATCGGCGGCACCTCGGCGGAACTGACGCTGAAGACCGTCAAGCTGGCCTCGACCAAATACCTGGACGAACTGCCCACCCAGGGCGGCGAATTCGGCCAGGCGTTCCGCGATCTGGAATGGGAAGAAAAAATCCACGAACTGACCCGCGCCATGGGCATCGGTGCCCAGTTCGGCGGCAAGTACTTCTGCCACGACGTGCGTGTCATCCGCTTGCCGCGCCATGGCGCCAGCTGCCCCGTCGGCATCGGCGTGTCGTGCTCCGCCGACCGCCAGGCCAAAGGCAAGATCACTTCGGACGGTGTGTTCCTGGAGGAACTGGAAGCCAACCCCGCCAAGTACCTGCCTGAGGTCACGGAGGAAGACTTGAAAAGCGAGGTCGTGGCCATCGACCTGAACCGACCCATGGCCGAGGTGCTGAAGGAACTTTCCAAGCATCCGGTAAAGACCCGGGTCATGCTGTCCGGCTCCCTGATCGTGGCGCGCGACATCGCCCATGCCAAGCTGAAGGAACGGCTCGACGCCGGGGACGGCCTGCCCCAGTACTTCAAGGACCACGGCGTCTATTACGCGGGCCCGGCGAAAACGCCGGAAGGCTATGCCTCGGGCTCGTTCGGACCGACGACGGCGGGCCGCATGGATTCCTATGTGGAGCAGTTCCAAGCCGCCGGCGGGTCCATGATCATGCTGGCCAAGGGCAATCGGTCGCAGCAGGTGACGGACGCCTGCCGCAAGCACGGCGGGTTCTATCTGGGCTCGATCGGCGGCCCGGCGGCGCGCCTGGCGCAGGACTGCATCACCAAGGTCGAGGTCGTCGAATATCCCGAACTGGGCATGGAAGCGATCTGGAAGATCGAGATCAAGGACTTCCCCGCCTTCATCGTCGTCGACGACAAGGGCAACGACTTTTTCGCCGAATTCAAGCGTCCGAAGGCGGCCTGAGCCGCCCGCACACCAAGGGAGGCCCGTCGCCATGGACGAAAGCAAAATCCACCGCATCGAGAAGGACACCATCGGCGAGGTCCGGGTGCCCGCCGACCGCTATTGGGGGGCGCAGACCCAGCGCGCCCTGGAAAACTTCCCCATCGGCGAAGGCACCATGCCGACGGCGCTGATCCACGCCTTCGCGCGGCAGAAACAGGCCGCCGCGCGGGCCAACATGAAACTGGGCAAGCTGGACAAGCGCCTGGGCGACGCCATCGACCAGGCGGCGGGCGAGGTCGCGGGCGGCCAGTGGGACGCCCACTTCCCCCTGCCCGTCTGGCAGACCGGGTCCGGCACCCAGACCAACATGAACCTGAACGAGGTCATCGCCAACCGGGCCATCGAAATCCTGGGCGGCGCGTTGGGATCCAAGGATCCGGTGCATCCCAACGATCACGTCAACATGTCCCAGTCGTCCAACGACAGCATGCCGACGGCCATGCACATGGCCCTGGCGCTCGAATGCCACAACCGCCTGCTGCCGGCCCTTGAGGGCATGGAAGCGGTGCTGCTGGAAAAATCCAAGGCCTTCCACGACGTCATCAAGATCGGCCGCACCCACTTGCAGGACGCGACGCCGCTGCGTCTAGGCTCCGAATTCGGGGCCTATGCCCATCAGACCCGCCAGAACATCGAACGCCTGCACAAGTCCCTGGCGCAGATCTACGAACTGGCCCAGGGCGGCACGGCCGTGGGGTCCGGCATCAACGCGCCCAAGGGATTTGATACCGCCTTCTGCGCCGAAGCAGCGGAACTGACCGGCCTGCCGTTCAAGCCCTGCCCCGACAAGTTCTATGCGCTCGCCGCCCATGACGCCCTGGTCAACCTGTCGGGCAAGCTCAACACCATCGCCGTGACCAACCACAAGATCGCCGACGACATCCGGCTGCTCGCCTCGGGCCCGCGTTCCGGCCTGGCGGAACTGATCCTGCCGGCGAACGAGCCGGGATCGTCGATCATGCCGGGCAAGGTCAACCCGACCCAGGCGGAAGCCCTGACCCAGGTCGCCGCCCGCGTCATGGGCAACCATGTGACGGTGACCTTCGCGTCGAGCCACGGGCATCTGCAATTGAACGTCTACAAGCCGGTGATCGTCGCGACCCATCTGGAATCCATCCGCCTCTTGTCCGACGCCATGGCGAGCTTCACCACGCGCTGCCTGAAAGGCATCGAGCCCAACCATGAGGTCATCACCCGCCACCTCAACAATTCGCTGATGCTGGTGACGGCGCTCAACCCGCATATCGGCTACGACAAGGCGGCCGAGATCGCCAAGAAGGCCCATAAGGACGGATCGACCCTGCGCGAGGCCGCGGAAGCGCTCGGCATTCTCACCGGCGCCGAGTTCGACAAACTGGTCAATCCGAAGGACATGCTGGGGGAAGACTGATCCCAGCCGCGCTTCCGGATAACCTGCCATGACAGAACAGCTTTTCGCGGTCCCGATCCTGCGCATCTTCGACGAGCCCAAGGCCCTGGCGTTCTACCGGGACTTCCTTGGGTTTCAAATTGATTGGCGCCATCGCTTCGAGGACGGTACGCCGCTGTACATGCAGATATCCCGGAGCGGCATGAAATTGCACCTGTCGGAACACCACGGCGACTGCACGCCGGGCGCGACCGTCTTCGTCGCCACGACGGGACTGGCGGACTACCATCGCGCACTTGCCGGAAAGGATTACCCCTTCAACCGTCCGGGCCTGAGCCCGGCACCCTGGGGCGGGATGGTGATGGAGGTCACGGACCCCTTCGCCAACCGGCTACGCTTTTGGGAGGAGACCGAAACACAATGAGCAGCGAAAAAATCACCATCATCACCGGCGCCAGCCGCGGCATCGGCCGCGCGACGGCGGTCCTCGCCGCCAAGGCCGGGCACACGGTCTGCGTCAACTATGTCTCCGACAAGACGGCCGCTGACGCCGTGGTCAAGGAAATCACCGATGCCGGGGGCAAGGCCATCGCCGTCGCCGCCGACACCAGCGTCGAGGCCGATGTCATCCGCCTGTTCGAGACCGTGGACAAGGAACTCGGCACCGTCACCGGCCTGGTCAGCAACGCCGGCATCCACGGGCCGCGCGGGCCGGTCAAGGACCTGACCGCCGACGACATCCGCCGGGTGCTGGAGGTCAACGTGCTGGGCCTGTTCCTCTGCGCGCAGCAGGCGATCAAGCGCATGTCCACCGACAATGGTGGGGCGGGCGGCGCCATCGTCAATATTTCCTCCGGTGCCGCCGTCATCGGCGCGCCCGGCGGCGGCGTGCTTTATGCCGCATCCAAGGGTGCTGTGAACAGCTTCTCGACCGGGCTTGCCCAGGAGGTCGTCCGCCAGGGCATCCGCGTCAACACGGTGGCCCCCGGCTTGACGGAAACGGACATGACCCGCGACGGCCTCGCCAAGCGGGCACCGGCCACGCCGCTCGGCCGCGCCGGCAAGCCGGAGGAGATCGCCCAGGCCATCCTGTTCCTGCTGTCGGACGAAGCGTCCTACATTTCCTGCGCCAATCTGCGGGTGTCGGGCGGCAAGCCTTGAAATGCGGCGTCATCATCCGCGCCATGGACGCCGCCGACCTGGGCGTCGCACGGAGCCTGATGGCGCAATTGGGCTATGACATCGCGGTGGACGATCTGACGGCGCGTTTCGGCATCGTGGCGGGCAATCCGGACCATGCGGTCCTGGTCGCCGAACAGGGCGGGCTGTTGTTGGGGTTGGTGCATGTGTTCGCCCGCCCGGCCCTGGAAAAGCCCGTGGAAGCGGTCATCCAGTCCCTGGTGGTCGATACCCGGGCGCGCGGCGCCGGCATCGGCAGCACCCTCATGGACCGGGCGGAAGCCTGGGCGCGGGCACGGGGTCTCACCTCCGTCGCCCTCCACACCACGCTGACCCGGGCCGACGCCCGGGCCTTCTACGCCCGCCTGGGCTATGCGGACGTGGCGCAGGCGGCCCTGTTGCGGAAGAAACTGTCGCCCCCATGACCAAGATCGTCTTCACCGGCCCCAAATCGGCCCCCCTGACCGTCGCCCTGGCCCATGGCGCCGGGGCGCCCATGGACAGTCCGTTCATGGAGGCCTTCGCCGAAGGCTTGGCGGCGCGCGGGTTGCGTTGCGCGCGATTCGAATTTCCCTATATGGCGCAGCGCCGCGACGACGGCAAAAAACGCCCGCCCAATCCGGCCCGGGTGCTGCTGGAATGCTGGCGGGAGGTGATCGGCGAGATCGGCCCGGGCAACCTGGTCATCGGCGGCAAGTCCATGGGCGGTCGCATGGCCTCCATGGTCGCGGCCGACCTGGAATCCGAAGGAAACCCGGTGCGCGGCGTGGTCTGCCTGGGCTACCCGTTCCACCCGCCAGGCAAGCCGGAAAAGCTGCGCACGGCGCATCTGGAAAGCCTGAAGACGCCGACCCTGATCTGCCAGGGGACGCGCGACCCCTTCGGCACGGCCGACGAGATCCCCGCCTATCCCCTGTCAAAGGCGATCCGGCTGGAATGGCTGGCCGACGGCGATCACGGCTTCAAACCGCGCAAGGCGTCGGGTAGAACGGAAGCCCAGAACTGGGATACCGCGCTCGACGCCATCCAGGCGTTCTGCGCCAATCTTTGACGGGAGCCCCGCCATGACCATTTCCGGCCTCGACCACTTCAATATCCGCGCCAGGGACATGGACGCCATGCGCGACTTCTTCGTCGAGGTCATCGGCCTGACGGTCGGCGACCGGCCCAACTTCCCGTTTCCCGGATATTGGCTCTACGGCACGGAGGGATCGGGCGCCGTCGTGCATTTGGTTCCCGGCGACCGGGAACGCAATTACGTCGTCGGCCACGGCGCCGGTCAGGGCAATGCCGCCCAAGAGGGCACCGGCGTGGTCGACCATCTGGCCTTCAAGGGCACGGATGCGGCCGGCCTGATCGCGCGCCTGACGGCCCACGGCATCGACCACACGGCGCGTGAATTGCCGAACGGGGCGGCGCAGCAGATTTTCTGCGCCGGTCCCGAGGGCGTGACCATCGAGGTCGTGATTCCGAACGCCTAATCCTGCTCCGGGCACATGCCGCCGGCCGCCATGGCTTCCTCGAAGCCTTTCTGGATTTCCGCTTCCGTCAGGTCGCGGGTGTGGGTCAGCAGGCTCCACTGATGGCCGAACGGGTCTTCGACGCTGCCCATGCGGTCGCCCCAGAACATATCCGCCACGGGCATCTTGGGTGTGGCGCCGGCCGCCACGGCGCGGGCGAAGGCCGCATCCGCATCGCTCACGTAAAGGGAGATCGACCCGCTGACGCCGCCCAGGGCTTTCGGGTCCTTGGTGCCCCATTGCGGGCTGGCGTCGGACATCATGATATGCGCGCCGCCGATGGTGATCTCCGCATGGCCGAGTCGGTCCGTCCCCGGCATGGGCAGGCGCATGACTTCGACCGCGCCGAAGGCCTTTTTGTAAAATTCGATGGCCCGGGCCGCGCCGTCGACGATGATGTAGGGCGTGACGGCGGTGTAGCCGTCGGGAATCGGTTTGACCATGACAATCCTTCCCTGATTAAGAACAAAAAGGGAACATAAATCATCCCGACAAGGCTTTCAAGTGATCGAATTATGACAACCGATCTATCGGCAGGCGAGGGCCGTCTACTTTCCGGGCAGTTTCGGCGCCGTATCGCGGAAGCTCTGGACCGTCGTCATGTTCGTATACCAGGCCGACAAATTTTCCAGACCGGACAGCAGCTTCTGCCCCTCGGGCGTCATCTTCACGTAATAGATGGCGGGGGCCAGGAACAGATCGGCCAGGGTCATGTCCTCACCGACCATCCACCGCTGACCGCGCAGTTCCTTGTCGGCAACGGAAAGGTACTTTTCGATCTTCGGCAGATAAGCTTGAACATCGCTTTCGTCGGCCCGCTTGCCCTGCATGGGGGCGATCAGGCGCGGAAAGAGCAGACCCTTGAACAGATTGGGATAGCCTTCGTCCAGGTACAGACTGATGCGCTGGAACATGTCCGCCTTTTCCACGGCGTCACGCGGCTGAAGCTGCGGATCCGAGGTATATTCCTCGTCGATGTAGACGCAGATCGCGAGGGTTTCATACAGGTGGAGGTCGGCATCGCGGATCGCCGGCACCTTGCCGAAGGGATGCTCCTGCTTTTGCTCGTCGGAGCCGGGCATGTATTCGTAGATACGATAGGTTTCCTCCTTCTCCTCCAGGCACATGCGCACCGTTCGGGTGAAGGGGCTGATCGTGGTACCGTAGATCGTCAGATCCGACATTGAAGCGGCCTCCTCGGGAAACTTTTTTTCGTGTTTAACGCGAAAAGAGTGCCGCGAGGGGCTCATACTGGCAAGGGAAAAGCACGTTACGCCGATGACCAAGACCCCGTCTTCCCAATCCCGCCGCGATCTCACCCGCTTGGCCAAGCGCTCGATTCTGGTCGCCGGCCATCACACCAGCCTGACCCTGGAGGATGTGTTCTGGGAGGCCCTCAAGGAGATCGCCGCCGCACGGGAGGTATCCGTCAACGCCCTGGTCACCGAGATCGATGCCGGGCGCACGGGAAATTTGTCCAGCGCTGTCCGCGTTTTCGTGTTGCAGACCCTGCGGAATTAGCGCCGGCGCCAGCGCAGCCAGGCAGACATCCCGAAACAACCCAACGCCGCAAGGGTAAACCCTGCGACCCGCACCAATCCCCGCGTCGGCATATCGCCATATTGCCAGGCGCCGCCGTCCCACCACAAACCAGCGGCGACGGCCAGGGCCATAAGCGCAACGAAGATACCGATCCGCGCGGCCCTTCTCATGGCTGCACCTTTCCGTCGCCGTTGATGGCTTCCATAATGTGTTTCACCGCCCAGCCGGAAATCTTGTGCCGGGCATGGGTTTCGTCAAACAACACCTGATGATGGCCGCCCAGGTTCCGGGCGGTTTCCGCAAGCAGACCGGCGTACAAGGTCGGACGCGGGCCATAGAAACAACAGCGGTCGAAACGATTGAATATCTGCACCTGGCGACGTCCCGGGCGATCCGCCCCCATGACGGCGAGATCAAGCACCCCGCTAATGTCCGCCAAGCCCTCGACGATTTCCCGCGCACTTTCCTCCTTGCCCCTAAGCAAGGCAAGCGGCAACACCCCGGCCACGGGAAAACTGGCATCGATGCGCGGGTCAATGGCAGCGCTGACCAAGGTGATCCAAGCCCCCGACGAAACACCGATCATGGCTATCCGGTTGAACGGGTGCTGCGCCAGGGCGTAATTCACGGCGATCACCGGCGGCAGGAAGGCCGCGCCCAAGTCCGTCGCAAAGCGGGCGTCCATCAATGGCCCGCTGCAATATCGCCGCCAGTCGTAACAGGTATTGTCGCCGTACCCCGGCATGTTCATCGCGGCAACGGTATAGCCGTCTTCAACCCATGCTTCGATCATCCGGTGCTGATCATGATAGGTCGCGGCCAGCCCTTGCTGATAAAGGATCAGGCGCCCGTTGGAGGTTTTCGGCCGAAAATAGGCAATGGAATAGGGCCGCCAATTTTTGCTCAGGTAGCCGGTCAGCTCGTCAATCCCGGCAAGATTTCGCCAATCCCTGTAATAGGCCGCCTCACAGGCAAGGGCACGCATGATGATCGTGTCGGTCCGCGACAACAGACGCACGACAGCCGGACCAGTCGGTGACAGACACTCATGATGCGGCCCAGGGGTTTTCTCGACGTCGCGCATCACCCGCTGCGGCATCAGGTCACGGGGCAGATCGGGCATCTTGAATATCCGTGCCGTCAGGCGGGCGCGCCGCTGGCGGACCGCATCGGCATCGCCAATGGTCAGCCATTCCGATACGGGCAGTGCGGCCATGTCCGCCGGGATGACCTGAAACCGGGCATCGGCGCCCGGGGCCAGACGCTTGATCGCCACCCGCGTCGGATCCCAGTAATACAGCAACGCCAAAACGGCGCCGATGCTGAGAACCAGACCCAAGCCGTCGAACAGTCGGGACAATTGGGCCTGCCGCTTCATGTCGCTATCCCGAAGATCGTACTAAAACTTTCCGAGGATGCCGCGCAGCAAATCCTGTGGCGTGACCTTCTTCTTTTCCTCGGTCTGCGTCGCTGGTTGCTCCGCTTGCGGTTGCGCCGGCTGCTGCTGTTGGCCACCGCCCAGGATGCCCTGAAGCACGTCGCCGACGCCCTTCTTCTTCAACAGCTTGTCGAGACCCGGCACGGGAACCCCGCCGGTCCCAAGCGACGCCGTATCGACCTTAATGCGCGGTGCGTCCAGCTTCCCGGTTACCGTGAACGGCACGTTCACGCCCTTGCGCGTGGTGATCGACAGCACCGCCGACAACAGATTGGGGGACGGCTGGATGGCGCCCGAAAGATCGACCGTCCAAGCCGCCAGATCGACGCTGCCGGAACCGCTGGCGACGCCCACGTTGGTCACCGCCTTCAATTGATTCGACGTCGCGACACCGCCAGAGATCGTGAACGCGGCGTCCACGTCGGCAAGGCCCTTGCCCTGTTTCGGGCCGCCGAGAGCACCCCCCAACTGGTTGAGCGCCAGCACCACGCCGCCCAGACCAAACCCGGCCTCGGCCGAACCGCTGAGCGCTTCCGCGTCCAGATCCCGGCCGGAAAAGTTCAGTTTGCCGCCAAGGGAAGAAATGATCTGGGCCTCCGACCGGCCCCGGGCCGTGATATCGAAATCGGCGTTGATCTTGCCCGCCGCGACGCTGCCCAGGGCTTGGCCCGCCTTGCTCAGGTCCGCGCCGGCGATCTGGCCGGCGGCGCTCATCTGCCCGGCGGCCGTGGCCGTCGCCTTGGCCGTCAACATGCCGCCGAACAATCGGCCGGTCAGGTGTTCGACCGTCAGCACACCGCCATCGACGGCGGCCCCCAGGTCGGCGTTTTCCAGGACGGCCCCCTCGACCGTCACCTTGGGCGATGTGACCGTGACCGCCGCATCGAGGGCGTTCAAGGCTGCAAGATCTATAGGCGCCTTGGACCAGCGGGAACTGACCGCCGCTGCCGACAGCAGCGGATTGCCGCCGCCCGGCCCGGCCCAGGCGGCCGGGGCGCGGGTGATCCCCCAGCCCCGGTCCAGCAGGCTCGCCGCGCGCTTGGCCGGCAGGAACGGCGTGACGTCGACCGGGCCGAGCGCCAGATTGACGATCGCCTTGGGTTTGGCGCCCTCGAGGGCGAGGGACAGGCTGCCCGCCGCCGTCACGGGGCCGGCCTTGCCCGCGATATTGTCGACGCGGATGGATTTTGGATTGCCCGTGACCTGGGCCGTCAGATCGAACCCGCCGACCTTGCCTTGGGGCCGATAATCCACGCCGAAGCGACGCAGCAGACCCGCCAGATCGCCATGCTGGACGGACAGGCCCAGCCGCAGGTCCTGCCCCGCCAGGGCCAGGACCGGCAAGGCCCCGCGCAGCCCGACAGCCCCACCCATGGCGCCCAGATTGGCGGTCACCGATGGCGACAACAGGCTGCCCGATACGGCTGCATTGACGGACACCGCCCCCAGGGCTTCCGGCGACACCGGCAGATCCAAGGCCAGCGCCTTGGCCAAGGGCCCCGCATCCTTGGTGTTGGCGGTGATTTTCAGATCCTTGGCCGTGGGAATCCCCTCGAGCCCGGCAAGCCCGCCGGTCACGCCGGCGCTCAGACCCGCGAAATTGCCGATCTTCAAGGCGCGCAATGTCAGGTCGCCGCGCGCCAGGGTCGCGTCGAGCGTGATATTCCGCGCCGTCTGGCCGCGCACCACCGCCGACCCGATGGCAAGCTTCACGTTGGCGTCGAAGGTCGTCAGGGGCTTCAGTGGCGCGAACAGATCGACGGCCGGCGCCGTGGCAGCGGTCGTCGCAGGAGCACTCCTGCCTACCGCCGTATCGGCGGGGGCCTTGTCCCTGCCGCTCTTCGCCGAAGATGCGGGCGCCATCAGGGCGTCCAGATTGATCTTGTCCAATTCCAGGTTGGCGCCGAACGACGGCCGCGCCTGCATGGCGAACGTCACCGCCCCCGTCACCTTGGTGCCGCCCGCCGTGGCGGCGATGCCCGTCAACTGCGCATAATTTCCATCAATGACCAAGGGGGTCTTGAAACTGAAATCCTTGAGCGCTGCGTCGGGCACGGCCACGCCCGGCACGGCCCAGGCCAGCACGGGACCCAGATCCTTGGCCCGGGTTTCGATCTGGCCCTCGAACCGGAGCTTGCCGTCGCGTGCGCTGAGAAACCCGAACAGCCCCACGTCGGCGTCGCCGGGCAGCTGCGCCGTCGCCTGGTTGAGGGTCAATTCGCCATTGGCCAGGTCGGCGCTCAGGCTCACTCCTTCCAGCGGCTTGCCGCGCAGCACCAGGGAATCGATCTGCACCGACAAGTTGGCCTGAATGTCCTTCGGCAGGACAAAGCCCGCCGCTGGCTTGGCTGGCTTGGCCTGTTTCGCCGGAGCCGCGGGTTTCGCCGTCGCCGTCTTCTTCAGGTCGCCCGGCTTGGCGACCTCGTCGGCCTTGGCCGGAGCCGGGGCCGGGGCCGGGGCAAGCAGGGCGTCGAGATCGACCCAGCCCGATTTGACGGACAAGGACGCCACGGTCTTGTCGCCGGTCGCGACATCCGCAGATACATGGAACTCCATGTTGTCGAGCTTGATTTCCAAGCCCTCGACACGGCCGCCGTCGACACTGGCATCCAGATTTCCCAAAATGGTGAACGGTTTCGCCAGATTGACGGGCAGGTCGGCGAACCCGCCGGTCGCCGCGATGGCTTCGGCGACGTTCGAACCGCTGCCCGTGACCTTGGCGCGCAACCTCGGCTTTTCGGGCACGTTCACGACGCCGCCGTCGACCTTGATCACCGTGTCGCTGCCCAGTTTCAGGCTGAACACCAAGGGGATCGTGCGGCCCTGGACGATCTCGGCGACGTTCAGAGAATAGGCGAGACGGTGCCCGGCCAGGGTCAGCGCGCCGTCGCTTTCCACAGGTCCGTTCAGGCTGGCGGCGGCGATGCGGGCGTCAATCCCGGTGATCACCTCTTCCCGGCCGCGCTGAAGGTCGCGGTAGACGATGGTCCCGCCCTCGACCGTGAAATTATCCACGGCAATGCCGGAACCCGCCGTTCCGACGCCGGCGTCAGGGGTGGGTTTATCGGCCGCGGTCGGTTGGGGGGTGCGGCTGTCCTTCGCCGGAACGGGCTTGCTGAAATCCCAGTTCACGCGACCATCGGCAAGACGCTCCAGCAGAACCGTCGGGCGGACCAGCTTGACGGTTTCGACCCGCACCTTGCCGCCCAGCAGCGCCATCGCCGCGACCCGGACCTCCAGAGATTCGAAGGACGCCATGCGGGCATCCGTGGAGCCCCCGATATTGGCAAGATGAACGTCGGCGACATGCAGGCGCGGGCGCGGCAGAACCTGGACGGACACGGGGCCACCGATGACGACCTTACGCCCGGTCACCTTTTCAACCTGATCGGCGATATCGTCCGTATAGTTGTTCCAATCGATCAGGCTTGGGCCGATCAGCAGCACGCCGACGACGAGCGCGAAAAAGACCGAAAAACCGATGGCGATTTTCTTCAACGGGCGGATCCCATATGTGTTCGCTGGTGACTCACACCCCGTCCCGCGGGGCCGTTCAGTGCAGAGTGTAGGGCGAACAATCCACCATTGCCATAGGCCGAACGGGCCTATTTTCGTGGAAAATTGCCGTTTCGCCGTATTTTTCCGCCACCGCCGGGCGTCGGGAAGATCATCCTCTGGATGACTTTGAACAGCTCCATCGTCAGGATCACCGAGGCCGCGATGACCGCGACAAGCAGCCAGGTTTCGATGTCCACGGCCTCGACCCGCAGCACCGAACTGAACCCGGGCAGATGCATGGCCAGAATATGGGCGCCCTGGCTGACGATGACCGCGCCGACCAACAACCAGTTGGCCGACAGCGGCACGCGGAAGATGGACCGCGATTCCGACCGGCAATTGAAGACATGGGCGTTCTCGAACAGAACCAGCAACAGCAAAAGCGCGTTGCGCGCCTGATGCTCTGCCCAGCCCTGGTCCAGCATCCAGGCAAAGAACAGATAGCCGACCGCGCCCATGAACAGGCCCGAGACGACCGTTTCCGAGATCATCACCCGATCGAAGACCGGCTGGTTCGGCGGTCGGGGGGCGCGATCAAGCAGGCCCGGCTCCGCCCCCTCGAAGGCCAGCGCCGTATGCTGCAGGCCCTGGGTCACCAGGTTGAGCCAAAGCAACTGCACGGCGTAAAGCGGCAGCGGCAACCCGCCCAGGAAGGCGAAAAAGAACAGCGCGACCTCGGCCGCCCCCGTCGAGACCAGCAGATAGACTACCTTGCGCACGTTATCGTAGGCGATGCGGCCCTGCTCCACCCCGTTGACGATGGACGCGAAGTTGTCGTCGGTCAGGATCAGGTCCGCCGTGTCGCGCGCCACGTCCGTGCCGCCTGCGCCCATGGCGACGCCGATGTCGGCGGCGTTAAGCGCCGGCGCGTCGTTCACGCCGTCGCCGGTCACCGCGACGAAATGCCCCTGGGCCCGCAACGCCTTGACGATCTCCAGCTTTTGCAAAGGATCGACCCGCGCGAACACGGGGGCTTCGGCGACGGCGCGGGCGAAGGCCGCCGGGTCGTCCGCCAAGGCCTGTAGGTCCAGACCGGTCACGGCCCCCTCCCCCGCCATCGCGATGCCGACGTCGCGGGCAATCGCAAGCGCCGTTGCCGGATGGTCGCCGGTGACCATGCGCACGTCGATGCCCGACCGGCGGCAGCGATCCACCGCGCCCCGGGATTCCGGGCGCAGGGGATCGATCAGGCCGACGAAGCCAAGGAATTCCAGGTCCGCCGCCTCGGCCAAATCGTCGACCGGCGCGGCCACCCGGCCCGCGGCCACGGCTAATACGCGAAAGCCCTCGGCCGCCAGGGCTTCGGCTTGGCGCGTCAGTTCGTCCCGATCGGCATCCCGGCAAAACGGCAGGATGACCTCGAACGCTCCTTTGGCATAGGCCCAGAGTCCGTCCTCCGTGCGGTGGAAGGACGCGGCGTAACGCCGCGCCGGCTCGTAGGCGATGGCGGCTTCCTGCGGCAAGCGGGCGAGCAGCCCGGGCCGGGTCAGCCCGGCCTTGGCCGCCAGCGCCAGAAAGGCCACGTCCACGGTATCGCCGAGATGATGCCAATGGCCGTCCCGGCGGACCAGTTCGGCCTCGTTACACAACGCCGCCGCCTCGGCCAGACGGCGCAGGCCGTGCCAGTCGGCGTCGCTCATGGCGCCGCTGGCGGCGGTCACCGCGCCGTCGTCGTTATAACCCTCGCCGGTCACATGGAAGTCACCCAGGCCCGGCACCATCAGGCGTTTCACCGTCAAGGCGTTGCAGGTCATGGTGCCCGTCTTGTCGCTGGCGATCAGGGTACAGGCCCCCAAGCCCTCGACCGCCGGCAAGGAGCGCACGATCACGTTTTTCTCGGCCATGCGATGGCAGCCGACGGACAGCGCCACGGTGATCGCCACGGGCAGGCCCTCGGGCAGGGCGGCGACGGCAAGCGCCACGGCGACCAGGAAGATTTCGACCGCCGGCGCCCCCTTGAGCACCATCGCCACGGCCAAAAGCGCAATGGCCGCGACCACGACGACCCCCAACATGCGGGTGAAACGTTCCAGACGCACGACCAGCGGCGGCGGGGCCGCGTCGCGGCCCACCAGTTGTTCCGCGATCCGGCCCAACGCCGTCTGCGTTCCGGTATCGGTGACGATGCCAAGCGCGCGGCCGCTGACCACCACCGTCGCGGCGTGCAGCATGGTGACGCGGTCGCCGATCATGGCCTGATCCGCCACGGTCGCCGCCGCGTCCTTGACCACGGCCTGCGATTCGCCAGTCAGCAGTGATTCATCGACCAACAGCGCGTCGGCCTGCACCAAACGCAGGTCGGCCGGAACATGGCTGCCGGATTCCAGGCGGATCACATCGCCCGGCACCAGGTCGCGGCCGTCCACCGTATGAACCGTGCCGCCGCGCAGAACCGTCGCCCGGTCGTGGATCAGGCTGTCGAGGGCGAGCGCGCTTTTTTGCGCGCGGTATTCCTGATAGGTGCCGATCAGGGCGTTAACCTGTAGCACGGCGAAGATGAACAGCGCGTCCGAGGCCTCGCCGATGGCAACGGAGACGACCGCCGCCGCGGCCAGCAGGTAGATCAGCGGATTGACGAATTGCCGCAGATACAGCGTCAAAAGGCCGGGCGGCCGGGGCCGGGGCAGGTCGTTCGATCCGTAACGGCGCAGGCGCTCGGCCGCCTCACGGTCACTCAGCCCGGTTTCGGGATCGCTGTCCAACGCGCGGGCAACCGCGTTCCAAGACAGCGTGTGCCAAGCCTGGGGCGTCGGAAGGGGGCCGTTATTCATCGGGGGCGTCTCGCCTGCCTTGTTCGTGCCGACGCCGCCCCCGAACGTTTCGAACGGTGGAACCGGCGATGTCTAGGGCAGCACCAATACCGCCCGGAAGTCATTGACGTTGGTCAAGGTCGGCCCGCATTCGACAAGGTCGCCGATCCCCTGGAAAAACCCATAGGCGTCGTTGGTGTCGAGCAATACCCGCGCATCCAGGCCCGCCGCCGTGGCCCGGGCCAGACTGTCCGGGCCGATCACCGCGCCCGCGTTGTCTTCCGAACCGTCCACCCCGTCGGTATCGCAGGCGATGGCGTGGATATGGTCCGCCCCGTCGAGCGCCACCGCCATGCCCAGCAGGTATTCCGTGTTGCGTCCGCCGCGCCCGCCGTCGCCGCGGATGGTCACCGTGGTCTCGCCGCCCGACAACAGCACGCAAGGCCCCTGTGCGGGCCCCTTGCCCGCCAAGGTATCGCGGGCAAGCTGCGCGTGCGCGACGCCCAGGTCCCGCGCCTCGCCTTCCAATGCATCGCCCAGGATGACCGGCGTCACGCCGGCGGCGCGGGCGACCTCGGCGGCGGCTTCCAAACTGGCCTGCGGCAGGGCGATCAGATGGGTTTCCACCCGCTTGAAGATAGGATCATCGGGCTTGGGCGTTTCCTCCGCCCCCGCGTCCAGCAGGGCCTGAACCGCCGCCGGCAGTTTGATGCCGTATTTGGCGACGATGGCCCGCGCGTCGTCGAAGGTGGTCGGGTCCGGCACCGTCGGGCCCGAGGCGATGACCGCCGGGTCATCCCCCGGCACGTCGGAAATCAGCAAATTGACGATGCGGGCCGGCGCGGCGGCGGCGGCGAGACGGCCGCCCTTTACCGCCGACAGGTGTTTGCGCAGGCAGTTCATCTCGTGGATCGTGGCGCCGCAGCGCAGCAGTTCGCGGTTCACGGCCTGTTTGTCGGCCAGGGTCAGACCGGCGCCCGGGGCGGACAGCAACGCCGAGCCGCCGCCGGAAATCAGGCAGACCACCAGGTCTTCTTCCGTAAGTCCCTTGACCATATCCAACATGCGCCGGGCCGCCGCCTCGCCCGCGGCATCGGGCACGGGATGGGCGGCCTCGACCGTTTCGATGCGCTTGCAAGGCACGTCATAGCCGTAGCGGGTGACGATCAGGCCCGACAGGTCGCCCGGCCAATGGTCCTCGAACGCCCGGGCCATGGCGGCCGAGGCCTTGCCCGCCCCGATCACCAGCGTGCGACCGCCCTTGGGCGGTTCCGGCAGGAAATGGGGGATGCGCTTTTCAGGTTGGGCCGCCGCAACGGCGGCGGCGAACATGTCGCGAAGCAGGGTTTCCGGGTCCAAGATCATAGCCTCCCAATAATGGTCCTGGTTACGTCACCCTGGGGCGAAAGCCAAGGCCCGGGGCCCCGCAATCCGGGTTTTTCCACATCGCGGGGAAATCCAGGGCCTAAACGCGGACGATCTTGCCCGGGTTCATGATGTTCTGGGGGTCGAGGGCCTGTTTGACGGCGCGCATGGCGACCAGGGCCTCGCCGTGTTCGGCGGTCAGGAAATCGATCTTGCCGTAGCCGACGCCGTGTTCGCCCGTGCAGGTGCCGTCCAGGGCGATGGCGCGCATGACCATGCGCTCGTTCACGTCCTCGGCGCGGGCCATCTCGTCGGCATTGTCCGGATCGACCACGAACACGATGTGGAAATTGCCGTCGCCGACATGGCCGACGATGGGCGCGCACAGGCCCGACGCGTCGATATCCTTGCGGGTTTCCAGGATGCATTCCGCCAGTTTTGAAATCGGCACGCAGACGTCGGTGGCGATGCCCCGGCAGCCGGGACGCAGGGCGATGGCCGCGTAATAGGCATCGTGGCGGGCCTGCCACAGCTTGTTGCGGTCCTCTGCCTTGGTCGCCCACTGGAAATCGTCGGCGCCGAAGTCGGCGGCGATGGCCTTCACGTTTTCGACCTGTTCGCGCACCCCGGCATCACTGCCGTGGAATTCGAAGAACAGGGTCGGCTTCACCGCGTAATCGAGCTTGGAATATTTGTTCACCGCATCCATCTGCGCTTCGTCCAGAAGTTCGATGCGGGCCACGGGGATGCCGGACTGGATCGTCAGGATCACCGTGTTCACGGCGCTTTCCAGGTCGGGGAACGGACAGACGGCGGCCACCACGGCTTCCGGAATGCCGTAAAGGCGCAAGGTCACTTCGGTAATCACGCCAAGCGTCCCTTCCGAGCCCACGAACAGGCGCGTCAGGTCGTATCCCGCCGACGACTTGCGCGCCCGGCGTGCCGTGCGGATCACCCGCCCGTCGGCCATGACCACGGTCAGGCTGAGAACGTTTTCCCGCATGGTGCCATACCTGACGGCATTCGTGCCGCTGGCCCGTGTCGCGGTCATGCCGCCAAGCGACGCATCGGCCCCCGGATCGATGGGAAAGAACAGACCCGTGTCGCGCAGATAGTCGTTGAGGGCCTTGCGGCGCACGCCGGCCTGGACCGTGACGTCCATGTCCTCGGCATTGACGGTGAGGATTTTGTCCATGCGCGACAGATCGATGCAGATACCGCCGGACAAGGCCGCGACATGGCCTTCCAGCGAGGTGCCCGTGCCGAAGGGAATGACCGGCACGCCGCGTTCGGCGCAGGCCCGGACCACGGCCGCGACCTGGTCCGTTTCCGTGCAATAGACGACGGCGTCGGGCGGGGCCGAGGGATGATAGGATTCGTCGCGGCCATGCTGTTCGCGCACGGCGGCGGCGGTGGACAGGTTCTCCGCGCCGACGATCTGCGCCAGCAGATCGAGCAGGCCCGCATCGACCGCGCCTGACGGCTGCGTCGCCGCCGTTGCCCGTGGTGTCGTCATATCAAATGGGTTTCCCTGATACTTCGGTCTTCAGGTCCTGCAACTGGCCGCGGATGGCGTCCATATGCGGGTTGATGGCCAACGCCTTTTCCATGGCGCGGATCGCCGCCTTTTTGCGCCCCATTTCCGCGTAGATCAAGCCCAGGCCGGACAGCGCGCCGAAGTGGCGGGGCTCCAGCTCCAGGGTGCGCTGAATGTCGAGCACGGATTCCGGATATTTGCCCATGAGGAAATTCACCGTCGCGCGCTTGTTCCAGCCTTCGGCATGCTTGGGCGCCAGGCTGATGACGTCGTTGAAGTATTTCAACGAGGTATCGAGGGCGCCCCTGTTCATGGCAATGACGCCCCGGGCCATGGCGCTGTCGACCAGTTCCTGGCCGCTGACCGCCCAGGTCTGCCAGATGCGGGTTTCGATCTGATGCGCTTCTTCCGGGTTCTTGGTCGCCGTCAGGGCCGCGAACAGGGCGTCCAGAACCGGATCGGTCTGATCCGCCCGCGCCTGCGGCGCGGCCAGGACGGCGGCAAGAAGCGCCGCCATGAGGATATGTTTCCACGTAACCATGACAAAAAGATTACGCCTTCGCGGGCATAACGCCAAGGGTTCCGCCGCTCACAAGCCCGTCAGGAGATGGTGACCGAAACCTCGTGCGGTTCCGTGTCCAGGCGGCCCGAACAATGCAGCGTGCGTTCCGGCCCCATGGGCCGGGGCGGCAGCAGGGTGACCTCCAACTGCACGGTTTGCAAAAGGTCTTCGCGCATTCGCGTCGGTCGGGTGAAGTTGCCCCAGCCGTCGTGGGTGAAGATTTCCTCCAGATACCAGCCCGGATCGCCCTGGTGGCCGCGGCTGCGCGACGCCAGACCCTTGGCGACCCGCGCGAACAGCTCCAGGCACATGCCTTCGGACGGTTGGGCGAAGCGTTCGCGCGCCGTCAGGAACACGGTGATCTTCTTGTCCCGCCAATCGAAATAGGCCCCGGTGGTCGGCGCCACGGGCAGGAAGCCGACCTCCAAAAGCCGCTGGCCGACCTGAAGCAAATCCTGCTTGAGCCGGATGATGCCTAAATCCATGAGCGTCACCGGCTCACCGGCCAGCCAGTCCAGGGTGGAATTCGCCCGCGCATCGGCGGCGGGACGGAGGGTGAGGACCAGGGCGAGGCTTCCGAGAAGCACCGCCCGCCCCAGGATCCGCGTGATCGATGTCATGCGACGGCTCCTTCCTGCGTTGCAGGCCCCGCGACGCGTTTCGCGGCGGCGATGCGGCGAGCATACCATAAAACCCGCACATGGTGCGATATAACTAACGCACTAAGTGCGACTCAAGCGCCGCCGCGGCCCTGCCGATCCGCAAGCTTACAATTGTGGCTGAATTCGATGACCGGAATATTGCCGAATCGCGACAGCCGCCGGTGCGGCTTTATTCGAGTCCGGCGGGCTTCGGCCCACCGGTCGCCCAGTCGAGCAGTTCCACCGTATGGACCACGGGCATGCCGACGGCGTCCTCGAGCTGAACCATGCAGCCGATGTTGCCCGTCGCCATGACCTGGGCGCCCGTGCGCTTCATGTTGGCGGCCTTGCGCGCCTTGAGGCGGCCCGAGATTTCCGGCTGCATCATGTTGTAGGTGCCGGCGGAACCGCAGCACAGGTGACCCTCGGCGGGCTCCCGTACCTCGAACCCGGCCTGGGCCAGCAGGTCCTTGGGCGGCTTGGTCAGCTTCTGGCCATGCTGCATGGAACAGGCGGAATGATAGGCGACGACGGGCCTGTCCCCGTCGATCATGGCCGCGTTCAGGCCCAGGTCCATCATCACTTCGGTGACGTCGCGGGTCTTGCCGGAAATCGCCTTGGCGCGGGCGGCCCAGGCATCGTCGCGGCGCAGCATCCAGCCGTAATCCTTCACCGTCGTGCCGCAGCCCGACGCGTTGATGACGATGGCGTCGACCTGCCCGTGCGCCGCCTCGGCCTTCTCCCAGGCCTCGATATTGGCCTGGGCCTGGGCGTGGCTCTGGGCTTCCTTGCCCATGTGATGGACCAGGGCACCACAGCAGCCCTGCCCGTCGGCGATCACGACCTCGCAGCCGTGGCGGGTGAGAAGCCGCACGGTTGCCTCGTTGATGGCCGGGTTCAGAACCTTCTGGGCGCAGCCGGTCATCAACGCCACGCGCTTTCTCATCACCCCCTCGGCCTTGAACACCTGGGGCCGGTCCATGTCCGTCGGCGGATGGATGCGCTTGGGCGTGAGCCCCAGCATGGCGCCGAGCCGCCCCGGCATCACCCGCGCCAAGGGCCGCGCCAGCCAGGCGCCCAACAGCATGACGCGGAAGCGGTCGGGATACGGCAGAACCAGGGGCAGCAGGCCGCGCAGCAGCCGATCCATCAGGGGGCGTTTGTATTCCCGTTCGATCTTGGCCCGCGCGTCGTCGACCAGATGCATGTAATCGACGCTGGCGGGGCAGGTCGTCATGCAGGACAGGCAGGTCAGGCAGCGGTCGATGTGGGTCACATGCTGTTCGGTCGGCTTGGCGCCCTCTTCCAGCAATCCCTTGATCAGGTAAATGCGCCCGCGCGGGCTGTCCAGTTCGTCGCCCAGCAGAACATAGGTCGGGCAGGTCGCCGTGCAGAAGCCGCAATGCACGCATTTGCGCAGGATGTCGTTGGCCTGCTGGATGTGCGGATCGGCCAGTTGCGCCAGGGTGAAGGTGGTTTGCATCGCTTTTCCGTCCCTGCCCCTATATGCCCGCTGTCATGCGGCCGGGGTTGAGGATGCCCTCGGGATCGAAGGCTTCCTTCACCCGTTTTGAAAGATCGGCCAGCGGGCCCGGCTGCGGCTGGAACACCGCGACCGCCTGGCGCACGTCGGCGGATGCCCGGACCAGGGTCGCGTGGCCGCCGCAATCCCTGATGACCCGGCGGATGTCCGCCGCCCCGGCGTCGGCGCGGGCGTCGAGCGCGAACCAGATCAGCCCCCCGCCCCAGTCGTAATAGACCTCGCCGCCCAGGCGCGCGCGCAGGTGCTGGCCCACCGTCGGACCCGCCGTGGGCGGCACGCTGACGCGCCAGACCTGGTGGTCCTGCCAGTCGCCGGTGAAGGCCGCCGCGTCGCGGACCTCGCGCCAGAAGGCGGCGGAGTTCATGGAATGCAGTTCCTCGACCGCGCCGAAGGGAGCGAACAGGTCGCGCAGGGAATTGCAGCGATGTTCGACACTGGGCCCGGGCCCTTCGACGCGCACGGCGGTGACAGCGGTGCCCGCGCCGGACACATAGCCGACGCCGGAGCGCGCGGCGACGGATGCCGGCAGATGGGCCGCGCCGGCGACCTCATGGCTGGAGCCCAGAGCATCGCACAGCGCCGCGACCGCATGGATGTCGTCGGCCCCCATAAGCAGGACCGTGCGCGTCTTTTCCGGGCGCGGCAGCACCTTCACGGAGACCTGGGTCATCACGGCGAGCGTCCCGAAGGAGCCGGCCAGCAGTTTCGAGAGATCGAAGCCGGTGACGTTCTTCATCACCTTGCCGCCGGACTTGAACACCTCGCCCCGGCCGGACACGCCCTGAAAGCCCAGGAAATGGTCGCGCGCCGCCCCCGCCTTGATGCGCCGGGGGCCGGACAGGTTGGCGGCGATCACCCCGCCGAGCGTGCCCGTCCCCTCACCCAGGCCGTAAAGGGATCCTAAGTCCATGGGCTCGAACGCCAGTTCCTGGTTGGCCCCGGCCAGGACCTTTTCGATCTCGAACATGGAGGTCGCGGGCCCGGCGGTCAGAACCAGTTCGCCCGGATCGTAGTCGCTGATGCCGGACAGGTTCGAGAGATCGAGCACCCGGCCCGCCTGCACGGGGCGGCCGAACCCGGATTTCGAGCCCGATCCGCGAACGTCCAGCGGGATTGCTTCCGAGAGCGCCCATTTGACGGCGTCGAGAACCTGGTCGGCGGTATCCGGCTTGAGAATTTCGGTCATGATGGAGAGATCAGAATCGGGGGATGTCGGGGAACGGCACCTGGCCCCGCGAGATATGCATGCGGCCCAATTCGGCGCAACGGTGAAGGGTCGGATAGACCTTGCCCGGGTTGAGATGATGGTCCGGGTCGAAGGCGCATTTGACCCGTTGCTGCTGCTTCAGGTCGTCTTCCGTGAACATCTCGCCCATCAGGTCGCGCTTTTCCACGCCGATGCCGTGTTCGCCGGACAGCACGCCGCCGACCTCGACACAAAGTTTCAGGATATCCGCGCCGAATTCCTCGGCCCGGTCCAGTTCGCCCGGCTGGTTGGCGTCGAACATGATGAGGGGATGCAGGTTGCCGTCGCCGGCGTGGAACACGTTGGCCACGCGCAGGCCGTATTTGCCGGACATCTCCGCCATCCGTTGCAGGACCAGGCCGAGCTTTTTCCGGGGGATCGTGCCGTCCATGCAGAGATAGTCCGGCGACAGACGCCCGACCGCCGGAAAGGCGTTCTTGCGCCCGGACCAGAAGGCGGCGCGTTCTTCCTCCGTCTCGCTGATGCGGGAATAGATCGCCCCCTGCCCCTTGGCGATTTCGCCGACCCGGTCGATCAGATAGTCGACCTCGACCTTGGGGCCGTCCAGTTCGACGATCAACAGCGCTTCCACATCCATGGGATAGCCCGCATGGACGAATTCCTCGGTCGCGTGGATGGCGGGCTTGTCCATCATCTCGATCCCGCCCGGGATGATCCCGGCGTTGATGATGGCGGCGACGCAATCGCCGCCTTCTTCCGAGGAATTGAAGCCGAGAAGCACGGCGCGCGCCGTCTCGGGCTTTTTCAAAATGCGCACGGTCACTTCCGTGATGACGCCGAGCAGTCCCTCGGAGCCCGTGAGCACACCCAGCAGGTCGTAGCCCCCCGGGTCCAGATGCTTGCCGCCCAGGCGCAGCACCGTGCCGTCCATCAGCACCATTTCCACGCCCAGCACGTTGTTGGTCGTCAGGCCGTATTTCAGGCAGTGCACGCCGCCGGAGTTCTCGGCGATGTTGCCGCCGATGGAGCACGCGATCTGCGACGACGGGTCCGGCGCGTAATAGAAGCCATCGCCTTCAACCGCCTTGGTGACGCCCAGGTTGGTCACTCCCGGCTGCACCACCGCGCAGCGGTTGGCATAGTCGATGTCGAGCACCCGGTTGAATTTGGACAATCCCAGGGTGATGGCGTCGGCCAACGGCAGGGCGCCGCCGGACAGCCCCGTGCCCGCCCCCCGCGGCACGATCTTCACGCCGTTGGCATGGCAGTATTTCAGGATATCGGAGACCTGGGCCGTGGTTTCCGGCAGCACGACGATCAACGGCAGTTGCCGATAGGCCATCAGGCCGTCGCATTCGAAGGCCTTGAGCATGGCGTCGTCGGCAATCACGCCCTCGCCGGGCACGATGGCGCGCATGGCGGCGATGATCTCGGCCCGCCGGTCGATGACGCCTTGATCCGGTTCCGGCATCTGCATAGGACGCTGTGCTCCCAATGGCGGCGGCCCCCTATCGGGGCGCCGCTTTCCCGCATTGTATGTCTTTTGTCCGCCCCGGCAACAGGGGCCGCGGACGGGAGCCTACTTGACCTCGTGTTTGGCCATGATTTCGAGTGCCCGCACCATGGCCGAATGGTCCCAGCCGGCGCCGCCGTGGGCCGTGCAGGAATTGAACAGTTCCTGCGCCGTCGCCGTGTTGGGCAGGGAAATGCCCATGTCCTTGGCCCCGGACAGCGCCAGGTTCAGGTCCTTCTGGTGCAGTTCGATGCGGAAGCCCGGGTTGAAGGTGCGCTTGATCATGCGCTCCGCATGGACTTCCAAAATCTTCGAATTGGCGAAACCGCCCATCAGGGCTTCGCGCACCTTGGCGGGATCGGCCCCGGCCTTGGACGCGAACAGAAGGGCTTCGGACACGGCCTCGATGTTCAGCGCCACGATGATCTGGTTGGCGACCTTGCAGGTCTGCCCGTCGCCGGCGCCGCCGACCAGGGTGATGTTCTTGCCCATCAGTTCGAACAGCGGTTTGGCCCGGTCGAAATCCTTTTTCGATCCGCCGCACATGATGGTCAGGGCCGCGTTCTTGGCGCCCACCTCGCCGCCCGACACGGGGGCGTCGACCCAACCGGCCCCCGCCTTCTTGATCTTCTTGGCGAATTCTTTGGTCGCGAGCGGCGCGATCGAGGACATGTCGATGACCAGTTTGCCCTTCAAATTGGCGGACGCCACGCCGTCCTTGCCGAACAGGACCTCTTCGACCTGGGGGGTGTCCGGCACCATGGTGATGATGACCTCGGCCTTTGCGGCCACGTCCTTGGGCGTCGCGGCGAACACGGCGCCGCCCTTGGCAAGGTCCTTCGGCATGGGCTTTTTGCGCTTCAACGCCACGATCTTGTGCCCGGCTTTCTGAAGGTGGGCCGCCATGGGTGCGCCCATGATGCCGAGACCGATGAATCCGATGGTAGCCATGGTTGATGTCCCCTCCTGGGTGGATTGGTTTTGCGTAAGTTGAATGATTGCAGACGTTTTACCGCGATTGCGGCAAAAACCAATGGGGCAACCGGGATTTTTCCGCCAGCCGGGAAAAGATCAGGCGGCCTTGCTTGATGCCTCGGCGGCGCGCAGCCAGCCCAGGCCTTCGACCGTTGTGGTCAAGGGCACGTATTCGCAGCCGACCCAGCCTTTGTAGCCGATGGCGTCCAAGTGGGCGAAGAAGTGCGGGTAGTTGATTTCGCCCGTGCCCGGTTCGTGGCGGCCCGGGTTGTCGGCGATCTGGATGTGGGGGATGCGCGGCAGCAGCCGTTCGACCGTGCGGCACAAATCGCCTTCCATGATCTGCATGTGATAGGCGTCGTACTGGAAATACAGGTTGTCGTGGCCGACGGCCTCCATCACCGCTTCGGCCTGGGCCGAGGTGTTGAGGAAAAATCCCGGAATGTCGCGGGTGTTGATGGCCTCGACCAGAAGCTTGATGCCGGCGTCGTCGAACCGGGGGGCCGCGAATTCCAGGTTCTCGACGAAGGTCTCGAACGCCTTTTCCGGGGCCACGCCGTCGCCGGGAATACCGGCCAGGCAGTTGACCTGGGGACAGCCCAGCGCCGTCGCGTAATCGATGGCGAGGCCGACGCTGTCCTGGAATTCGCTTTTCCGGTCGGGCAGGCTGGCGAGACCCCGTTCACCCTTGGCCCAATCGCCGGCCGGCAGGTTGTGCAGCACCTGGGTCAGGCCGTTGGATGTCAGCGCGTCGACCAGGTCGGCCGCCTTGTAGTCATAGGGGAACAGGTATTCCACGCCCTTGAACCCAGCCTTGGCGGCCGCCTGGAACCGATCCATGAAATCCAGGTCCTGGAACAGCATGGTGATGTTGGCGTTGAAACGGGGCATGGGATGTCTCCTGCGGTGGTGCGGTCATTGGCGGCGAAGGTAGCGGCGAGGTCGGGCGGGAGGCAACCGGAAGTGGGTTCCGGTCGAAGGCGCCTCCCGCCCTCCTCGCAGGGACCTCATTCGGCGGGAATCATGTCCCGCTTCTTTTCCTTGCCCGACTTGGGGTCAGGCAGGCCGTCCGTATCCAGGGTCGGATCCAGACAAAGGATCTCCTCGAACTCGTTGACGGCGTCGATTTCCATGCCCATGGCCACGTTGGTGACGCGCTCCAGGATGAATTCCAGGACCACGGGCACCTGATGTTCCTTCATCAAAGCCTGGGCCCGGGCGAAGGCGTCCTTGAACTCGTTGGGGCTGCGCACGCGGATCGCCTTGCAGCCGAGCCCTTCGGCCACGGCGACATGGTCGACGCCGTAGTCGCCCAGGTCGGGCGCGTTCACGTTCGCGAACGACAATTGAACGTTGTAGTCCATGTCGAACCCGCGTTGGGCTTGGCGGATCAATCCCAGGTAGGAGTTGTTCAGCACCACATGGATGTAGGGCAGGTTGAACTGGGCGCCGACCGCCAGTTCCTCGATCAGGAACTGGAAGTCGTAGTCGCCGGACACGGCGACGATTTCCTTGTCCGGGCAGGCCTTGCGCGCCCCCAGCGCCGCCGGCAGGGTCCAACCCAGGGGCCCGGCCTGGCCGCAGTTGATCCAGTTGCGCGCGCCGTAGACGTTGAGGAACTGCGCGGCGGCGATCTGGCTGAGGCCGATGGTGGTCACGTAGCAGACGTCGCGGCCGAAGGCCTCCTTCATTTCCTGATAGACGCGCTGCGGCTTCAGCGGCACGGCGTCGAAGTGGGACTTGCGCTGCATCACTTCCTTGCGGTGGGCGCATTCGCCGGCCCAGTCGGACCAGTCCGGCAGGCTGCCGTCTTCCTTCATCTCGCGGGCCGCCTGCACGAACAGGGCGAGCGCCGCCCCGGCGTCGGACACGATGCCGTAATCCGGTTCGAACACCCGGCCGATCTGGGTCGGCTCGATATCCACGTGCACGAAGGTGCGGCCCTTGGTGTAGACGGCGACGGACCCCGTATGCCGGTTGGCCCAGCGGTTGCCGACGCCGAGCACGAAATCGGACCGCAAAAACGACTTGTTGCCGTAGCGGTGGGCGGTCTGCAACCCGACCATGCCGGCCATCAGGGGATGGTCGTCGGCGATGGCGCCCCAACCCATCAGGGTCGGGATCACCGGAATGCCGGCCAGTTCGGCGAACTCGACCAAAAGGTCTTGGGCGTCGGCGTTGATGATGCCGCCGCCGGCCACGATCACCGGGCGCTCGGCCGACGCCAGCATGGCCATGGCCTTGTCGATCTGGCGGCGTGAGGCTTCGGGCTTGAACACGGGCAGGGGCTCGTAAGTGTCGGCGTCGAATTCGATTTCCGCCAACTGCACGTCGATCGGCAGGTCGATCAGCACTGGACCGGGCCGGGACGAGCGCATCAGGTGGAACGCCTTCTGGAACACGCGCGGCACCAGGGCCGGTTCGCGCACGGTGACCGCCCACTTGGTCACCGGCTTGGCGATGGATTCGATATCCACCGCCTGGAAATCTTCCTTGTACAGCTTGTCGCGGGGTGCCTGTCCGGTGATGCAGAGGATCGGGATGCTGTCCGCCTGGGCGGAATAGAGGCCGGTGATCATGTCCGTGCCCGCCGGGCCCGAGGTGCCGATGCAAACCCCGATGTTGCCCGCCTTGGCCCGGGTATAGCCCTCGGCCATGTGGGACGCCCCTTCGACGTGCCGCGCCAGCACGTGGTCGATGGAGCCGCGCTTTTTCATCGCCGCGTAGAACGGGTTGATGGCCGCACCGGGCACCCCGAAGGCGGCGTGAACGCCTTCCTTTTCCAGTACCCGGACCGCTGCTTCCGCTGCCGTCATGCGTGCCATGGCCGTCACCTCCCTGCTAAGAACCAGCCTTAAGGGTGACAGTCGGGCGGACCCTGGGCAACCATTTTGGAAATTATTCCGTATTTCGAGAATGAGTCATTTTTATATTTAAAATCAAATAATTAACTAATATTCAATTTTGGAAAAATGCCGATTCATCACCGCACGCAAACGCATTCCGCCGGCGACGGGCGCCGCGGCGAAGTCTCATTAAAGGAAGGAATGGCGTGTCCGCCCGGTCAGGGCTCGCGGCTGCCGAGTTCGCTGGCAATGCTCTTGGCGGCACGGGTCACCAGGCCGGCCAGACCGGCGATCTTCTCGTCGGAAATGCGCGCCGAGGGGCCGGAGACGGAGATCGCGGCGATCGGCTCGTCGTGCTCGTTGAACACGGCGGCGGCGATGCAGCGCAGGCCAACGGCATGCTCCTCGTCGTCGATGGCATAGCCCTGACGCCGGATCTGGCCAAGCGCGTCACGGAACCGCACAGGCGTCGCCAGGGTCTTGTCGGTGACCTTGGACAGGCCGTGGCGTTGCAGGATGCGGTTGACCTCTTCCTCGGACTGATTGGCGAGCAGCACCTTGCCCACACCGGAGCAATGCATGGGCACGCGGGTGCCGGGCGCGCGGTAGGCGCGCATGGTTTCCCGGCTTTCAACCTGGGCCAGATAGATGACCTCGCCGTCGTCCTGGATCCCCAATTTCACGGTCTCGCCCGTTTCCTCCATCAGACGGCGCATGATGGGGCGCGCCATGACCACCAGATCGCGCGACCGGATGAAGGCGTTGCCGATCACGAAGGCCTCGACCCCCACATGCCACAGCGCCGTCGCCTGATCGAAGCGCACGATGCGGTCGTGCTGCATGGTGGTCAGCAGCCGGTGCGTGGTCGACGGCGGCAGGACGACGGTCAGCGCCACGTCGGTCAAGGTCATGCCGTCCTCGGACCGGGCCAGGGCCTTGAGAATGGAAATGGCGCGGGCGAGGGACTGAACCTGTCCCCCGGTATCCTCGCGCGACCGGGTGCGGGTGCGGCCCCGGGTTCGTGGGCGGGGGGTGGCGGTATCGGCCATGTTTTTCTTCCCTGCGTTTCTTGGTTCGTGGGCTCCGCATCGTCCGCGCCCTTCAGGGCGAAATTTCACGATACGGAACGATTTCCAAAAAGGTTGCGTTCCAGGGTCGAAAAGTCAAGGCCGAATGCAGACGAACTCCACCGGGACGGCGCGGCCCTGCGCCACGTTGCGGGCGGAATTGCGCATGCGCTCCAAGGCGTTCTCGCGCAGGATCACCAGCGGGCTGAGGACCGGCGGCCCCTGGTCCCGGGCCCGTGCGCGGGCCGCTTCGTTGTAGGCCAGGGCCAGATCCGTGGAATCGTGCACCGCCTCGACCCGGAACCCCGCACCTTCCAAAATCGCCGCCGTTTCCTCGGGCGTCGTCAGGTGGCTGATGTCGGCCGTCATGGCCCAGGGCACAGGGTAGATCACGTCGCCACCGGGGCCCTGGGCGACTTCGCCCGCGACGAAACGCGCCCCGGGTTTCAAAACCCTGGCGGCCTCGGCGAAGAAACGCGCCTTGTCGGGCACACTCATGGACACGTTCTGGGTATAGCCGGCATCGAAGGCGGCATCATCGAACGGCAGGGCAAGCGCGTCGCCGACCCGAAACTCGGTCTGGCCGGACAGCCCGGTCATCGCCGCCAGTTGCTCCGCGACGGCGATGAATTCCGGGGTCAGGTCGATGCCGCTGACCCGTGCCCCCGCCGTGGCGGCCAGATAGCGCGCCGGCCCGCCCACGCCGCAGCCGATGTCGATAACCTTCTGCCCCGCAACGGGCCGTAGGCGTGTAATCATCTCGTCCGTCGCCTCGCGCCCGCGCCCGTGCAGATGATCCATCGGCGCCAGATCCTGGGCCGTCAGGCCGTCCAGGGCGATCCCCGCCTCGGCCAGCTTGGCCAGGATGGCGTCCATCAAGGTTCCGTGGGTGTAATGGGCGGCGACTTTGTCTGCGGTCATGGATGCGATTCAGCTTTTCCTAATTTATCGGGCAACAAAAAACCGCGCCCCTGATTGCTCAGGTAAGCGCGGCTGGATAGGAATCCAAGAGCACCTTTATGGGCGCTCCGATGCCTGCCTTATCCTTGGCGGGCTTTGAAACGCGGATTCTTTTTATTGATGACGAAAACGCGGCCCTTGCGGCGCACGACGCGGCAATTTTTATCGCGCGTCTTGGCGGACTTCAGGGAATTCAAAACTTTCATCGGTCTCAAGCTCCGTATGCGGGCCACTCGAAAGGGCGGAATTCGGGTCCGGTCAGGCCGGAAGCGGCGGAAACTACCCAAACCGCCTCCCCCTGTCAACCGCAACCGGACCGCTTTCCCGCCGGGGGCGCTTTATCCCCCCTGGGGAAGCCTGTATAGATGGGCGGCGTATACAATAATCCGCCGTTCAACAGCCGCTTCCGGGCCCTTTCCGGCCGGCTTGCGGCGGATCGCCGGCCCCTCAGACCGAAAGCCCGCCCATGACCTCAACCCAGGCCCCCCCCGTCCCCGCCAAGGGACGCACCGACGCCGTTCGGGGGATTTTGTGGATGGTCCTGGCCAGCCTGTGCTTCGCCTGCATGCACGCGGTCATCAAAAAGGTCGCGGCGACCGGCATTCATCCCTTCGAAACGGCCTTTTTCCGCCTGCTGTTCGGGATGCTGCCGATCATTCCGTTCTTCGTGAAAGACGGCCTGAAGCCGCTGAAGACCAAACGCCTGGGCCTGCTGACCCTGCGCGGCGTGCTCAACTCGGCGGCCATGCTGTGTTATTTCTTCGCGCTGTCCATCGCCCCCCTGGCCCAGGTCACGGCCCTGGGGTTTTCCGCCCCCATCTTCGCCTCGGTTCTGGCGGTCCTGTTCCTGGGCGAGGTCGTGCGCCTGCGCCGCTGGACCGCGATCCTGCTGGGCTTCGCCGGCACGCTGGTGATTCTGCGCCCGGGGGTCATTCCCCTCGACCTGGGGCCGATGCTGGTCGTCATCTCGTCGCTCATCTGGGGCGGCTGCATGATCATCATCAAGCGCCTGAGCGCCACCGAATCCAGCGCCACCATCACCGTCTACATGTCCCTGGTCATGATGCCGATCATCCTGGTGCCCGCGACCTTCGTGTGGTCCTGGCCGGGGCCGGAGCAATGGGCCTTGCTGATCGGCCTCGGCATTCTGGGCGGCGGCGCGCAATTGTCCATGGCGCAGGCCCTGAAGATGGCCGACACCCATGTCGTCGGGCCGGTCGATTTCGTGCGCCTGATCTGGGTCACGGCATTGGGTTATGTGTTTTTCAACGAACTGCCCGACATGTTCGTGTGGATCGGCGGCGCCATGATCTTGGGCTCGACCGCCTATATCGCCTACCGGGAACACCGGCTGGGCCGCGCCCAGGGGATCGTCGCCGGGCCGCCGGGGGTACGCACCACCCTGCCCCGTGAATCCGGAGACTGAGGCCAATACCATGCTGACCGACCAACGCCCCCTGTTCGACATTCCGCCCGGCATCGCCTGGTTCAACTGCGCGTCGCGCACGCCGCTGCTGAAGGCCGCCCAGGCGGCGGGGAATGCCGGGATCGCCACCCGGGTACAACCCTGGACCATGGATTCCGCGGCGCTTCACGATCACGCGGAACATATCCGCGCCCTGGTCGCCGGGCTGATCGGCGCCCGCGCCGACGACATTGCGATCCAACCCTCGGCCAGTTACGGCCTGGCCACGGCGGCCGCGAACCTTGCCGTGGCACGCGGGCAGACGATCGTGGTGCTGGAGGACCAGTTTCCGTCCAATGTCTTCGTGTGGATGCAGAAGGCCGAACAGGCGGGGGCCCGTGTGGTGACCGTGCCGCGACCGGACGACGCCGACTGGACCACGGCCGTGCTCGACCGGCTGGACGGCGACACGGCGATCGCAGCATTGCCGCCCTGCCATTGGATCGACGGCACGCGGATCGACCTGGAGGCCGTGGGGGCAAGATGTCGCGACCTCGGCGCGGCCCTGGTCGTCGACGCCACGCAATGGGTCGGCGCAGCGCCCTTCGACATCGCCCGCGTGCGCCCGGACTTCCTGGTCGTGGCCGCCTATAAATGGCTGTTCTGCCCGCACGGCATGTCGTTTCTATACGCCGCCCCCGCCCATCAGCGGGGGGTCGCATTCGAACATCATGACTACAACCATCCGGCCACGGGGGCGAGCATCGAAGGGGCGCTGGTCTACGACCCGGACATGTCGCCGGGTGCGCGCCGCTACGACGTGGGCCAGACCTACAACCCGGTCATGCTGCCGATGGCGGAGGCCGCGCTCGTTCAGGTCGCCGCCTGGACCCCCGCGGCGGTCCAGGACACCCTTGCCCCGATCACCGGCGCCGTCACCGAAGCCGCGCGGGACATGGGATATTCAACGCCGCCGTTGGGCCGGGGCGTCGCCCATATCACGTCGCTGGGCAAGGACAATCCGCCGCCGGACGGCATGATCGCGGCGCTGGCGGACAGGGGCGTGCACGCGTCGCTGCGCGGCGGGCGCCTGCGCCTGGCCCCTCATGTCCATGTTTCGGAAGAAGACGTCGCGCGTCTGATCGCGGCGCTGCGGGACGTCTGGCCCTAATCCTCGCCCGGCGAACGCCCCGCCAGGGCTTTGTTGACGCTGTCGATCAGGCGGTCCATTTCGATCGGCTTGGTTTCATAGGCCGCCGCGCCTGCCGTGAACGCCTCGTCATGGTCCGCCGCCGTATCATGGGCCGACAAGGCGATGACCGGAATGTCCTTGACCGCGTCGATCTTTTTCAACGCCCGGATGACCTCGAAACCGGTCATCTTCGGCATGCTCATGTCGCACAGGATAATATCCGGCGGCAGGGCGCTGGCCGCGGCAACCCCGGCCTCGCCATCGACGGCGATACGCACGTCGTGTCCCTCACCCGACAGCACGAGTTCGAGAAAACTCTGAAAGAACTCGTCATCTTCGATGACAAGAATTGCAGCCATGTAGGTCTCCTCTCACCTGCTTCGCGGCTCCGGCGGCGACAGGCGTTCCCAAGCGGACTTGAAGATTAACCGCATTCATATCATCCGTCCATGACACCCCCGGCCGCCACATTTCCATCCTATCTGATTGATCTATCGAATATTTGGCGAAATTCTGCTTTTATCTAGGGGGTTGGAACCCGTCGAGTCATCGGGCAGAGGAAAACTCAAGGGACGGGATGTAACGTGCCCCAACAACGCATCCGAACCATCAAGGCGGTACAGCGCAACGTGCTGCGCTATTCCCTGGCCGGGGCGGTTCTGATCGCCGCGCTGACAGCCGTGTTCATCATGGTGCCCATGCAAAGCCAATTGCGTGAGGCCTCCGTCACGCATCTGGGCCAGATCGCCGATTCCAAGGCGGATGCCATTACTCAGATCGTCGACCGCACAAAAAACGTCGCTTCCCTGGTTTCCAGCCGTTTACGGGCTCAGTCCCTGATGCGTGACCTGGCCACCGGCGCCATCGACATTCGCCAGTTCCAGGCCGCGTTGGCGCCAGTCTTCACATCGGTCATGAATTCATCCGACGAGATCGTCGGGATTACCCGCGTCGATACGAAGGGGAAGATCGTCTACGCCGTCGGCCCCGAAGTGCCGCCGGCGGCTTGGCCTTCAGGGTGGGAAGATAACACCGACCCGATCACCAAGGGCTTGATGCCGCTGCTTGGCAGTCACTACCTGATCGTCAGTTCGCCGATCTTCGATCAGGACGGACGGCGTCTCGGCACCGACATTATCGCCTTTTCCATGGGCCAGTTGCTGCGCCTGTTTTCCGGACATGCGGGGCTCGGCCGAACGGGGCGCGCCTTCCTGGTGTTCGGTCCCGCCGATGCCCGCAGCATCCTGTCAATGACCGAGGCCGCGACACTGGTGACGGCGGACGCCGTGGCCCCCCCCAGGACGTTCAAGGAAATCTTACGCACCAACCGCTCGAAACCCGGCTTCATCCATGACGCGCGCCATACCTATGCGCATATCGCCACGGGAAAGGGCTGGGCCCTGATCCTGCGTCAGGACGCCAACGAAATATTCGGCGAGCTGAACAAAAATCTCATCTTTGCTGGGTTTGGCGTCCTCGGCCTCATCATCATGGGCATGAGCGGCCTGTTCCTTTTGCTTAACCCCCTGACCGGCCGCATCGAACAGATGTCTGACGCCATGGAAACGCAATTGCACCTGACGTTGGACAACATTCCCAGCGGGCTTTGCATGTTCGACGAAGACCTTCGGATCGTCGCGTACAACCGCGTCTATGAGGAGATGTACGGTTTTGACGAGGGCTTCCTGAAACCCGGCGTCACGCGGACCGAGGCGTTCTGGCATCTCGTCAACAAGAACGCGCTGGCCAATTTGGAAGACGCCCGGGAAACGATTAAGGCCCGCGAGGCGCAATTGCGCCAAGGGAACAGTTCCGTGGAACAGACCTTGACCGACGGCCGCGTCATCGACGTACGCTTCGGCAATTGGACCGGCGGCTACATCGTCGCCGTTTACACCGACATCACCGAATTCAAGCAGGCGGAACAGATCCTATCCGATCGCCGCGCCGAACTGCAGGCCGTGATCGATGCCGTGCCGGCCTTGATCAACGTGAAGGACACACAGGGCCGCTATGTGATGTCCAACCGCTACCATCAGGAATTCCTGGGCCTCAGCGAACAGGATGTCCAAGGCAAGACATCGGAAATCGTCGGCGCCGAACACGCGGCCGCGATGTCGAAGCTGGACCGCGAGGTCATCGAAACCGGGCAGCCGATCCCGTTCTTCGACTTCGAACTGAAGAAGAAGGGTAATGACACCCGGCAGGCGATCTGCACCAAGGCTCCGCTCAAGGACGCCGACGGGCGTGTCGTCGGCGTCATCACGACGACGATCGACATTTCAGAACGCCGTCAGGCGGAAGAGCGTCTTGCCGAAAGCGAAGCGCGATTCCGCCAGATCCTCGACGAAAGCCCCATCGCCATCACCATCGTCGACCGGGATACGGGCGAACGGCTGTTCGGCAATCCGCGATTGGCCGCGATGCTGGGCGCCGACAACCTGGATGATGTCCTGCAAATCGACATCGACCAGTCCTTCGTCGATCCGGCAAAATTTGAAGAAGCGCGCGAAATATTCGACCGGGAAGGCCGCCTCGACCATTTCGAGGCCGAACGCTATCGCCTGGACCGCAAAACCAAATGGTGGTCTCTGGTGACCTGGCGGCGGATCAATTTCGAGGGGCGCCGCGCGCGGATCGCCTGGACCCTGGACATCACCAAGCGCAAGGCGGCGGAACAGCAGATCGGCCTGCAATCGGCGATCCTGCGCGTGACGTTGGACAGCATGCCGAGTGGGCTCTGCGTGTTCGACGAAAACATGAACTACGTCACCTTCAACCGCCAGTTCTCGGAAGTCTGGGGCCTGCAACCGGATCAGGTGCAAGTCGGCACCAGCGCCTGGGAAACGGCGTACTTCCTGGCCGAGCGCGGTGACTTCGGCGATGCGCATCGCAACCGATCGGTGGTCGAGCGGATCAACGCCGTCCGCCAAGGCAACCTCAGCAGCGAAGTTCCCTTGGCCGACGGGCGCGTCGTCTACGCCCGTTACGGCGAATGGTACAACGGCTATCTGGTCGGCGTGTTCGACGACGTGACGGCGCAAAAGACCGCACAGATGATTCTCGAGGAAACACAGGCGCGCCTGACCGCAATCACCGAGAACGTTCCCATCATGCTGGCGCTCAAGGGACTGGACGGCCGCTTCCTCAGCGCCAATTCGATCTTCGCCGAATGGCATCAAACGACCGTCGACAATCTGATCGGCAAGACCGTCCACGATCTCATCCCCAAGGGCCGCGCGGACGAGGTCGCCGAGCTTGAGCGCAAGGTGATCGAAAGCGGAGAAATCGTCATTCTTGAGGCCGAGTCCGTCCTGCACAGAACGAAGGAAGGCCGGCCCACCATTTACCGCCTGATGAAATTCCCCGTGCGTGACCGCGAGGGCACCATCATGGGGCTCGGCACGGCCATGACCGACATCACCGAGCAGAAAGAGGCCGAGCGCGAACTTGCCCACCAGAAGGCGATCCTGGAAACCACCCTGGAAACCATGGATCAAGGCATCACCATGTTCGACGAAAAACTGAATGTCATCACCGCCAATTCGAAGTTCATGGAGCTTCTGAAATTCCCGAAGGACCGCTTTCCGCCGGGCACGAACCTCAGCGAGTTTTTCCGCTACAACGCCGAGCGCGGTGAATACGGCCCCGGCGACGTCGAGCAGCAGGTTCGGGAACGCATCGAGCTGGCGCGCAAGTTCGAGCCCCATCATTTCGAACGCACCCGCCCGGGCGGCATGGTCATCGACATTCGCGGCAACCCTCTGCCGGATCGAAGCGGCTTCGTGACGACCTATTCGGACGTCACCCAACAAAAACGCGCCGAACGGGCCCTGCGCGAGGCGAAACTGGCGGCAGAAGAAGCCAACAGGGCGAAAAGCTCGTTTCTCGCCAACATGAGCCATGAAATCCGCACGCCGCTGAACGCCATCGTCGGTTTGACGGGTCTGGCCCTGAAGACCGACTTGACCGAGCAGCAGGCGGATTACCTGACCAAGGTCGACATGTCGTCCCATGCGCTTCTCGGCCTGATCGACGACATCCTCGACTTCTCCAAGATCGAAGCCGGCAAGATGGAGATCGAGGCCGTGGCGTTCAATCTGGACGACGTCATGGAAAACCTGTCCACCATGACGACGGCGCGGGCCGGCGCCAAGCCGCTCGACATTCAGTTCCACATTGACCCCAGCGTGCCGAAAAACCTGAAGGGAGATCCGCTACGGCTGGGTCAGGTGCTGATCAACCTGACGGCGAATGCCATCAAGTTCACCGAAAAGGGCAAGGTCGTCGTGAATGTTCTGCCGGTGCCTTCATCCACCGCCGGCACGGCGAAAAAGCGGATGCTGCGGTTCGAGGTCACGGACACGGGCATCGGCATGTCGCGCGACCAGATCGGCAAACTGTTCCAGCCGTTCACCCAGGCCGACATCTCGACCACCCGCCAGTTCGGCGGCACTGGTCTGGGGCTCGCGATCAGCCACAGTCTTGTCACCATGATGGGCGGCGAGATCGGCGTCGACAGCACCGAGGGCAAAGGCAGCACCTTCTGGTTCACCGCCGAGGTGACGGTCCTGCCCGCCGATCTGACGGAAGACGCCGCGCCGACGCACCGGACGAAGCCGAAGGACGCGCGGTCGGATGCGCTCAAGCGCATTGCCGGGTTGCACGTCCTGCTGGTTGAAGACAACGAAATCAATCAGCAGGTCGCGCGGGAATTCCTGGGCCTTGCCGGCGTGACGGTCGACATCGCAAGCAACGGCAAGATTGCCATCGCCATGGTTGCCGAAACCCCTTACGACGCCGTCCTGATGGACGTGCAGATGCCCCTGATGGACGGATACCAGGCAACGGAAATCATCCGTGCCGATTCTCGGTACAACGACCTTCCGATCATCGCCATGACCGCCCATGCCATGCAGTCCGAACGGGAAAAATGCCTTGCCGTGGGCATGAATGATCACGTGACCAAACCCATCGACCCGAACCGCCTGTATGCGGTGCTGGCGACCTGGGCCGCCCGGTCGGGTTCGCATCCGGCAAAGCCGGCCAGCAAGATCACGGCGGCGGATTCGTCCACGCCCACGCCTGTGTCGGCCGACGTCCTGCCCGACACGATCCAGGGAATCAACCTGACCGAGGCCCGCGCCATGATGCGGGGAAACGACGTGATCCTGCGCCGTCTGTTGGGCGCCTTTCATGCGAAGTACATGGACCAGGCGGACGAGATCTCCGCCCTGCTGACCGACGGCGACCTGGAAACGGCGGTCCGCACGGCCCATACTCTGAAAGGAGTCAGCGGCAATATTCGCGCCGAACGCGTGTATCAGGCGGCCAAGGCGCTTGACGACCAGTTGCGCAGCGGACCCGGCGAGCCGGAAGTCGATGCCTGCCTGAAGGAATTGAGTAGCGCCCTTGATGAGGTTCGTGATTCTCTGGCAATAGCGTTGGGTGGCGGCAACTCTGCGGAGAATAAATCACCGCCGCCGGCAGGAGAATAACCCAGATGACGCTGGGAACGGTGACACAGGCCCCAATAACACTGCGAACGACGGCACGGCGGAAAGAACGGCGCGATGACGGGAATTGAGAGAAGCGACATTTTGTCCCGCGGCAGCCAGGAGCCGCTGCGCCAGAAGATACTGATCGTCGATGACGCGGAAACGAACCTGATGATTCTCTCCAACCTCCTGGCCGAGGAAGGTGACATTATCAGCGCGACGGACGGCGTGCAGGCAATCGCCCTCGCGGAATCCGACCTTCCCGATCTGATCCTGCTGGACGTCAGCATGCCCGGCATGGACGGTTACGAAGTCTGCCGCCGTTTGAAATCGGGCATCCAGACCCGCGACATACCCGTCGTCTTCGTCACCGGCCGCACCGAAGACAATGACCAGGAAAAAGGATTGTTGCTCGGCGCCATCGACTACATCCTCAAGCCCTATTCACCGCTGATCGTGCTGGCCCGCATCCGCAATCACCTCGCCCTACAGAAGGCCCACCGGGACCTTAAGATCGCCAACGCGGAACTGACCCGACTTGCCACCACGGACTTTCTCACCGGCGTGTGGAACCGGCGGCGGTTCATGGAACTGGGCGAAGCCGAGGTCGCCCGCGTGCGACGCAGCGGGCGCTGCTTCGGCGCGGTGATGATGGATGTCGACCACTTCAAGGCCGTGAACGACACCTACGGCCACGACGCCGGGGACAGCGTGCTCCGGGCCCTGGCCGAGGCCTGCGTCGACCGCCTGCGCAACGTCGATATCGTCGGCCGCATGGGCGGCGAGGAATTCGCCTTGATCCTGCCGGAAACGGATCCCCAGGGCGCCAGGCTGACGGTCGAAAGACTGCGGGAACATCTTGGCGAACTGACCATCCCCGTCGATTCCGGGCCCCTGAACGTGACGGTCAGCGCCGGCGTGACCACGGTCCAGGACCCGAAAGATTCAATCGAGTCCGCGTTGAAGCGGGCCGACGCGGCGCTTTACGAAGCGAAGGACCGCGGCCGCAACCGAACCGTCGCCTACGAGGAAATGTAACGTCCGACGGTCTGGCCGGGCTTCCGTATCAAGAGGATAGGCTTTAGGACGCGTCGAGCCCATGGGGCCGCAGCAGGCTGCGGGAAATCACCACGTTCTGAATTTCCGTCGTACCGTCGAGGAATTCGCACATCTTCGCCGCCGCGAAATGGCGGCCGAAGGGCTCCTCGGCGCGCAGCCCGGCCGCCCCCATCGCCTGCATGCAGGCCGATATGCCCCGCACCGCGGCGCGGGTCGCGAATTTCTTGGCATGGGCGCATTCGGTGATTCCGACCTCACCGGCGTCCAGCGTGCGGGCCGCGTGCTCGGTCAGGCGGCGGCAGGCCTCCAGGTCCGTGGCCACGTCGGCCAGTTCCCACTGCAACCCCTGGTTGGCCAGGATGGGCCGACCGAAGGCCATGCGCCCGGCGCCATAGGCCAAGGCCCGGTCAAGGCATTCGGCCAGCATTCCGCAACAAAGCGCGGCGACGAACATCCGCGCCATGTTGATGCCGGCCATGGCCGCCTTGAACCCCTCGCCGGGCGCGATCAGCAGATTGGCGTCCGGAATCCGGCAGTCCTCGAAGGTCAGACCGCAGAGCCCCGCCGCATGCCCGCCCATAAGGTCATAGGGGGCGGCGCGGGACAGGCCGGGAAAGTCGCCTTCGACCAGGACATTGGCGATGCCACGCCATCCTGCTTGCGCGTCGGTCTGGACATAGACGCTCATGACGTCCGCGTTGACGCCGTTGGTCACCCAGGCCTTTTCGCCGGTCACGGCCCAGCCGCCTGTTTCCTGTCGCGCGGCGCAGGTGATCGCGGTCGCATCGCTGCCGACCGCCGGTTCGGTCAGGCAGAACGCGCCGATACGACGCCCGTCGATCATGCCGGGCAGCAGACGATGGCGCTGTTCGTCGGTGCCGCGCCGGGCCACGGCGTTGGCCGCGTTGGCGTGAACCTTAAGCGCGAAGGCAAAACCGAAGTCGGCCGCCGCCAGAGCCTCGGCCATGCGCGCGGCGCACAGCATCCCGATGCCGGCGCCGCCAACCTCACGCGGCAGAATCGCCGACGTCAACCCGGCGGCGGCGGCCCGCTCGAACATTTCGGCCGGCAATGCCCGCGCCTTTTCCCACCCGGCCGCATGGGGCCGCACGTCGCGGGCCGCGAACGCGGCCGCCGCGGCGACGAGGTCGTCCTCTGTTTTCGAAAGATCTTGGCTCATGATTCCTCCCTCGGCGGTCTTTGGCGCGGTCACGCGCAGGGTCCCTTTGCCCCCGACCTTACCCGCTTGGCGCCGATGTTGGGATGGCGAATCGCGCGCTGCTGGCCGCAGGTCCGGCAGAGGTGGCGGCAGGACAGCCCAGACCTCTTCGGGGCGAATAACGTCACGTGGGACGCGTCTAAATTTCTAGAAATTTTTCAAAAGCTTAGATGAATTAAAAAAACAACCTCAGTGCCAGAAACAGACTTCGTCCCGCCCGATAAGATGTTCCAATTATTCCCCGAGTGTGCGATTTTATGCCGGAATACGGCGAAGGCACTCGGGGAAAGACGTTGCGCAGCCTTCTCAAGGCGGGGTTCACATTTGCGGTGATCTTCGGCGTGTCGGCATGGAGTGCCGGCGCGCGGGCACAGTCATTGCCTGACGCCCTGCTCGACCTGATCGAGAACCATGATCGGATCAACGCCGCCAAGAATTCGCTGGACGCCGCGACCAGCCGCATCCGCGAAACCCGCGGCGCCTGGTTCCCCGAACTGGAAATCGATTTCAACAACGGCTTCCAGAAGCGCGCCAATCCCGGCACCCAGGACACCGCCAAAAAGTTCAACGAAACGTCGCTCAGCATCACTCAGTTGCTGTGGGATTTCGGCAAGACCGACACGGACATCGGGATTTCCCGCAAGAATCGGGAATCGGCGGCGATCAATCTGAACCAGGTGCGCCAGGACCTGGTTCTCGAAGGCATTGTCGCCTACATCCAGGTCTACAGCGCGAACCGGCGCCTGATCCTGTCGCGGCAATCGGAAGACAACATCAAGAAACAGACGGAACTTGAAGACGCCCGGGTCGCCGGCGGCGCCGGGTTTTCGACCGACGTCCTGCAGGCCAAGACCGAACTGGCCGAAGCCCAGTCGCGCCGCGTGGTCGCCGAGGGCACCCTGCGCAACGCCCTGTCACGCTATCATGCGCTGTACCGTGACATGCCCAAGGGGGTCAATGAATTCAAGCTTCCCCCCGTGCCCGAAGTCCTGATGCCCCGGACCCTTGAGGAAGCCATCGAAATCGGACTCAAGGAAAACTTTCAGCTGCGCAATGCGCGGCTCGCCTCCGACATCGCCAAGGACAGCGTTACACGGACCCGTCAGGATCTGTTCTTTCCCGAACTGAACGCGGTCGTCGAAACCAGCCACGAGCGCAACCTGGACGGCACCATCGGCCAACGCAACGCGCAGGCCGCCAAGGTCGAGCTCAACTTTCCCTTCAACCTGGGATTTACCGCGCTTGATTCGGTCAACGCCTCCAGCAGCGACTACAAGGCCGCGATCGACCGCGCCGCGGACACCCAGCGGACGATCGAGGAGAACATCCGCCTCGCCTGGGCGGATCTGGAGACCGCGCGGCAGAATCACGACGTGCGCACCGCGCAGGTCGAAATCGCCGCCAAGTTTCTTGAACTGGCCCGCGAAGAACGCGAGGCGGGCCGCCGCTCACTGCTTGATGTGTTGTCCGGGGAAACCCGCCTGATCAACGCGCAGAGCGATTCCGTCCTGACGGAGGTCGCGATCGTGCAGGCGACTTTCCGGCTGCTGAACGCGATGGGCCGCCTGGAGGTTTCGGCGGTCGAGGCGAAGTAGCCTTCAACCCCCCGTTTATCGCCGTTTTCTCGGCCATATCGGATTCACGCCGATTTATCCGCCGTGCGGTCAACGGTCACATTTTTTCCATCGATTTTAAGATAATTTTATACATACTATACAGTATCGGCGTGGGCGGGTCGTTCACGTTGGTGTAAGGTTGTATGCCTAAAGTCCTGGGGCCCGGCGAACGAGACACCAAGATCGCGCACCGGCGGGTCATGCAGTCAGTGCTCAATCCAAGGGAATCAGGAGGGTTTGCTTCGGCGGCGGCCGGTGGGCGTTGTCGTGCGCACAGAAGAGCGAGCACGTAAGGGGTGGCCACAAACCAGTTTGTTCCCGGCACGGACGATAAAGGCGCAGACCCGCAGGATTGGAGCGGCGCCAATTCGTTCGTCCTCGATGCGGCGGGGGCCGAACAGGTTCACGTGCCTGACGGCGGCTGGATTCTCCAGGCCCAGTTCGTGCGCCAGGGGCCGGATTTGCTGTTGGTCGGCAAGGACGGCTCCAAGGTTCTCATCAAAAGCTTCTTCAAGTTCGCCGATCCCCCGGATCTGGTGACCCCCGACGGGGCCGTCATCAACGGCCCCCTTGCGGTCAAACTGGCCGGTCCCGCCGCTCCCGGCGTCGAAGCCCAGGCGGGCCCCGCGGGTGCGGCCGAGCCGATCGGCAAGATCGTCACCGTCTCGGGCAAGGTCGAGGCGACTCACGCGGACGGCACCAAGGCCGTCCTCAAGGTCGGCGACCCGGTCTATCAGGGCGACGTCATCGAAACCGGCCCGCTGGGCGCCGTCGGCATGGAGTTCGCCGACGAATCGACCTTCTCCCTCGCCGACAACGGCCGCATGGTTCTGGACGAGATGGTCTACGATCCGCAGGCCCAGTCCGGCACCTTCGGGGCCTCGATCGTCCAGGGGGCTTTCTCCTTCATCTCGGGCCAGATCGCCAAGACCGGCCCGGACAACATGCTCATCAACACGCCGACGGCGACCATCGGGATCCGCGGCACGGCGCTGGCCGGCAAGGCCGCGCCCGAGGGCGAGCAAAGCAACTTCACGATCCTGCCGGAAGGCCAGTTCGTCGGCGAAGTGGTGATCTCCAACAACGCCGGGACGGTCGTCCTCAACCAGGTCGGCGCCACGGTCTCCATCGCTTCCTTCAACGTTGCGCCGCCGCCGCCCATCGTCATCTCGGCGGCGGAAATCCAGGCCCGTTACGCCGATGTTCTGCGCTCCCTGCCCCAGCCGCCCGGCAGTTCCGGCGACAACGCCGTCCCCGGACAGTCCGGCACGCCCCAGGACAACAATTCGCAGCAAGGCGAGGAAGCCGCCGAAAAGTTGCAGAAACTGGAACAGGCGATCGCCCAGGGCGCCGTCGACGCCATCAAGTTCAATATCCAGCTTCAAAACGCCAAGGTAACGCTCGAAGGGGTGTTCGAGACCCTGCAACAGCAGTTCGGCGCCGGCGCATTCGTCCTTGACCCGGTGACCGGCACCACCCTTAGCCAGGTGAAATTGGCGCTGGCCCAGGCGCAGGGCACCCTTCTCGGCGGCGGCTCGCCCGACCAGATATTCGCCCTTCTGCAACAACCGGGCATCGGCGCCGCGATCCGCAACCTGCTGCCGCCCGACGTTCTGCAGCAGGCCGTTTTCGATACCGCGACCTTCACCGCCATCAACCAGGCTCTGACGCAGCTTATCTCGGCATCGAACATCGCCTCGGCGGCGGAATTCACGGCCGCCAACGCCGTCACCAGTTTCTCCACCGGCTTTCCCACCCTGGCCGCCCAGGCCGGACTGAGCGAGGCCCAGACCAACGCCGTCAGCGGCTCGTTGATCAGTGTCGTAACCAGCCCGCTGGGCGCCTTGAACGCGGCGCAGGCCCTTTCGGAAACCATCATCACCCTGATCCAGGCGGCGCAGGCCGCCCTGGTCACGGCGGGCACCGGCGGCCCGGTCGATCCCACGATAGTCGCCGCCTTGCGCGCCGCCGCCGGTCTGGATGGTACGCCGGGCGCGAACCTTTTGTCGGCCGCGAACACGCTGGCGACCACCATCACCCAGGCGGTCAACGCCGCCGAGGACGCGGCCAATGCGGCGCTGGCGCACTACAAGATCAACGGCAACCTGACCCAGGCCCTCGACACCGCCGCCGCCTTCATCGACGACGCCGTGGACGCCAGCACCATCGCGGCCACCGTGGCCCAGGCGACCCAGCTGATCGACGATCTGCAGGCGGCGATCGCCGCTGTTCCCGGCGTGCCGCAGGCGCTGCTCGACATCGTTGGGTACGCGGTTCAGGCCGCCCAGGCGACCGAGCTTTCCGTGGCCGCGGCCGCGCTGACCCTGGAATCCAGGACCGGGCAGGAACTGCTGGACGCCAGCGCCGAAGCCAAGGCGCAGGCCGCCCTGGTCGATCAATTCCGCGAGAACGCCGAGAACGCCTTCCTATCCTATGAGCAGGAGCAGGCCGCCAACATCGACCCGGCGGTTTCCGGGGCCTATCAGGGCGCAAAGAGTGGGGCCTCTACAGCCGCCAGCAATTCCGAATCCTCGCAATCTGGCATCGACGCCTCGCTGCGGTTGCAGGAGGCGGCGGAGGGCTACAAGGACGGCAGCGCGGCCGCCGACCTGACCGCCAAGCAGGCGGCGACAGCCACCGCCCAGACCGCCGCCAACACGGAGAAGGCCGAGGCCGAAACCGCCGCCGCCGCGGTGCAGACGGCGCGTGCCGACCTGTTGATCAAGCTGATCAGCGAGGCCGTCGACCGCGCCACCGCCAATGCCTACGAGGACGCCGCGAAAAGCGCCGAGGCCATCCAGAAAGGCGCCAGTGACGGCGACAAGGGCGATGTGGCGGTCGGCGACGTCGATGCCAACGGCGCGGCACCGCTGACGTATCAGGTCAACGCGGATCTGATAAGCCTCGCGGTGGGGCAGAGCACGACGGACACCTTCAAGGTCGCCGTGCCCAATAATTCCGGCGGCTTCGACCTGCAGACGATCACCGTGACCATCACCAATGTGGACGGCACCTTGACCGTTTCCGATCAGGTGACGATCACCACCGGCGCCGGCGCCAATCAGACGACCGTCACCGGTTCGCTGTCCGCCCTGCGCGCCGAAGGCTCCCAGCAAGCCGTGGACGTGGCGCGGGACGCCCTGATTTCCGACGACGATCTTGTCGGGTTGACGGGGACGGACCTGCTCATCGCCCAACAGAACCAGGCGAACGCCCAGGCCACCCTCGACGCCCAGGTCGATCTTTTTGAAATTTTCCAGGATGCGGCGCAGACGGCCCAGGCCCAGTCGCGGGGCGCCGGTGACGGCGACAAGGGCGAGGTCACCTTCGACGCCGACGGCAACCTGGTCTACACGCCCGACGCCGATTCCTATGCGGACCTGGAAAACGGGCAATCGGCGACGGACACCTTCCAGATCGCCGTGAAGAACGCGGACACCTATGACCTGTACGACGTGACCGTCACGGTAACCCGTACCGGCGGCGTGCTGGAGGTTGTCAATTCGGTCACCATCACGGCTCCGGACGACACCACGGACACCCTCGACCTGGATGCCCTTGACGATGTCACCACCGGAAACATCGGCTACATCAATGGCGCCGATCAGGTGGCCGACGCATCGGGAGCCCTGGCCGACGCGGCACGCACCAATGTGGAGAGTCTGCTTTCAGCCGCACAGACAGCGTTGACGGAATCGCTCGCGGCCATCAACAGCCTCGCCGAGGCCCAGTCGGCCGAAGCGGATGCCGAGGGCTTCCTTGCCATTGGCCAGACCGCCGCGGAAGGACAGGCGCAATCCGCCTTCGACACTTCGATCATCCGGCTCACGAATCTGGCCGATGCCCTGACCGATCTCGCAACCCAGACCGCCGCCGCGGCCGCCGAGGCGCAGTCGCATACCATCGCCGCCCCCGGCCACAAGGAGCCGGCCAACGCCGCGGCGCTGGACGCCTTCGAAGCTCTGCTGAACGCCGCCGTCGAGCTTGCCGGCTTCGACGTCGCCGATTTCCTGGCCGGCGACACCAATCTCAACACGCGCACGGAGATTTTGGATTTCGGCACCGGCGCGACCAATGATCCGGCGGCCCGCGCCGCCATCGCCGCCGCCGAGGCCGAGGTGCGCGACGCCCTGGTCACGTCGCTGAGCGATTTCATCGACACGCGACTTGCCGCCGTCACCGCCGCAAAAGATCTGTCCTATGCGTCGCAGTCGGATGCCGCCATCGCGGCCCGTGACGCGGCCTTCGCGTCGGCGCAGAAGCTGGCCGCCCAGGCGAGCCAGTCCCTCGACCTAGCCAAGGCCAAGTCGGTGGAGGCGTCGGCGACCGCCGACTACATCGACTTCATCAATCCGGAACCGGACAACCCGGAGCAGGCGCTCATCGCCTTCCAGGGCCTCGTCACGGCCACGGCCGGCGCAGCACCCGAAAGCATCGTCCTCACCGGCAACCTTCCGAATCTTGGCCTAACCGTCACCGTGAATACGGTGAACGTCGGCGGTGGCAATGCCGACAACGCCATCGTGGCTGTTGAAACGACCGCGGCGACCGCATCCACCGCCGAGGTCACCACGATCACCCTTTCCGGCACGCCCGAGGTCGGCGACACCTTCACCATCAACATTTCCGCCACGCTGAGCGATTCCACATACTATGAAGGCGAGGTAACGGTCACGGTCACCGCCGCCGAGAACACCCTGGAAGCGATCCGCGACGCCCTGGCCGAAGCCATCAACTTCGAGCCCACCCTGGGCGGCGTCCAGGGCCAGGCCGAGGCCGCGATCGACGAAGCCAACGCCGCCACGGCGGACGCCGCCGCCGCCGCCGCCGCCGCCGAAGCGGCCGCCGCCGCCAAGGTCGCCGCCGACCTGGCCGCCTACAATTCCGCCCTCTCCTTCGCCGAGGCCGCAATCGACGATGCCGCCACGGCCCAGGCCCAGGCCGTGATCGCCGCCGCGCAGGAAACCCTCGCCCAGCAGGCCGCCGCCCAGGCCGCCGCCGCCGAAGCGGCCAACGACGCCGCCGCCGCGCTGACCGCATCACAGGCCGCCCAGGCCGCCGCCACGGCCGCCGCCACCGCCCAGGCCGCCGCCGCCGCCGCCAAGACCTCGGCCGGGCAGAACGCCGCCCTGGCAATCCAGGTCGCCGCCGGCGCCGGCGCGGTGACCGTCAACGGCACCTCGACCAACGCCTCGACGCAGGCCGACCGCGCCGCGCAGGCCGCGGCCACGGCCGCCGCCGCCGCCGGTGCGGCATTGCAGGATTCCGACAACGCCGCCGCCTTCGCCGTCGAAGCGCGCGATTCCTACCTGCTTCAGGATGCCGAAGATCGCGCCGCCGAACTGGCGGAAACGGCCGCCGCCGAGGCCCTGGCCGCCGCCGAGGCCGCCGCCGAGGCCGCCCAGGAACAAGCCGATGCCGCCGCCGCCCAGCGCGCCGCCGAACGGGCGCAGGCGACCGAGGAAGCGACCCGGTTCAAGGAACAGGCGGAAGCCTTCGAGACCGACGACGATCCGGCGACCCTGGATGCCGCCCAGGCCACGGCCACGGCCAAGGCCTTGGCCGCCAGCAACGTGCCGGGATCGGCCGAGCTTGCCGCCGAGGCCGCCGAAGCGGCGCGCAACGCCGCCAACCAGGCGCAAACCGCCGCCGACGCCGCTCAGGATGCCGCCCGCGGCAAGGGTCCGGACGCCCAGGCACAGGCCGATCTGGCCCAGGCCGCCGCCACCCGCGCGGCGCAAGACGCCGGCGAAGCCGAAGCCGCCGCCGTGGTCGCCGCCAATGCGGATGCCGCCGTAACCGCCTGGACATCGGGGGATGCCTCCGGCGACCGCGCCGCCACCGCCCTCGCCGCCCGCGATGCCGCCGCCGCCGCCGCGCGCGCGTCCGCCGCCGCCGAAACCGCCAATGCGACCGCCGAGCAGGCCACCGCCGACGCCGTCGCGCCGAACGTGGCCCTGGCCGCCGCCGAAGCCACGGTCACCTCGCGCACCAATTCGCTGGCCCAGGTGCGGGCCGAACGGGACGAGGCGGACGACGGAGACGACAACGTCGATAGCGCCATCGAACTGGTCTGGGACAATGCCGTCGCCCAGGCCGAACAGGCGCTGAGCGATGCCGAGGATGCCCTGGCCCAGGCCCAGGCCGCCGCCGACGCCGCCAACGAAAACGTCACCATCGCCCAGGCGAACGCCGATGCGGCCTCGCAAGCCGCCGCCGAGGCCGCATCGCAGGCTGCCCAGGCCGCGTCACAGGCCAGCTTCGCCGCCGCCTTCGAAATCAACGCCCAGGGCGCCGCGCAGACCCGAGTCGACAACTTCCTCGACTCCCTGGCCGACGAAATCGCCGAGGCCCTGGCCAGCGCCAAGGCCCAGGCGACCACGGCCAGCCAGCAGGCGGTCCTGGCCACCACCGCCGCCGCCAGCGCCACGCCTGATTCGGATGCCGCCCAAGCCGCCGCCGCGGCCGCGGCCGAGGCCGCCCAGGCCGCTCTCGACGCCCTGTTGCAGGCGGCCGAAGACCTTGATCTGCCGATTTCCGCCGAAACGGCGCAGGCGGTCATCGACGCCATCGACACCGCCGCCGACGCGGCCGCCGCGCTCGACGATCTGGACGACGGCGTTCTGACCACGGACAATCTCAGCACCATTCAGGACGCCGCCGACGCCACGCAACTGGCGGCCGTCGCCGCGATCAAGGCCGCCGCCGCATCGGCGCTGCAAGCCGTGGCCGCCGCCAACGCCGCCCTGCTGGTGGCGCAGAAACAAGCCGCCGTGGCCGCCGCCGACGAAGCCGGCCTCAACGCCGCCCGCATCGAGGCCGCCGAGGCGGCACTGGATCAGGCCCAGGCCGATGCCCAGGCCGCCGCCGACCAGGCCGCCGCCGATTCCGCCGAGGCCACGTCCGCCCAGGCCGCCGCCCAGACCCGGGTGTCGGACATCCAGGCCATCGCCACGGCCGCGGCTTCCGCACGCACCGCCGCGACCACGGCGGAACAGGCCGCGACCGATGCGTCGGCCAGCCTGAGCCAGGCGCAGACGGCGCTGACGGCCGCCCGCTCGGCCGCCGACGACGCACAGGCCGACTTCACGGCCTCCGCCGCCGCTCAGACCATCGACCCTGCCGCCTATCAGGCCGTGAAACAAGCCAACGACCGCGCCCAGGCGGCGCTTCGGGACGCCTTGGATGCGGTCGCCGACGCACAGGCCGCCTATGCCTCGGCCAGCGACGCCGCCACCGCCGCCGACGCGGCCGCCGATCTGGCCGAAGTCTACCGTGACGGCGGCACCCACCCGAACACCGGGGCCACCATCGTCGGCGTGAACCTCGCCGCCGCCCAGGCCGCCCTCACCACCGCGACCAATGCAGCCGCGGCCGCACAGACGGCCGCCAATACGGCGGCAGCCGAAGCGGTGGAAGCGGCGGGACGAACCGCTGTCAGTGCCGAGCTTTCGGATATTCAGGCCGCCGCCGATCTTGCCCTCGCCGATGCCGCCGCCGCCGATGCCGCCGCCACGACGGCGGAAACCCAAGCCGGCCTGGCAACCGCGGCGCTGGCCGGTATTCCGCGCGCCGCCGCCGCCCGTTCCGCCGTCCAGGCCGCCGCCGACGAGGCCCAGGCCGCCGTCGCCACCGCCGAGGGCGTGGCCCAGACGGATACGGTAACCCTGGACGGCACCATCGAAGACGGCGACGTCTATCGCGTCACGATTGACGGCGACGTAGTCGCGGTCACCGTCGGCACGGACACGGCCGCGGCATCGACCGGCATCACCATCGCCGATGTGCGCGATGCCCTGGTCGCCAAGATCAACACCCCGGCCAACGGCGCGACCGATTCCGTGGTTGCTTCCGCCGGCAACGGCGACGGCGCCATTACCCTGACCGCGGCCATGCCGGGCATCGGGTTCACGGCGACGGCGTCCGCCACCAACAACGGCGCCAACGACGACCAGAGCGCCACCGCGTCGACGGTTACCGGGAACCTGGGCGGCGCCACGCAGGTCGCGCAGCTGGATACGGTCACCCTGCAGGGCACGGTTCAGGCCGGCGACACTTATACGGTCACCGTCAACGGCACGCCGGTCACCGTGACAATTCCCGAAGGCGGCGCGATATCGACCCTGACCCAAGTCCGCGACGCCCTGATCACGCTGATCAACGACAGCGCCGCCGGCGCCGCCGTTACCGCCTCGCCCGGCGATACCGGCGAAACGTTGGCCATCACCGCCGATGTCGCGGGCGTCGCCTTCACGGCGACGGCGACGGCCACGGACGGCGGCGGCACGCAGGACAACGCGGCCCAGGCGGTGACGACCACCGCCAATCTGCGCGGCGCGGACGATCTCGCGGCACAGGCGGCGACAGATGCCGAGACCGCCGCCACCACGGCCCAATCGGAAGCCGCCAAGGCGGATGCCGCGGCCAAGACCGCCGCCGCCTCCATCGCGGCCAAGGGCGCCAACGACGACGCGGTCACTGCCGCCGGCGACGCCGCGACCCAGGCCGCGACGGCCAAACAGGCCGCCGCCGACGCCGCGCTTCACGCACGCACGGCCAAGGCGGTCGGTGACGCGGTCAGCGAGGTTCTGAGCCGGGATTCCTTGGATAACGACGATTTTCTGGATGCCATCGAAGCGCAGTTGGAAACCACCCAGGTGACCCGCGTCACCCTGTCGGGCGCGGTCGAAACCGGGGACACGTTCTTCATCACCGTGGGCACGACCCAGGCGTTTTTCACGGTCGATGGGCAGACCACCCCGACCGAAGTCCGCGACGCCTTCATCCAGAAACTCATCAACGAAAACACCTTTGACGGCTTGGTCACCGTCAGCCAAGGCGCGACACCGGATTCCATCCGCCTGACCGGCGCCACCCCGGGCACGGCCTTCACCACCACGGCATCCGCCACCAACACGGCGGACGGCACCAACGACCAGGCCGCCCGCGTGCAGCGCCAGGTCAGCGCCGATCAGGTGACGCAGCAGGACACGATCACCGTCGATGGCGCCACCGTGGTCGCCGACGGCGACAGTTTCTCGATCACGGTCGCGGGAACGTCCGTCACCGTATCGACGGCCAGCGGCCTGATCAGCATCGGTGACGACGCCGGCGCCGTGCGCGACGCCCTGGTCACGGCGATCCAGAATGCCGGCGTTGCCGGCGTCACCATCGCCGCGGGCGGCACGGGGGCCCTGGTTCTGACCGCGACCCAGGCCGGCGCCGCCGGCGCGTTCCTGACCAGCATTCCGGCCGGCAGCACCGGCATCCTCAGCCTGGACGCCATTTCCAACGGCTCCGTCGCCGACCGCGCCGCACAGAACGCCGCCGACGCCAGCGACGCCGCCCAAAGCGCGCTTGCCGCCGCCAACGCGGCCGGCACCACCGCCGGGAACGCCCTGACCGCAGCCCAGGCAGCCGTCGCCCAAGAAGGGGCCGGTAGCGTCGCCCAAGCATTTCTGACCAACACGCAATCCCAGGTCACGGCGACCAATTCCTCGGTCGCATCGGCCGTGCGCGACGCCGCGGCCGCGGCCCAATCCGCCGCCAGCGCCCAGGCCCAGGCCGACCTTGCCGGCACGGACGGCGACGCAATCGCCGACCTGATCACGGCCGCCAACACTGCGGCGATCCGGGCCGCCGACGAAGACGCCGACACCGCCGCCGAAGCCGCCGAAGCCGCCTTCTCCCAGGCCACGGCCAGTTCCACCGCCGCCCTGACGAAGGCGGAAGACGCGATCACCGACGCGGCGGAGATGCTGCAACTCGCCACCAGCTTCGATCAGGTCACCCTGACCGGCACGCCGGCGGCGGATAATGTCTTCACCCTGACCATCGACCCGACGCCGGGCAACGCCGGCAACGGCGACGCCGTGACGATCGAGGTCACGGCCCAGGACGGCGACACCATCGACGACATCCGCGACGCCCTGGTCGACGCGGTCAACAGCCATACCGACCTTCAGGGCGTCGCCCAGGCGTCGGCGACCAGCGGGTCCGGCGGTTTCGTCGTTGCCGCAACCACATCCGGCAGCAGCATCGGCGTGACGGTCACGGAAGACGGCGGCGCGACCGGGGCCGAAAGCGCCTCGACCCAGATTCTCAATGCCCTTGCCGCCGCCAATGCCGCGAAGACCACGATCGAAGACCTGTTGGCCGACGGTATACAGAGCGGCGACGGCAACACCACGGCAACGGCGCTCGACAACGCGGTCACGGCGTTGGACGCGGCGATCGCCGCGACCCGCCAGACCGTATCCGTCACCATCGGTGGCACCGTCGAAGCCGGCGACACCCTGACCGTCGTCTTCGACACGGACAACGACGGCACCGCCGACGTCACGAAATTCATCACCGTCGGCGCCAACCCCACGCTTGCCTCCGTGCGCGACGCCCTGGTCGCCGAGATCGGCACGACCGGCGGCATGACCGCTTCCGCCGCGCAACAGGACGGCGAATTGCTGCTGATTTCCGACAATCCCAACGCGTCGTTCATCCGCGTCACGGTCAGCGCCGTCAACCAGGACGGCGTCGCCAACGAGGCGCCCACCATCAGCGCCGCCCGCACCGGCGCGGAAGCCGCGCTGCGGGCATTGAAGAACGGCCTGGAACAGGCCTCGGACATCGCCGAAACCATCGAGGCCGCCGTCAATACCGCGGGCACCGCCGCGGGCACGGCGCGCGCCGCCGCCGACGGTCTGGCACCGGCATTCGACGCGAACGGCGCCCTGACGGCGGAAAGCGCCGCCACAATCGTCGCCACGGCCAATACTCTCGGCAGCTTATCCCCCGCTCTGGACCCATCGGTGCCGGCGGACGTGGTGGCCGCCGCCCAGTTGCTGGCGGAAATCGCCGAAGGCTATGTGCCCGACGCCCTGTCCGGCGCCGCCACGGCGAACGCCCAGGCGACCATCGCCCAACAGGCCGCGTTCCAGGCGGCATCGGGCCTGGCCCAGTTCGAACAGGCGATCCTCAAGGCCCGCAACGAGGCCGAACTGCGCATCCAGCAGGAAGCCCGCGATTCCGCCCCCGTGGCCGGCGACGACGTGATCGGCGACGGTGACGCCGCCAACGGCGGGCCGGTTTCCGGCGACGACGAGGTGCTGGAAGACCAGGCCGTCACCTTCGACGTGCTGGGCAACGACAAACGCGCCGACGGCGGAGATCTGACCAACGCGACCATCGCCGCGGTCGGCCAACCGGCCCACGGTAAGGTCGCCATCGTGGCGGAGCAGGACGAACTGATCGTCAGCCCCGGATTCAGCGACGGCGACACGGTCACCCTGACCGTCAACGGCACCAGCGTCACCTTCACCCTGGACGCTGACATCAGCGTCGACGCCAACATGGCGCTGTTCGCCACGCAGATTAACGGCAACGCCGCGATGTCCGGGATTGTAACCGCCACCGCCGTCGGCAGCCGCGGCGGCCTGACCCTGACCTCGGCCGTGCCCGGCACACCGATCGCGTCAAGCGCCGCCACCAGCACCGTCAACTTCTCGGCGGACGTCAGCAACACCGTCCCCAACGGGCGCATCACCTACACGCCCGACGCCAACTACAGCGGCGCCGACACCTTTACCTATACGGTGTCGAACGGTGCCAACCCGCCGTCCTTCGACACGGCGACGGTGACCATAGACATCACGGCCACCAATGATAACCCGGATGCCAAGAACGACTTCGTCACCACCGCCGACGACAGCACGGCGATCAGCAAGACGGCGGCGGCGGGCCTGCTCGCTAACGACACGGACATCGACACGGGCGACAGCCTGACCGTCATCAAGGTCAACGGTAGCACCGTCGGTGTCGCGCAGAACGTGAACTTCACCTTGCCGAACGGCGATCCGGTGGTCGCCCAGGTTACGATCAACGCCGACGGCAGTTACACGGTCAACCCCAACGGCCAGTTCGAAGCGTTGGCCGCCGGGCAATCGGCCACCGGCACCCTGACCTATACCGTGTCCGACGGCCACGCCGGGACGGACGATCAGACCATCACGCTGGACACACCCACGCCTAACGCCACCGGGGTCAATCAGGTTTCGACCTATACCGTCGGTGGAACGGTCGAACGCGGCGACGTGTTCGAGATTACCGTCAACGGCACCCGCATTTCCCACACGGTGACCGACGAGACGACCGCGAACGCGGTCCGCGACGCCATTGTCGCCAAGCTGAACGCCAACGGCGTGATCGCCGGAAAGGTCACGGCATCGGCCGGCGGCGGCGGCGAAGTGGTGATCACCGCCAACCTGGCAGGCCAGGCCTTCACGACCTCGGCCCAGGCGATCAACGCGGGCACCGACGTGGCGACCTTGACCGTCACCATCACCGGATCGAACGATGCCCCCACCGCCGACGCCGGCACGGCGAGCGGGGACGAGGACACGACCATCACCGGCACGCTGACGGCGAGCGATCCCGACCTGGGCGATACGCTGACCTTTGCCGTCGCCGGCGGCGGCCAGGCCGCCAACGGCACGGTCACGGTCCAGTCGAACGGCAATTTCAGCTATGTCCCCAATGCCGAATTCAGCGGCACGGACAGCTTCACCTTCCGTGTCACCGACGCCGCCGGAATATCCAGCACCGCAACGGTGACGATCACCGTGAACAACGTGAACGACGACCCCGTCATCACCGCCGGCGGCGATCCGGCGCCGACCTTCGAGGAAGGCGGGACCGCCGTCATCGTCGATGCAAGCATCACCATCACGGATGTCGACACCGCGAACTTCGACACGGGCTCCCTGCGCGCTGCGGTTACGGGCAACCTGAATGCCGGCGACAGCCTGTTGGTTCAGGAAACGGGCGGCATCACGCTGTCGGGATCCGACGTTCTGTTTAACGGCGTCGTGATCGGCGCCATCGACGGCACGAATGACGGGTCGGCCGGCGACCTGTTGATCGCCCTGGATTCCGATGCCACGCCCGCGGCGGTGCAGGCCCTGGCCCGCGCCATCGCCTTCGAGAACGACACGGCCACGCCCGCCACGGTCGACCGCACGGTGACCTTCACGGTCGATACCGGCGACGGCGGCACCACCACCCAGGACGCGACGGTGCAGGTCGTCCTGGAAAGCGGGTTGACGCGCAGCGACCATGATCAGTTGAACGGCAGCGGCGATTGGTTCGACGCCGCCAACTGGACCTCGGGCATTCCCGACGCAACGACCATCGCGGTCATCAACGCCGGCGAGGCGGGGGCCACCTTCTTCGACACCTCCGGTCCTGCCGAGAGCGTGGCCACCCTGCTGGTCAAGTCGGCGTTGGAACTTCGCGCGGGCGTCCTGGACGTCGCCGGCATCGCCGATGTCGACACCAGCGGAACGCTGACCCTGACCGGCGGCAGCCTAGACGGCGCCGGAACACTTGCCGTCAGAGGCGTGGCGATCCTTGAGGACGGCAGCACCCTGGAGATCGCCCAGACCATACTGAATGCGGACAACGCCCAGGGTTACGGCGCCACCCTGGAAATCCACGGCACGGGCAACACGGTCAACGGCGCCGTGTCCATCGAAAGCGACGGCGCCTACGACGGCGCGCTGCTGATCGGATCGGCGGCCGGCGGCAATACCGGCGTGACCTTCACCGCCGGCCTGACCAACGGCGGGATCATCCTGCTCGACACGAGTGACGTCTCCCCGGTCGATACGACGCTGACGGTCACCGGCGGCGTGCTCGCCAACAGCGGAGTCATCAACATCGTTGACGGCGCGGGCGGCGGCGGCAACCGGACCATCGACGCCGACATCGACAACAGCGGCGGCGAAATCACGGTCAGCGCCCCCGCCATGATCGAGAACACGGGGCATGTCTTCGACACCGCCACCGGCACCATCACGGTCAACGGCACCAACACCCTGACCATCAACGGCGGCACGACGATCATCGGCTCCGGCACCGAACTGACGGACAACGTCGCGGGCCAGATTGAATTCACGGGCGCCGCGATCCTGGCGTTGGAAAGCGACACAGGCATTGTCGCAACCGACCCCAAGATCCTGTTCGGCGGACAGTCGGATGCCGTCACGGTCACCACCGTCGATGCCGGACCCTACGTGTTCGAGATCGCCGCGGGCGCGACCCTGACCCTGTCCGGCGGTGACGTGTTCGATACGACCGTCGATCTGGAGATCGGCGGGAAGTTCGAGATCGAAGGCACGGGCAACGCCGTCAACGGCGGGCTCTATATCCAATCCAGCAGCGAACTGGCCGTCAACGGATCGGACGCAGGCGGCGATGCCGCGCTGACCATCGCTCAAGGTTTCGTCAACGACGGCACCATTTCTCTGGACAACGTGGGACCAGCGGCCCATGACGCGACCCTGATCGTTGCCGCGGGTACGATCACCAACTTCGGCTCCATCGTGTTTGGCGATCTTTCGATGGTGGGCGGCGCACGCGTTCTGGGCGCCTCGGTCGATAACGCTGGCGGCAGCATCCTCGTCAACATCGACGCGACGATGGCCAACACGGGACATGTGCTCGATACCGCCAACGGCACCATCGACGTCGGCGCCAATACCCTGACGATCGACGGCGGCGAAACCACCATCGGCGGCGGCACCATATTGCTCGGATCGGGCACCCTGGACTTCGCCGGAACGGCCGCCCTGACCCTGGATTCCAGTTTTACCCTTTCGGGTAGCGGACCCGGCGTGACGTTCAGCGGCGCCACCACCATCGGCGGTATCGTCGGCGAGGGCGCACCGACCTTCTATATCGACGACGGACAGACCCTGACCCTGGACGGCGATACGGTCGCCGATACGGTCAACCTGTCCGTCAACGGCATCCTGAACATCGAAGGCACGGGCACCATCATCGCCGCCGCGACCAACATCCATTCGCCGAACGGCGTGTTCAACGTCGCCCCGGGCGCCACGGTGACGATCACCGCCCCCGGTTATCTCGACAGTGACGGCGGCATCATCAACGTCGGCGCCGGCGCGACGCTGATTCTGGACGGCGCCAATATCGGGAACACGGGCATCATCACCGGCGAAGGCACCATCCAGCTGGCCAACGGCGCCGAGATCACCGGCGACGGCATCATCGACGTGGCCGGGATCGACAACATCGGGACCCTGAACATCACCGGCGGCGAGGTCGTGTTCGACAGCGGAACCTCTCTCGACATCGACATCGGCGGCGGCAGCAGCGACGTCCTTCACCTGGACACCATGGACCTGACGGCCGTGGGCGACATCCTGAACCTGAATTTCGCGCCAGGCTTCGACCCCATCGTCGACAACAACACCTTCCAGATCCTGACCTATTCCGGCCACACGGCGGAAATCGGCGGCGACGGCGGCGTTCTGGAAGCCGGCATCGACAATATCTTCGACAGCATCCAGCACAACCTGGGCCCCGAATATACCGTCACCATCGACTACGGCAGCACGGCCGCCACGGTCACCGTCAACCGCAACCCGGAAATCGCCGTCGTCACAAACGGCGCGGGCATGCAGTTCGACGGTGGCGGCGACTACATCCGAATTCCCAACGACCCGGCCATCGCCAACGCGACCTCGATCACCGTGGAGGCCCTCATCACCCTGGCCGGCCCCCCGGCCGGCGTGACGCGGATCGCCGAAAACTTCGACGGCGACTACAAGGGCTGGTCATTCACCACGTATCCCGACGGCACGCTGATCGTCGAAGTCGGCGACGGCGGCGGGTCCGGCCAGTTGTCCACCTTCAGCACGGGTCCGGGGGTCCTTTTGCCGGACGTGCCGGCCCATGTCGCCTTCACCTACGATGCAAGTGGCGAGATCGCCATCTACGTGAACGGCGTCGCCGTCGACGGCACGCCCGGCGGCGTCGACCCGGTCGGCAACCTGGGCGGAACGACGGCGGGCGTCGCCATCGGCCACCCGGCCTTCCCGCTCAAGGGCACGCTTGACGAGTTCCGCATCTACGACGAAGCCCGCACGCCCCTACAGGTGGCCGACGACGCGGGCGGCGGCACCAGCGGCACGCAGCCCCTGGTGCATTACGATTTCGCCGACGGCACGGCCGACAACAAAGGCTCGCTTCTGGATGCCGCCGACGGCATCCTGGGTGACGACGCCAGTGCCTCGGCGCTCGCCTTCGACGGCGTGAACGACCACATTCACGCCGACACGACTGGCATCAACTTCGGGGCCGCCTTCTCCATCGAGTTCACGGTTCAGTTGCCGGCCGGCGACGTGACGCCGGCATACATCGCCAGCATCGGCGACTCCTTCACGGCGAACCAGCACATCCTGATCACGATGAACGAAGGCACGCCGGGCACCATCCGGGTCGGCCAGGTGTCCGCCGCCTTCGCGGATTCAAACGTCGCGATCAATGACGGCCAGCCGCACCACGTCGCCTACACCTTCGACGGAACCAACAGCTACAAACTGTATATCGACGGCGTGCTCAACGTTTCCTTCGGCGGCGGCATACCGGCCGTCAGCGGGACCGACCTGTTCATCGGCGAGCGCTGGACGGGCGATGCCGCGTTGGACGGCAAGATCGCGGACTTCCGCATCTATTCCGATCTGCGCGACGCGACCGAGGTCGGGAACGACGCGGCGGGCATCCTCGACACGGACGCGCTTCAGATCCGCTATGACTTCGACCCCGCCAACGTGTCGAACGGAACGGTGACGAACCTCGGTCTGTTGGGCAGCAGCGCCGACGGCACGCTCGGCAACGACGTTCAGACCAGCCAGGGCATGCGCTTCGACGGCGTCGACGACAAGCTGGTCGCCACGGACCCGCTGCTCGCGCTCGGCGCCGGCGATTTCACCATCGAGGCCATCATCTCGACGACGCAGACGCCCGCCGGCGCGGCGTTATTCCTGAGTCTCGGCGAATCCTTCGGCGTCGCGACCGGGGTCAATTTCAACCTTCTGCCCGACGGCACGATCGATGCGGGTCTGTCGGCGACCGGTTCGACGCCGGCGACGCCGGTCGTCAACGACGGCACGCCGCATCATCTCGCCCTGACCTTCAACGGCACCACCGACACCTACGAGCTGTTCATCGACGGCACGTCCGTCGGCACCTACGTCAACGGGACCGGGAATATCACTCTCGGCCAGCTGACCATGGGCTCGGGCAACCTCGGCGAAAACCCCTTCGACGGCCTGCTTGACGACGTCCGGGTCTACAACGACGTGCGCAGCGACGCGGAAATCGCCGCTGACGCCGTCGGCACGCTCGACGCAAGCGCCCTTGCCGACGGCAATCTGCTGATCGCCTACGACTTCGAGCCCGCCAACATCTCGTCGAGCGGCGCGGTGACCAACCTGGGCGCCATCGGTACATTCGCCAACGCATCCGCCGGCGTCGCCACCCAGTCCGCCCTGCAGTTCGACGGCGGCGACATCGTCACGGCGGCCGATGCCGGTCTTGCGCTCGGCACCGGCAATTTCACCATCGAAGCCGTCGTCTCCGTCAATGCGCCGTTCGGTGCCAACCGCACGATCCTATCGATCGGCGATTTCGCCGGAAACCAGGGCGTCGCCTTGGGGGTCAACGCGTCGGGCTTTATCCTGGGTTCGAACGCCTTTGTCGGCGGCCCTAGCGATACGGTGGACATCACCGACGGCCAGCCGCACCACGTCGCCATGGTCAGGGACGGGGCGAACCTGTCGCTTTACGTGGACGGTGAATTGGTCGCCACGACGGCCGATGCCGCATCACTGAACATTACCAGCGGGCTGCTCGGGATTGGCTCCTTCACCAGCGGCAACGATCCCTTCAACGGCCTTATCGGCGACGTCCGCGTCTATGGCGACGCCCGCACGGCGGACGAAGTTGCCCTCGACGCCCTCGGCGAGACCACGGGCGACAGCCTGCTGGTCCATTACGACATGGACCCGTCGAACATTTCCGGGGCGACCCTGACCAACCTCGGGTCGCTGGCGGGCGCGGACGGCACCCTGGGCGCCTCGACCGCCGAACCGGTGCAAACGACCATCGTCAATACCTCGACGCCGGTGAGCGAGGACATGACCGCGCTGACCGACGGCACCGAACCCTCGCTGTCCGTCATTTCCGACCCGGCCGCCCCGATTGCCGTGCCGCTGATCGGGCAGGCTTTATCGTTCGACGGCACGGTGGCCGTGAATGTCAGCGACAGCGGGTCGCCGCTCGCCACCGGCACGGGCGCCTTTACCTACGAAGCCTGGATCAAGGTCGATGATCTGACCGCCCTGGACGGCACCTACGGCAGCCGGATCATTTCGGTCGGCAATGAGGCCAACGGCGAACTGGTGTCGCTCTCGGTCAGCCAGAACGGCGTGATCGAGGTCATTCGCTACGGTGGCCCGCAAGGCGGCGCCCCGTCCGGCACGTTGAAGGAAGGCCTATGGACCCATGTCGCCGTAACCTACGACGGCGACACGGATCTGGCGCAGATCTATGTCAACGGCCAGGCCGTGGGCGCGCCGGTCTCCATGGCGCTCGACCTGACCACCGGCGTGACCACCATCGGTGGCCAACACGGCTCCCCGGGCATCGCGATGTTCGCGGGCGACATTTTCGACGTCCGCGCCTATGACGTGGCGCGCACGGCGCTCGATATCCAGGGCGACATGAATCAGTTGCCGACAGGAACCGAAGACAACCTGACCGGCGCCTGGCACCTGGACGACGTGCAGAACGGCACGACGGATCAGTTCCGCGACGTGTCCGGCAACGGCGGGACGGGCACCTACTCCGGCAGCACGCCCGTGTTCGAGGACACCAACCTGTTCACGATGGCCGAGGAAAGCACCTTGCTGGGCCGGATCATCGCGACGGACATCGACGGCGACAGCCAACAGGACGGCGACACGGATTTCGACTACGCCGTCACGGCCCAGGGCGCCAACGGCTTCGTCACGGTCTACGGCGATGGCACCTGGGAATACACGCCAAACATCGATTTCTTCGGCACGGACAGCTTCGAACTCAAGGTCATCGACAGCCTGGGCGCCACGGCGACCAAGACGGTCACCGTCAGCGTCCTCAATATCAACGACGCGCCGGCCGTCAACACGGTCAGCGCCGCACCTGTGTTCACCGAGGACGGCGCGCCGGTCCTGGTCGATCCGGCGGTCCAGGTCACGGACGGCGACAGCGCCGATTTCGACGGCGGCATCCTGTCCGTCGACGTGAGCACCGGATACGCGCCGGGCGACACGCTGGCCTTCGACGGCACGGTGACCCTGTCCGCCGGCATGACCAACGGATCCCTGGTGTCGCTCGACGGCGGCACCACGACCATCGGCACGATCAATATCGACGGCACCGGCGGCACGTTGACCGTCGACCTGACCGACAGCGCCACGCCGGCCCTGATCGAACAGCTGGCCCGCACCGTCACGTTCGAGAACCTGTCCGTCGAGCCGGGGACCACCCCGCGCACGGTGTCCTTCACGTTGACGGACGGCGACGGCGGCACCTCTCTGGCCGTCGACCAGACCGTCACCATCACGCCCGTCAACGACGCGCCGGAAATCCTGGGCGCCGTGCAGGCGGGCAACGCGCTGTCGTTCGACGGCATGGATGATGTCGTCGCCACCCCGGTCACGGCGCTGGGCGCGGAATTCACCGTCGAGGCCTGGTTTCGGACAACCGCCAACCCGGCCGACAGCAATTACAAGCCGATCCTGTCAAAGCAGGTGAACGGCGGCGACAATTCCACCGCGACCTTCAACCTTCAGGTCAACGCCCTGGGCAAGCTCAGCTTCTTCATGGGCAACGGCGCAAGCTATGGGATTGAACTGGAGAGCGACGGCGCCCTGGCCGCCGACACCTGGCATCACGTCGCCGCATCCTACGACAGCATGGGCAACACGGTCCTGTACCTGAACGGTCAGGAAATCGACGCCGGCACCTTCAGCGGCTCCGTCCAGGTCAACGCCAACCCCATCGAGATCGGCCATTACGACAACGGCGCGGAGCAGTATTTCGAAGGCCAGATCGACGACGTGCGTATCTGGAACTCGGCGCGCACGGCCCAGGAGATCGCCGACAACTACCAGAGCGCCGATATCTTCGACATGTCGCAAAGCCTGGTCGCGCACTATTCCTTCGACGACGTCTTGCCCGACGGCACGGTGTTCGACGCGTCGGGCAACGGCAACAACATCCAGCTTGGCCAGGGTTCACCAGCCGGCCCCACGGCGGCGACGGCGCATTTCGACGGCGTCGACGACAGCATCGGTCTGGCCAATCCGGCGGGTCTGCCTACCGGGGGCGCCGATTTCACCTGGTCCGCCTGGGTCAAGACGGCCCCCTCGGCGGCAAACCAGGCCGTTTTCACCCTAGGCAACGTTGCGGGCGGCGGTGTCGCCGGGCAGCTTCTCATTTTGCCGAACGGCCAGTTGGCGTTCGATTCATCAGGCATTACTTATGTCTCCGGCGGGTCCGTCCTTACCGATGGCGAATGGCACCATGTCGCCGCGACAACGGCCAGCGGGCTGACCGAACTGTTCGTCGACGGCGTTTCCGTCACCGCGCCCACGAACCTCTCGCTCAACATGGCCGGCGGCAATGCCTTCATCGGCATGAGCGTTGACGGCTTCTCCTTCCCCTTCAACGGGGAAATCGCCGATGTCCGGGTCTATGACGCGGCGCGCAGCGTCGGCGACATCGCCGCCGACAAGGATGTGCGTCTGACCGGCGGCGAACCGAACCTGGTCGCCTACTATCCGCTCGATGGCGAAAGCGGCGGCGTTGTGGCCGACCTGGCGGGCGGCGATAACGACGGCACCCTGCTGGGCGCCAAGGTCGACAGTGGCCCCATCGTCGTCGCCACCACCCCCGCCGACACGCCGGCGCTGATTGTGGACGTTTACGAAGACCTGACCGTCACCGAGGACACGCCGTTGACCGCGCGCCTCGCCGCCAAGGACGCGGAGGGCGACAGCCTGACCTTCACCCTGGACGCGGATGCCGGGAACGGAACCATTGCGCTCAGCCCCGACGGCACCTTCACCTACACGCCCGATGCCGAGTTCTCGGGTTATGACAGCTTCACCGTCACCGTGGACGACGGCAACGGCGGCACCGACACGCGAACGATTTCCATCGACGTGCAGCCCGTGAACGACACGCCGGTGATACTGGGTGCCCGTGCCAACGTGCGCGCGGTGCAGTTCGACGGCACCAACGATTTCGTGCAGGTCGTCACCCCGGGTGACCTGCTGCCGGACTTGGCGGGCGATCCCTTCACCGTCGAGGCCTGGATCAAGGTTCCTTCAGGCACGGGCGGCATCCCGATCCTCAGCATCGGGACGACGGGCGCCGGACTGGGTGTCGAACTCGGCATCGACGGCGCCGGCTATCTGACCGGCGCGGCCGCCACCGGCACCGACCTGGTCAACGACGGGGCCTGGCACCATGTGGCCGTCACCTACGACGGCACGGACGTGCAGCTGTTCGTGGACGGCGCGGCCAGTGGCGCCCCCGCGGCCGCTGCGCTCAACCTGACCTCGGGTGATCTCACCCTCGGCCGCTCGCTTGACGGCGCGTCCTTCTTCAAGGGGGCCGCCGACGACATCCGCATCTGGTCGGACGTCCGCACGGCGGCGGAGATCGCGGACAATTACCAGCGCGCCGACCTTGCGGACGAGACCGGCCTGGAAGCCCGCTACACCCTGGACAACCCGGAATCGGACGACATCGACCTCGACCCGGGCCTGATCGACGTGTCCGTGAACAGCCACGCGCTGTCCTCGGGCGGGCCGCCGTCAGACCGCTTCGGCGATTACCTCGTCCTCGATGGCAGTAACGACTTGGTCAGCTTCGATCAGATCAATGCCGTCAACGGTACGGGCCTGATCACCGTCGAGGCCTGGGTCCGGCCGGACGACTTGATCGGCAACCAGTCGATCGCCTATGTCGGCCACTTCATCAACGATCAAGGCCTGGGGCTCAGGCTTGCCGACAACGGCCTCGGCTTCCAGGTTAACAACACTCAGCTCAACGTGACCGGCGCCGCCGGGCTGTTGACCGCGGGCGAATGGGCCCACGTAGCCGTCACCTACAACAGCACCAACGGCGACGTCGAATTCTTCGTCGACGGTGTCGGCCAGGGCCTGATCACTGGCAATACGCCGGTCGCGATCCCCAGTGTCACGACACTCGGCCTCGGCACCGTCGCCGGCGACGGCGGAACAGTGTCGAGCAACCCGTTCGGCGGCGGCATGGCCCAGGTGCGTATCTACGACAGCATCCGGTCGGAAACCGAAATCCAGGAATCCATGGGGCAGCCCTACTTCGACGGCACCCCCCCGTCGTCCCTGGTCAACGATCTTCCGCTCGACGGCATCCTCGACAACGGCATCCATCAGGGCAATGCCGAACTTCCGCTGGGCACGCTGGAAAACGGCGCCACCTTCGCCGACAACACGCCGACCCTGCTGGGGCCCGGCGTGCTGTCCGGCGCGGTCAGCTTCAACGGGGTGGAAGGCGTTCCCGGCGACGACGCCATCTCGTTCGGTCAGCACCCCAATTTCGAGATCACCGGCAGCATCACGCTGGAAGCCTGGATCAAGCCGACCGCGATCAACAGTCCGTGGGACGGCATCGTCGGCAATCTGTTCGATACCGACGGGGTCGAGCACAGCGGCTACGGCCTGCACCTTTCGAACAACGGCACGACCGACAGCATGGTGCGCTTTGCCTTCGTCGTGAACGACGTCATTCAGATCGTCAATTCCCCAAACGACGCCATCAACCTGAACGAATGGAGCCACGTCGCCGCGACCTACGACGGCACGACGGCCCGCGTTTTCGTGAACGGCGAGGAAGTGGCCAGCCAAGCGATCAGCGGCGCCATCGATTTCACGCAGGGCAACGACCTGCGCATCGGCGCCATGATCGACAGCAACGAAAATCACTACTTCAACGGCGAAATCGCCGACGTCCGCATCTGGGACATCGCCCGCACGGAGTGGGAGATCGAAGACGGCGCCGAGCACCCGGTCCCGCAGGACAGCACCGGCCTGATCTTGAGCGCCCCCCTGAACGGCGGGATCGACGGCGCCCCGGTCGTTTCGGTCACTGACGTCGCGGGCGGATTGGTCGGCGCGGCCTCGGGAACGCTGGTCTACACGGACACGGGCCCGGGCATCTACGGCGGCATCGACGCGCCGCTGGCCGGCGTGGAAGACACCATCCTGCGCGGCCGGATCGTGGCCGAGGACGCGGACGGCGATACCCTGACCTTCACCCTGGACGCCGGCACGGTGAACGGCTCGCTCTCGCTCTACCCGGACGGGACGTACGAATACAGCCCCTATAGCGACTATGCGGGCACCGATTCCTTCACCGTCACCGTTTCCGACGGCTTCGGCGGCACGGACACGCGGACCATCACCCTGGACATCGCCCCCGTGACCGACGTCATCATCGGCACCAACGGGGACGACACCCTGTACGGCACGGACGGCGACGACATCATCGACGGCCTGGCGGGCAAGAACGTGCTGATCGGCGGCGGCGGAAACGACTATCTGACCGGCGGCACGCGGGGCAATGCCGGCACCGACCGCAACATCGCCAGCTACGCCGACGCCACCGGCGGAATCACGGTCGATGCCTCAACTGACACGGTCACGGGCGACGACGCATCGGTCGGCATCGATACGCTGGGCAGCATCGACCAGATCAACGGCACCGCCTACGACGATGAGTTCGACATGACCGGCTGGGACAACGGCCAGTTCACCGTGTTCGGCGGCAGCATCATCGGCGAAAACAACGCGATCCGCGGCGGCGGCGGCGACGACACCATCATCGGCAACACCAAGACGCGGGTCGATTACGGCGACGCGTTCGGCGGCGTGACCGTAACCTTGGACGATGCCGTCACCTTCGGCGGCGGCGTGACCGGCTTCGGGAGGCTGACGAGCAACAGCGGCAACCTAACCGGCCAGCCTGACGGCACCGGCCTCGACAAATTCATGGGCGGCGTCAACGAGATCGCCGGCTCCGATTACGACGACGTCCTGACCGGCAACGACGACAACAACGTGCTGATCGGGCGCGGCGGCAACGACACCCTGGATGGCGGCGGCGGCATGGACCGCGCTGATTACCGCAACGACGTGGGCGGCATCACCGTGACCTACACGGCCAGCGGCAACACCTTCGACGCCACCGTGATCGACGGCTTGGCCGCCACCGATACGCTGATCTCCATCGAACAGGTACGCGGCTCGCAGTTCGACGACGTTTTCAACGGCAACGACGCCAACAACCGCTTCCGCGGCGAGGGCGGAGCCGACATTTTCAACATCGGCGACGACCCCGGCTTTGGCGGCTCGGCCAACGGCGGAAACGACCGCATCGAATACACGCTCGGGACCTACGAATCGAACCAGTTCGACGGCGTCGACACGATCAACGGCTTCGGCACCGGCAACGACGTCATCAGCTTCGGCGGCCTGGATGGCCTGGAATTGATGACCGTGAACTACGGCTTCGACACCACGCTGCAAACCACCATCGACAACATTATCTTCGATGACGGTGTCCAGGACCGCGTCGTGTTCTTCACCGACTTTACGGACGGCTGGATTTACGTGAAGGGCCGGGGCACCGGCACGACCAGCTACGACGGCACCCTGATCAAGCTTCAGGGCGTCACCGCGCCGCTCGCGGCCGGGGACGTGATCGGCGCCGGCGGCGCCGCCCTCATCGCCACCACCGGCGGCACGGACACCATCATCGCCACCGCCGCCCAGGAAACCCATATCGGCGGCGCGGGATCAAATTACTTCGTATTTACGGCAACTGCCGACTCACCAGACGGCACACCGGATGCGATTGCCGATTTCAACGCCGACAACGCCTCGCCGGATCGTGACTTTATCGTCCTTGAAGGTATCGTGGCTGACGGTGACGACTTCCAGTATGAAGGATTTGGCGACGGACTTTTGAGCAGCTTCCTGTCGGGTCTTGTCAAAAGCGCATTGGGAACAAATAACATTCTTGGAATCGATGTCGAGGACAGCGGCGTCTTGGATTTCGGCGCGGACATCGAAATCGACCTGACCGGCATAACCGGCACGCTGGATATCGACGACTTCATCATCATTACGACGACAGATTCACCCGACAGTGACGACGCCTACGTTGGCCGTACGGGCAACGACTGGATTCTGGCCTCGACCACGAGCACGTTCGCGACGGACATCGCCAGCGCCGCCGTGACCACCGGCGACACCATCACCTTCGGCGCGGGTGGGCCGGGCATCGACACCCTGATCATCCGCGACCCGCTGGAGCTTCTGGGCGCGGAATGGTCGGGCAGTGACCTGATGTTCTTCTATGAAGACATGGGCAGCGGCTATGTCCACAAGACCACCGTGGTCGATCACGCGACCAATCCGCTGGACTACATCGAATTCGAATTCGACGAGGACACCCCGGGCCTGGAACGCTTCGCCGTCGCGACCGGCCCGGATGCCTCCGCCGCCACCGAGAACACGATGATCGTCGGTAACGGCGGGCCGCAAACCATGATCGGCGGTTCGGGCGACGACATCCTGCTGGGCAACAACGGCGCCGACACCCTGATCGGCGGCGACGGCGACGACCTGCTGGTCGGCGGCGACGGGACCGACATCTACATCGGTGGCGTCGGCAACGACACTATTTCCTTCTTCGACGGGACGCAGTCCGTGGTCATCGACCTGAGCGCCAGCATCGCCTACGACGATGGCTTCGGAAATACGGAAACCAGCATCACCGGCATCGAGAACGTCGAAGGCAGTCACTTCAACGACGACATCACCGGCGACGATTTCAGCAACTTCCTCATGGGCAACGACGGCGCCGATTTCATCAAGGGTGGCGGCGGCGCGGACGTTCTCGAAGGCGGCGAAGGCATGGACGTGTTCATCTATGGCGCGGCCGCGGACAGCGGCCTCGGCAGCCTGTTGCGCGACGTCATCCTGGACTTCAATGCCGGGGGTCAGGACCAGATCGATATCTCCGGGTTCAACCAAGGCATGTTCATGTTCCTGGGCGACGAAACCAACGACTTCGTCGGCTACGGTGACACCTCGGCCCGGTTCAACAATCAGACCAAGATTCTGGAAATCGATTCTGATGGCGATGCCCAGGCGGACATGGAAATCGAATTGCAGAACGTCGACGGCGGCGATCTGGACAGCACCGACTTCATGGTCTCCGGCGGCCAGGTCGCCTAGGCGCCGCCCTGCCGCCATTCACCAATCGTTCACCTGAAATTTCTATGATTTTGCCGGGATCGCCGCGATTATCGCCGATATGGTATGGTGGCGGCGCCTCTGTCGCCGGGTGCGGCAAAGCGCGGAAATCCGGGGGTTTTCGCGGGCAGACGAGTGAGCGAGCATGAAGGAACTGTTGAAACGGGTTTTCGCCAGACCGGCGATCGCGACGGAATTGATCGTCGCGACCCTGTTCATCAACATCCTGGCCATGGCGAGCCCCCTGTTCGTCATGCAGGTGCTGAACCGATACGTCAGCCAGGGCGTGGACGCGACCCTGGCGACCCTGACCTCGGGCGTGCTGCTGGCCATCACCCTGGAATACCTGTTCCGACAGGCGCGCGGCTCCCTCGCCCGCGGCGTCAATGTGGAACCGGATGAAAAACTCGCCATCGCCGGTTACGGCATCCTGACCCAGGCACGCGCCGGCGACCTGGAACAGATTCCGCCGGAAACCCGGCGCGAAATGGTCAACGGCATGGCGTCGGTCGAACAAGCCTATTCATCGTCCAACATCGCGACCATCCTGGACGTGCCGTTCTCGCTGATTTTCGTGTTCGTGCTCTACCTGCTGCATCCCTTGATGGCGGTGGTGGTGCTGGCCTTTCTGGTCGGGGTGTTCGCGTTCGGCGTCTACGGTTCCATATCCATGCAGGAAAAGACCGCCGAATTGCAGAACGCCACCGGCGTCGGCAGCGCCCTTTTGGGCACGGCGACCCGCGAACAGGACCTGGTGCGCGCCTTCAACGCGGGGTCGTTCCTGCGCCGGGCCTGGGAAAAGCACGTGCATTCGTCGCAGCGCCTGCGCCGCGACGTGACGTCGCGCCAGGGCATGATCCAGACCATCACGCAGACCGCCAACGGCCTGATGAGCGTCGCCGTCATCACCACGGGCGCCCTTCTGGTCGTCAGCGGCAACATGGACGTAGGCGCGATGATCGGCGCCAACATCCTGTCGGCGCGGGCGTTGCAGCCGGTCACCAAGCTGTCGCAGCTGGGCAGCGCCTTCGCCAAGGCGCGCCAGGCGCTGGCCATGTTCGCCGAACTGACCCGCGTGCCGCTGGAACCGGAAAAGGGATCCGCCGTCACCAAGTATTCCGGCGCCATCGAGCTGCGCGACCTTGCCTTCGGGTTCAAGGGAGCGCCCATGCCGCTGTTCGAATCCCTGAACCTGAAACTGGCGCCCGGCGACGTGCTGTTGGTGGTCGGCGACAACGGCAGCGGCAAGACGACCCTGGGCCGCATCATCCTGGGCCTGTTGGAACCGGACCGCGGCCAAATCCTGATCGACGGCCTGGACCTGAAGCAGGTCGCGCTGGAATGGTGGCGCCGTCAGGTCATCTACATGCCGCAGGAACCGGCCCTGTTGAACGCCACCATCGAGGAAAACCTGAAGGTCAACGCGCCCAACGTCGAAACCTCGGACCTCAACCGCATCATCGACGCCGTCGGCCTGCGCCGGTTCCTGGATGAAAGCCCGCAAAGCTTCGAAACGCCCGTGGTCGACAACGGCTGGCGGCTGTCCGAGGGCACCCGGCGGCGGCTCGGCCTGGCCCGGGCGCTGGCGACCAACGGGGCGCTGGCGGTGATCGACGAGCCGACGGAAAGCCTGGACGCCGACGGCTGCGCCGCCGTGCACAAGATCATGGGGTCCCTCGTCAAGCAGGGCCGCACCATCATCATCATGTCCCACGACAAGAACATCGTGCGCGGCGCCCATTATCTGTTGGACCTCAACCAAAAGCCCGTGCCCACGGTGCGTCATGTGCCGGGTGTTCAGGACCCGCAGGCCGCCCCGCGCCCCGCGCAGGCGGGCCCGGCGCAACCGGCCCCGGCGGCAGCCCCCGACCCCGCCGCGGCGGCGGAGGCCCAGGCCGATGTCACGCCCCTGCCCAACCCGCTGAGCACCCGCAAACGGGGCGGAGACTGACCATGGCCGGAAATCCCGTCGCCGCCACGGAACGGCTCAAGGAACTGATGGAGAAGGCCCGCGCCGTGCCCGAAGCGGCGGCGGCGACGGCAGCCGCCTACATGGCGAAGAAATCCGCCGACAGCACCCCGCCCCCGCAAGAGCCCGCCCCCGACGGGGCAGATGGCCCGGGCGGCGTGGAATCGCCCGGCGACGCCCCCGCCGGCGGGGGCTACCGGCCGTCGGAAATGATCCCGTTCAAGACCCATGCCGTGTTCGGGCTATGCGCGGCGATGGTCGTCAGCTTCGGCATCTGGTCGTCGATCAGCGAGATCGACATCGTTTCCATGGCTTTAGGCGAGGTCATTCCCTCGACCCAGGTCAAGACCATCCAGCATTTGGAAGGCGGCATCGTGCGCGCCATCAAGGTGGTCGAGGGCGGCAAGGTGACGGCGGGCCAGGAACTGGTCGTGCTGGAACCGACGGCGAGCAACGCCGACGTGGGCGAACTGGGCGAACGCCTGGTATCGCTGCGCTTCGATCTGGCGCGCCTGCGATCCCTGCTGCAAGGAGACCGTACCCTCACCCTGGACCCGGAACTGGTGCGCGACCGCCCCGACCTGGCCAATTCGGCGCGTCAGCGTTTTCAGGCGGATTTGGAAAAGCACCTCGGCGACCTCAAGCGCCAGAACGCCGCGATCGTGCAGCGGACCCAGGAAATCCACGAGATCAAGACCCGCATCGCCAACGCGGGCAAGAGCCTGAAACTGGTCGACGAGCAGGTGAAAATCAGCGAAGGCCTGTTGAAGCGCGACCTGACCAACCGATTTGTCCATCTGAACCTGTTGAAAGAGGCCGAACAGCTGCGCGGCGGGATCGAAACGGACGAGGCGTCGCTGCTGCGCGCCGACGCCGCCCGCAAGGAGGCCCAGGCGGTGCTGGAAAGCGTGACCAGCGAATTCAACAAGGAAACCCAGCGCCTGCTGGACGAGGCCCAGTTGAATTTCCGCGAACTGACCCAGCGCATCCAGAAATTCCGCGACAACTTGCAGCGCACGGTCGTGCGCTCGCCGGTGAACGGCACGGTCAAGACCCTGCATGTGGTCACCGTGGGCGGTGTGATCCGGCCGGGCGACCCGGTGGTCGACATCGTACCCGCGGGCGACAAGCTGATCATCGAGGCCAAATTGCAGACCCAGGACATCGGCTATGTCGTGCCGGGACAGGCGGCCATGGTCAAGCTGGCGTCGGGCGACGCCATGCGCTTCGGCGCCCTTAAGGGGACCGTGATCCACGTCAGCCCCGATACCCTGCAAACCCCCGACGGCAACCCCTACTACAAGGTCCGCATCGCCACGGAGAGCGACCATTTCAGCCGCGGCTCCCTGGTCTATAACCTGTTTCCCGGCATGCAGGTGGTGGCGAGCATCCAGACCGGCACGCGCACGGTGCTGCGCTATCTGGTCGATCCGCTGTTGGCCAACCTGGACGACGCCCTGGGCGAGCGCTGAGGGCCTTGCGGCCGGGATTCGGCGATTAATCTATTTTTTCGCGGCGGCTTTGCCAGCGGGCTTTTTCTTGGCCGGCGCGGCGGCATCCTTGCCGGCCGCATCCGCAGCCTGGCTTTTCAGCTTTTCACGGATATCGTTGGCGCCGTCGGCCACCCCACGCAACACGGCCTGAAGCTGGTTGGCCGGAATCAGCAGACGGGTGATCGGCCGAGAGGTGCCGGCCTCGACCTGTTGGGCCAGGGTAATGCGGAAAACCCCGTTCGCGTGCGACACGCTGGAGACGAGTTCGACAAAATGCTCGTCCAAATGTTCATTGGCCATGAAACGCCCCCTCGCCTCCGTTGCTCCCCACGGAATAATTGATTGTCGTTTGCTGGTCCTTGACGGTCAACAGGGTTGTGAAAATTGATAAATATCCCAATTTTATACGCGAAGCCCTGGAAACCGGGCGCATGAAACGCGGCGGATTTCCCTCAATCCATATCGATGACATTTGCAAAATACGTTGTAATAATATGCATACAATACTAATTTCTCCTTGAAAGTTCACTCCGGCCCATCCCCCGATGTGGTATAATCTTATGCAAGGTGGGAGGGCTAGCAAAGATAACGCGCACGGGTACAACCCAGGGGCGCAAAAAGGAAAACAAATGCCTAGAGCCTCAAGCAAGAATGAAAGCCACCGACAAAAGCGGCTTCCCCCAGGTGTCTCCAACCCGGTTGATATTCACGTCGGCCAACGCCTGCGTCTGCGCCGTACGCTCCTTGGCATGAGCCAGGAAAAGCTCGGCGACGCGGTTGGTCTGACCTTCCAGCAGATTCAGAAGTACGAACGCGGCGCCAACCGCATCGGCGCCAGCCGGTTATACATGTTCTCGCGCATTCTCGACGTGCCGGTCGCCTATTTCTTCGAGGAACTGCCGTCTCAGATACGCACCCACGAGGGACAGATGCAGATCGGTCTGTCCGATTTGCCGCAGGATGCGCTGGAGCGTGATCCCATGGCACGCCGCGAGACCCTGGAATTGGTCCGTGCCTATTACGCCGTCGGCAACCCCAAGGTCCGGCGCCGGATCGTCGATCTTGTCCGCTCGCTCGGCGGCGAGGAAGACTGACCGCGCCCTTGACCTTCGGCGTCGGTTGATCCGGTCTTTCGATCAGGCGATTCCGGCCCGGTCGACCATCGCTTCCAGCAGCACCTGACATCCCGCCGCCAAATCGCCGGGCGTCGCCGCCTCCCGCTCGTTATGGCTGATCCCGTCCTTGCAAGGCACGAAGATCATGCCTGTCGGCGCGGCGCGCGCCAGGTTGCAGGCGTCGTGTCCGGCGCCCGAATGGATGTCGCGGCAAACCAGGTCAAGCCGCTTCGCGGCGGCACGCACGGTCTCGACACAGTCGGGATCGAAGGTGATCGAATCACGGCCAAACATCTCCGCGACCTCCACCTCCACCCCGGCCTCCTCGGCGAGGCGGTGGCATAATGCCTCCGCGCGGCCGCAGATTTCAGCCAACAGGGCGTTGTCCGGATGGCGGATATCGGTGGAAAAGACAACCCGCCCCGGCACCGTGTTGCGTGAATTGGGCCGCACCTGCAAATAGCCCGTGGTGATGACCGGCAAGGGATCGAAATCGAAGGCCAGGCGGTTCAGTCCGTCGATCATGCGGGCCGCCCCGACCAGGGCATCGCGGCGCAAGGTCATCGGCAGCGTCCCGGCGTGGCCTTCCTCACCGCTTACGGTAACGGTGTGGCAGCGCCGCCCCTGGGCACCGAGCACGGCGCCGATGACGGCACCTTCCCGTTCCAGAATCGGGCCTTGTTCAATATGGGCCTCGAAAAACGCCGAAATGGGATAGCCGCCGCAAGGGGCGTCGCCGTCATAGCCGATGCGCGCCAGTTCCCGGCCCAGCGTGGTCGTGCCATCGCGGTCGGGCAGATTGAGCCCGTAATCCAGGTCAAACTGCCCCGCATAAACCCCCGACGCGACAACCCCGGCGGTGAAACGCACGCCTTCCTCGTCCGTCCAGTTGACGATTTCAAGCGGCGCGCGGGTGGCGATGCCGGCATCGTTCAAGGCGCGCACGACCTCAAGCCCGGCCAGCACCCCGTAAGCCCCGTCGAACTTCCCGCCGAGCGGCTGGCTGTCGAGATGACTGCCCGTGACGACCGGGGGTGCCGTGTCGTCCGCGCCGGCACGACGGCCGATGATGTTGCCCATGCGGTCGACGCGGACCGCCAGGCCCGCGTCCTTGCACCAGTCGACGAACAGGTCGCGGCCCGCCTTGTCCAGATCGGTCAGGGCGATGCGTCCGACCCCGCCACCGGCCGTCGCGCCGATTTCGCCCATGTCCATGAGAGACCGCCACAGGCGGTCGCCGTTCACCGGCGCCGTCATGCCGGTGGCGGTCACCGCCATTCCCCGGCCTTGTCCGCGAGCCAACGGCAGATGCGCAACAGCTTGGCGTCCTCGCCCCAGGGACAGACGACCTGCACGCCGATAGGCATGCCGTCGGCCCCCTTCAGCAGGGGAAGGCTGGCCGCCGACGCGCCCATGAGGGTCCAATAACCGTTGAAGGATGCATCGCCCGTGCGGCTCAGGTCGCGGGGCGCCTGACCGGGGGCCGCCGGGGTCAGGATCGCATCGACGCCCTCGAAAAACCCCGCCAGCGCGTCCTGCATCGCTTCGGCCTGATAGAGGGCATCCAGGTATTCCCGAGCCGTCACGGTCATGCCGCGTTCGATCCGGTCGGCGGTGATCGGGTCCAGACCCGCGCGGTCGCGGTCGTAATAGGGGCCGAGGGCCTGCACGACCGAGCCGTTCATCACCATTCCATGGCAGGCCAGGGCGGCGTCGAAGATGGGCGGCAGTTCCGCCTCATGCACGACATCGCCCAGGCGGCGGGCCAGATCCTCGATCGCGTGCTGCATGTCCGCCTCGCCGCGGCTCCAGGCCGGTCCGCGCACGAACGCCAGACGCGGCGGCGCGGTCAGCGGATCCGCCTCGCCCAGCCCGGCATGACCGCGCATGTCCTTGTCCGCCGGATCCCGGCGCATCAGCACGCGGGCGGCCAAGGCCACATCCTCGGGCGTGCGCGCGAAGATGCCCGGATGATCCAGCCGCCGGGACAGGGGCGATATGCCGGCGCGGGAAATCGTGCCGAAGGTGGGTTTCAACCCGTACGCACCGTTGAACGACGCCGGGCGCAGCATCGATCCGCCGGTCTGCGAGCCGATCGCGAGCGGCACCATGAAATCGCCGACGGCGGCGGCCGAGCCCGAGGACGAGCCCCCCGGCGTGCGCGCCGGATCGTGGGGATTGCGTGTCTTTCCGGGGGCCGACAGGGCGAACTCCGTGGTCACGCATTTGCCCATGATGACCGCCCCCGCCTCGCGCAGCAGGGCGACCAGAGTCGCGTCCTTGTCGGGGCGGCGCCCGGCGCACAGGCGGGAGCCGTTCTCCGTCGGCTGGTCGGCCGTGTCGATGATGTCCTTGATGCCGACGGGAATGCCGTTGAGGGGCCCCGCCTGACCGTCACGGCGGCGCCGGTCGGCGGCATCCGCCTGGGCCAGGGCCAGATTCGGGTCCAGGAACGCCCAGGCGGCGACGGCGTCCTCGCGTTCGGCGATGCGGTCCAGGCAGGCCTGTACCAGTTCGCGGGCGGTCAGATCGCCCGTTTCCATGCGGGCGAGCGCGGCTTCGGCGCTGAGGCGGCAGATATCCATGGTCGTTGTTCCTATGAGGCGGTGGTGAGGCGATGGGTCCTAGGGGGCGGCCGGCGCCTTGTAGACGCCCTTTTCCTTGTAAAAACGGGCGGCGCCTGGGCAATAGGGAATGGGAACCCCGGCGTGATGGCTTTCCAGTGTCAGGTTCTTTCCCTTGGCATGTCCGTTGTTCAACAGATGCCGCGCCTGCATGTTGCCGTACAGCCCCTTGACCACGCCGTAATGAAGATCATCCGGCAGGTTTGTCCGCGACAGCCAGAGCGCGGACACGCTGACGGTCTCCATGGACCGCGAATTCCCCTTGTAGGTATTGCCCGGAATGACATCGGCGGAATAGAACGGCGCCCCGGCGATCAGGGCGTCACGTTCCTTGCCCTGCACGGGGACCAGGGTCAGTCCCGTCGTGTTCGCCATCTCGGACACGCCGTCAATGGGATAGCCCGACACGTCGATGAAGGCGTCCAGATGACCGTCGCGAACCAGTTCGGTGGCGGTCTTGGATTTCACGTATTCCGGCATGAAATCGCGCTTTTCCACCAAACCATGGGCGCCCAGCACCAGGCGCGCGCCGACCAGAACCCCCGATTCAGGCAACCCGATGGACACGCGCTTTCCCTTCAGGTCGTAAACCGATTTGATGCCCCGGTCTCTGCCCGCGACCACATGGACGTGTTCGGGATAGAGGCTGGACAGCACACAGAGCTTCTTGAACGCCTTCTTGCCGGTAAACGGCCCCGTGCCCGTATATGCCCAGAAGGTCACATCGGATTGAACGAAGGCGGATTCGACCTGATCCGCATCGAGCGCGGAAACATTGGCGACCGACCCATGGGTCGATTGCGCGAAGGCGACCAGCCCTTCCATGCCGCAGTTGCCGCCCTTGGTGCAGCTCCGGGACCCCGGTGGATTGGAAATCACCTGAGCCAACAGGCCCGCCATGGGAAAATACGTGCCGCCGGCGGCGCCGCTGGCGATCCGGAAGAACAGCATCTTCTGCGCCCCGGCCGGGCCAGGATGCAGCCAGAAGGCAAGCCCCCCCGCCAGCGCAGCCACGGCAAACAAGCAACGGATCACCCGCAGGCGTTTCGTCTTTCCAATGTTCATGCGCCCCCTCTCCCCCGTCATGGTCCTCAATTTCACCCGCCGAAGCAACAGAACAAGCTGGTTTTCCCCTGACGGCCAAGACAATTATTGTATACATTGGTATTATATACCGACAAAGAGCCCCCCTAAAAAACAGGGGCGCGCCGAGATAAGATGGGGGGAAGCAATCCGCCAATGAACGACCATTCGCCGACAATCGACACGACCCTCGCGGAAACGTTCCGCCATTGGACGCCGGTCACACTCCGGTTTTCCGACCAGGACAGCATGGGGCACGTGAATAATGTCTCCTATGCCGCCTTCGTCGAAGCGGGACGTAATGCCTTCGTCACCCAATACCTGAAGCCGGACACCCATCCCGGCATCGATTTCGTGCTGGCCCGCGTGACCATCGATTTCCGCGCCGAAATGCATTACCCCGGCACCGTCGATGTCGGCACCTGCATCAAGCGGATCGGCAATTCGTCGATCACCATCGGCACCGGCCTGTTCAAGGACGGCACCCTGCACGGCACCGCGGAAAGCACCAACGTGTTCATCGATCTGGGGACGCGTAAACCCTGTCCCATCCCCGCCGACGTGCGGGCCGAACTGGAACGTCAATTGAGCGAAGCGGCGGGGGCGTAAATGACCGGCACGGACGACAACATGGAACAACTGTCGCGGGGTGAATTCGTCCACGCGCGCCTGCGCGACGCCATCCGCGCGGGGCGGTACCCCCC
>SWBZ01006389.1_pt1 | contig 75360 bp, 81 predicted proteins | sample 4693031 | NCBI WGS metagenome assembly SWBZ01 (sample SAMN10267274, study PRJNA491770) | bioreactor metagenome | isolation source: DHS bioreactor inoculated with | place: Japan: off Shimokita Peninsula
CCCCCCAGGGTTCGAGGCGGACGTGCTGGCCGGGCGGGGGCCGGTGATTCAACTGAACGTCGATGCGACGGCGATGACGATTGCGGGCAACGGCGCGACCTATATCTCCAGCATCATCAATGCCGAACTTCTGAAGTTCGTCAGCCGGTCCGGCGGCGTCGCGGCGCTGCCGGTCGATCTACAGACACGGGCGAAGTACAATCCCAACCTGAACTCTTCGTGGTTCATGGCGGTGATGCAGATCATCAACAACCTGACGATCCTCGCGATCATCCTCAGCGGAGCCGCGGTCATCCGGGAACGCGAGCACGGAACCCTGGAGCACCTTCTGGTGATGCCGGTTGCGTCGGGGGAAATCATGCTGGCCAAGATCTGGGCGAACGGGTTGGTCATCGTCCTGGCGGCGGTGCTGTCGCTGCACTTCGTCGTTCAGGGTCTGCTCGGCGTTCCCATCGTCGGGTCGGTCATCCTGTTTGCGCTTGGTTCCGCCGTCTATCTGTTCGCCGTCACCGCGATGGGTATCACGCTGTCCACCGTCGCGACCACGATGCCCCAGTTCGGGTTGCTGTCCATTCCGGTATTCGTCGTGATGAACCTGCTGTCCGGCGGGGTCACGCCGTTGGAAAGCATGCCGCCGGCGTTGCAGACCGCGGTGCAGGTTCTGCCCTCGACCCATTTCATCAAGTTCGCGCAGGCGGTTCTGTACCGCGGGGCAGGGATCGAGATCGTCTGGCCGGAACTGCTGATGACCGCCGGCATCGGCGGGGCGTTCTTTGCCTTCGGCCTGGCCCGGTTCCGGGCGACGCTGGCCGCCGCCAGATAGGGGCCGCGTCCCGTCGGGCGCCGCGACGTCCCGTTCCTGAAATGCGTGCCGCGAATTGAGGTGGTCGCGCGCCCCCGCATCCAAAACAACATGCCCGCAAGCCATTGGGATCAGGCGGGCATTATTCGCGCGCTTTCCGGTACGGGAAAGCCTAATAACATGTATTTGACATCCATGAAAACGAAGGCTATTTAACATGTGTAAATAAAACATCTTTATGGAGGTATCTATGAATCGTCTGCGTAACAACACCCCCCGTGCCTGGGTCCTTGGGTTGGCCGCGGCCGGGCTGCTTTCTGCGATCTCCGCGCCCGCCGCCGCCAAGACGGTGAAAGTCGACATCCCCGTCATCGAAAAAGAACTGCCGATCGACAACAAGGGCACGACGCAACGCATGTGGACCTTCGGCGGCACCGTGCCGGGCCCGCTGGTCCGCGTGACGGAGGGGGACGAGATCGATTTCACGCTCCTCAATCAGAAGACCAACAAGAACAGCCATTCCATGGATTTTCACGCCGCGGTCGTCGACGTCCTGGATGAGTTCTCGGAAGTCCGCCCCGGCGACACCAAGCAGTTTACGTTCAAGGCGAACCATCCCGGCGTCTTCATCTATCACTGCGGCGCCAGTTCCATGGCCGAGCATATTTCGCGCGGCATGTACGGCGTGATCATCGTCGATCCCAAGGAAGGCTATTCGGACGCCTATCCCAAGCCGGACCGCGAATACGTCCTGGTCCACGGCGATCTGTTTCAGGACGGCACCAGCGCCCAGGACCGGGCGATGAACAAGCAATGGGTCGGCACGCTGGTGAACGGCAAGCTGTTCCACTACGACCCGGTGCACGATCCCAACGCGGCCCTGACCCTGGAAGCCAAACCCGGCGAGCGTGTCCGCATCTTCTTCGTCAACGCGATGATCAACGAAGCGGCGGCGTTTCATCCGATCGCCGGCATCTGGGACCGGGTGTGGGACAACGGCAATCCGAAGAATATCCGCTACAGCCTGCAAACGGCGGAAGTGCCGCCGGCCCACGCCATGACCTTCGACATCGTTCCGCCGGCCGACCGTGCAACCAATAACGCCATTGTCGATCACCGGATGAAGCATGCTCTCAACGGCGCGATCTCCGTTCTGATGAACTTCAAGGACGCGAACCCGGACAAGGGCAAAAACGGCAATCTCATTCTGCGCTGAGAACAGGAGTTCCCCCCATGCGAAAGGTTATCGCACTCGGCGGTGCGGCCCTGATGACCGCGCTGTCCGTTACCTCGGCCCCGGCGGCCGAGGCGCCGGCGAAGATCCAAAAAGAGTGTGCGGTGTGCCATCAGATGTCAGGGCCGGTGAGCCCCGATCTGGCGGCGCGTCAGACCCGGAAGGGGCCGCCTCTTTTCTTCGCCGGAAACAAGTTCCGTCGGGACTGGCTGGAAACCTGGTTGCAGAAGCCCACCCGCATCCGGCCGGCGGGGGACTTCGCCCCCGACCATGCGGCCAAGGGGCCGGAGGGGGACGCCGTTGACGCGGCGTCCCTGTCCGACCACCCGGCGGTCGATGCGCCGGCGGCGAAGGAGATCGCGGACTACCTGATGACCCTGACACCGAATACGGCCCTCTTGGCGAAAGAGGACTACACCCCCGGCCGCGTGTCGGCCCGGATCGGGGCCATGGACTTCGTCAAGTTCAAGGGCTGTAGCGGCTGTCACAAGGATACGCCCAAGTACGGGGGCTTTTCCGGCCCCGAACTCCATACCGCGTGGCAGCGCCTCCAGCCGCCGTTCATCGTGTCTTACATCCGCGATCCGGCGGCCTGGGAGCCTCGGACCCTGATGCCGAACAAGCATCTGAACACGGCCGGGATTCACAAGCTGGCCAATTACCTGCGGACCATCGGCGAAAAACCGGAGAAGGCGAAATGAACAAGCTTTTCATACTGGCTGTCTTTCTGTGCGGATCGATCCTTTATCCGCGGCCGGCGCCGGCCGCCGACGCGGCGCACGGCAAGACGCTTTACCGGGTCTACTGCACCCAGTGCCACGGCCTGTCCGGCGACGGAAAGGGAATTAACGCCCCTCAGCTTTCCGTTCAGCCGCGCAATCACCGGGACCGGGCGGAAATGTCGGCCCGCACCGACGACGACCTGTTCAAGGCGATCAAGGAAGGCGGCCAGGCGGTCAACAAGTCGATCCTGATGCCCAACTGGGACGGCAACATGACCGATGACGAAATCCACGACGTGGTCGCCTACCTGCGCGCGCTTTGCTGCGCCGGCGCCAAATAGGAGAACGTGACATGCAAAGATCAGGACTGCTCATCCTCGCCCTGGCGCTGGGGGGCCTGTTGCCCGCCGGGGCCTGGGCCGAGGCCCGCCATTTCGACATGACGATCGAGGAAGTAACCGTCGATGTCGCGCCGGGCCTGAAATACAAGGTCTGGGCCTACAACGGACAGGTCCCGGGCCCGCTGCTGCGGGTCAAGGAAGGGGACGATGTCGAGGTCACGGTGACCAACAACACGACCCTCAGCCATACCATTCACTGGCACGGCATGTACCAGACCAACAGCTGGCGCAGCGACGGCGTGCCTAATGTGACGCAAAAGGCGGTCGAGCCGGGCGAGAGCTTCACCTATCGCTTCACCGCCGACAAGGTGGGTACCCTTTGGTACCACTGCCACGTCAACGTGCCCGAACACGTGGGCCTGCGCGCCATGTGGGGCCCCTTCATCATCGACCCGAAGGAGCCGATTCCCATCGAAAAGGAAGTCACCAAGGACGCCATCCTGATGTTTTCCGGCTGGAACCCCGAGGTCGCCCAGGAATACGGCAAGGGCGGGGTGCCTGGTGAGCCGATCACGTATTTCTCGATCAACGGCAAGTCCTTCCCGACGACGCAGCCGCTTCGGGTCAAGAAGGGCGACGTTCTGCGTCTGCGCCTGATCGCGGCCACGCTCGATGTGGCGTTCCACCCGCACGGTCATGACATGCTGGTCACCCACAAGGACGGTCTGCCGTTGGCCTCGCCCTATGCGGCGGATGTCATTCACCTGAGCCCCGGCGAGCGTTACGACGTCATCATGCGCATGGACAATCCGGGCCGTTGGATCGCCCACGACCATATCGAGCATCATACGTCCAACAACGGCAAGGCGCCGGGCGGATCGGTCCTGGTCATCGAATACGAAGGCGTCAAAACCGACGACTGGTACGTCTGGAAGGACAAGAAATACGACGCCGATTTCTATTATTCGGAAAGCATGACCAAGGGGCCGGGGATCCACGACGTTCCCGAACATGAAGGCACGTTTCCGGAGCTTCGCCGCTGACCGTCTTTGATCCGCAGCATGCCATCGGCCGAACGGCGGCGCCGGGTGCGGGACACCCGGCGCCGCCCAAAGGCGTCCGTGCTCCGGTGGACGGCGGGTGTTGCGAGTGGCGGCGTTCTCTTGTGTGATCTATAATCCGGCGCATGCATTTAAGCCGCCATTCAGATTATTCCTTGCGTGTTCTTCTGTATCTTGCGGCGCGTCCCGACGAACGGGGCACGCTGTCGAAGATCGCGGCCTATTTCAACATCTCGCACGAACATCTGCGCAAGGTCGTCCATGAACTGGGCAAGGCCGGGTTCATCAATACCTTCCAGGGCAAGGGCGGCGGCATGGAGCTTGCCCGCCCGCCGGACCAGATCAATGTCGGCGCTGTCTTGGCGCGGCTTGAGGGGGGCGCCCCCTTGATCGACTGCGCCGCCATCGAATGCCGTCTGTCGCCGTTCTGCTCTCTCAGCAACGCCCTTGCCGAGGCGCAGAAGGCCTTTTTCGAAAGCCTCGGGCGGCACACCTTGGCGGACCTCATCTCCAGCAAGGACATGGTCCAAAAGCTGATCGCCGTGGAGTGACGGCGCGGCGCCGGGGCGTCAGGCGGCTTCCGCGGCGACCCGGCGAATGCCGTCAAGCGCCGGTTCCAACAGGTGCGTGTCCGCGTCTCTGGAATAGACCAGATAGGCGGGCAGCGGGAAGGTCGGCGCGTCGAGCAGCCGGTGCAACTGCCCGTCCTGCAGATAGGGCTGTACCAGGCGGATCGGAAAATACCCGGACCCGCCGAACTGCAATACATGTTGCAGGCCGAGCCAGCCGATATTGGCGGTGATCCCCGCCCCCACGAATTCGGGGAACCGCGCATTGTGTTTGGCGTAGAATTCAGGCCCCCAGTCGACATAGACATAATCGGCATCCGGTTCCGCCCGCGCCGTCGGCCGGCTCGAAACCATGACCAGGCTTTCCACCATCAGGGCCTCGACCGTCAGGCCTGGGCGGCTTTGCGGCGTGTACATGACGCCGATATCGAGGCGCCCTTCGATCAATCCTTGCATGAGCTCCGCCTCGAACCCGATCTCCGCGCGGACCGAGATGTCGGGGGCGCTTCGGCGCATCAGCGGCAGCCAGCGGAGCAGCAGACGTTCCCACAGCCCGAACCGCCCCCCCACCGTGAGCGACGCCCGGTAGCCCCTGGAAATGCCGACGTCCTGGCGCGCGTGTTCGACCGTGCGCACAAGAACGGCCGCGTGTTTCTGGAACTGGTGCCCGGCCGGGGTCAGGGCCGTCCCGGCCTTGTTGCGCACGAACAGTTTGCAGCCCAGCTGTTCCTCCAGGGAATGGATGCGGGCACTGACCGTGGATTGGGTGACGTGCAGGCGGTCGGCCGCGCCGATGAAATTGCCGGCGTCGATGACGGTGAGAAAGGTGCGGGCGAGTTCGGTATCCACGGGGGGGCCTGATCATGTGCTAAAATTATATCGGTGATATCGATTTAATCGGCAAAATTTAATCGTTTGCAAGATATAAAAGTCAAGTCGTACCTTTTCCTGACCAACGCACAAGCGCACGGCGGAATCGGTCCCGGAAACGGGCCGGTCCGCGAAAGGGAACGACTCCATGCAGCTTACCCATTCCAGCCTTCCTTACGCCTATGATGCGTTGGAGCCGCATATCTCGCGCGCGACCCTGGAGGCCCATCACGGACGCCACCACCGCGCCTATGTGGAAAAGGCCAAGACGTTGGCCAAGGAACTCCGCATGGACGACATGCCGCTGGAACAGATCATCCAGTTCGCGTCCCGCAACGGCCATCAGAAGGGACTTCTGAACAACGCGGCGCAGGCGTGGAATCACGCGTTTTTCTGGCGCTGCCTGCATCCCGACGGCGGCGGCCGCCCGGCGGGGGATCTCGCGGACCGCATCGACGCCACGTTCGGCGGTTACGACGCCTTTCTCAAGGAATTCACCGCCGCCGCCCTGGGTGTGTTCGGCAGCGGCTGGGTTTGGCTGGTCATCGACGGTCCCGGGCTGGCGATCATGGATACCCCCAATGGCGAGACGCCGATCATGCGGGGGATCTCGCCGCTATTGACGCTGGATGTCTGGGAGCACGCCTATTACCTCGATTATCAGAACCGGCGCCCCGACTACGTGGCGACGATCATGGAACATTTGGTCAACTGGGGGTTCGCGGCACAGAATTTGGCGCGGCCGCGCGCGGCGGCAAGTGCCGCCGATCCTCAGATCTGGAACAGCGCCGGGGGATGACGATGGTGCCGTCGGACATTCGATTCTGGTTCGGCTATTTCTTCATCGGCCCGCCCGCGTCGGGAAGGCTGCATCGCATGCTGGGCCTGGATGCCCGTCCCCGCGAGGCGTCGAACGGCGACCACCGCTGCGAGGTCATTCCCTTCCCCGGCGCGGCCCGTGTGACCCCGCCGCCCGCCAGGTCATTCCGTCCGGTCTGGAACCGCGCCCGGCGGAATGCCGAAATGATCTGGAGCCACCCGAAGACGCAGGGGGCTTTCGTCGTCCAACGGCTGGTCGCGATCACTCTTGCGGTCACCCTGGCGTCTCTGTTCGAACGGATATGTGAGTAGGGCCATGGACGGAATGATGATGAAATCGACACTCTGCGCGCTGCTCGGCTGCCGCTATCCGGTGCTTCAGGCGGGCATGGGCGGCGTCGCGCGGGCCGATCTGGTCGGCGCGGTGACCCGTGCCGGCGGCTACGGTTTCCTCGGCATGGTGCGCGAAAGCCCGGATCTGATCCGCCGACAGATCGACGCCGTGCGGAACGGCACGGACCGGCCGTTCGGCGTCAACCTGATCCCCGCCGCGACCGATGCCCGGTTGCTCGAAGACGAACTGGCCGCCTGCTTCGATGCCGGCGTGCATTCGATCTGCCTGTTCTGGGACGTCTACCCGGACGTCATCAAGCGGGCCAAGGACCATGGTTGTCTGGTGTTCCATCAGGTCGGCACGGTCGAGGATGCGCGGTTGGCCGAACAGGCCGGCGCCGACGTGATCATCGCCCAGGGGGTGGAGGCCGGCGGGCATGTCCACGGCACGACATCGTCGCTGGTTCTGGTTCCCCAGATTGTGCGGGCGGTATCCGTTCCCGTGGTTGCCTCGGGCGGGTTCGCTTCGGGCCGGTCGCTGGTCGCGGCTTTGGCGTTGGGGGCGGCGGGAATCCACTGCGGCACGGCGTTCCTGGCGACCGAGGAATCCTTCGCCCATGCCTATCATAAGGAACGGGTCGTCGGCGCGCGTTCGGAAGACACCCTGCGCACCGACCTGTTCGCCATCAATTGGCCCATCGGGGCATCGGTCCGGGTTATCGGCAACAGCCTGACGGCCAAGGCCGGCACCGCGCGTTTCGGCCATGACCCTTATTTGCGAAAGCGTGAGCCCATCGCCCTGGAAGACGACCGCCCGATCTACCGCTACAGCACGGATTCCCCGCTGCGCAACATGCGGGGCGAACTTGAGCAACTGGCGCTGTTCGCCGGGCAGGTGGCGGGTGAAATCGACGACATTCCCACCGCGGCGGTGCGGATTGAGCGGATCATGGCCGAGGCGGCCGGGATCGTCGCGGGCCTGTCGGGCCGTTTCGAGGAGGTTGAGTGAATGGAATGGCGTGAGGTCAACAAGTGGCGGCGGGAAACGCGGAATGAAATTCTTGTCGCCAGGCTGGCGCGGCCGTTGGCGGTCCGCAAGGCCACCCGGGACAGGATCGTCGAACATCTCGGCCGTGAAATGCCCTGGCTTGGCCGGGGCGGGTTCGGGTTCTACTGGCCGTTCCGGGGTGAACTGGATCTGCGCGATTTCGCCGCGGCGGCGACGTCCGGGGGCGGGGCGATGGCCTTGCCGGTGGTCGTGAAGGAAAAGCAGCCGGTTGAGTTCTGGGAATGGTGCCCGGAGACCAAGATGGTCCCGGGGGTGTGGAGCATCCCGGTTCCGGCGTCGCGCAAGCCCATCCAACCGCCCGCGTTGCTGATCCCGTTGTTGGGGTTTGACGATGCCGGATACCGGCTCGGCTACGGTGGCGGCTATTATGATCGGACCTTGGCGGCCGCAGCCGGGAAACCCCTGGCCATCGGCGTCGGTTATGCCGTCGACCGCCTCGCCACCATCCACCCGCAGCCGCATGACATCCCCATGGACGCGATCGTCACGGAAGAGGGCGTGCGGTGGATCTCGGCGCGGAATCCCCTTGCCGCGGGCCCCGTGTCCGCCGGTGACGCGGGAGAGCCGCCCTGCATGATGAGCGAGGCCGATCCCGCCTACATGGGCTATCTCACGGATGAGGAAACGGCCGCGTTTCTCAACGAACTTCTGGAAGGGGAGCGGGCCGGCGCGCGCGGCGTGATCGAGATGGCGCGGGCAACCCCGGATCTGGAGCTTCGCGTCGCGCTGTCCGCGGTGGCCCAGGACGAGGCCCGGTACTGCGCCATGCTGTCCCGCCATATCGAACGCCTGGGCGGTCAGCCCAGCATCGAAACCGGCGCGTTCCTGGACAAGCTGCGGGACACCGCAGACCAACAGGCCAAGATCGAACTGTTGAACAAGGGGCAGTCCTGGGTCGCGCGGCGGCTGGTTGAGTTCCTGCCGAAAATCGCCGACCCGGATCTATACGACGATTTGTGCGAAATGCGCGAGGTCCATGACCGCAACGTCGCGCGCTGCGCGCGGTTCACCCAACTGCCGGCCTGACAGCCTGTTCATGAACCACGGGGACGGCGGCCCTCCTCGGCATCCGCATCCCCGCAGCAGATCCCCGGGTGGCCTGCCTGCCGCCCGGGGATCGTCGCCGCCGATTGTGTTTTTTCGGCACATATTGCAAAATTTCCGGCACTGTTCCGGCCCTTTCCCGGAACCTGCGGGAGGCCCATGACCCAGACGACGGCAAACAAGGCGGCGGGATGGCTTGGCGAGGTGTCGGGCGCGGTCGCCGATTTCGGCACGTTTCTGCCGCTGGTCATCGGCGTGCTGGCCGTGCGCGGGTTCGACGGCACCGGCGTGCTGACCGGCTTCGGCCTGTTCGCCCTGGCCGTGGCCCTGGTCTACCGCCGGCCCATCCCCATTCAGCCCATGAAGGCGGTGGCGGCGTTGATCATCGTCGGCGCGGTGACCCCGGCCCAGGCCATGGCCAGCGGCCTGATCATCGGCGGGGTGCTGGCGGCCCTGGCGGTCACGGGCATCATCACGCGCATCGCGCGGTTGATCCCCAATTCGGTCATCATGGGGGTGCAGTTGGGGGTCGGCGCACAACTGGCGTTGCTCGGGTTTCAACACATGGCGGGCGAGCCCTTGTTCGGCGGCGCGGCACTGGCCCTGCTGTTGTTGTTGTTCCTCACGCCCTACCGGCATCTGGGGTCGCTGGTCGTCGTGGTGACGGCGGCGGCGGCCTTTCTGATGACCGGCGGCGCGGGACTTGCGGTGACCGGCCCGGGTCTGCATTTTCCGTTGCCGAGCTTCCCGGCCCTGGCGGATTTCCAGGCGGCGCTGACGACCACGGCCTTGCCGCAGTTGGCGCTGACCCTGTCCAACGCGGTCCTGGCGACCTCGGCCATCGCCGCCGAATACTTTCCCGACGATGCCAAGGAACGCACCAGTCCCCGGCGTCTGGCGCTGTCGACGGGGGTGTTGAACATTGTGCTGGCGCCGCTCGGCGCCCTGCCCATGTGTCACGGGTCGGGCGGGCTGATCGCGCAGTACCGTTTCGGGGCGCGGACCTGGGCCGCGCCGGCCCTGTTCGGGCTGTTCTGCCTGACGCTCGGCATCGGCTTCGGCCCGCAGGCCCGCGACGTTCTGATGCTGGTGCCGGTCGGCGCCGTGGGCGCGATCCTGGCCGTGGCGGGGACCGAGATGGCCCTCAACCGCCGGATTCTCGGCGTCAAACCAAGCTGCCGCGTGGTCATCCTGCTGACCGGGGTGGTCTGCGTCGGCGTCAACATGGCCGTGGGCTTGGCCGTCGGTCTGGCGGCGGAAGCCCTGCGCGGCGCCTACTACCGCCGCCGCGGCGAAACCTCGGGAATTTGAACGCCTAGGCGCCCAGCATCACATCCGACGCCTTGATGATGACCGTCACCTCCTTGTCGGCGGCGAGGCCCAGGGTTTTGACGGAATCCAGGGTGATGGACGAGACGATGGTATTGCCACCGCCGATGTCGATCGTGACCTGGGCGGTGACGACACCGTCCTTCACCTCGACGACCTTGCCGGTGATCTGATTGCGCGCACTGATCTTCATGGACCTGACTCCCGAATGGGTTGGCGGGGTTCCGTTTGTGACGCCTCGGTTATGACCTTTCCCGGGGGCATTTACAGGCTCTCATAAAACTGCATAATTATGCAAATATTACAGAACGAAAATACCGGATTATCGGGTCGGAGGATCAAGCCCATGCGAATCGCCGTTTTTGTTGCCTGCTTGTTGATGTCCGGAGGGGCCATGGCCGACACTGTGAAACTCCATGCGGCGGGCAGCCTGAAGGCCGCCCTCACGCAGGTTGCCGGTGATTTCCAGGCGGCATCGGGCCACAAGGTCGAAACGGCGTTCGGGCCGTCGGGCCTGCTGCGCCAGCGCATCGAAAAGGGCGAACCGGCGGCGGTCTTCGCCTCGGCCAACATGAAGCATCCGAAAACCCTGGAGAAAGCCGGCAAGGCCGGGCCGGTGCGCATGTTCGCGCGCAACAAGCTCTGCGCCATCGCCCAGCCCGAGGTGGCCGTGTCGACGGACACGCTTCTGGACGTGCTGCTCGATCCCAAGATCACGGTCGGCACCTCGACGCCCAAGGCCGATCCTTCGGGCGACTATGCCTGGCGGCTGTTCGCCAAGGCGGACAAGGTCAAGCCGGGGGCGGAAAAGACGCTCGACGCCAAGGCGATGAAGCTCACCGGCGGGCCGACCTCGGAAAAGGCGCCCAAGGGCCGCAACCAATACGGCTGGGTCATGGAAAACAAGCGCGCCGACGTGTTCCTGACCTACTGCACCAACGCGGTGCTGGCGAAGAAAGAGGTTCCGGGCCTGCAAATCGTCGCCGTGCCGGATGCCCTTTCCGTCGGTGCCGATTACGGCATCACCTTGATGACGGGGGCGTCCAAGGCGGCGGCGCAGCTTGCCGATTACATTCTGGGCCCCGACGGTCAGAAGGTGTTGGCCCGCTTTGGGTTCGACGCTCCGGCAAAATAGGACCGGGGTGGGTATCGGGCGAATCGCCCGGATCCGCCCGGCGCCGGGAGGGCCGATTTGCCGCCGCAAACGCGATGCCGGTGATCCCCGCGGGCGGGTCACTATCCGATTTGCGTAACCGATGTCCGATTTGCGCGGCAAAACTTCATGCACGGCCTATTTGCGCTTTCGGTTCCCGGGTTTCTCCCCCTTAATCCATCGTGGAAAGAATAATGCCTTGCGTGGATGGAGACGCGCGGCCGGATCGTGTCGGTCGGGCAGCATAATCTTGCGCTTGATCATAATGCAGTGTGCTTGTGCCTCGCCTGTCTGGCCGTGTAAGCAGTAACCTGCCGATTTGCAGCCAGCGAACACTTATGTGTATTTGCGTGCAGGCGGCGGGGAGTGCCGCAGTTGAAAAGAGAATTGGACGATTTTGAGTAGTGGGTTGTCTTTTTTCACTTAAATATTTGCACGCGCTTTGTGAGCACTCGCCGAGTGATTGGGGTTACGGAAAAGACGGCCTGTAACAGGCCGCAACGGGGGTATCAGTGAGTAACGGATTTGTGTTGGGTGTTCGGTGGCACGGTCTGCCAGTTGTCGTGTTGGCCGCCTCTCTTGGTGGGTGTCAGACCTTAAACTTCGACACGGCGGTGACCATGTCGTCCGGCGAAGAGGGGGCAAACCTGTCGGCGCAAATGTCGCAGCCGCGCGAGCTTGTCACCTTGATCCGGGAGGGTGAGCAGGCTCTCCGGGACAAAGACCTGGATAAGGCGCAACGCCTGTTCAGCGGCGCGCTCAAGCTTGATATCACCAATGCGGATCTGCAGTTCCTCAACGGTCTCGCCTATCATCTGATCGGTATTTCCAAGGATCGGTCCAAGCTTGAGTTGGCCGAACAGGGGCTGCTGCTCGCCCTCAAGTTCGATCCCAGCCATCTCGCGGCGCGCTATCAGCTGGGCCTGCTTTACATGGATCAACGCCGCTATGCCCTGGCTCAGGGGCATCTTGCCGCGGTTGCCCTGCACCGGCCGGATGATGCCGCCTTGCTCTACAATCTGGCGGCCAGTTCCTACTACAGCCACGACCCGCAAATGGCGGAAGCGGCCCTGAACCAGTTGACCAAGGTCTCGCCGGAAGCGGCGGCCGACCCCGATATCCTGTGGTCCCAGGCCCTGGTCAAGGCGGCTCTGAACGACAATGAAGCCGCGAAGGATTATCTCAATTCCTTCCGCGACAAGGATGCGTCCAACGGCAAGGTCGAACAGCTTGAACGGCGGCTGCATTCCTGGCGCGGATTCTACGAGCACGACGCCAAGGTCATTCCGGCCCAGTTCGGCCAGCAAAACCCCTATGGCTCGCCGTCCGGCCAGGGCAATCCCTACGGGGCGCCGAGCAGCCCTTACGGCAGCGCCCCCGCGAACCCCTATGGGGCGGATTCCGGGGCAGGTGTCGCGCCGGGCACCGCCACGGGGGGGCTACAGAACGATTCCGGCATGGTCGTCGTCGATGTCGTCATCATCGGCACCCAGGAAGACGTGCGCCAAACCCGGGGCATCAACCTTCTGAACGGCTTGCAGCTTCAGTTCGGCAACCCGACGACGGGCGCTTACGGCTTCGGCTGGTCGCGCAACAACATCAACGACAAGATCGACAGCGGTCTCGACGAAAACACGCGGACGATCACCAATCAGATCGGCATCCCTGCCGTGACCTATTCGTTGAACATCGCGAACTCGGCCGATTCGGAGAATGAAATCCTGGCCAAGCCGAGCCTGGTCGCCCAATCGGGCCTGACGTCCGAATTTTTCTCGGGTACGGAAATCCTGGCCGCCGCCGTCTCCGGCGGCGACGGGGATTCGGTTTCCGTGCAGAAAGAGGTCGGGGTCAAGCTGGCGGTGACGCCGGAAATTCTCGAAGACGACTTCCTGCGCTTGCACGTGGTCGCGGAACGGACCTTCTTGACCGATCCGGCAAGTTCCGTGCTGTTCGAATTTCGCCTCGACACGACGAAGACCAACGTCAATTCGACGGTCACCATGCGGTTCGGCGAAACCTTGATTTTGGGCGGGCTGAGTGAGCGTGAAACGTCGAATTCCAAGGACGGCGTGCCGGGGCTCATGGATATCCCGGGCGTCAGTCTGTTGTTTTCCGAGCGGTCCAAGCGCCACTTCGAACGCTCGATCCTGATTTTGCTGACGCCCCGGCGCCCGCAGTATACCCGCCAGGCGGAAGACAACCGCAAGAAGACCCGCGAACGTTTGAGCGATCTTGAACGCGATCTGGAACGCCTGGCCAAACGCCACGAAGACTGGTTCACCCCGCGTCCGACATTCAATCAGATCATTGATAACCTGAAGAAACGTGAATTCTTCGAGGAATTCCGGTCGGGCGATTTCCGCCTCAGAGCTTGGAACGAAGATCCGAGAAACTTCGAACACATTGCCAGCATCCAAAAACGACTGGCGAACAATTAGAAACTTTAATCGTCTCTGAGCGGTGGGACGCATGAACCCCCATCCGACGCGAATGCCTGCGATCGATTAGGGAGGTCATGAATTGTGATGGTGAAGAACGTGTTTCTGCGCGGGATAACCTGTGCGGTACTTGTGCTGGCGCTTTTACCCTTTGTCGGCGGTCATCCCGCGACAGGGCAATCGTCGCGCGTAACGGCGCCGCCGGCCAGTGAAACGATCAAGGCGGCCTGGACGCCGATCCCCGGCCGCGCCAAGGACCTGTCGATCAATGCCGCCGCCATGGCTTACGCCGTGGGGGATGACGGCGTCGCCCTTCGGTGGCGGGCGGTCAGCCAGAAATGGGCCAAGATGTCGGGGGCCTTCGTGCGCATTACGGCGGCCGAAGGCAACCGGCCCTGGGGCGTGACCCCGGACGGCAACGTCATGCGCTTCAACGGCCTGTGGTGGGAGGCGAAAGGCGACAAGGTCGCCGACGTGGCCGGTGACGCGGTCGGCAACATTTACATCGCCCGGCTTGCCGGCGCCGTCGAGAAATGGGAGCCGCTGTCGCAAAGCTGGAAGCCCGTGCCGGGGCAGTCGGCGCGGCGCATCGCCCTCGATATTCGGGGCAAACCCTGGATCGTCACGCCCAAGGGGCAGATCATGCGCTGGGAAGACGGTGCATGGATCGCCATGCCGGGCATTGCCCGTGATATCGCGCTCGGCGCCGACGGTTCGGCCGTTATCGTCGACGGCGACGGACAGTTGCGGAAACTGCGCATGTCGCCCGTCCGCTGGGTGCCTTACGAGGGGATCACCGGCGTTATCGCCGCGGGCCTTACCCCCAACGGCGGCCCCTGGGTGACCTTGGCCGACGGGCGTATCCTCGCCACCGTGCTGATCCGCGATCAGGTGCCGCTGACCGAGGAAGAAAACAAAGACAAGGCGGAAACACCGCATGCGTCGGTGCCCCAGGCGCCGCTGGCGCAGGCGAAACCGATCATTGCGCCACAAATCACGGCGGGCAATGTGCAGCCCACGACAAGCACGGCCACGGAAAGCACCGCGCCGGACGCCAAGGCGACCACGCCGACGGCCCAATCCATCGGCACGTCGGGCAGCGGCTCGGGCACGGGTAACAAGTCCAACTCCAACAGCAATTCCGTGTCTCCCGGCGGCGGCGGCGGAACCAGCGACCCGGCCGCCAGCACGACGAACGAGAAACTGGAATTCGTCGATACGCGCGGCACCGCCCAGCAGATCGCCATCGGCCGCGACGGCAGCGTGTTCGCGCTGGATACCAGCGGCGGGATCACGCGGTGGAGCAATGCCCGGGGAGTGTTCGAAAGCTTTCCCGGACAGTTGGCGCGCATCGCCGTGGACAGCCAAGGGAATCCCTGGGGGGTGACCAGCGTCGGCCGCGTGTTCCGCCACGATGGCGCGACCTGGGTTCAGGTTCAGGGGGTGACCGCGTCGGACATCTCGATCGGCGGCAAGGACGATATCGTGCTGTTCGCCAATGCCGACGGTATTTTATCCCGGCTCGACAATGCGACAGGTAAGACCAGCAATGTTCCCGGGTTGGGGGTTCAGGTCGCCGCGGGGCCGGACGGCACGCCCTGGACCATCAGCAAGGATCAAATCGCCCAGCGTTGCGGCAAAAGCCCCTGCACCCCCCTGTTTCAAATGGCGCGCAGCATCGCGGTGGGGCCTGACGGTACGGTGTTTCTGGTCAACACCAACGACCTTTTGATGCGCAAGCGCCCGTCCGACAAGAAATTTTCCCAGGTTCTGGTGCCGGGCCACACACCCGCCGCCGTCGCCGTCGGCCCGAACGGATTTCCCTGGGTCGTGACGAGCGCGCGCAAGGTCCTGGCGACCCGCTACTTCGAACGCGACGAGGCCGGCGACCGGGTCCTGGCCCAGAAGTCGAGCGGCGACACCACCGGCGGCGGTTCGACCGCCGCCGTCGTCTCGTCGCAGAGCGCCAGCGCGTTCACGTTCACCAAGAACCTGAAGTTCGACAAGTACAAGTCGAGCGACGCCGAAGCCAACATGGGCATGCTGTCGGACGTCCATGCCGGGCATACAGGGGCGGTCTATATCTCGGGCGACACGGGGGTCTTCAAGTTCAACACCAAGACTGAAAAGTTCGAGGCCTTGGACAAGGCGTTCTCCAATTCGTCCCTGGCCGATGTGGGCGAGGACGAAAGCGGAACTTTGTGGGGGTTAAGCCAAGTCGCGCCGGCCCGCGTCTACCGGATCAAGGGAACGCAGGAAAAGGTCTACTACGTCATCAACTCCACCGACACCACCACGCCGCGCAACATGGCGGTCGCCGCGGACGGCACGGTGTACGTTGCCGTCGGCGCCCAGCTTTACAAGATGGAAGCCGGCAAAAGCGTGTTCAAGCAGATCGAAAGCAGCAACATTTTCTATGTTCACCTAGGCGCCGGCGGCGATCTGTGGATTGTGAACCAGTCGTCCGAGGTGCAGCAGTACACGGGCTCCAAGTTCGAAAACCGGCCCAAGGGCACGGCCCAGAAGGCGCAAGATCTGGGCGTCGGCGCAGATGGGTCGGTATATGTCCTGGATCAGTCGACATCCCTTCTGAAGAAATGGAATGCGTCCAACGGGCGTTTCGATGCCGTCAACATCACACAGGCGATGCACCAGGTGACCGTGACCATCGAAGGCCGGCCGTGGATCGTCAACACTTCCGGCGACATCACGTCTTCCGGCGACATCTGGCGCGCCAAGGACTGATCGTTCCGTGTCGGTTAGTTGCCCGACGGCTGCGCGGCGTCCGGCTTCGTGCCGCTGCCGTTCCGGCGGCGCGGGGCGGCGGGCCTGGCCGCCGGTTCATGACGGGCGAGGGCGGCTTCCAACGCATCGACCCTGCGTTCCAGCCGAGTGAGCCGGGCATCCTCGGTCCCGCGGGCGGCCCGGATCATGGCCCGCAGGATGCGCCCCGCCGCGGCCATGCCGCCGGTCACCCGGCGGCCCATCGCGGTGGCCTGGGCGGGGGATGTCGCGGCAAGGATCCAACCAACGACGCTGACGGCCCCGCACCACACGGCGAAACCGGCACCACCGCCGCCGCCATAGAGCAGCAACACGGCGGGGGCCAGCACGCCGGCGATGGCAAGCCAGGTCTGCCACGCCTTGCGTTCAAAGGGGGGCAGGCCGAACACCCGCCGCCGCTTGGCGTCGCCCACGGCAAGATAGGCAAGGGCCGCCGTGGAGGCGGCGACGGCGGCGACGGTGGCCAGGATGCTCATTCCGCGGGTTCCGGCAACGGGTCGCCGGCAGGACGGCCATGGGGCTGCCGCGTCGCCCAGCGAAACAGCAGGACGCCGAGCACGAGGAACATCAGATCGAAGGACAGAACCGCCCCTTGTCCCTGAACCGCGGCATCCGCCCAGCCCAGGCCGCCCATGGCCATGCGCACGACGGGCAGGACGACGCAGGCGGTGCCGAGCAGGCGGCGGAACCGTTGGGCCAGGCCGCCGCCGTTGCCCGCGAAGACGCCGACCGCGATACAGGCGAGGGCGCCCAGGACGAAGCCCATCGGTGTCCAATAGAAGGGGTCGGCTGTCGACAGGGACAGGAAGAAGCCATAGGCCGCCGTCGTCATGGCGAACGGCAAGCCGTAGGCGGTGATCGTGACCGCGCGCCCGAAACCGCGCCATAGGGCGGCGTCTTCGCGGCGGCGCACCCAAAGCTGCATGCCCGACAGGATCACGTAGCACATGGCGGCACCCAACCCGACCCACACGGCCTTGGACAGAGTGCCCGCGAAATCGCCCGTGTGCAGGGGCCAGATCAGCTCGTACAGCGTATTGCCCGCCGACGGCTGCCGGCCGACCCGTGGCTTGACGCCCAGGAACCGGCCGTCCGTGCCGTCGAACACGTTGCGCACCCAGGCCAGGTTTCCTTGTGGCGGCATGTGCCAGACGTTGATGCGCGCATCGGCGCGGCCATAGTGATCGACCACGACGAAGCGGACCGGCGCGCCGGCCAGACCCGTGGACCGGGCGACCACGGCGTCGAGGTCGGTCAGGGCCACCGGGCGCGGGTCGGGGGTCACAGCGGGCTCGAAAAGGGTTTCGCGCATCGCCTTTTGGTCGCCGCCGAAGGCGACCTGGGATATCAGGGGCAGGGCGACCGTCCCCGCGAAACTGAAGAACGAGCCGGTGAACCCCAGAAGAAAGGCGAACAAGAGCCCCCAACTCGCGGCCAGCACATGGCGGTCGCGGGCCGTGACGAGGCGGTCGCCTGGCCGGGCGGCGACGAACAGGTCGCGGATCAGATGGCGGTGCATGAGAAAGCCGGTGACGCCCACCGCCATCATGGACAGCCCCAGGATTCCGGTCAGGATCAGGCCCCACGGCCGCGGGACGTAAAGCTGCACGTGCAGATCGACGAGGAAATCTTCGAGCGCGCTGGCTTCGAACCATTCCGGTTTCGTGAACACGAACCCTTCGTTGCGCGCCAATTCCGCGCCCGTCGCGCCGTCAAGCCGGAACAGGGTGCCGTAGTTTTCAATTTTTCCGCTGTCCGGATTGCGGGCATGGGCATGGGGAAACACGTTCAGGTCGCCCTTGGCCGTCGCCCAGACGGCGATTTCTTCCAGGTATCCCTTGGTCATTCGGTCCGCGATGGGGCGGATCTTGCCGTCGAGGCCACCCGTCAGCGGGGCGTGATTTTTCGCGCCGCCGACGGACCATTCGGCAATTTCGTGGGCGAACACGGCGACCGTGCCGGTGGCGACGACGGCGTAAAGCAGCAGGCCCAGGACCGTTCCGGACCAGCCGTGCACGGCGGTCAGGCGTTTCAGTTGGGATTGAGAAAGAGATTTCATCGGTGGGGCTTCCATCGCTGTTCGATCTGGCGCTGTTCGATCTGTCGCTGTTCGATCTGGCCGGGGTGCGTCATATCCACCCCGCAAAGGCCATGGCGGCGGTCATCCCGCAGACGATGGCGGTGCCGCACATCACGGCCGTGCAGCGCAGAAGGCTTTCCTCCACGCAGGCATAAACGAAGACCACGGCCCAGATCAGCGGCACCAGGATCAGGGGAAAGGCGATGTTGTCGATGCCGGCGGCCCCCTTGGGCAGCCAGACCGGCATGGCCATGGCGAACAGAAGGGCCACCGCCACCGCGCCGGGGCCGGCCAGCAGCCAGCGGGTCAATCGGGGGCGCGCGTCCAGGGCGCGGCGCAGACGTTCCGTCATGCGCAAAGGGCCGGTCGGTTCGTCGCAAGCAGTGTTCATGACTCTAAGACGAATCAACCGGCCTGAATCCTCGTGTCCCGGGAGAAAATTTTTCTCCCGGGACCGGGGCAGGGCGCCGGATGTCTCCGTGGCCTACCATCGGTAGGACAGGTTGCCGATCACGGTCAGCGGTTCACCCGCCGTGCAAATCCCGGCGCTGTTCCGGTAATAGCAGGACCCGACATGCTGCTTATCCAAAAGGTTTCGCGCATGCAGCCCGAAGTGCATACCGTTCCATTCGTAATGGACCGAGGCGTCGAACAGAAGAAAAGCGGGAACGGAAAGTGTCCGGTCGCCGTCACCCCAATGCATGCCGCGATAGCGGACGCCGGCACCGAAGCCCAGGCCTTTGAAGGCACCATCCGGGATGGTGTAGTCCGCCCAGGCCGTGGCGACGTGCTTGGGCGCGGGCGCCAGGACGTCGCCCAGGTCGGCCGGATCGACGCTCTCGATGACTTCGGTTTCCATGTAGGTGTATCCGGCGGTCACGTTCAGGCCGAAGTCGAAACTCGCGACACCTTCCAGTTCGATACCTTGGGAGCGGACGGCGGCCGTCTGGTCCGTCGTGTTCGTCGACGGATCCGTTTCCGTATAGTTCTGGCGACGCAGGTCGAAGGCGGCCAGCGTCACGGAACTGCGGCTGCCCTCAGGCTGGAATTTGATCCCGACCTCGTATTGCTGGCCGGTTTCGGGTTTGTAGTTCTTGCTGGCCGGGTTGGTGCCGATCACGGGCGCGAAGGATTCCGCATAGCTGGCGTAGGGTGCCAACCCATTGTCGAACAGGTAGACCACGCCCGCCCGGCCAGTGAAGGCGCTATCCGATTGCTGGGAAACCGCCTTGGTGAGGTGATTGACGGTTTCGGTCACCGCGCGGTCGAACCGCCCGCCCAGGGTGAAGCGCCAATGGTCGCCCCATTCGATCTGGTCCTGCAGATAGATGCCTGTCTGACTGCGCGTGAAGTCCTTGTTGATGATGATGTTCCCTTCGGACGTCTGCGTGCCGTAGACCGGCGCGAAAACGTCGATCGATGTCGCGGATGCGGAGCTAGCGATCTGTTCCAGGTACATGAGCTGATAATCGAGACCGGCCAGCAAGGTGTGCTTGGTGCCGGCGACATCCAACTTCAGCTGCGCGTTGCTGTCCGTGTAGACCCCGTCCAGGTTGCCGAAGTTGCCGTAGACGCTTCGCGACAATGTCCGGTTGCCGTCGAACCCCGAGCCGTAAACAACGACATCGTCCAGGTCGACGTTGTTGTAGCGGAGTTTATGGCTGAGTTTCAGGCGTTCGCCCACGTCGTGCGCGACCTCGTACCCGATGGCGTATTCCGTCCGGTCGACCCGGTCGATATCCGGCTCGCCCACGAAGCGGCTGAGCGGAACCTCACCGTTTGGGTTTGCGACCACCGTTCCGGACCTGGGAAGGGCCTGGGAGTTTTTGGTCTTGTCCTGCTGGTAATGGCTGAACAGCGTCACGGTGGTGTGCTTCGACGGCTGCCAACTCACTTGTGGGGCAAACCAGTAACGATCGTCCTCGATGAAGTCGATGAAGGTGTCGCTGTCGCGGTAGAGGCCGGTAAAACGATACGAGAACTGCTTGGACTCGTCGATCGCCCCTGCGAAATCGAACTTGCCCTGATATCGATCGAAATCGCCGCCTTCAAAGTGGACGATGTTGATGGGGTCCGTTGTCGGGCGCTTGGAGACATAGTTGACCAGTCCGCCGGGCGATCCCTGACCGTAGAGCACGGAGGCCGGGCCGCGGGGGACCTCGACCCGTTCCGCGCCCCAGGGTTCCGGATTGTAGCTGACGACGTAATCGGGGAAGGTTAGCGCCAGGCCATCCTGAAAAATCCCGTTGGTCGTTGCATTCAATCCACGCATGCGCAGGTCGGTATAGCGCGGTTCGTTGCCATAGGGTTGCGGATCGACGCCTGGCGTATAGCGCAGCACCTCGTTGATCTTATTGACGTTGCGGGCATCCATTTGGTCGCGAGTGATGACGGAAATCGACTGCGGCGTCTCGATCAGCGGCGTGTCGGTCTTGGTCGCCGACAGGCTGCGTTTCGCGACATAGCCCGCGACGGCGCCGCTGGCCTTTTCACCCTGACCCTCGACGGTCACGGGGCCCATGGTCATGACGTCGCCGTTGGCGTCCTTGTCGGGCAATTCGACGGTGACCGACGCGGAAGACGTATAGCGCCCGATCAGGCCCGAGCCGGAAAGCAGGCGGGTCAAGGCGTCGCGCGCGGTGAAGTCGCCGGCCAGCGCCGGGGCGGTCCGGTCGAACACGGCGGGTTCCGTATAGAGAACCTGAAGGCCGGTGACGGCCGAGAATTCGGCGATGGCCTGGGGCAGGGGCTTCGATGAAATCTTGAAGGTGAAAACGTCGTCGGCCCGAGCCTTTTCGATGGCCCTGTCCGTGCCGTTGCCGGCCGGGAACGTCTCCGGCGCGGCGTCCGCGGGCGTGGCCAGCATCAAGGCCAGCAGCGACGCGCCGGTCAACAGGCTGGACCGCGCCATGCGTGTCATCCCGCGGCCGGCTGCCCGCGTGGACTGGTGTTCGTTGTTCATCCCCGAATTCCCCTTAGAGTTCATGTTCATGCATTTAATTGCAACTAAGTTGCAAAATCATATGAACATGAGACGGAATTCAAGGGGCGCTTCCCCCAGTGCTGCCGGCATAATTTTTCATGTCCGCCGTCGGCGGGCGCGGCGCGTCCTTAATGCAGCACGACCAGATAGCCGGTGATGCGTGTTGCGCCGAGGGGCAGGGTATCGGTGATGGCGCGAAGCGCCGCATCGGTGTCGTCCGTGCGGAATACCCCGCTGACCTTGAGGTCGCGCAGCGCATCCTTGGCGATCACGATGCGGCCCGGCCGGTAGCGGTTGATTTCGGCGACCACGCTGGACAGCGGCGTGTCGTAGAACACGAACTGACCGCGCAGCCAGGCGGTCACGGCGGTTCGGTCGAAGGGTTCTGGATGTGAGATGCCCGCCGCCGTCAGTCGGGCGCTTTGACCCGGCGCCAGGATCAGGGCCTCGCCGGGCATGTTGCTGGTCAGGTTGACCCGGCCTTCGGCCAAGCTGACGTCGGTTTTGCCGTCGGCGATGCGAAGGTTGAACCGCGTGCCGGTCACGCGGACGGCGCCCATGGGGGTGTCGACCGTAAACGGGCGTCCGGCGTCCGGCGCGACATCGAACCAGGCCTCGCCCCTGAGCAGGCGGACATGGCGAACATCATCGGACATATCGACGGCGATCGCCGTATTCGTGTTCAGGGTGATGCGGCTGCCGTCGGCCAGGTCAACAGGGGTGCGCCCGCCGATTGACGTCGTGTAATCGCTTTGCAGACGGACCGCGATGTCGTCGCGCCACATCAGCCCGGTCCCCAGCAGGATGATCAAGCCCGCGGCGGCTGCAAGGCTGCGCAGGGGGCGATGCCGCCGGACGGCGCGGAGGCGTCTGTTCTCCGCATCGGCCAACCTGCGGGTGGGCAGTTCCAGCCGACCCCACAGGCGCTCGGCCTCGGCAAAGGCCGCTTCATGCCGTGGATCGGCGCCGAGCCAGGCCTGAAAGGCGTCCCGCAGGGCCGCCTCGGCGGCCGCATCCCCGTTCCGTTCGCGCAGGCGCGTCAACCACGAAACGGCCTGTGCGAAAGCCGCGTCGTCCGGGTGCTGATGGGCGGAATGATCCTGATCGTCGGTCATCTGAACCTGTTGCGGGAGGCAACGGCGCATCGGGTCGATGTGCCTATGCGGGGGGCCTGATGATAAGACGATTGGCGGCCGGAAAATCCCCCCATGATATCCGGGGCCGTCGGAGGCGGTCACACGTCGCGCCCGGCATCACGCAGACGCCGGCGGCAATGGATCATGGCGCGGGCGATGTGCTTTTCCACGGTCTTATCGGAAATGTTCAGGGTATCCGCGACCTGGCGCATGGTCAGGCCGCGCCCACGGTACAGCAGGAAGACCTCGCGGCATTTATCGGGAAGTTCCGCAACCGCCTGGGTCAGAATGTGCCATTCCTGCCGGGCCGCAACGACATCGTCGGGGGCGGGGCTTCGGCTTTCGATGCGCGCCAGCGTCCCGTCGTCGGCATCGCCGTCGACCCAGGTTTCCCTGCGCCGGTTCCGGCGCAAGTGGTCGATCGCCAGGTTTCCCGCCATGCGGTACAGGTAGGCCCGGGGGTTGTCGGGCATGACGGCACCGGAGGCGGTTGCGCGAATCCAGGTTTCCTGGACCACGTCCTCGGCGATGGCGAGCGACCCCGTCCGCCGCTGGATGAAGCGGCGAAGTTCTTCGTAATAAATCTCCGCGGCCTGGGCCAGGGAATGGAACGGGCGTGCGGTCATGTTGCCGGTCTGTGGTCGTCGATCATCTTATTCGGCCTGGTCGTGTCATGATGTGGGCGAGCAAGGCATGGACTGAACAGGCGGTTCCGAGAAGCCGGGCCTGCATCCGCCGATAACTTACAATTGTTAAGAATGATTCTCAATAACGTTTGACGGCGTGCCAAGCGCGGGGCCGTGTCGTCGGAAACTTGTATTGCGTCGCACAAAAAACCTGGACAGGTTCGCCGCGCCGGTGCTTTCGTAGGGACATGACCAGGGGGACTCACGCAAGGTATAGATCGGGGACGCGGCGCGCGGTTGCGTGGGTTGCCTTGTTCCTGTTCGCTCTGCATGGGATTCTTCCGGCGGGCTACATGCTCGATACGGATTCCCTGCGCGACGGCCGCTATGAGGTCGTCATCTGTACCGGGGCCGGTTTACAGACCGTCGTCCTCGACAAGTCAGGCAACCGGATTGCCCCGGACGGCCCGGCCACCCCCGGCGGCGATGGGACGTTGAAATGCCCCTTCGCGACGGTCGCGGGCAAGGCCCTGGCGGTGCCCGAACAACCCGTCCCGATGACGGTCCATGCGGTCCGCAGCGTCCCCGGCACCCTGCCGCCCGCCCTCGGCCTGCCGGCGTCGGCGGACCGCCTGCCGCTCGGTTCCCGCGCACCTCCCATCCTCCTCGGCTGATTTCCGCCCGCGTCGGCGCGCCCAAGGCGTTCCCGGCAGTCTTCGTGCCCTGACGGCATTCAAGGACAGCCGCGCCCCTCGATGATCGCCGCGCGGCGGGCCCACTTCAATTGAACATGTAATTGACATACATGATATGTCGCCATAATGAACATGCTTACAAAATGCATGTAAAGGAGCGATTCATGCCCCGATATGTCCCCGTGGTCGCCGGTTGCGCGATTCTGATTTCCGGCCTTATGGCCGCGCCAACATCCGCCCATGTCGTTCTCGATACCCGCGAAGCGCCGGCGGGCAGTTATTTCAAGGGCCTGTTCCGCATCGGCCACGGCTGCGGCACGTCGCCGACCGTCCGTGTCACGGTGCAAATTCCGTCCGGCATCCTCAGTGTGCGGCCCCAGCCCAAGGCGGGCTGGACCATCGACATCCGCAAGAAGACGTTGCCCGAACCCGTCACCGGCCCGCACGGCAAGACCGTCACGGAGGTGGTTTCCGAGATCGTGTGGCACGGCGGTTCCCTGCCGAACGAGCACTTCGACGAGTTCGCCTTGCAGATGAAACTGCCGGACGCCGCCGAGGGCGGGGTGCTGGCCTTCCCGGTCATCCAGGACTGCGAGCAAGGCTCGCGTGCCTGGGTCGAGGTGCCGAAGCCGGGGCAATCGCGCCGAGATCTTACGTCCCCGGCCCCGATCCTGACCCTGACCGCCAAACCGCACGCCCACAAACATTGAAGACCCGCACAGGGGGCAATGTCGCCGAGGCGCAATGCGCCACTGGCCGGCTCCCGTGCCAAGGAGAACACGACCATGAACCGATATCCGATCCGCAATCCGCTTGGCACCCTCGTCGCGACAGCCCTGACCCTGGCCGTCATTCCGGCCGCGGCGGCCCAGGATAAGGCGGCGCCCGTCGAAATGAACCCGGTCACCGTCACCGGAACCGCCGTGCCGTCGCTCACCGTTCCTGCCACGGACGATGCCCGCCGTCTGATCGAACGCACCCCCGGCGGCGTCGAACTGGTGCCCGACACGGCCTGGAAGGATACGGCCTCGGGCACGCTCAAGGACATTCTTGATTTTACCCCAGGCGTGTTCGTGCAACCGAAATGGGGCGAGGATTCCCGTCTGTCAATCCGCGGCTCGGGCCTGTCCCGGAACTTCCACATGCGGGGGATTCAGCTGTACCAGGACGGCGTGCCGGTCAACGCCGCCGACGGCAGCACGGATTTCCAGGAACTGGACCCGACGGCGTTCCGCTATACCGAGGTCTACAAAGGCGCCAACGCCCTGCGGTACGGCGCCAACACGCTTGGCGGGGCGATCAATTTCGTGACGCCCACGGGCTATGACGCCGACCTGGCGCAGGGGCGTCTTGATGTGGGCAGCTTCGGGTTCCGCCGGGGACAGGTCTCAAGCGGCGGCAACAACGGTGTCGTCGACGCCTTCGCCACGGCGTCCTGGTTGCGTCAGGACGGTTACCGCGACCACAGCGGCGGACATTCCATCCGCGCTTCGGGCAATGTGGGCTGGCGCGTCACGCCCGGTCTGGAAACCCGCTTCTACATGAGTTACGCCGACATTCAGCAGGACATCCCGGGGTCGGTGACCAAGACCGCCGCCCTGACCGACCCCAAGACGGCGGCGTCCGCCAACCTGACCCGTGACTACCAGCGCAACATCGACTCCTGGCGTTTCGCCAACAAGACGACCTTGCAGTTGGATACGGCGACGGTGGAACTGGGCGGTTATGCCGTGAACAAGCACCTGATCCATCCGATCTTCCAGTATCTGGATTACACCTATCACGACTTCGGCGCCTACGGCCGGATCGTCGACGAGCGCGAGATCGCCGGTCACGGGAACCGCCTGACGGCGGGGCTGACGGTTTCCGGCGGCTGGGTCGACAACAGCCAGTCGACCAACAACGCCGGCAGCAAGGGCGGCCTTTTGTCCGCGTCGTCTGATCGGTCGGTCAATTACGCGGCCTATGTGGAAAACGCCTACGACCTGCGGCCGGACCTGGCGTTGATCGGCGGGGTGCAGTTCCTTCACGCGACGCGCAAACGCAACGACCGCTTCGATAACGCGACCGACACCTCGGGCGAAAACGATTACACCTTCGTCAATCCCAAGGTCGGGATTTTGTGGCAGGCGGCGCCCGACTGGCAGGTGTTCGGCAACCTGTCGCGCAGCGGCGAGGCGCCGACCTTCGGCGAACTGAACTTCACCAACGCGGCCCTGTCCGATACCGAGGCCCAGACCGCGACGACTCTGGAAATCGGCACCCGCGGCCGGGTCCGGGACCTGACCTGGGACCTTGCCGTCTACCGCGCCCATCTGAAGGATGAATTCCAATACTTCGACCTGGGCGGCGGCAATTATTCCGTCACCAACGCCGACAAGACCATCCACCAGGGGATCGAGGCCGGGGTCGGCTGGGCGTTCGCCAGGAACCTGCTGGAAAGCGGCGACAAGGGGGACAGCCTGTCGCTGGACGCGGCCTATACCTACAGCGACTTCAAGTTCGACGACGACGCGACCTGGGGCGACAACGACCTGCCCGGCGCGCCCAAACACTTTATTCGGGCGGCCCTGACCTACCGCCACCCCATGGGGTTCCATGCCGGACCCAACATCGAATGGGTGCCTCAGGCCTATTTCGTCGATAACGCCAATTCCGTGGCGACCAAGTCCTATGTCCTGTTCGGCTTCCGCGCGGGATACGAGGTGTCGAAGGACGTGTCCATGTTCGTCGATCTGCGCAACCTGGCGAACACGAAGTACATCGCCAGTTCCAGCGTCGCCGCCACCGCAACCGACAGTTCGGCCCTGTTCGAACCGGGAACCGGGCGGTCCGTCTTCGTCGGCCTGCGCGCCGCGTGGTAGGCGGCAGATTAAGAAGGGGTGCATTGGGGGTATTGACTTGATATTAATAGTCAATCTCATTATGGAGCTCCCAATCACCTGTACTGCCGCCGGGGATCGGCCCCGGCGGCGCCCCATCGAAGCCAGAAATACGAGGCCTAAAATGAACAACCGCACCCCATCCGTCCTTGCCGCCGCCTTGCTTTTCGCCGGCCTTTACCTTTCCGCCGGTGCCGCATCGGCTGCGGAAAAAGGCCGCATCGGGGTCGAGTTGAACAAGCTGGAGCCCGCCGACGACGCCTGCCGGGCCTATTTGCTGTTGTCCAACGGCACGGCGGCGGCGTTCACGTCGTTGAAGCTGGACCTTGTCACCTTCGATGCGGACGGGATCGTGCAGCGCCGGGTCGCCGTCGAGGCGGCCCCCATCGGCGCCGGCAAGACCAGCCTCAAGGTATTCGACATCAGAGGCACCCAATGCGCGGCGATCGGGCGCATGCTGTTGAACGGCGTACTGTCCTGCAAGGGGGGCAAGGAGCAGACACCGGACTGTCTCGCGCTTGTGTCCGTGTCGTCCCGCGCGGCCCAACCGTTCATCAAGTGATTTTTTGGAGGGCGGAGTGAAGGAAACTGACTTTTCGTTCGTCTTATTGAGTAGGCGGCTCGCATCCGACCGGATGCAGGGCGGCTTTAGCTGTGCCCGCAAGGGACTGAATAACCCGGGATCAGAGGAGTAATCGAATGGAGAACCAACAGGTGGGGGAGCCGCTGGCAGCCGTCGCGGAAGATCCCGGAATGTTGGCGCAAGGTCTGGACTGGTTGATTGCCGGCGGGCCCGTCGTCGCCATCCTGATCGCCATGTCCGTCGTCGCCGTGGCCATTCTGGGGCTCAAGCTGTGGCAGTTCCGTGGCGTGCGCTTGTGGGACCGCGACACCGCGCGCCGGGGCTTGGCCCTGTACCGCGCGGGCAAGGCACCGCGCGCGGCGGAACTTCTGCGGGCTTCGCCCAATCCGGCGGCGCGGGTCGTGCTGCTGGCCATGCGCGGCAAGGCGCGCCGCGACCTGGACGAAGGCAAGGTGCGGGAAGAGGTCGTGCGGTGCGGCCTGGACATGCTGGAAATGCTGCGCGCCTACATGCGCCCGCTCGAGGTCATCGCCACCCTGGCGCCGCTGCTGGGGCTGTTCGGCACGGTGCTTGGCATGATCGAGGCCTTTCAGCAGCTGGAACAGGCGGGCAACCGCATCAACCCGGCGATTCTGTCCGGCGGCATCTGGGAGGCCCTGTTGACCACGGCCGTCGGCCTGGCGGTCGCGATCCCGACGGTCGCCGTGGTCAACTGGCTGGAACGGATGATCGACCGCACGGCCCATGAAATGGACAACCTGGTGACCCAGGTCTTCACGGCGGACCTGACGGCCGCCCCGCAAACGGAAGAAAGCCATGCCGGCTCTGCCTACCGCACGCCTGTCGCTGGCGCCGCCGAATAACGGGCGTCGCCGCAACCTGATCTCGCTGACGCCGCTGATCGATGTGGTGTTCATCCTGCTGGTGTTCTTCATGCTGGCGTCGTCGTTCCTCGATTGGCGGTCCATCGCCCTGGACTCGCCGAAACAGACGGGAAGGTCGGCGTCGCTGGAGCAGGCCCTGTTGATCGAGGTGCGCGCGGACGGTCTGCGTCTTGCCGGCGAGACCATGTCGCTCGACCGCATCACGGGCCGTGCCGCGGCGGCGCTTGCCAAGAAGCCCGACCGTCCCGTGCTGGTCCGCCCCGACGACGGCGTGGCCGTGCAGGAGGTGATTCAGGTGGTGGACGCGCTGTCCGCCGCCGGGGTCGCCAATCTGTCGCTGATCCGGAGGAACAAGTGATGCGTTCCCTGCGGCCCGGTCCCGGGCGCGGCGCCAACGACGACGACCGCATCCTGCCGCTCATCAACGTGGTATTCCTGCTGCTGATCTTCTTCATGCTGGCGGGCCATCTGGCGGCAACCGATCCTTTTCATATCGAGCCGCCGGTTTCGGCCAGCGAGACGGAACCGGGCGACGCCGGTCCCGTCATTCTGGTCGGCCCCGACGGGCGTGTCGCCTTCGACGGCAAGACCGTGGACGATGCCGGGCTGACGGCCGCGTTGGCCGCGCCGGTCGAGGCCGGGGTGACGCATTTCCGACTGAAAGCCGACGGCGGCGCGCCGGCGGTGCGTCTGGTCGAGGTCATGGAACTGCTGCGTGCCGCCGGGGTGCGGAAGGTGCACGTGCTGACCGTGCCGAAGGCCTTGTGATGGAAATTCGTGTCCGTCATTGGAACATGGCCATCGCCGGGGCAGTGTGTCTGCACGCGGCGGCGGCGGCCGCCGTGTTGTGGACCCCGGCGCCGTCGGGTGCGCAGCTTCCGGGCGTCGGCGGGATCGAGATATCGTTGGGCCCGGCGGGGGGCGCGCCCGGTTCCGACGCTCAAGACTCCCCTGAACCGCAGGAAGAGAAGCCGATCGAGCCGACCGAGACCGTCGAGGCGGTGACGCCCGAGGTTCCGGCCGAGGCGGTGCCCGTGGAACCCGTGGTCCCCGATGCCGTCGCCATCGAGCCGGTCAAGGCCGTCGAGGAACGCCCGCGCGAACCCTTGCCCGTGCCGCCCAAGGTGGTGCGTCCCAAGGCAGCGCCGCCGCCCAAGCCGGTGGAGACGGCGGCGGTCGCGCCCGCCCCGATTCATACGCCGCCACCGGCGGTCGTGGGATCCCAGGGCAAGGCGGGGACCAAGGACGCCAAGGAAACCGGCAGCGGCGACAATTCCCAGGGCGGCGGCCAGGCGGGCGCGGCGGCGGACTACATGTCCGTGTTGCAGGCCTGGCTGGAAAAGCACAAGGAATACCCGCGCTCGGCCCGCCTGCGGCGCATCGAGGGGGCGGTGCTGCTGTATTTCGCCATCGACCGGGACGGACGCCTCTTGGCCTACCGGATCGAGCGGTCCTCGGGCCACCGCATGCTGGACACGGAAACCATCGCCATGATCAACCGCGCCCAGCCCCTGCCGCCGATTCCCACCGACATGTCCCGCGACAAGTTGGAAGTCGTCGTGCCGGTTCAGTTTTCCCTGAGATAACGGTCTGGCCGGGGGACGGTGCAGTTTCCGGATTGGGTCTAATCCGGCTTGCGCAGCAGCAGGCGCGCGATCCGCGCCTCGCCCCGGTGGCGCAGGCCTTCGTTGACGCGGATGCGGCCCTTCAAGGCTTCCATGACCTCGAACCCCGGCAGGGTGTCCAGCAGGTCGCCCAGTTCATACAGAAGGTCGGGGTCGTCCGGGCCCAGGCTGCGCCCGCCGGCCCCCGCCGGGGCGAAGCCCTCGGCGACGAACCAGCCGCCGGGGGCAAGCGCGGCCGCCGCCGTCTTGGCCGCGTGCAGGCGCACGGCGGCCTCGCATTGCAGGTACATCAGGAACACGGCGTCCCAGGTGCGGCCCGGCGGCGGCGTCCAGTCGGCCAGGTCGGCGGCGATCCGTTCGACCGTCACGCCGCGCCGGGCGTCGTGGGCAAGGGCTAGGTCCGTCGCCACGCTTGAGGCGTCGACCGCCGTCACCACGATTCCCTGTTCGGCCAGCCAGCCGCCGTTGCGGCCGTCGCCGTCGGCCAGACACAGGGCCGTGCGCGGGGAGAAGTCGGAGCGTGCCAGGACGGCGCGCAGATAGTCGCAAGGCTGGTCGCCGAACAGGCGGGTGTCGGGCGCCGTGCCCGCCTTGGCGTAGCGGCTGTTCCAATCCTTCATGGCCGGGACCTCCCGTTTCCCTGCTTATTCCTACGCGTCCCGGGCGCGGTTTTCCAGCCCGCCGGACGGCGCGGTCAGCCGAGAGAGCGCCGGTCGAAGGTGATGCTCTTGATCAGGGCATGGATGGGCATGCCCTGCGCCAGATTCAGATCCGCCACCGCATGGCGGGTAACGCGCGCGCGCAGGCGTCCGCCGCCAATGTCGATCAGGGTTTCGGCGAAGGCGGTGTCGGGTTCTTCCCGGATCTCGATGACCGTGCCCTTGAGGATGTTGCGGATGCTGATGCCCGTGGGTGGATGGGTCGCCAGGGACACGTCGCGGGCGCGCACGCGCAGGCGCAGGGTCTCGCCGACGGCGGCGTCGGCGGCGGGGATGGTCAGGGTCTGGCCGTGATGGTCGAGGAAGGTCAGGTTGAAGGCATCGTCATGGGATTTGACCGTGGCGGTCAGCATGACCCCCGCCTCGAACCGCCCGGTCATGGGTTGCAGGTCCAGGCGCTCCAGCACCTCGCCGACCGAGCCCTCGGCGACCTTGCCGCCGCGCGACAGCACGACCAGCCGATCAGCCAGGCGGGTAACCTCGGCGATGTCGTGGCTGACGTACAGGATGGGGATGTTCAGCTCCCGGTGCAGGGCTTCGAAATAGGTCAGGATTTCGTCCTTGGTCGCGCGGTCGAGGGCCGACAGGGGCTCGTCCATCAGCAACAGGCGCGGCTCCGACAACAGCGCCCGGCCGACCGCGACGCGCTGCCGTTCGCCGCCGGACAATCCGGCCGGGGCGCGGTCCAGCAAATGCGCAATGCCCAGTAGATCGACAACCTGGCCGAAATCGACGGTGGGCGTGGTTCCGTTGCCGCGCGGCGCGCGCTTGGCGCCGTATTCAAGATTGCCCCGAACGGTCAGGTGGGAAAACAGCGAGGGTTCCTGGAAGACGTAACCGATGCGCCGTTCATGCGGTGGGCGAAACAGGTTTTCCCGGTCGTCCTGCCACACCCGGTCGCCGAGGGCGAGGCGGCCCGGCAGGCGGTCCAATCCGGCGATGCAGCGCAGGATCGTGGTCTTGCCGCAGCCGGACGCCCCGAACAGGGCCGTCACGCCCGCGAGCGGCGCCTTGAACGTGACGTCCAGGTTGAAACTGCCGACCGGCCCCGTGAAGGCGGCGTCGAGAACCGGGATGCCGTCGGTCATGGGGCGGGGCGTCCGATGCGCTTTTCCAGGATCATCATCGACAGGATGACGACGAAGGCGAAGACCAGCAGGCCGCCGGCCAGGATATGGGCCTCGGCCCAGCGCAGGGTTTCCACGTAATCGTAAATGGCGACGGACAGCACCTTGGTTTCACCCGGGATATTGCCGCCGATCATCAGCACCACGCCGAATTCACCCACCGTATGGGCGAAGCCCAGCACCGCGCCGGTGAGGAATCCCGGCCGGGCCAACGGCACGGCGACGGACCAGAAGGCGTCCCAGGGCGAGGCGTGCAGGGTCGCCGCGACCTCGAGCGGGCGGTCGCCGAAGGCTTCGAAGGCGTTGCGGATGGGCTGCACGACGAAGGGCATGGAATAGAACACGGAGCCGATGACCAGGCCCTGGAAGGTGAAGGCGAGGGAGCGTTCGCCCCACAGCCCGGCGATCCAGCCGCCGGGACCGTCCGGCCCCATGGCGACCAGCAGGTAGAAGCCCAGCACCGTCGGCGGCAGCACCAGCGGCAGGGCGACCACGGCGGCGACCGCTTCCTTCCACCGCGCCTTGGAGCGCGCCAGCCACCAGGCGATGGGCGTGCCGATGATAAGAAGTGCGACGGTGGTCACCGTGGCCAGTTCAAGCGTCAGGCGGATCGGCGACCACAGCCCGGCGAGATCGAGCCCCTGGTCAGGCATCCGGGCGGATCTTGGGGGGCTCCCCCACGCCGTAACCGAACTTGTCCTTCACGGTGTTGGCCTCGGCCCCGCCCAGGAACCGCATGAAGGCGCGGGCCGCCGGGTTGTCCTTGCCGCTGTTCAGCAGGATCGCGTCCTGGGCGATGACGGGATGAAGGTTTTCCGGCACGGGCCAACGCGATCCCTTGTCATGTCCCGCGATCTGCGACAGGGCGACGAAGCCCAGTTCCGCGTTGCCCGATTCCACGAACTGATGGGTCTGGGCGATGTTGTTGCCCTGGACGATCTTGGGCTTCAGGGCGTCATAGACGCCCAGCGCCTTCACGGCCGCCACGGCGGCGGCGCCATAGGGGGCGGTCACCGGGTTGGCGATGGCGATCTTGGAAAATGCCCCCAGTTTCAGGGTGCGGGGCCCTTCGATCAGTCCGGCGTCGCGGCTGTAGAGCACGATCTTGCCCGTGGCATAGGTGAACCGGGTTTCGGCCATGGCCAAGCCATCCGCGCCGGCCTTCTGGGGGCGCGCCCGGTCGGCGGCCAGGAACACCTCGAACGGCGCGCCCTTGGCGATCTGGGTATAAAGCTGTCCGGTCGATCCGAAGCTGAATACAATTTTGTGGCCGGTTTTCTTCTCGAACAAGGTGCCGATGTCCTGGGCGGCCTGAGTGAAGTTGGCGGCCACGGCGACCTTGACCTCGCCCGCGCGGGCGGGGCCGGTGAAGCCGAACGCCACGACGGCGGCGGCCAACAGCAGCATGCGGCGTTTCAGTGCGGCGGTGGTGGACATGGTGAACCCTTCCGATAGGACAACTCGGACATATCGGAAACTATCGCCGCGGACGGTTCTTGGCAAGAGGCGCGTGCGGGCGGGTCAGGCGCCGTTCTTGGGCAGCAGCTTGCGCATGGCGATCAGGTCCCCGGCGATGGCCTTTTCGGTCTTGGCTTCCATCTTGCGGTACTGCTCCAGAACCTTGTGTCCCAGGTCCGTCAGTTCGGCGCCGCCGCGCGTGCTGCCGCCGCGCGAGGTGGTGACCAGGGGCGTGCCGAACTGCGCGTTCAGGGCTTCGATCAGGCCCCAGGCCTTTTTGTAGCTCATGCCCAAATCGCGCCCGGCGGCGGCGATGGAGCCGGTTTCGCCGACACCCTGCAACAGGTCGGCCTTGCCCGGCCCGATGGCGACGTCGGGGGCGAGAACGACACGGAGCCGCGCCCCGGTCTGCTGATTTCCTGCCTTCATGGCGGCATTCTACTCCGCTTGATGCTGCCCGGTCAGGCGAAAACGCCTCTCGTGACTGTGCCTTTCGGGTTCCCTGGGCTAGGATGCGGCCCGCAGAATTCAATTGCCATCCAACAATCACGGAACCAAGCCCCATGACCACACCCGCAGACGACCAAGGCGCAGTGCGCCTGACCCGCAACGGCGCCGTTGCCCATCTGATCTTCGACCGGCCGCAGGCGCGCAACGCGATGACCTGGACCATGTACGAAGGCCTGGCCGACGCCTGCGACGAGATCATGGACGATCCCTCCGTGCGGGTCGCGGTGTTCCGGGGGGCGGGGGGCAAGGCCTTCGTCGCCGGCACGGACATCGCCCAGTTCGGCGCCTTCACCTCGGGCGACGACGGCCTGGCCTACGAGGACAAGGTCGAAACCTATATCTCCCGCGTCGAACGCCTGCCCATGCCGACCCTCTGCGTGGTCGAGGGCTGGGCCGTCGGCGGCGGCATGGCGATCGCCAACGCCTGCGATTTCCGCATCGCCACGGCGGGATCGCGGTTCGGCGTGCCGATCGCGCGCACGCTCGGCAACTGCCTGTCGGCGCAGAACCTGCGCGCGCTGACGGAAACCCTGGGCCTGCCCATGGTCAAGCGCATGCTGATGCTGGCCGAAATGCCCGAGGCAGAAGAACTTTTGGGCCACGGCTATCTGTTGGCCGTGGCGGACGCCGACGGCATCGACGCCTTGCAGGCGGAGATCGTCGAAAAGCTGCTGGGCCACGCGCCGGTGACCATGCGCGTGACCAAGGAAGCTCTGCGCCGCCTGGGCACGGACCTGACCCCCGACGACCGCGATCTGATCCATGCCGCCTACGGCAGCCGCGATTTCAAGCACGGCGTCGAAAGCTTCGTCGCCAAGCAGAAACCGGACTGGCAGGGCAAGTAAGCGCGGTTATGGCGCGGGGGCGAAAAACTCGAACCGCAGTCCGCCTGGAATGATGCAGAGAAAATGCCGCGCCGGGGATTCCGGCCGGACCGGGCCGGGCGCGCATTCGATCTCGACGCCGGGCCAGGTGCTGACCCGTTCGTAAACGGTGTCCAGCGCCGCGACATCCGCGACCTTCAGGGCCAGGTGATGCAGGCCGATGTTCTTTCGGCGGTCGAAGGGCGTGGCGGTTTTCGGGTTTTCCGCCCGCCACAGGGTCAGCATGACCGTGCCGTCCGAAACGAACACCGCCGGATAATCGGGAACCTCCCCCACTTGTTGAAAGCCGAGTGCTCCTTCAAGGAAAGACTTGGTCTGGGCGAGATCGGGAACCGTCAGGCCGACGTGATGGGCGCCGAGGGTGAGCGGGGAAGTGCTGGTCATGGGGGGCTCCGGGTTGCGATGAAAATATACAGAACGGTCTACATATTGCCGAGGAAAAACCGCTGCGGCAACCGTCTTGCCATTCGGATCGCGAATTCTTGATGCCTTGGCCGGATGGGGCCGTATCAGGACGGAAACCGCGCCTTCAGGTCGGCGACCTGTTCCGGCGTGAGGAAGGTGGTGTCGAGCCCGCGCAGCATCAGGTAGAGGCGCGCCGTTTCCTCCAGTTCCTCCGTCGCGTAGACGGCGTCGGCCAAGGTTTTGCCGGCGACCACGGGGCCATGATTGGCGAGCAGCACCGCGTGGTGGTCCGACGCCATTTCCTTGATCGCCTTGGCCAGATCGACGCTGCCCGGCGGAAAGAACGGGATCAGCGGCAGGGTGCCGACCTTCATCACGTAATAGGCGGTGATCGGCGGCAGCACGTTCTTCGGGTTCACTTCCTTCAGGCAGCTGACGGCCACCGAATGGGTCGAATGCAGGTGCACGATGGCCTTGGCCGTGGCGCGCTGATCGTAGACCGCCATGTGCAGGAAGGTTTCGATGGTCGGCTTGTCGCCGCTGACGTGATTGCCGTCCTTGTCGAGCTTGGAAATGCGTTCCGGATCGAGCCGCCCCAGGCAGGACCCGGACGGCGTCATCAGCCAGCCGCCGTCTTCCGTCCGCACGCTGATGTTGCCGGACGAGGCATAGGTCATGCCCCGGTCGAACAAGGATTTTCCGAGCAGCGCGATCTCGTCGCGTTGTTTGTTTTCCGGGGTCATGCGGCGGACCTTTCGTCGAGCATGCCGAGTGCCTTCTCGAAAAAGTCCTCGCTTCCGAAGTTACCGGATTTCAAGGCCAGGGCCAGAGTTGCCTCGCCGCCCGTTCCGAAGGTCAGGCTTTCCGTCCAGGGCACGCCCGGGTCGATTTCCGGGCCGATGCGCATGGCTTGCACGCCCAGCGCCTGGACCACGGCGCCCGAGGTTTCGCCGCCGGCGACGACGAAGCGCCGCATGCCGCCGTCGCGCAGGTTCTGGGCCAGCCGCCCGAAGAATTTTTCGACCGTATCGCCCGCCCTGTTGCGGCCCAGTTCCGACTGAACCTTCAGGACCGTGTCCGGATCGGCGGTCGAGTAGATCAGTTGCGGCCCGGCGTTCAGCCCGGCCAGCACCTTGTCGGCGACGTCGCGCGCAGCCACGGCCACGTCGTCCAGGGCCAGGGGGTTGACCTGATGGCTCGGCCACAGCTTGCGCGCGCGCGCGACCTGGCCGCGGGTCGCCTGAGAGCAGCTTCCGGCGATGACCACGGCGGGGCCGGCGGCATTCGGCAATGGCGCCTTGGCGGCGACGCCCAGAAGGCCCTGGCGGCGATAGTTTTCCGGCAGGCCCAGCGCAATGCCCGAGCCGCCGGTGACCAGCGGATGATCGGCCACGGCCTGGCCGATCACGCCCAGATCGGCGTCGTCCAGGGCGTCGACGATGGCATAGCGGTTGCCGCTTTTTTTCAGGGCGGCGAAGGCGGCCTTCACCTCGGCCGGGCCCTTGCGCACGGTCTTGTGTTCGACCAGACCGACCATCTCGTCCGTCTGGCGCGACAGCACGCGCACCAGATTGGCGTCGCGCATCGGCGTCAGGGGATGGTCCTTGAGGCTCGATTCCGACAACAGGACGTCGTTCACGAACAGATAGCCCTTGTAGATCGTCCGCCCGGTGGTCGGAAAGGCCGGGCAGGCAATGGCGAAATCGGCGTCGAGCGCGTCCAGCAGGGCGTCCGCGACCGGGCCGATGTTGCCCATGTCCGTGGAATCGAAGGTCGAACAGTATTTGAAGAAGATCTGCTTGGCGCCCAGGCCCTTGAGCCAGGCCAACGCGGCGAGGGATTCCTTCACGGCCTCGTGCACGGGGCAGGTGCGCGATTTCAATGCCACGACCACGGCTTCGGCGTTGCCCAGGTCCTTGGCGTTGGCGCTCGCCGGCACGCCGTTGACCTGAACCGTGCGCATGCCGTTCTTGACCAGGGTGTTGGCAAGGTCCGTGGCGCCGGTGAAATCGTCGGCGATGCATCCCAAAACGATGGACATGGGGGCGGGCGTCTCCTCAATGACGGCCGCCGTCAAGGGAGGCGGCCTTTTTTGTCTCTGAAGCTATATAACGCCTTATGTCCGGAAACGCACGACCTAGGCGGCGGGCCCGAGAAGGGCCAGAAGCGCGCGCAGGCGGAACGGCTTCAACAGCGTGTGGTCGGCGCCCAGGCGGGCCGCGTCGGCGAGATACATGGCCTTGGCCGACATGGCGATGATGGAAAGGGCCGGGCGGGCCGCCTTCGCCTTGATGATGAACTCGATGCCTTCGCCATCGGCCATGACGATGTCGGTGACGGCGGCATCCAGGGCCTCGCGCGTGACGATATCAAGCGCGGCATGGCCGCCCGACGCGGCCAGCACGCGGAATCCGGCGTCTTCCAGGGTTTCGCACAGCGTCCCGCGCAGGTCCGCGTCGTCATCGACCAGCAAAATCGTTGTCATGTCCGGATTATCGCCATCCCGCGGGGGGGCGTGAAATCACACCCCATCACATTGGCGTTCACTCAGGCGTCATCATCCAGACGGGCGAGATAGCGGGGATTGCTCTCGCCCAGTTCCGCCCGCATGCCGGCGGTCAGATGGGCATGGGTGCCCTTGGGGGCATTGCCCGTGCGGATCGCCCGGGCGAGGGCGCGGTTGAGGTCGTCAAGCGTGCCGTTCGCGCCCAGCAGCGCCTTGAGCGACGCCGTCTCGGCCCGTTCCGGCGCATCGCCGGCGGCGGCCTGGCGCGCCGCGATGGCGCGGGCGTTGCGGATCATGGCGGCGACGTAATTGGCGTTGCCGGCGCCGGGATCGGCGGCCGCCTCCGTGGCGTCGGCGATCTCGGTCAGGGCCGGTCCGCTCGGATTCTTCCTCAAGGGGCGTCTCCCGTCATGGCAAGGATTTCTGCCTCCAGTTCCGGCACCACATGGGCGGTCAGGGCCAGTTCGATGGACGGCTCTTCGCCCGAAACGTGCCGCCAGGCCTGCTGCAGGGCGATGACGGCCCAACGCACATGGGCCATGACCTCCCAATAGGTGACGGCGGCGGGATCGACCGCGCGGCCCGAAGCCTCTCGATAGCCGTCGAGGAAGGCCCCGCGCGGGCCCAGGCCCCCGGCTTCTTCCTCCCAGCGCCCGAACCGCCAGCATTTGGCGAGAAACCAGCCGATATCCTCCAGCGGGTCGGACCAGCCGGCGAATTCCCAGTCCAGGGTCGCCGACAATTTTCCGTCCACGATCATCAGGTTTCCGACGCGGTAATCCCGGTGGCACAGCACGATGTCGCCCGGCGCCGGGGCATGGTCGGCCAGCCAGGTCAGGCCCCATTCCACGGCGGGATGTGGGTCGGGCAGGGCGTCCAGATAGGCGCGGTATTGCGCCACGGCGGCACGGGCCGGGTCCCCGGGTGGCGCGCCCAGAAACGGCAAATCGTCACGCGGCGGCGTGATGCTGTGGATGCGCGCCAGATTGGCGCCGATGGCGCGGACAAGCTCCGCGTCGGGCGCGTTCTTGACCAGTCGGCTGCCCCGGGCCTCGCCCGTCACCCGATGCATGAGAAAAAACGGCACGCCCAGAACATCGGTATCCTCACACAGCACGCAGGGCGTCGGCACGGTGACTCCGGCCCTATGCGCGGCCTTTAACAGCGCGAATTCCTCGGCCCGGGAATGGCTGGTGGCGACGGCGGAGGCCGCGTCCCGGCGCAGCACCAGGTCGTGACGGCCGGGCCAGGGGCCGCCCGCGACATCGATGTCCAGGCGGTGATTTTCCTGGATCGCGCCGCCGGACAGCCGCTCCGTCGTCAGGATGCGGACCGGCGCCCCGGCCTCGCCCGCAAGCCAGTCCGTCAGGCGGGCGCAGTCGTCGGCGGTCAGGTTTCCGGCCACGGGCGGCCTCAGCCCCAATGCCAGTAATCGAGGCCCTGTTCGCGGAACTGGCCGGCCAGGACCATCTTGTGAACCTCGGAGGCGCCGTCGACCAGGCGCGCCTGGCGGGCGTAGCGGTAGATCCATTCCAGGACCGTGTCCTTGGAATAGCCCCTGGCGCCGCACAACTGCACCGCCGTATCGACGCATGTGTGCAGGGTGTCGGCGACCTGGACCTTGGCGGTCGAGACCTCGGCTCGCGCACGGCTGCCTTGATCCAGGGCCCAGGCGGCATGCATGGTCAGCAGGCGGCCGATCTGGATTTCCTTGGCCGCCTCGCCCAGCAGCAGCTGCACGCTTTCCCGGTCGGCCAGTCGGGTGCCGAAGGCCTCGCGCCCGGAGATGTATTCGTCGGCGATTTCCAACGACCGCTTGGCCAGGCCGAGCCAGCGCATGCAATGGGTCAGGCGCGCGGTGCCGAGGCGGATCTGTACGCATTTCATGCCTTCGCCGACGCCCATCAGGCGGTTCTCGTCGGGAATTTCCAGGCCGTCGAAGGTCAACTCACAATGGCCGCCGTGTTCTTCCGGCCCCATGATCGGGATGCGGCGCTCTATCTTCCAGCCCGGCTGATCCTTGTGGAACAGGAAGGCGGTCAGGTTGCGCCGCGCGTCGTCGGACGTGCGCGCCAACAGGATAAAGTGCGACGCCACGCCAGCCCCGGTGATGAACCATTTGCGGCCGTGGACGATCCACTTGTCGCCCTTCTTCTCGGCCCGGGTCTGCATCATGCCCGATGGGTCGGACCCGGCGCCGGGCGCGGGTTCCGTCATGACGATGGAGGACCGCACGGCGCCGTCGATGATCGGCTGCAGCCATTGTTCCTTCTGGGCGTCGGTCGCGACCTTGTTGAGCACGAACATGTTGCCGTCGTCCGGGGCGGCGGCGTTGAACACCACGGGCCCGAAGATGGAACGGTTCATTTCCTCGTAGCAGGCGGCCATGCCGACCGTGTCGAATCCGCGCCCGCCACGGGCCGTCGGCATGGACAATGACCAGAGCCCCTCGCTCCTGGCCTTGGCGCGCAGATCGTCCAGCAGATCCAGCCGGATGTTCTCATGATCGTCGTAGCTGGCCGGGTCGGCCTCCAACGGCAGGATGTTCTGGGCGACGAACCGGCGGATGGCCTGCCGGGTTTCGTTCACTTCCGGTGTCAGATTGAAATCCATGAAGGCGGGTTCCTGTCATTCTGCGATTGGGAGCGGGCCATGGTCGCCCGACGGCGGGCCGCGAGACTATCAGACTTGCCCGAAAAACCGGAAGTGGGCCGGGAAATTTACCTTGTTTTCGGCGCCTGTCAGGGAGGGATCAGGCTTCTGGCCCAGAATGTGCTTCATAAGATGAAAACGACGGCTCTTGAGGGCGGGATCTTTGATGCTAAGGATAACCGCCATGATGTTGAACGAACAAAAAGATTCCCGCAGAAACCCCCGTTCCGTCGTGCATGGGAACGTGGAGGTCAACGGCGGCGGCCCTTACCGGGGCGGCAAGCTGCACGACATGTCCGTGGGTGGGGCATCGGTTCTCTATCCCGAGGGAAGCCAAGCCCAAGATAATCCGGTTCAGGTCGATGACGAGATCTTGCTGGTCATTCGCGGCCGCGCCAAAGTGCCGGGGCGCGTGGCCCGCGTGTTCGACGGCGGATTCGCCGTGGCATTCGACTGGTCCCTGAATATCGAGCACGACTGCTTTCTGAAAGACCGGGATAACTGAGTCCTAGGTCCGGTCCTGGGCCGGGGCCACGCCGCTGAAGCCCACCGTCGACATGTCGCGCAGCGGCCAGGACCCTTCCGCGACCCATTGGTGAAACCGCTTGATGCGCAGGTTGAAGGCGGCGGGTTCCTCCAGATTCAACAGATGCCCCGATTTCGGCACGACCTCCAGCCCGGCGCCGGGCATGGTGCGTTTCAGCCACAGGTTGATGTCGAGCACCGGCTCGTCCTCGTCCCCGACCATGAACAGGACGGGCGTCGACGACGCGGCCAGCTGATCCCGGAAGGTATAGAGCGACGGCCGGCCGCCGACGATTTGACGGAGCACGTGGGCGGCGCCCGTGACGTCGTGTTCGGCAAGCTCGTCGCGGAATTTTTCCCAGGCCCCGATGTCCTTGCGCTTCAATTGCAGGCGCGTCGGGCCGCCCGCGAAATCGTCGGCGGGAAAGCCGTCGGCGCCGGCGATGGCGTCGGCCAGGCGCTGGGATTCGGCGCGGTAGCCGGGATTGTCCTCGGGGTGCGAGCCCGATCCGCCGGACGCCGCCGTCAGGGTAAGGACCCGCCCGGGATGGCGGAGTGCGAGCATCAATCCCGTGTAGGCGCCCATGGACAAACCCACGACATGGGCCTTGTCGATGTTCAGATGGTCGAGCACCGCCCGCGCATCCTCGGCTACGATGTCGTAGGCATAGGCGGCGGGATCGTCCGGGATGCCCGACGGCGTGTAGCCGCGGGATGCGGTGACGATGCAGCGGTTGGTGCGGGAAAAGGCCTCGACCTGGGGCTCCCAGCTGCGCGGATCGCCGCCGTATTCATGGAGGAACAGGATTGCCTCGCCCACGCCCTCGTCGGCGTAATACAGCGTCGTGCCATCGTCGGTGGTGGCGAAGGGCATGGCGAAATCCTTTTCTACAGCGTGTTGACGAGGTGGCCGCCGTCGACGGCGACGACTTCGCCGGTCATGAAGTCCGATGCGTCCGACGCCAGCAGCAGCAGGGCACCATCAAGATCCTCCGGCTTGCCGAAGCGGCGCTGGGGAATGCGTTTCATCAGCGTCTGGCCGCCCTCGCTTTCCAGGAACTCCCGGTTCAGGTCCGTCTCGATGTAGCCGGGGGCGATGGCGTTGACGCGAATCCTGTGGCGCGCCCATTCGAGCGCCAACGACTTGGTCATCTGAACAATTCCCGCCTTGGACACCGCATAGGGCATCACGCCGCCCGCCTGACGCAGGCCCAGGACCGAGGCGACGTTGACGATGGTGCCCGGCCGGCCGGCGGCGACCATGTCCTTGGCCGCGCGCTGGGCCACGGTCCAGGCACCGGTCAGGTTGGTCGCCATGGTCTGGTCCCAGGTCGCGGGATCGAGATCGATGGCCGGGCCGGTCGAGGCAAGACCCGCATTGTTGATGAGGACCGTGACCTGGCCCAGGGCCCGGTCGGCGGTCTCGAAGGCGTCGGCAACGGATTCCCGGTCGGTCACGTCCATTTCCACGGTCAAAGCCTGTCCGCCCGCCGCGGTGATCGCATCGACCGTTTCGGCAAGCTTTTCCCGCCGCCGGGCGCAGCAGGCGACGGCGGCGCCGTGGGCGGCCAGCACTTCGGCGAAACGGCGACCCAGGCCGGACGAGGCCCCGGTGACCAGGGCCACCCGGTCGGCCAAAAGGTCGTCGCGGAAAAAGCGGGTCATGACTTAAATCTCCTGGTCGGTGTCGTTGGCGCGGTCGCGCAACACGAACTTTTGGATCTTGCCCGTCGACGTCTTGGGCAGGGGACCGAACACGACATGGCGCGGCGCTTTGTAATGGGCCATGTTGGCGCGGCACCATTCGATGATGGCGGCGGCGTCGATGCGGTTCTCCGCGCCCGGCTTCAGGGTGACGAAGGCGCAAGGCGTCTCGCCCCATTTTTCGTCGGTCTTGGCGACCACGGCGGCTTCCATCACGTCGGCATGGCGGTAGAGGCATTCCTCGACCTCCAGCGACGAGATGTTCTCGCCGCCGGAAATGATGATGTCCTTGGACCGATCCTTGATTTCCACATAGCCGTCGGCATGCAGGACGGCAAGATCGCCCGTGTGGAACCAGCCGCCCTGGAACGCGGCCTCGGTCGCGGCCGGGTTCTTCAGATAGCCCTTCATGATGGTGTTGCCGCGCAGCATGATCTCGCCCATGGTTTGGCCGTCGGCGGGCACGGTTTCCATGGTGTCGGGGTTCATCACGGTTTGGCCGGACACGGTGGGATAGCGTACCCCGGCGCGGCTGATCTTCTGGGCCTGGGCGTCCGGGGCCAAATCGTCCCAGGCGTCCTGCCAGGCGCAATAGGTCGAGGGCCCGTAGGATTCCGTGAGCCCGTAAAGATGGGTCACGCGAAAGCCCATCTTTTCCATGCCCGAAATCACCGCCGAGGGCGGCGCCGCGCCGCCGGTGAACACCTGCACTTCCTGATCGAACGTCTGTTTCACGTTGTCCGGCGCGTGGATCAGCATGTTGAGCACGATGGGTGCACCACACATATGCGTCACGCCGTGTTCCGCGATCATGGAAAAGATCAGGGCCGGATCGACCCGGCGCAGGCAGATGTGGGTCCCCGCCGCCGCGGTGATCGACCAGGGATAGCTCCAGCCGTTGCAGTGGAACATGGGCAGCGTCCACAGATAACGCGACCGGCGGTCCAACTTGGAGACGAGGGCGCCGCCCATGGCGGTCACGAAGGCGCCCCGGTGGTGGTAGACGACGCCCTTCGGGTTGCCCGTGGTGCCGGAGGTGTAATTGAGCGAGATCGCCTGCCATTCGTCTTCAGGCGGATGAACCGGGAACTCGGGATCGCCGGTCTTGAGGAACGCCTCGTAATCCATGCCGCCCAGATGCTCGCTCCGGGTGCCGCCCTGGGCTTCGGTTTCCGCGTCGTCGATGTCGATGACGGGAATTTTCCGGCCGAGCTTGGCGAGTGCGTCCTTGATGACGGGTGCGTGTTCCCGGTCGGTGATCAGCAGCTTGCTTTCCGCATGGTCCAGGATGAAGGCGATGGTCTGCGCGTCGAGCCGCGTGTTCAGCGCGTTCAGCACGCCGCCCGCCATGGGAATGCCGAAATGCGCTTCGAGCAGTTCCGGGGTGTTCGCCCCCATGACCGATACCGCGTCGCCTCGGCCGATGCCGCGCGCGGCGAGCGCGCCCGCCAGCCGTCGGCAGCGGACCAGCATCTCGGCGTAGGTGATGCGCCGGGCGCCGTGGATGGCGGCGACCTGATCGGGATAGACTGACGCCGCCCAGGCAAGGAAGCTCAGCGGCGTTTGCGGCTGATGATTGGCCGGGGTGCGTTCCAGGCCTTGTTCGAAGATGTTGTCCGCCCTGCTCACGGGTGGGTGTTCCCCCGTTCGTTTCCTGTTGTCGGCTCAACAGATACCACCGGGCCGCCGCCCCGCAAAGAGGGTGGGGTGCCGCGCGGCCTTTCAGGGGGCGTCGGTGCAGGTCGATTGCGGCGGAAGTTTCCCGGCTTCGACCTTGTCCACGGTCACGCTCTGGATCAGGTTCCCGTTCAGGGCAAGGCTGAATCGCCGACGCAGGTGTTCGGGCAGAGTCCTGGTCAGATCCGTCCGCAGTTCGTTGACGTCGGAATAGCGAATGGTGACGTCGTTGGTGACGGTCGATACCAGACGCGGGGCCAGACGGCAGACCAGATCCCTTTCTGCGCGGCCAGGAACCGTGACCGATACGGACAGCATGACGATATCGCCGGTCCCTCGTTTGTATTTCAGGCTGTAGCCGCCGAGACGTATGGGGATCGCCTGAATACGCAGGGTCTGGGGGAGATTTAACTCTTTGTTTTCCAACGCCAATTTCTGGTCGGTCGCCAATCCAGTCAGCAGGACGGCACCCAGAATGGTTCCGGTAACGCCGCCGGCAACGGCGAGGCTCTTGTAGAAATTCACGTGCTGGACATCCTCGATCGCACCCTCCCTTCCCTCAAAGGTGTCTGGCTGGATCGGCGATGAAATGGGGTGAGACAGGCGTTAATTGGTCTGGTAGCGGTAGAGCCCCTTGGTGTTGATGGCATCCACGGCGTAGGCCAGATCGGCCATTCCGCGCAGCAGGGCCTGGGCCCGGTCGGGCGGCACGTGGATCAGGCTGTCGTCGGGATCGCTGGCATGAAAGGCATCCATGGCCACGCGATAGCGGCTGCGCTCGGTGATAATGAAAAGGTCGGGGTTCGCCTTTGACCGCAGGACAATCAGATCAGAGTCGGCCATGGCGCGTCCCTTTTTGGTTTTCAAGGCGCCGACGCGGTTGTCAGCGGGTGGCGCCGAGGATGGTGTTGTGGGCAAGGGCCACTGTAGTATCGGTCTGCCTGCCGATCCGGTACGCGTGAATGCAATGGTACGTATTTAGATGCATTGATGCTAATTAGTCGCAATATACGAGCGCGTTAGCAACATTTTTATATGCAAAATAAGACAAAATAATTTCGTCGTCGCGGCCAAAGCCCATATCGGCGGTCGCGCCGGGCGGGAAAATTGCATTTCCTGATGGGGGTGAACGGGGTATGGATGAAAACCCACCCCGACGAAGGCCCCTCAACACATGGAACTCTGGATACCGATCACCGTCCTGGCGGCATTTCTTCAGAATGCGCGTTCGGCGTTGCAGAAGCATTTGAAGGGGCGGCTCTCGACCCTGGGCGCGGCCTATGTCCGCTTCCTTTATGCCATGCCCTTTTCGCTGGTCTATCTGTGGGGGCTGCACGAAATCGTGGGCAAGGATCTGCCCGTGTTCAACACCACCTTCCTGATGTACTGCGTGCTGGGCGGCGCCAGCCAAATCATCTTCACCGTGCTGTTGCTGTACCTGTTTCAGTTCCGCAACTTCGCTGTCGGGACGACCTTTTCCAAGACCGAGGTATTCCAGGTCGCCGTTCTGGGGTTTCTCATTCTCGGCGACACGGTGACCACCACCGCCGCCGCCGCCATTGCGCTGGCGGGTGTCGGCGTCGTCGTGCTGTCGGCGGGCCAGTCCAAGGTGTCGCTGAAGGCGCTGATATCCGGGGTGACGGAAAGGGCGACGGTGATCGGGCTTGTCTGCGGCGCCTTCCTGGGCGCGTCGGTGGTGTTCTTCCGGGGGGCGGCGCTGTCGCTGAAATGGGACGACCTGGCGATGACGGTCGCCTATACCCTTGCGGTGTCGCTGGTCATCCAGACAATCGCCATGGGTGCCTACCTGGCGTGGAAAGAGGCGCCGACCTTGAAGGCCGTGTTCGTCCATTGGAAATGGTCGGCCGCGGTGGGGGCGGTGGGCATGGCGGGGTCGGTCGCCTGGTTCCTCGCCTTCACCATGCAGAACGCGGCCTATGTCCGCGCCTTGGGGCAGATCGAACTGGTCTTTACCTTCGCGGCGTCGATATTCTTTTTCAAAGAGAAGGTGACCCGCCTCGAAGTGATCGGCATCGCCCTGATCATTCTGGCGATCCTGCTGTTGATTCTCAGTCGGGCGTAGGCGTGCCGGCGCTTAGTGGAACTCTTCGACCTTCATCTTGATGAGAAGCTTGCCCTTCTCGTCGATGCCTTCCATCAGGCGCGCGGTGAAAGAAACCTTGGCACCGGTCTTGGCGGTCTCCAGGTTGTCGACGCCGATGTTGACGAACAACTCCGGTCCCGGCGCGCCGTCCATGTCGACCAGCATGCCGGCGGCGGGGGCGTAATCGTCTTCGTGCCACCTGCGGGTTTCCGTGACCGTGCCCGTCCATTTCACCAGCTTGTTATCGAGGCCCTTCACATAGGCCTTGAAGCTGTCGGCACCTTTCGCCAATTCCTGCGCGGCTTGATCGAAGGTCAGCGTGCTGGGCTCTTTCTTACCGCATGCGGCGAGCCCGAAAGCAGTGGCTGCTGCGAGGGCAATAACGAGTGACTTGTGCATGAACGCTCTTCCCCATTGTCCAGTTTCAGCGTGTCGATTCGCGCGGAAGTCGCGCCGCTTGATAAGCGAGTTAGAACGCAAAATCTAGCATTTTGGCTGGCTGAATAAATGGTACATGGATCGTAAAGGATAAAAATGTCATATTTACTGGTGGCGCGGCCTGTGAATACTCGGGCCGCATTTGTTCAACGATTAAGGGGGGCATGCAATGGCCGGACCTCAGAAAACAGTTTCTAAAAAGCCTGCGGCAAAGAAGCCGGCGGCGAAGCCCGCGACGGCCAAGAAGCCCGCTGCGAAAAAGCCGGTGGCCAAAAAAACCGCGGTGAAGAAAGCTGCTGCCAAGAAGCCTGCGGTGAAGAAGGCGGCGGCCAAGAAGCCCGCGGTGAAGAAAGCTGCTGCCAAGAAGCCTGCGGTGAAGAAGGCGGCTGCCAAGAAGCCCGCGGTGAAGAAGGCGGCTGCCAAGAAGCCTGCGGTGAAGAAGGCGGCTGCCAAGAAGCCCGCGGTGAAGAAGGCGGCGGCCAAGAAGCCCGCGGCGAAGAAGGCTGCTGCCAAGAAGCCTGCGGCGAAGAAGGCGGCGGCCAAGAAGCCCGCGGCCAAAAAACGCGCAGCAAAGAAATAAGTACGACTGGCGCGTCCGGCCCTTTTTAGGGCCGGATGATGCCGTCGACTGTTTCGGTGTCCGATCCCGCAATCACGCGGAATTTTCCCGTCGTGTCAGGGGCTGTTCCATCCTTGCATCGCCGCTCTTGATCTGAGAGGGCGAGCGGGGGGTGATGTCTTGTTGCGTCACGGGCCGAACACGGCGATGACGGGAGTTCATTCGTCATCCCGGCGGGGATCAGTGTACGTTGGGCAATGGCGTGCCAGCCTTGACGTTCCAGAACAGGACGCGGGCGTTCTTGTCCGTGACGTCGAGCAGCGACGCCGCCCCCGTCGCCATTTTGGCCTTGCCCGCCGTCTGATGGCCGGCGAGGCCCTCCGGGGTCAGATCCAGGAAATAGCGCAGGATACCGTTGGAAGAACAGATCAGCGCTGTTTCGTCCGCGCCAAGCCGGCCCGCCAGTTCTGCGGTCAGATTGCGGAGGTTGCGCGTCACCGCCTCGGCGCCGGGCATCCAGCGGGCGGTTTCCGTCGGCCAGCGGCTTTCGTTCTCCCAGGCGGCGAGTTCACGCGCCGCCGCCGGGCCGAAGCGAGCGACGATGTCCTGATCGCTCATCCCGCCCCAGGGGCCGTAATCGATTTCCGTCAGCCGTGGGTCGATCTCGGCCGCGCCCGAGGCGGCAAGATCCTTCATGACGATCTCCGCATGCCGACGGGTGCGGTTGAGCGGTCCGCAGACGAACAATGTGGGACGGATAGCGGCCCCCTTCAGTTCAGTGGCCAGCGCATGGGCCTGATCCTCGCCCGTGGCGGTCAGGGGCAGGTCCTCGTTGGCGCCGACGCGAACCGGCGTCTCGCCTGTTTCGAAAGTGTTGCCGTGGCGGACCAGCAGAAGTTTCATGAACGGACGGCGCCCGTGCCGTCATAGGCGGTCAGCAGTTCGCCCTCGCGGGCGATCAGGTCTTCGGCGGCGGCCAGGTCGGCGGGGCTATCGACGGACCAATGGGTGCGCCCGGCATAGTCCACGGGCACGACGCGGATGGGGATGCCGTTCTCCAGGGCGCGCAGCTGCTCCAGGCCTTCGGTCTTTTCCAAAGTGCTTTCCGGCAGATCGACCAGCCCGGCCAGGGTTTCGCGCCGGTAGCCGTAGATTCCGACATGACGGTGGACCGGCGCGGCGGCGGTACGGCGAAAGGGGATGATGGCCTTGGAGAAGTAGAGCGCGTTCGAACGGTTATCCAGGACAACCGTGGTGCCGCTGGCCGGGCTGTCCTTTTTGTGGGCTTCGAGGGCGGTGAGCTGCGCGTCGCTGAGCGCTACCGCCGGCGTGGCGATGCGAACCTCCGGATCGGCAAAGGCGCCGGCAACGGCGGCGATCACCCAGGGCGGGGTCAGCACGGCATCGCCTTGCAGGTTGACGATCACATCCGGCGGGCTGTTCATGGCCTGGGCCGCGGCATGGGCCCGCTCCGTGCCGTTGCGGCAGTCGGCGGGCGTCATCACCGCCTCGGCGCCGAATGCGGCGGCGGCCTCGGCGATGCGCGCGTCGTCGGTGGCGATGCAGACGTTGGTCACGCCCTCGGCCGCACAGGCGAGCGCCCAGACGCGCTGCACCATGGGAACCCCGGCCACGGTGGCCAGCGGCTTGCCGGGAAAGCGGGTCGAGCCCCAACGGGCGGGAATGACGACGACGGTCCTGAGACCCTGGGACATGGGGTTTCTCCTCGGCCTCTTTTCTATGTCAGGCCCTCGCCGCAAACAACAGCGGACAGCATTCATTTCAGCCCGAACGCGAGATGGATAAAATTTGAAGGAAATTTTATTCAAGTAAATATGAAATATATTCAAAAATTATAAACAAATAATATAATTGTTTACCACCTAGACTAAAGTAATAATTAAGAAAGTATTGTACGGTTGCGCAGTTGGGGCGGGGCAATGAGTATTCTGAAAAAACTTGTCGCCGACGTGGCTGCGGAAATCCACGGCGTCCTTTCCGGAAACCGGAAGATCGCCCCGGCCGCCCGTGCGGCCAACAGGGATGAAGACAGGAATTTCGCCCCCGTCACCGCCCGTGGTGACGCGGCAGGCGATACGGCGCTCGCTCTTCGCTCATCCAACGAAGAGCCCCGGCCCGGGGACCGCGGTCTGCTCCCCGGCACCGCCCGCCCCGGGCCGGGAACCTATCCAGCCCCAACGGATCCCGGCGCGGCCCAGGGCATTCTGGGCGATGTCGACTGGGACGTGCTGGCCGGCGGCGACGCCGCCGTGCGCATCCTGGGCGACGACGGGCGCCTGATCGAGCGCGGGCGCGACTGACGCGACGCGTCGGGCGCGTCTTCGGGGTCCGCGCGATTCTGAAATCCCATCCACCAGCGAAATTTCCGGTCACGGCGCCGAACGCATGTGTGATCGGCCCCACGCGGGCTGGACGCTGACCGGCGGCGGGGGGTAAAGGTTGAGGGAAACCGGAAGGGAGGACGGCAGAGATGACGGATGGAAAGCGCGCGCTTATCGTCGGCGCCGGCGCGGGGCTCAGCGCCGCCGTGGCGCGGCAACTGGCGGCGGACGGCTGGCGGGTTTTCCTGAGTGCGCGGAACACGGCCAAGCTGGAAAGTCTCTGCGCCGAAATCGGGGCGACGGCCCATGCCTGCGACGCCACGGACCCGGACCAGGTCGCGGCCCTGTTCGCGGCTCTCGACCAATCCGGCGATGCCCCCGCCTTCGTGCTGTACAACGCCTCGCGCCGCGCCCCCGGCGCCGTCACCGATCTGGACCCGGTCGAGGTCAAGACGGCCATTGAGATTTCCGCCTTCGGCGGCTTCCTGGTCGCCCAGCAGGCGGCGCGTCGCATGCTGCCGGCGGGCGAAGGGGCGATCTTCTTCACCGGGGCGTCCGCCAGCGTGAAGGGCTATCCCCGGTCGTCCAGTTTCGCCATGGGCAAGTTCGCCCTGCGCGGCCTGGCGCAGAGTTTGGCCCGTGAACTGCACCCGCAGGGAATCCACATCGCGCATTTCGTGATCGACGGCGGCATCGCCGCCGAGCACCGGGACGGGCGGCAGAACACGGCGGACCAGCCGGACAAGTGGCTGGAACCCGACGCCATCGCCGAAACCTACATGGCGGTCCTGAAGCAGCATCGCTCCGCCTGGACCTGGGAAGTCGAAATCCGGCCCTGGGTCGAGACCTTCTAGGGCCGCCGGGTGGCCGACGTCGCAACCCTGTTCAAGCAGGCCGAGGCCGCCTGGCGCGCGGGCCACGGCGCCGAGGCAAAGGCGGCGGCCGAACAAGTCCTGGCCGACGACCCGGCCCATGCCGGGGCCCTGATGATTCTGACCAACCTGTGTTTCGCCGCTGGCGACGTCGCGGGGGCGCGGCCCCATCTGGCGCGTCTGGCGGCCCTCATGCCCGACGAGGTGATGATCCGCAACAACCTGGGCCGCGCTTGCCTTGCCGCGGAAGACCTGGGCGCGGCCGCCGAGGCGTTTGCGGCGGTTCTACAGACCGAGTCCGCCAACGCCCGGGCTCTCGACGGGTTGGGCATCGTGCGTCATCGGCAGGGCGATTATGCGGCGGCGGCGGATCTGCACGGCCGCGCCGTGGCGGCGGACCCGGAGTTCGCCGCGGGCTGGTGCAACCTGGGCATCGCCTGCACGGACCTGGGCCGCTACGCCGACGGGGCGGCGGCCCTCGACCGCGCCCTGGTCCTCGATCCAGAAGACGCGCGGACGCGCTTCAACAGGTCTATCCTGCATCTGATGGCGGGGGAGACCGCCGCCGGCTGGCCGATGTACGAGGCGCGCCTGGCATTCCAGAACATCGCGAAACCGCGGGGGGCGCGCTGGAACGGCGAACCCCTTGCGGGTGAACGCGTGCTGCTGATCCCTGAACAGGGGGTCGGCGACGTCATTCAGTTCGCGCGCTTCGCCTCCCGGGTGCGGGACCGGGGCGGCGTGCCCGTGCTGGCCGTGCCGGGGCCGCTGACGGCCTTGATGGCGGCCCAGGGCTGGGACATCGACATCGTCGATGCCGCCGCCCCGCCGGAAGCACCCCTGTGGTGCCCGCTGATGAGCCTGGGGGCGGTGCTCGACCTGACGGCCGGCGACATTTCCGGCGCGGCCTATCTGTGCGCGCCGTCCATCGATAACGGGCAGAATGCGGGGCCGCGCGTCGGGCTGGCCTGGGCCGGCAACCCGACCCACCGCCGTGATCGGGCACGCAGCCTGCGCCTTGCCGAGCTCGCCCCCTTGTTCAATGTCCCGGGCATCCGCTTCGTCAACTTGCAGGTCGGGCTCAGGCCCGACGACGCGGCGGAGATGGCCCGGCGACCGGACCTGTTCGCCGAGACGCCGGGGCTCGGGACCTTTGCGGAAACGGCGGCGGTCGTCGCTGGGCTCGACCTTGTGATCAGCGCCGACACGGCGGTCCTGCATCTGGCGGGGGCGATGGGGCGGCCCGTCTGGGGTTTGTTGCCCTTCGTGCCCGACTGGCGCTGGGGTCTGTCCGGCGAGACGACGCCCTGGTACGACAGCCTGTGTCTTTACCGTCAGCCTGCCTTGGGCGACTGGCGGTCCGTCGCCACGCAGGTTGCGGCGGACCTGGGCCGGCTCGGAAAGGGCTAGGGGGCGGCGGCCCGCGCCGCGCAGTCGGGGCAGCGGCCGGTCATTTCCACCCGCACGTTGTCGACGGCGAAGCCCTGGTCCCGCGCGCGCCCGGCAAGATGGGTTTCACAGGATTCCAGGTGAACCTCCAGGGTGCGTCCGCAATCGGTGCAGATGAGAAATCCGGTCGCATGGTCATGGGGGCCGTGATCGCAATGGATGAAGGCGTTCAGACTTTCGATGCGGTGGACCAGGCCCCGGTCCATCAGTTTGTCGAGTGCGCGGTAAATGGTCAGGGGTGCCTTCATGCCGGCCTTGCGGATGGCCGGCAGGCCCAGGACGTCATAGGCCGTAAGCGGTTTGTCCGCGCCCTTCAGCGCCGTCAGCACGGCCTGCTGATTGCGGGTCAGGGCCGGGCCGTCGAGATGCACATGGTCAACCATGGTCGAGCGCCTTTCCGTGCCAGGGAATCAATCCGATCAGAAACAGGGCCAGGGCCGCGACGACGATGGTCGGACCCGCCGGGGTGTCGGCGGCGACGGCCGCCCCCAGCCCGCCGGCCACGGCCAGGGCGCCGATACCCGCCGCGATCATCGCCATGGATTCCGGTGTATGGGCAAGCCGCCGCGCGGCGGCGGCGGGGATGATGAGAAGGGCGGTGATCAGCAGGATGCCCACGATCTTCATGGCGATGGCGATGACGCCGGCCAGCAGCAGCATGAAGATCAGACGTTGGCGCGCCGGGTTCATGCCCTCGGCCGCGGCCACGTCGGGGGCCACCGTGGCGGCCAGAAGCGGCCGCCAGATGCGCAGCAGAACGGCCAGGATCACGGCGCCGCCGCCCCAGATCAGGATCAGGTCGTTTGTGCCGACGGCCAGGATGTCGCCGAACAGATAGCCGAACAGATCAAGGCGCAGCCCGGTCATGAACCCCATGACCACCAGACCCACGGCCAGGGCCGAATGGGACAGCAGGCCAAGCAAGGTGTCCGTCGCCAGGCCGCCGCGCCGTTCCAGCGCCAACAGGGCGAGGGCGACCAGCACCGAGACGACGAATACGCCCAGCGTCGCGTCGATGTCGAAGGCGATGGCCGCCGCCGCACCCAGCAGCGCCGAATGGGCCATGGTATCGCCGAAGTAGGCCATGCGCCGCCACACCACGAAGCAGCCCAGAGGGGCCGCCACCAGGGCGACGCCGATGCCGGCCAGGGCCGCGCGCAGAATGAACTCACTGACCATCGGTGGCGCTCGCGGGGTCGATGGGATGGATGTCGTCGGCGTCATGGCCGGAACCGTGATGACCGTGATCGTGTTCGTGCTCATGGTCCAGGCGGCACACGGCGCCGTCGCCGTGGCTATGGGCCGCCGGGTCGCGGCTGGCCAGGGGGATGACCTCGCCGTCCGGGCCGTGGGCATGGTCGTGATGATGCTGGTAGACGGCCAGGGCCTCGACCGCGCGGGGGCCGAACAGGCGGCGGTACTCGGGGTCGGCGGCGACGGACTGCGGCGTTCCGGCGCAGCACACGTGATGGTTCAGGCACAGCACCCGGTCGGTTTCCGCCATCACGAAATGCAGGTCGTGGGAGATCAGCAGAATGCCGCAACCCAGTTCGTCGCGGATGTCGCGGATCAGTTCGTACAACGCCACCTCGCCGGCGAAGTCGACGCCCTGGACCGGCTCGTCCAGGACCAGAAGGTCGGGTCGGCGCAGGATCGCGCGGGCCATCAGGGCGCGCTGGAACTCGCCGCCGGACAGGCGCTGCACCGCCGCGTCGGCGAGATGGCCGACCCCGGCGCGGGTCAGCGCCCGGGCGATGGCGTCGTCGTCCGCCGGCCCGGTCATGGTCATCAGGCGCCTGACGGTGAAGGGCAGGGTGTCGTCGATGGTCAGGCGCTGCGGGACATAGCCGACACGCAGGGCCGCCGCGCGCTCGATCCTGCCCGCGTCGGGCCGCAGCAGGCCCAGCACGACCTTGGCCGTGGTCGATTTGCCGCTGCCGTTGGGGCCGATCAGGGTGACGATCTCGCCGGGGTTGAGGGTCAGGTCGACACCCTTGACCAGCCACTCGCCGCCGCGCTTGACGCCGATGCCCGTGGCGCGGAACAGCACGCCGCCGGGTGTACCGGGGGTGATGTCGGGGGCGACGGCGCGGGCGGTTCGGGGCATGGCCAGCAGGTTCCTGTTTACTTGCGCGGGCGGGATCGTGTAAGTCACACCCGGCCACGAACGTTACATTATAACATTTCCGGACGAAAGGCGGAACATAGTCCAATGAGCGCCCCTGTCAATGCCGGCCACGCCCGTCCGCGTGCTGCGTTTGTCCCGCTGATCCTGCTGCTTGCGGTGCTGTGCGCGCCGCGCCCCGCCGGGGCCGACCTGCGGGTCACGGCCTCCATCGCACCGCTGCATTCTCTGGCCGCCCAGGTGATGGCGGGCGCCGGCGCGCCGCGGCTGTTGATTCCGGCCGGCACGTCGCCGCATGGTTTCGCACTATCCCCGTCGCAGGCCGGCATGCTGGCCGAGGCCGAGGTCGTGTTTTGGATCGGCGGCAGGCTGGAATCCGCCCTGGCCAAGCCGATCGCCACAATCGCCAAGGCGGCCCGGGTGGTCGCCCTGTCGCGCGCATCGGGCCTTGTCCGCCTGCCCGTTCGCCATCTTGGCGGCGACGATCACGATCATGGCCATGACCATGGTCAGGGGGCGAATGCGGACGACCCCCATTATTGGCTTGATCCGGAAAACGCCAAGGCGATGCTTGCCGTCATTGCCGATACCCTGATCGCCGCCGATCCGGCGCGGAAGGATATCTACGCCCGCAACGCCGCCGCCGCGCGGGACCGGATCGATGCCCTGACCGCCGATTTCATGGGGCGTTTGGCGCCGCTCAAGGATCGGCCCTTCATCGTCTTTCACGACGCCTATCAGTATCTGGAGCATCGCTTCGGACTGACGGCCCGGGGCATCCTTGCCGTCGATCCGGATCGCCCGGCGGGGGCCCGCCACATCGCCGAACTGCGGGCGCGCATGGTCAAGTTGAACGCCGCCTGTCTGTTCACGGAGCCGCAGTTTCCGTCGCGTCTCGTCACGGCGTTGATCGAGGGGACTCAGGCGCGGATCGGCGTTCTCGACCCCCTGGGTACTGGTTTCGCGCCCGGCCCGGACCTCTACGGGAACATGATGACGGCCAATCTGCGGGCCTTCGAGGGATGTCTGGGCGCCCGGCCCTAAGCATTTTCGGACCGGAAATGGGTTTGGCGCCGTCGCGGCCTGTTCTATGCTCTCTCTCGGCGCCGTCGGCCCATTCGCAACATCGACAAGGCCGGCACCTTGAACCGGCCATCATACGGCGGCGTCCTTGGGGGCAGCATGTAAGGGTGAGCTGCCATGTCGTCTGGGTATTTGACGCGTGCCGAAGGTCTGTTTCGGATACTTCCCGCCGTTTTGCTGATCGCGGGCGGGCTGTCTCTGTTTGCGCCCGCCGCCGCCGCGGAAGAATTCGCGACGGTGCGCATGCGGCCCCAGGCCATGCCCTTCGTGACGCCCGACAACAAGGTCGTGAAGCGGATCGTGAATTTCTTCATGACCGTGACCAAGGAGGCCGTGCGCGAGGTCTGCGCCAATCAGGCCGAGGTCAAAAGCATCTTCCTGGTCAATACCTACAACCGCCAGCTCGCCGATGCGAAATGGCAGTACGACATGATGAACCTGGCGAGCGATCTGTACCGTGCCCTGGAGCCCATGTTCGGGCGCGAGAAACTGGTTGCCGTGCATCTGTCGCTCGGCCGCACGGAAAGCAGCCGCCCGACCAACCAAATTCAAAAACGTCTGGAACAACTGGAAGACTGCACCACCGTGCGGTCCCTGCCGGGCGACGCGGTCACCGCGCGCTACAGCGACGCCATGGCGGCGCCCGTACGCTCGTTGGCGACCGACGCGTCGAAGGCGACGGCCCCTGACGCGGCGAAGACATCGGCGGCGTCCGCCGAGGACACCGACAAGCCGTTCGAGACGCATCCGCAGATGCGCGCGGCACCCGAGCCCGAGATCGATCTGACCAAGACCGAGATCAAGGCGCCGCCGCCCAAGGGCAAGCCCGGCGCCTGCAATTTCGAGATTTCCGACCTGTGGCAGCCGGCCTGGGTCGAACTCGACAAGGAAAGGTTCCGGTTCGCCCGGGCCTTCACCGTCGATGCGGACGCCAACGGCAGGGTCGATGACGTGTCCTTCGTGCTCAAGCGCGAGGACGACAGCGAGCTGACGACCACCTATTTGAGCCTGCACAGCACCAGGGGCAACGCCGAAATCCGTCACCTGACCCTGGCCGATCCGTTGATGATCTTCCGGCTGTGTCCCGGCAGTCACGATTTTCCCATGCCCGGCGCGGTCATGAAGGAGGCGGCGAAGATCGAGCGGCCCGACCTGGCGGCCGAGGTCATGGCCCGGATCAAGGGTGAGGTTCCGCCGCCTGTCGCCGAACCGGATGCCGTCGATTTCTGGCGTTGGGTCGCGGCCGTCGTCGCCATCACGGCGGTGGTTCTGGCGGTCGCGGTGCTGCTTGTCTTCTATCTGATGATGCGCAGCGACCGGCGCCGCAAACGCGACCGCCGCAAGAAAAGAAGGCGCAAAGGCGATCGCCGCCGCAGGGATGACGGCCCCAAGGGCGCCGAACGGCGCAAGGGTGGGGATCGCCGCGAAGACGAAGACCGCCGCGAGGAAGGGCCCCGCCGGAAACAAACCGACCGGCGCGGCACCACCGCCGACGATTGACGCCCCTTATCCGATTCTCGACGAAATCCCGCCGTCCACGGGCAGCAGCACGCCGGTAATGTATTGCGCTTCGTCGGAGGCCAGGAACAGGGCCGCGTTGGCCACGTCCCAAGCCGTGCCCATGCGGCCGTACAGCGGCACCTGGGCGTCGCGTTCCTCGCGCACGACCTTGCGGTCGACGCCGCGTTCCTGGGCCCGGCGTTCGATCGCCATGGGGGTGTCGATCAGGCCCGGAATGATGACGTTGGCGCGGATGCCGTGAGGCGCGTTCTCCATGGCCAGCATGTGGGTCATGGTGTTGATGGCGCCCTTGGACGTCTTGTAGGCGATGGTGCCGCGCGAACACAGGGATGAGGTCGAGGAAATGTTGATGATCGACCCGGATTTCTTTTCCCGCATCACCGGCAGGACGTGCTTGCAGGTCATGAACATGGCCTTCAGGTTGAGCTCGAACAGCTCGTCCCACATCTCGGCTTCAAGCTCGGTCGTCGGCTTGTCGCCGCGCGACCGGCCGACGTTGTTGTGCAGCACGTCGATGCGGCCATAGCGGTCGGCGCAGGTCGTGGCGATGGCGCGGCAGTCGTCCTCGCGGCGGATATCGGCCCGCAGGGTCGATCCCTTGCCGCCGGCGTCGGTGATCATCTTCAGGGTGTCGGCTGCGCTGGCTTCGTCGTAGTCGACGACCAGGACGGTCGCGCCTTCCTGGGCGAAGCGGAGGGCGGTGGCGCGGCCGTTGCCGATGGTCTCGCCGGCCTGCTGCCCGCCACCGACGACGATGGCGATCTTGTCTTTCAGTCTCATGCGTGGATGCTCCCGGGGATGCTTTTTTTGTATACAATGCCGGGAGTATAGACAGCCTTATATCGGGTGGTCGATGGCGAAGGTGTCCTTCAATCCGCGCTGTCCCTCGGGCGTGACCTGGATCACCCGGCTGTCGCGGACGCGGACGACCCAGCCCAGTTCGAACAGCCGGTCGGACAAGCCCTTGCCCAGGGCGCCCGCGATATGGTGGCGCCGCTCGCTCCAATCCAGGCAGGGCCTGCAAAAACAGCGCTTCTGCTGGCTGAGTCGATCCAGGTCGATCCCGAACCCGGCCAGCATGTCGCGGCCTGCCGGCGTGACGACGCCGCCGTCGGCGGCAAGGTCGATGGCCCCCCGGTCGGTCAACGCATCGGCCAGGGATACCCCCAGAACGCCGGCCAGATGGTCGTAGCAACTGCGCGCCATGCGCAGGTCCCTGTCCATGCGGCTTTCCGGGCGGATGCGCCGTGGCGTGTCGACGGCGCAGACCACCTGCATGCTTTCCAGCATGGCCGCCACGGTGGGCGACGACAGGCGGAAATAGCGATGACGGCCCTGTTTCTCCATGGTCAGCAGGCCCGCGGCCTGAAGCTTCGCCAGGTGGCTGCTCGCCGTTTGCGGCATGATCCCGGCGCACCAGGCAAGCTCGCCCGCCGTCAGCGCTCGTCCGTCAAGCAACGCCGTCAGCATCTGCGCGCGTGTCAGGTCGCCGACCAGATTGCCGATCTCCGCCAAATTCATTGCGTTCACCGTCGTCATGGGACGATTGTAGCCGCCGCCGGGCCTGACCGCACGCAGACATGCTTCGGTCTCGGCCGAAGTGTTCTCCGGCAGGATTGCCCCGGATGCGTGCCAGACTGCGTCGTCCCGCAACCGTTTCGGATCTCCCATGACAACACCCTCTGTCGCGCCCCTTCCCACTCCTCGCGCATCCCTGGATTTGGCCGTGAACCTGGGCCTGCTGGTCCTTCTGGCGTCCCTGTGGGGGGCGTCCTACAGCTTCATCAAGGTCGGGATCGAGACGATCCCGCCGATCACCCTGATCGCCGGGCGCACGGCCATCGCCGGCATGGTGCTGCTGATGGTCATGCGCGCCCTCGGTCTGCGCATGCCGCGCGACGCGGCGTCCTGGCGGTCGTTCATGGTGCAGGCCTGCCTCAACAGCGTGCTGCCGTTCACGGCCATCGCCTGGGCCGAGCAGACCGTGGACGCATCGTTGGCGACGATCCTCAACTCGACCTCGCCGATCTTCATCTTTCTGCTGGCCATGGTCCTACGGCTGGAGGGGGAGCGGACCTTGCGCAAGTTTCTTGGCGTCGCCTTCGGCTTCGCGGGGATCGTGCTGGTGATCGGCACGGACGCCCTTGAGGGCCTCACGCGTGAGCTGATCTCGCAGCTCGTCATCGTCGGCGCCACGGTGTGCTACGCCGGGGCCGCCGTGTTCGGGCGGCGGTTTTCCGGGATGCATGCCATCGTTCCGGCGGCGGGATCGATGATCGCCGGCGGGGCCGTGCTGATCCCGGCCAGCCTTGTGATCGACCGCCCCTGGACGCTTTCGGTGTCAACGGATTCGATGCTGGCGTTGCTGGGCTTGTCCGTGCTGTCGACGGCGCTCGCTTTCGTCATCTATTTTCGCCTGCTCAAGTCCCTGGGGTCCGTCGGCACGGCGGCGCAGGCCTATCTCAGGGTTCCCATCGGGGTTGCCTTGGGCGCGCTGGTGCTGGGCGAAACGCTGCCGCTCAGCGCCTGGGCGGGCATGGCCTGCGTCATTGCCGGGGTCGCCGCCATGACCTTGCCGGGTTGGCGCGGGGGGCGGCCTTTGTCCTCCTGAACCTTCGGTCGCGGACGAAGCGATCGCGCGTGACCCCGCCGCTGCCCGGCGGCACCATCGGCCGATGATTTTTCAACGAAGGAACCGGCCGATGTTCGATGGAATTCCCGATCCTTGTGATCTTGAACAGGCGCGCCGGGCCGTGCGGCGGCGGCCGTGGCGTATCCGGCTGACCGCCTGGCTGCGCCTCTGCCGGGATAAGGCGCGGCAGAGGCGGGCGCTCGCCCGGTTGGACACGCGCTTACTGACGGACATCGGCATCAGCCCTGCCGAGGCCGCCCGGGAGTGCGCCAAACCGTTCTGGCGATGATGGAGACTTGCGCGGTCCGGCCCGCCCGTCCTCTAATGCCGTCGGGGGCAAGACCGGAATTGAGGAAACATCGACCATGACCGACCATAAAGGCGGCTGCCACTGCGGCAACATCTCCGTCACCTTCACCACGGACAAGGACCCGGCCGAGATCGTGCCGCGCGCCTGTCAGTGCTCGTTCTGCCGCAAGCACGCGACCCGCGCCCTGTCCGACAACGCGGGCCATATCCACCTGCAAGTCAAGGACGCCAACCTTCTTGGCCGGTACCGCTTCGGCCTGAAGGTCGGCGACTATGTGTTCTGCAAATCCTGCGGGGTCTACGTCTCGGCCTATATGGCGGACGGCGTCCCCGGAGAAGAAGGGCGGGCCTGGGCCAACGTCATGGCCAACGCCATGGACGACCGTGACATCTGGGCGCCGACCGAACCCATCGAATACGGCGTCGAGACCGAGGGCGGCAAACGCGAACGCCGGCGCCACAAATGGACGCCGGCGTCGATGACGGTCGAAAACTAGGGCGGCCTAGGGCGCGAAGGAGATCATCGTGCGGACCTCGATGCTTTCCCGGGGCGGCGTCGCCGGATCGGCGTCCGGGTTTTCGAAGCCCGTGTGGGATGTGTAACGGGCGCGGCCGTCCGTGGCGGTGTCGAAGCACTTGAGCAGCAGAACCTCGTCCCCGCCCATGCCGGGATACCAGTACCATTTCTGCCCGTCCGAATGGGCGTTCTGGTAGATCTCGCCGACCCGGTCCTTGTAGACGAGGTCCGTGGCGAGGAAGTCCTCGGTCCGCATGGTGCGGGCGTCGGCCACGGCGATCGGCGTGCGGTCGGCGCTGGCGCCGATCGACCGCCACACGTTGACCATGGCGAAGCGATGGCCCAGGTAACGGTCGGCGGCGGCGGCGTCCATCACGTCGCGCACCCGCTTGGGTCCCGATGTTTCCGTGTAGTCGTTATGGGCGATCAGCACCGGCAGACGCTTGGCCGTGGCGGCGCGCTTGCCGTCGTCCTGGACCCGCACCGTGTGGTCGAAGATATGGACGTCGGACGCGCCGGTCACGCGCTTCAGAAACGCGGTGATTTCCGGGTAGTAAACGGCCTCGATGCGGGCGTCGTCGTAGAAATCGGCCATGGTGGTCGGCATGGTCGCCAGCTCGAAGCCCTGGACGTCCAGGCTGGCCGCCGGCGTCAGCGCGCGGGCGTCGTGCATTTCCACCGCCGTTGCCGTGAAGTCGCCCAAGCGTTCGTTGGGCTGGGCATGGTCGGCCGACATGAAGACCCGTGGCTTGTCGGTCTGCGCGTGGGTCATGAAGGTGATTGGGGCCAGGACCGTGCGGCCGGACTGCGGCCGGGCGTTGGCGGCGGCTTGGGACATGGTCGTCTCCTTAACGGTTCGGTCCCGCGAATCTGCGGCCTTCGTCATTGATTGGCAAGGGGGCAGAAGGAAAGACACTTATTCTTTCCGGGAACAGGAAATAAAAAATATCCCGCCATTAATTCCCAATGATGCCTATTCCGCTGCCTGAGGCTTGGATTCGAGATCGGCTTGAGGGGCTTCGGTCGTATCCACATGTTCGGCCTCGCGCAGTTCGCGGTCGAGCCGCACGCCCGCATGGGCCCGGTTGGACGACAGCGGCGCCAGCAGGGAATAGATCACCGGGATCAGGACCAGGGTGAACACGGTGGCGATGCCGAGCCCGCCGAACACGACCCAGCCGATCGCGACCCGTGCTTCCGATCCGGCGCCGGTCGCCAGGATCAGCGGCAGGGCACCCAATACGGTGGACAGCATGGTCATCATCACCGGGCGCAGGCGGATGGTCGCCGCCTGACGGATGGCCTCGGCCACGGACAGGCCGCGGTCGCGCAACTGGTCGGCGAATTCGACGACCAGAATGCCGTTCTTGGCCATCAGTCCGACCAGCATGACCAGGCCGATCTGGCTGTAGATGTTGATGGTACCGCCGGAAAGTTTAAGCGCGAACACGGCCGCCGCCAGCCCGAAGGGCACGGTCAGCACGATGACCAGGGCGCTGACCACGCTTTCGAACTGCGCCGCCAGGACCAGAAGGACGATCAGCACGGCGAAGGCGAAGGTCAGGGCGACCTCGTTGGTGGTGTCCTGCAAGGTCGCGGCTTCGTTGATGAAGCGCAGCCCAATGCCGGGCGGCAGGGTGTCGTCGGCGATGGCCTGGATGCCGTCGATGGCTTCCTGTAGCGACATGTCGGCGGGAAGAACCGCCTCGACCTCGACGGCGCGCTTCTGGCCCGATCGGTCGAGCTCGGCCGCCGTGCCGACCTCTTCCAGGGTGACGAAGGCGGACAGCGGCACCAGGCGCCCGTCGCCCGTCGGCACGAACAGGTTGAACAGATCGGTCGGATCGTTGATGGCGCCGGCCGCGGATTCCAGCATCACCGGGATCGACCGGTCGTTGACGTTCAACTCCGCGACCTCGAACCCGGCGACCATGGCGCGCAGCGTATCGACGATGCCCTCGACCTGGACGCCCAGATCCTCGGCGCGGCGGCGGTCGACCTTGACCGACAATTGCGGCTGGGTCTGCTGGAATTCGACCTCCGGTTCCTCCAGCCTGGGCATGCGCTCGCGCATGGCGCCCAGGAAATCGAAGGCGGCGGCGGCGATGTCCTTGTAGTTGGAGCCGGTCAGGGTGAACTCGATGCTGCCGCCGGCGCGGCGCAGGTTGAGTGAGTTGGGCGTGCGGACGCGCGCGGTCGCGCCCGGGATCGCCTTCAGGTCCTTGTTCAGGGATTTGGCGATTTCCTGTTGCGAGCGCTTGCGCTGGTCCCAGGGCACCAGGGGGGCGATCAGGTAGACTCGGTTCGGGTCCCAGCGCCCGACGATGGCGAACACGTTTTCCGCCTCGCCGCTGTCAACCAAGGGGCGCAGCAGGGCCTCGGCCTGGACCGACTGGCGGTCCATGTAATCCAGCCCGACGCCGTCCGGCCCCTGCATCATGATGATGATGGCGCCGCGGTCCTCGCGCGGCAGCAATTCGGTCTTGATCGTGGGATAGACCAGCAATGCCGTCGCCGCGAGCATGGCCGTACCGCCCAGGATCAGGAGGCGCGCGTTGAGGGTGAATTCCAGCATCCTGGCATAGGCCGCATTGATGCGCTGTCCGGCGGCGACCAGAATGGCCGGCGGCTTGGTCGGCCCGGCGTCGCCCCGGTCGGGCAGGCGCGACGCCAGCATGGGCACCAGCGACAGCGCCACGAAGGACGAGATGGCGACGGCCACGGCCAGCGTGAAGCCGAATTCGGTGAACAACTTGCCTGCGGTGGAGGGCAGGAAGGCGATGGGTAGAAACACGGAAATCAGGGTCGCCGTGGTCGCCAGCACGGCGAAGAATACCTGACGGGTGCCGTTGACGGCGGCGGCGTAGGATTTCATACCGAGCACGCGGTGACGCTGAATGTTTTCCAGCACCACGATGGCGTCGTCGACGATCATGCCCGTGGCCAGGACCATGGCCAGCAGGGTCAGGATGTTGATCGAGAACCCCATCAGATAGATCGCCCCCACCGTGCCCATGATGGCGACGGGGATGGCGACCGTGGGGATCAGTGTCGGGCGCAGGCCGCCCATGAACATGAAGATCACCGCGATGACCACGGCGACGGCGATCAACAGGCTGTTGATGACCTCGCGCACGGACGACCGGATGAACCGCGCATCGTCGGAAATCTTGACCAGACGCACGTCCTTCAGGCGCTTGTTCAGGCGCTCGATGCTTTTGTTGACGGCGTCCGAAATGGCGATGGTGTTGGATTGGGCGCGGCGCACGATGCCCAGGCCGACCACCTTGGATCCGTTGAGGACCGAATAGCTTTCGGCCTCGGCCGGGCCGTAGAAGGCCTGCGCGACCTCGCCCAGGCGCACGTCCTTACGCAGTTCCAGATCCTCGACCTTGGCCGGCTCCCACACCGAGGCGTCGGCGCGCACCAGCAGCATCTGGTCGTCGGATTTGAAACTGCCGGCCGGCACGTCGAGACGGGTCGAGCGCAACACCTTGGCGACGTCGTCGATGCTGAGGCCGTAGCGTGCAAGCTTCATCGGATCGACGACGATGCGCAGAACCTGTTCCTGATCGCCGAACAGGTCGACCGAGGCGACCCCGTCGATGGAAAGGAACTCGGGCGAGATATCGTCCTCGGCGATGCGGGTCAGGTCTTCCTGGTTCACCTTGTCGGACACCAGGGCTAGGCGGATGATCGGTTGGGAGTCGGCGTCGGCCTTGACGACGGTGATGTCCTCGACGCCCTCGGGCAATTGCCGCTCGACCCCGGCGACCGCCTCGCGGATGTCGTTGGCGGCGACGTCCAGATTGACGTTGGGCGAGAATTCGGCGCGGACGCGGCCGTTGTTTTCCTCGCTCGCGGCCTCGATGCGCTTGACGCCGGACACGCGGGCGACCGCGCCCTCAAGGACGCTGACCACCTCGGCGTCCATGGTTTCCGGCGAGGCGCCGTCGAAGAACGCACGCACGGTGACGATGGGACGGTCGACGTCGGGCAGTTCGCGCACCTCGACGCCCATGACCGCGGCCAGGCCGGCGATCATGATCAACAGGTTCAGGACGACGACCAACGTGGGGCGGCGGACCGACAGGGACGGAAGGTCGCTGAACCGGGACATGTTACGGGGCCGCCTTTTTCTTGCCCTTGGGGGCGGCGTCGCCGGCGACGAATTTGTCGAAGGGGATGGCCTGGATGCGCTGGCCGGGGCGCAGGCCCTGGACGCCCTCGACGACGATCAGGTCGTCGGCGTTCAGCGGTCCGTCGACCAGGATGCGGCCATGATCGCGGCGGACGATCTTGACGAAGACCTTTTCCGCGGTCTCGGTCTTGCCGTCCTTCTTGGCGACCCGCCACAGGTAGGCGCCGTCGCGGCTCCACAACACGGCGACCTCGCGGACGGTGGGATAGGGTTTGCCGGTGAAGGCAAGTTCGGTTTCGAACGACGTGCCGGGGCGGATCAGGTCGTCCTCGTTGGGGATCGCCGCCTTGACCCGGAGCGTGCGCGTGATCGGGTCGATGCGGCTGCCCAGTTGGGAAACCTTGCCCGTAAGCCGCTGGTCCGGCGCGGTCCAGGGGCGGACCGTGACCGGGTCGTCGACCTTGATGCGCCCGGCGTATTCCTCGGGCAGTTCGAACTCGACCAGGATTTCCGAGCGGTCGTCCAGGGTGGCGATCTGCGTGTCCGTGGTCACCCGGTCGCCGCGGTCGATGTCGGTCAGCCCGATGATGCCGTCGAAGGGGGCGTAGACGATGCGGTCGTCGAGCGCCTGTTCCGCCTGATCCAGGCGCAGGGTCGCGGCTTCCAGGTCGGTCTGCGCCGTTTCCAGGCGGGCCTGGGACGCGGTGCCCGACGGCGCCAGTTTTTCCAGACGCTGCAACTGACGGGTCGCGTCCTTGACCGCAACCTTGGCCAGGCGCACGGCGATCTGCTGGTGGATGTCTTCCAGGCGCAGCAGAATTTGGCCCTTGTGGACCCGGTCCTGGCTGCGGAACGACACAGCGACGACCTCGCCGGCGGTCTTGGGGTAAAGCGCAGCGGACTTGCGCGCCTCGCCGGTGCCGACGGCGCGGACGATGATCTTGTCCGTGGCGGCGGGCGCCTTTTCGACCAGAACCCGCGTGCCGCCGCCGGCCGCGCGCGGCGCGTCCTTGGGCCGGGCGCCGACCTCGTTGCCGTTCATGGCATACCAACCGGCGCCGAGAAGGACGGCCAGGCCGATGAGGACGGCAAGTTGGGTGCGCAGGTTCATGGTCGATGTCTCAAATGCGGTTCCATGGTGTCGGGCCGAAGGATATCGGCCAATTCCACACAAATTCCTAATGCGCGGAGATTAGCCGGGAATTCATGGGAACTTATCAAGTTTCATGGCGTCGGCGGCTGGAATTTTGTAACAAGATGTCGCGCGCTGGCCCTGGCGGCGGCGCGCGCAACCGGAGCAAAAAGGAATTTCCGCATGTTCGTCGTCACCGTCACCTTCGTCGTAAAACCTGAGCATATCGCGGATTTCTCCCCGGCGATGATCGAGAACGCGCGCGCGTCGGAAGACACCGAACCCGGTTGCCGGCAGTTCGACGTTTGCCGCGATGCGAAGGATCCGGCTGTTACATTTCTTTACGAAGTTTACGACGACGCGGCCGCCTTCGAGGCCCATAAGGCGACCGCCCATTTCAAATCCTTCGACGCCCTGGTCCAACCCTGGCTGGTGTCGAAAGAGGTCAAGACCTGGATTCTCGCGGATTAAAGCGGCAGCTTCATCCCGGCGTGGCTGTGCACGAAGCCGAGGGATTCGTAGAACGCCAAGGCATCCGGGCGTTCCCGGTCCGTGGTCAACTGAACCATCCGGCAGCCTTTCTCCCGGGCCAGTCCGATGGCGTGTTCGAACATCGTCCGGCCGAGGCCGCTGCCGCGGGCCTTGGGCGCAACGCGCACGCCTTCGATCAACGCGCGCCAGCCGCCTTGGTGGGAAATGTTGGGCAGCAGGGTGATTTGCAGACAGCCGACGACGCCGTCGCCCGCGTCCGCAACCAGCAGGCGGGTGTTCGGATCGTCCTGAATCGCCTGGAAGGCATCCCGGTAACAGGCGGGCAGCGGCGTTTCCAGGCGTTCACGGCGCCGGCCGATCGGATCGTCGGCCAGCAGGGCGACGATATGGACGAGGTCGTCCGGGGTGGCGTCTCGGAATTTCATGGCGTCACTTTACCAGATTGAGGCGGGGGCGCCCGTCAAAGCCAAGCGGCATCCGCTGCGCGGGATTTGTTTTTCCAAAGTGCAGACAAATTCATCGTAAATCATCGAATTTCGTTGAACATCAAAATATTCATCGTTAAGCCGATAAGGGATCACGCCTGCCACGGCATGGGTATCGAATATGGGGAGAGGGCATGCCGCCTAATGAACTCGGAAGTGCCGGCGATCAGCCGTCTTCCGATCTTGGGGTTATGCAAAGCCCTAAAATTAAACGTGTTTTTGATTTTTGGACCAGCCTGCGCCGCGACCGGCCGTTTCCGGCATGGACCGACGTCAGATTGATGGATCTCTACGACGTGGCGCCCTTCCTGGCCGTGGTTGACGCGGAACATGAGAATGGCGCTCTGCGCTTCCGTTATCGCTTCTGCGGCACGTCGCTGGTCGAGGCGCGAAGCCGCCTGGTCCCCGCGGATCCCACCGGAAAATGCATCGACGAGGTCGTTTGGCCGTTCGATCCGGCGCCGCTGCTTGCCGCATGCGTCAAGGTCGTGGACCAGCGCAGGCCCGCACTGCTGGCCGTCGGCGAGGTCAATGAAAGCGCCTATCACCTGCACGAGCGGGGATTTTTTCCTCTCGGATCGACCGATGGCGCGGTGTCACATATCCTCATTTGCGTCGATGAGGTCCGGGACACGTGACGCCGATGTTTCCAACCGGCCGTGTCGAGGGTTAAATAGGGCTCGGACGTTTCAACGAGGATACGATCGCACCATGACCGACCGCCCCACATCGCCGCCTGCCGCCTCCAACGAACCGACCCTGGACGCCGACGAAATTCTTGCCGGCATTCTCGAATGGGTCGCCATCGAAAGCCCGTCCCATGACGGCGTCGCGGTCAACCGCATGGTCGATCTCGTCGAAAAGGGTCATGCGGCGCTGGGTGCGCGGATCGAGCGCACGCCGGGGCGCGACGGGTTCGGCGACATTCTGGTGACGCGCACGCCCTGGGGCGGTGACGGGCCGGGGATTCTCGTGCTGTCGCACCTGGATACGGTGCACGCCATGGGCACCATCGAGAACGAACTGAAGGTGCGGCGCGAGGGCGACAAGGTCTACGGTCCCGGCATCTACGACATGAAATCCGGCGCCTATATCGCCAATCACGCCTACCGCCACCTGGTTCGCGCGGGCAAGGAAACGCCGCTGCCGATCACCTTCATGTACGTTCCGGAAGAGGAAATCGGCAGCCCCACGTCGCGTCAGATGATCGTCGACCTGGCGAAGAAGAACAAATACGTCCTGGTCACCGAACCGGCGCGCGAAGGTGGCAAGATCGTCACGGCGCGCAACGGGCGTCTGAAATACGACATCACCGTGACCGGGCGCCCGTCCCACGCCGGCGTGCGCCACATGGACGGGCGCAGCGCGATCCGGGAAATGGCCCACCAGATCCTGTTTCTCGAGGGACTGACCGATTACGGCCGTTCCATTACCTGTTCCGTCGGCACGATTGCCGGCGGTACCCTGACCAACGTGGTGCCGGCGAAATGCAGCATCACCGTGGACCTGCGCGTGCCGGACATGGCGGCGGCCGAGGAAATCATGGCCAAGGTCGAAGGCATGGCGCCGGTCGATCCGGACTGTGTTCTGGAGATTACCGGCGGGGTCGACCGTCCGCCTTATGAAAAATTCGAAGGCATCGAAAAGTTGTTCCAGCACGCCAAGGGCCTGGCGGCGGAGATCGGTTTCGACCTCCAGGACCTGAAGACCGGCGGCGGGTCCGACGGTAACTTCACCGGCGCCCTCGGAATCCCCACGCTGGACGGTCTGGGTGCCGACGGCCACGGCGCTCATTCCCATGACGAATTCATCTACTACTCGTCCCTGGTCGAGCGCTGCCGCCTGATGATCCGGTTGTTCGAAACCCTGGAGTAGCCATGTTTCGCCCCGTCGTTCCCCTGGCCACGGTTGTCCTGCTGGCATTGCAGGGACCGGCGGCGGGTGCCGATGCCGCCAACGGCAAGGCGCTGGCGGAAAAGCATTGCGCGCGTTGCCACGTGGTCGGCGCGTTCAATCCGCAAGGCGGGATCGGCTCGACCCCGTCCCTGCAGTGGATCAAGAAACTGCCCGACTGGCGCGATCGGTTTCAGACGTTCTACGTCCGCCGCCCCCACCTGGCCTTCATCAAGGTCAAGGGGCTGGAGCCTCTGACCAAGCTGCCGCCTTACGCCACGCCGATTGAGATCACGACCGGCGACGCCGACGATATCTTCGCCTTCGTCGAATCGATGCCCGTGCCCAAGGGCCATTCGGACATCACCCCGATCGACGGTAAATAGCGAAGGCGGTCTATTCCCAATCCGCCTTGGACAGCGACGCGATCAGGTCGTGCACCGCGCGGCGTTTGCGTGGATTGTCGATGCTGTAATAGGCGGTGACCAGTTCGGTGGTTTCGCTGGACCCCATGACGTCCGAGGAATCGCGCGGGTCTTCGGAGAACACGACGTCCAGATCGAAATTGTCCTGGGTCATCTGGATATCCTGCGGCATGCCGTCGAAGAAATAGGCAACGGGAATATCGAGGATTCGGCTGAGCTGGTACAGCCGGCTGGCGCCGATTCGGTTGGCGCCCCGTTCGTATTTCTGGATTTGCTGGAACGTCAGGCCCAAAGAGTCCCCCAACTCCCCCTGACTCATCCCTTTTCGTTTTCGTTGCTCGCGAACCCGCCCGCCGACATGGATGTCCACGGGATGTGCGACCCCGGGCGGCATGCGGTTCGGGTGCGATTTTTTGGATGCTTTAGGCATATACGGTTTCAACCTCCGTTTTTACTATCCGTTGAATTTTTGGATAATTGGTCTGATTTGTGGAGGATTTCAGGGAGAGCAAACCCTTTGAATCCGTGGGCACGCTAACACACTGCATATCCGCATGTTATCTAGACGAAAGGCCTATAAGCATCACAAAATACACGGAATTATCGGTCCGTGGCGCCTGTCGGCGTTACTATAAATTGTATGTCGAAATCATCCCGGTCCGAGGGGCCGGGGCGGAGACCTAGTCGTCACCGCCGTCGTTGCCGCCGTCGTCCTGGATGTCCACGGGGGCATTCCCCGCGTAGGGAATTTCCTCTTCGACCAGATCCCAGATGGCGCGGGCGGTCGGAACGTCGCGTTCCTCGGCGATATGGGCGACAAGGCCCGCGGCGCGGGCGATCACGGCGAAGCCGCGCATGATTTCCGGCGGGATGCCGATCTCCGACAGCACCGCCGCCGTGCCGCCCGTGGCGTTGATGGTCATGTGTTTGCCGAATGAATCGTCGACAGCCTGACTCAGGACTTCGATGGCGCGGATGTAATCGCCTCTGACGCCGTTCGCCCGGGCGATTTCGAACAGCTTGGGCGTGCGCGGATCGTCCGGTTTGTGCAGGTGATGGCCGAACCCGGGCAGGTGTTTGCGCGTGGCCCGGTGTTCGGCGACGATCCGTTTCGCCGCCGTGTCCAGGGGCTCCGTTCCCTCGACCATTTCACGCAGCAGTTTGGAGCAGTTCTCCATGGTGCCGACGAAGGTCGATCCGACGTTCAGAAGCCCCGCCGCGACGGCGGCCTGGAGGGCTTCGGGCGCCGAATGATAGGTTAGGCGCGTGGCGACGGCGCTGGGCGTCAGGCCGTGTTCCATCAGCGCCAGCAGCACCGCGTCAATGATCGCGATGTCGGCGGGTGTCGCCGGGCGGCCCAGGATGTGGCCGATCATGGCTTCGGTGAAGCTCATCTTGCCCATCATGTCCGTCACCAGATTCTGGTCGCGGTAGTACAGATCCGTCAGCGTATGGGTCGCCAGTTTCTGGGTCGGTTTGATCTTGTCTGCCATGGGTCTAGGCCTCCTGGAACTGGGCTTTGGCTTCGCGGCGGAGCACCTTGCCCACGGGACTGCGCGGCAGTTCGTCGACGAAATGCACGCGCTTCGGCGCCTTCACGGAATCCAGCCGCGATTTGACGTACTGGATGATTTCGTCCTCGCCGGGCGTATGGCCGGCGTGGACCTCGACCGCCGCCTGCACGGCTTCGCCCCATTTATCGTCGGGCAGGCCGAACACGACGCATTCCTTGACCGCCGGGTGCTGGCCCAGCACGGCCTCGACGTCGGACGGAAACACGTTGAAGCCGCCGGTGACGATCATGTCGCGGATGCGGTCCTTGATGTAGATGAAGCCGTCTTCCTCGATCTCGGCGACGTCGCCGGTGTACAGCCAGCCGTCTTTGATGGTCTCGGCCGTGGCGTCCGGCATGTCGAGGTAGCCCTTCATGACCAGGTCGGACTTGATGACGATTTCGCCCGCCTGGCCGGTCGGCAGGAAATTACCCTCGGGGTCGACCACGCGCAGGTCGCAGCGATCCGTGGCCCGGCCGCAGGACGCCAGACGATGATCGTTCTCAAGCCAATCCCGCGACCGCATGACGGTGACGATCTGCGGCACCTCGGTCTGGCCGTAGCAGGTTTCCAGCGCGTTGTTGAACATCGGCAGGCCGCGCTTGATTTCGTCCGGGCGCATGGCGGCACCCCCGATGATGACGTGCTTGAGGCTTTTGAAGTCGCGTTTCGTCAGGTCTTCCTCGGCCATCATCATGTAGATCACCGTCGGCGGCAGGAATACGGTGGTCACGCGGTCCTTCTCGATGGCCTCGATGATCGCGGCCGGGCGCGCCGGCTGCGGCATGAAGACCTGCATGCCGCCCTGGGCCAGGATCGGCACCAGCAGGGTGCCCGTGCCGTGGGTCATGGGCGCGGCCAGCAGGTTGCGGTCGTCGCCGTCCAGTTCGAACGCGCGGATCATCAGGTCGATGCAGGTGTGCCACACGCGGTAGGTCTGCTGCACGCCCTTGGGCCGGCCCGACGAGCCGCCGGTGAATTTGATGGCCTGCACGTCGTCGGGCGCGAGGTCGTGACGTTTCGGCGTCCGGCCGGCGAAATCGGCCATCAGGGCCGCCAGGTTCAGGTCGCCGCCGCAGGCATGCTGGCTGCCGCCGGTCGGCCGTCCGCGCACCACCGTGGCGGCGCCGGGATCGAAGCGGTCCATGCAGTCGGCGTCGGCGACGATGATCGACGGCGCCGTGACCTCCGCCATGCGGGTCAGCTCCTCCGCCCCGTTGCGGGGGTTGAGCGGCACCCAGGTCTTGCCGGCGGCGAGCGTGCCCAGGAACGCGGTCAGATGTTCGACCGTGTTGTAGCCGCAGATGCCGACCCGGCTTTGCGGCGTCGGGTCGATGTCCTGAAGGGCGGCGGCCATGGCGTTCACGCGGGCGGCCAGATCGCCGTGGGTCAGGGTCAGGTCGCCGTCCTTGATGGCGATGCGGTCCGGCGCCTTGGCGGCGGCGCGGAGGAAATGGTCGATGGGCAGGTCCATGGCGGGAATCTTCATGCTGGTTTGAGGGGGGTGAGGGCGGATCAATCCTGGGGCGTCATGTCGGTCTTGTAGCGCTTCCAGCGTTCCACGTAGTGGGGCGGGATGAAGGCGAGCATCTCCTTCTGCGCGTCGGACACTTCCTTGACCACCTTGCCGGGAATGCCCATGACCAGGGAATTGTCGGGGATTTCCTTGCCCTCGCCGATCAACGCCTTGCCGCCGATGATACAGTTCCTGCCGATCTTGGCCCCGTTCAGGACCACGGCGCCGATACCGATCATGGTGCCGTCACCGATGGTGCAGCCATGCAGCATGGCCATATGGCCGACCGTGCAATGGTCGCCGATGGTCAGGGGGAAACCGGGGTCTGCGTGGAGGACGCTGCCGTCCTGGATCTGCGTGCCTTCGCCGATGGTGATGACGTCGTTGTCACCGCGCACGGTGGCGCCGAACCAGATGCTGGCGTCCTTTTTCAGGACCACGTTGCCGATCACGGCGGCGTTCGGCGCGATCCAGTAATTGTCGCCGTCAGTCTGGACCTTTAGGTCGCCCAAGGCATACTTCATGTTCGTCTCCCACGCGGTTTTCCTTAGGCTATAGCGCCCAAGCCTGCCCAGGGCAATTGCGTTCCGTCCAGGATGGCGTAATCTGGGGTCTTCCCGAACATCGGAGACCACAGAACCATGCCAGGTACAAAACGCCCGAACCGCAAGCCCAAGAAAAAGCGCACATCCGCTGACAACGATAAAGCCGGGCATCAGCACGGCCCCGGCGTCAGCGCCAGCGCCAAATCCTATGGCGTGCCGAAAGGCGGCCGGTCGATTTCCAGTCCGGCCATGACCCGCGGCGCCGCCAGAGGGGGCTGATCCCGCCGGCTGATTACTCCGCCGCCGGCTTGAGCGCGGCCGCGACGGCCGCCGGCGGTCGGTGGCCGGGGTCACGAGGGGTCGGCGTGCCGGCCTCGCCCGCCTGCTGGGCATAGATCGACGTATAACCCGCGGAAAAGTCCGGCGGCGTGGGGCAGGGCTCCGGGTCCATATGCGCCCATTTGGCCGCCTCGCCGCGCACCAATGCCCGGAAATGCTCCGTATAGGTATCCTTCAGGGCCGTGTAGGGAAAGGCGTCCGCCGAGGCGTAGGAATTGATCAGCAACGGCCGCCCGGACAATGTCTGGGTCGTTGCCTCCGTCGCGTGCACGGCGCGGGCGTGATGAACGGTGATCGATCCTTTGGGGGCTGGGCAATAGACCGCCGTGTCGGTCGGTAACTTGGCCACGTCGGCATCGGTCAGGCGTCCGGTCCAGATGCCGTTCGCATCGTAGTGTTCATAGACCGGCCCCCGGTGGCTGCCCGGAATGACGCCGAGCGGCCCGTCCCCCGGGTTGACGTCGGCCAGATAGGTGCCGATGGCCAGCACGGAATGGTTGGTATGGGGATAGAAGGCGATGTCCTGATGCCAGGCGACCTCGTCCTTGCCGTCCGACCATTTGAAATTCAGCTTGGAATGATGAAAGCAGACGTCGGGGCCCAACAGGTCGGCGGCGACGTCGGCGATGACGCCGTTGGCGAACCGCCAATAGGCGGGGTCCATGCCGTCGGGCTTCTTCAGGCGCCGCACCACGGGCTTGGCGGCCGTATGGCTGGGGGCGACGTCCAGCACGTCGTTGGGCTTCGTCAGCGCGCGGGACCGCTCGATCCAATCCGCCGTGACCCGGTTGATCTCGTCGACGACGTCGTCCGGAATCAAGCGTTCGGCGACCAGATAGCCGTCGCGGAAATAGGCCTCGCGCTGGGCCTGGGTCAGAACGCGTGCGGGGTGACGCAGGATGTCTTCGGGGGTCATGTTCGGATGCTCCGGCCAACGGTCAGGCGGTCATTCCATCGCCGCCATGAAGCCCGATATTACCGCGTCGACGGATGGTTGGTCGACCCAGCGCAACACGGCCAGGATGTCCAGGTCCTGGTCGATCCAGATCAGGTTGGTGCCGGCCCCCATGGCGAAGAAGCTGGTTTCCGGTGCCGACGGGTACTGCGCCCGGTCGGTGTTCAGCCACCACAGGTAGCCGTAGACCGGATTGAGCGGACAGGGTGTGCGCAGGGCGGTGACCCAGCCCTCGGGCAGGATGCGGTGGCCGTTCCACACGCCGTCTTCCTTGATCAGCAGGCCGAACCGGGCATGGTCGAGGGATGAAATCTGCATGCCGCCGCCCCAATGGGTGCCGCCGGGCACGGAGATCATCTCGACGCCGTCGATGGTGACCCCGGAATTGCGATAGCCCATCCAGCGCCAATCGTCGGACGCCCCGATGGGGGCCATGATGGAATCGCGGAGGACCTCGGGCAGGGGCCGGCGGAACACATGCAGCAGGGCGAGCGCCAAAACGTTGACCCGCACGTCGTTGTATTCCCAATAGGTGCCGGGGGCGCCCAGGTCGCGTTTCTGGCCCTTTTTCACTTCGCCGCCGCCATGGCCGAGCGTACGGAAATGGTCGACCTGATCGGGTTTGGAAAACAGGGTGCCCTGCCATTCCGAGGTCTGGGTCAAAAGATGGCGCCAGGTGATCGATGCGTTGTGGTCCGAGGCGAACCAATCACCGTCCACATAGCCCGCGACGGTGTCGTCCAGGTCGGAAATCAGACCCTCGCCGATCGCCAGGCCCGCCAGCACGGCGAGGTAGCTTTTGGCGATGGAAAAGGTCATGTCGGCGCGCGCCGGATCGCCCCATTGCGTCACGATTCGTCCGCCCCGGAGGAACAGGCCCGACGGCCCGCCCCGGGCCGCCACCGTGCCGAGAATCTCGTTCCACGGCGGCGGTTCGTGCTGGGTCAGGGTCGGCAGGAATTCGGCGCGGTCCAGGTCGCGCGGCCAGGACGTCTCGGCGTTCTCGGCGAAGGTCACGGCGTCGGCCAGACGTCCCGGATGCAGGCCGGCCTGTTCCACGGGGATGGTTTCCCATCCCTCGCCGGGTGGTGGAAAGTAGGTCATTCCGATTTGTCCTCTGACAGCCTCACGTCGCGCTGGTCGCCCAGCAGCTTGAGCCGCGCCTTCTCGGCCTTGGCGATGTGCTTGCGGGCCAAGCGTTCGGCCTTTTCCGGTTCGCGCGCGCGGATCGCCTCCATCAGGGCGCGGTGCTCCTCATGCGCCGTGTCCGCCCGGTCGGGGAAGGAATAGGTCGTGCCCTTCAGCAGCGCCAGCGCGTCGGACAGCGCCGCCGCCGATTTCAGGAGGTAGCGGTTGTGCGCGGCCTGGAACAGGGCGTCGTGGAATTTCCGGTTGGCTTCGGCCATCTGGGCGGCGTCGCCCTTACCGGGCCCGGCGGCGTTCAGGCAATCTTCCATATAGGCCAGTTCCGGTTCCGACGCGTGCTGCGCCGCCAAGCGCGCGGCCGCCCCGTCGAGCACCCGGCGCATGGCGTAGAATTCGACGATCTGTTGCTGGTCCAACTCGGCGACGACGACGCCGCGCCAGGGTTCGAACACCAGAAGCCCGTCGGCCTGCAGGCGTCGCAGCGCCTCGCGCACGGGCGTGCGGCTGACATTCAGCCAGGCCGCGACCTCGGTCTCGCGGACCCGTGTGCCTGGGGGG